>Ga0136617_10002769_pt1 | contig 15607 bp, 14 predicted proteins | sample AntDrymUQ3222106_2_FD_129672 | JGI IMG/M metagenome (GOLD analysis project Ga0136617, IMG submission 129672) | Polar desert sand microbial communities from Dry Valleys, Antarctica - metaG UQ322 (21.06) | ecosystem: Environmental > Terrestrial > Soil > Desert | place: Antarctica: Dry Valley...
CGCCACTGGTCGTCGTGGTCGCGGTGCTGGTGGTGGCCGACCTAGGCCTGGTGCTGCGCGCCGACGCCGCCGACCGGCCCGACAGCATGCTCACCCATCTCGGCTATGCCGTGGCCTCGGTCGGCCTGGTCCCCGCGCTGCTGCAGCGACGATCGCCCGAGGAAGGGGCCGAGGCCGAGGAGCCGGCGTCGTTGTGGGTGGTGGCGGTGGCGATGCTGGCCGTCGCGGTCTGCGTCGTACGCCTGGTGCAGACCCGGTGACCGGCCCAGGGAGCCGCGGCTCCACCGGCCGGCAGGTGCTGGTGGCGCTGTACGCCGTGTTCGCGGTGGCCGCCGGTGCGCGGTCGCTGGTGCAGATCTCGACCCGCTTCGGCGAGGCGCCGGTGGCGTACGTGCTCTCGCTGGTCGCGGCGGTCGTCTACGTGGTGGCGACGCTCGCGCTGCGGCGTACGTCCGAGACGGCCCACCGGGTCGCGCTCACCGCGGTCGGCATCGAGGCGGTCGGAGTGGTCGTCGTGGGCACGCTCTCGCTGCTGCGCCCGGGGTGGTTCCCTGACCAGACGGTGTGGTCCGACTACGGCATCGGCTATCTGTTCGTCCCGCTGGTGCTGCCGTTCGCGGGGCTCTGGTGGCTAGGTCGCCACGCAGGCACGGGCTGAACAGTCGCCTTCTGGTCGTCGCCCACCCGGGCAGTGCCTCCGCGTCCGGGACCCCACATCGCACGACAAGACACGGCATGCGCCGCCAGCCGGTCTCAGCGAAGGCAGGGCCCGCACATAGGGCCGGACGAAGTGGTTCCGCTGACCAGACAAGTGCACCGGGACCGGCTCTGCTGGGAGCCGGACCCCGGTGAACTCGTGCGTCGGGAGACGCGGATCAGGCGTGGGCGCCCTCGTGGCGCGGGTGCAGTAGTAGCCAACCGCTGCGCGCGAGCACCCCGCTCCAGACCAGCACCGCCATCAGCTCGATGAGCGGCATCGCGGTCATGTCAGCCTCCGGCGCTGCGCCGGATGGAGCCGTTCACGCCGTCGGGGAAGAAGCCGCCCTGGGTGCGGCTCTCGGGCGTCAGGTAGACCACGTTGAGCACCTGGCCGGCGCTGCGGCTGAAGGCGATGCCGTTGCGATCGGTGGGCACCAGGTTGAGCGTCGACTTGTTGCCGATGCCCTGGTCGAGATCCTTCGGGCCGTCAAGACTGTCGCGCGCATCGCTGATCGCGCGAGTCGGACCTTGCAGACCCTTGTTGTAGAGCGTCGTGCGGATGATGGCCGCGTGGTAGGCCTCGACCGCCAGGATGCCGGCCGCCGCCTCGAGGAAGGTCTTGTTGTTGATGAGAGGCGCCGCGCCCTTGTAGGCAGTGACCCCCACGTCCTCGAAGATGAACGCTGCGAGCAGGAAGTTGTTCTCGTTGGCGAACGGGTCGAAGGTCTGGTTCGGCCCGATGAGACCCGCGGCACGGGCCGCCGCGGTGAAGCTCTGGCGCAGGTCGATCTTGGGTCGTGCCACCTTGGCTGCGCCCAGGGCGCCCCGGAAGAACCGGACGTGATCGATCTCGTCCTGGGCGATCTCGACCGCGTACTTGCGGACGACTGGGTTGTCGAACCGGACCTGGCGGCCACCGATCACTGGCCCGCGGTCTCCCTTGCCGGTCGTCAAACCGTCGCTCAGGCCGCGTCCGAAGGCGGCTTGCGAGTAGAACTCCGCCTCGAGGTATTCGAGGTTGAGGGCGAAGTTGAGGATCGCCCCGTCACTGGGGCCGTCCGCCGCGGCAGGGTTGAAGGCACCCATCGATCCGGCTCCCAGCACCCCCAGGCCCGCGGCCCCCGCAGACTTCAGGAAAACTCTTCGGTCCTTCTCGTTCTCTGCGCTCCGAGAAATCATTTCGCGCACCATTGACTTGCCGAACATCTGGAACTCCATTCGAACTCGCCGCCATCGCGCGGTGCGATGCCGTTGCCCCCTCGCGCCGTCGCCGTCCGGGCGGGGCGCCATAGTTCGCGGAATGGCTGTTGAGACTGGTCTCACAACTATCTGCTCGTGCACGATAGGCAGAAGAAAAGGGTCCTGACTAGACCTCGATTAGGCATTTGTGACAGCGCTCACGGAGGCCGTGAAATCCGATCCAAGAAGGCCTACGAATACCAACAGCAAGGCATGTCCTCTCTGAGCTTCTCGCACCAGTGTGACGCGTGTGACTGATGGGGTTCGGCTTGGGAGCATCGCGGTTGAGCTTGCGGACCTCGGCGTGGATCCGTCGTTGAGTGTCAGGAGGAACGGGCGGACCGAGTGTCGTCGGAAAGTGGCATGCCTTGTCGGGCGTCCCGTCAGGTGATCGTCATGCCCCCGTCGACCGGCAGCGTCTGGCCGGTGACGTAGCCGGCCGCGGCCGAGGCGAGGAAGATCACGGTGGCCGCCAGCTCGCGGGGGTCGCCCTGGCGGCCTGCCGGGATCCGCGCCTGCTGGGACTCCAGGTAGCCGTCGGGATACTGGTCTGTCATCTCGGAGGCGAAGAAGCCCGGCGCGACGGCATTGACCCGGATGCCCTTGCGGCCGGTCCACTGCTGGGCGAGGTCGCGGGTCAGGCCGATCAGCCCCGCCTTGGAGGAGGCGTACGCCGCCTGCGGCAGCCCGGCCGTGGTGATGCCGAGGACGCTGGAGATGTTGATGATGGCCGAGCCCGGCTGCATCACCCGGCCGCACGCCTGGGCCATCCAGTAACAGCCGTTGAGGTTGATGTCGATCACCTGCCGGAACTGCTCCGGCTGCTCGCGGGTGGCCGGGGCCGCCGTACCGATGCCGGCGTTGTTGACGAGCACGTCGACCCGACCGAGCTCGGCCACCGCGGTGTCGACGAGCGCCTGGCACTGGTCGGGGTCGGCGACGTCCGTGGCGAGGGTGACGACCCGGCACCCGGCGTCGCGTACGAGCTGGGCGGTCTCCTCGAGCCGGTCGACCCGGCGGGCACCGAGCGCCACGTCGGCACCCGCTTCCGCGAGGGCCTGCGCGAAGGCGACCCCGAGGCCGCTGGAGGCGCCGGTCACGATCGCCACCTTGCCGTCGAGACGGAACAGGTCGAGCACGGTGCCGCTCAGTTCGCTCATGCCGCCGACCCTAGTGTGGGGGCGTGGAACCTGCGATCGGGCCGGTGAGTGGCCAGGTGATGACGGTCTTCCGGTCCCGGCTGCGCGCCGACACTGCCGAGGCGTACGCCGAGCACGCCACTCGGATGAGCGAGCTGGCGCGGGGCATGCCGGGCTACGTCGAGCACAAGGTGTTCACCGCCGAGGACGGCGAGCGGGTGACGCTGGTCCGGTTCGCGGACCGGGCCAGCCACGACGCGTGGGCGCGTCACCCCGACCACCGCGCGGCGCAGCGGGCAGGCATCGCCGACTACTACGAGGAGTACTCCCTCGCCATCGGCGAGATCGAGCGCGGCTGGGTGTGGGAGCGCGGTCCCGAGGACTGACCCGTGGCAGCCGGTTCGCTAGCATGGGGGTATGTGAAGGTCCCTGCTCCTTACCTAGCCGCGTCGGTCACCACGGCCCCGACGCGGCTGCCCCTCGTGACCGAGGGGCTTGTTGTTTGTATGGGCAGTCTTTGCCCCACCAGTCGTGTCCGGACTCCGTAGTCAGCGCAGGGAAGACGAGAGAGACATGAGCAACCAGAGCGAGCAGAACGAGCGGGCGTCGTACGACGTCCACGCGGTCGAGACCAGGTGGCAGCGGGTCTGGGACGAGCTGCAGCCGTACGTCGCCAGCGACGAGTCGGTGCTGGGCGGGGAGCGCGAGAAGCGCTATGCGCTGACGATGTTCCCCTACCCGAGCGGCGACCTGCACATGGGTCACGCCGAGGTCACGGCGCTGCACGACGTGGTCGCTCGCTACTGGCGGCAGCGCGGCTACGAGGTCCTCAACCCGATGGGCTGGGACTCCTTCGGACTGCCGGCCGAGAACGCGGCGATCAGGAACGACGAGCACCCGGCGACCTACACCTACGCCAACATCGACACGCAGTACGAGTCGTTCAAGAACTACGGCATCAGCTTCGACTGGACGCGGCGCTTCAACACCAGCGACCCGTCGTACTACCGCTGGACGCAGTGGCTGTTCCTGAAGTTCCGCGAGCGCGGGCTGGCCTACCGCAGGAACTCACCCGTCAACTGGTGCCCGCGGGACCAGACGGTGCTGGCCAACGAGCAGGTCGTCGACGGCCACTGCGAGCGCTGCGGCGCAGAGGTGACCAAGCGCGAGCTGACCCAGTGGTACTTCCGGATCACCGGTTACGCCCAGGAGCTGCTGGACGACCTGGACGTGCTGGCGCCGACCTGGCCCGAGCGGGTGATCACCGCCCAGCGCAACTGGATCGGCCGGTCCGAGGGTGCCCACGTCGACTTCGTCGTCGACGGGCGCGAGGCGCCGCTGACCGTCTACACGACCCGTCCCGACACGCTGTTCGGCGCCACCTTCATGGTGGTCGCGGCCGACGCGTCGCTGGCGGCCGAGCTGGTGAGTGACGGGCAGCGTACGACGTACGAGGCCTACCGCGACCAGGTCAGCAGGGCTTCGGACATCGAGCGGCAGGCCACCGACCGGCCCAAGACCGGCGTCGACCTGGGCGTGACGGCGCTGAACCCGGTGACCGGTGCCCGGATCCCGGTGTACGCGGCCGACTACGTGCTGGCCGACTACGGCACCGGCGCGATCATGGCCGTGCCCGGCCAGGACCAGCGCGACTGGGACTTCGCGAGCGTCTTCGACCTGCCGGTCATCCGCACCGTGCAGCCGCCCGAGGACTGGGAGGGGGAGGCGTACGTCGGCGAGGGTCCGGCGATCAATTCGGCAAACGACGAGATCGACCTGACCGGGCTGACGATCGAGGATGCCAAGCGCACCACCATCGGCTACCTGCAGCAGCAGGCGCTGGGCCGCGGCACCGTCAACTTCCGGCTGCGCGACTGGCTGCTGAGCCGGCAGCGCTACTGGGGCGTGCCGATCCCCGTCGTCCACTGCGCCGTCTGTGGCGAGGTGCCGGTGCCGGAGGACCAGCTGCCGGTGGAGCTGCCCGAGCTGCGCGGAGCGGACCTGAAGCCGAAGGGCGTCTCGCCGCTGGCGGCGGCCGAGGAGTGGGTCAACGTCGAGTGTCCGCAGTGCGGCGGTCCCGCGAAGCGTGACTCCGACACGATGGACACCTTCGTCGACTCGTCGTGGTACATGTTCCGGTTCGTCTCGCCGAACGACGACACGCAGGCGTTCGACCCGGCCCTGGCCAACGCGTGGATGCCGTGCGACATCTACGTCGGCGGCGTCGAGCATGCGGTGCTGCACCTGCTGTACGCCCGCTTCTTCACCAAGGTCATGGCAGACATGGGCCTGATCGACTTCCGCGAGCCGTTCTCTGCCCAGCTGAACCAGGGGACGGTGATCAACCAGGGCGCCAAGATGTCCAAGTCCAAGGGCAACGGCGTCAGTCTGGGGGAGCAACTACGTGAGTTCGGAGTGGACGCAGTCCGGCTGACCCTGGTCTTCGCCGGCCCGCCCGAGGACGACATCGACTGGGCCGACATGTCGCCCGCCGGGTCGCTGCGGTTCCTGCAGCGCGCGTGGCGGTTGTCGGGCGACGTGACGTCCGACGCGGGGGCTGACGCGGCCGGCGGCGACGCGACGCTGCGCACGATCACCCACAAGACGGTGCGCGAGGCCGAGGGGCTGGTCGAGGGCTACCGGTTCAACGTCATGGTCGCCCGGGTGATGGAGCTGGTGAACGCGATCCGCAAGGCCATCGACTCCGGGCCGGGCGGCGACGATCCGGCCGTCCGGGAGGCCGCCGAGGCGGTCGCGGTGCTGCTGAGCCTGGTGGCGCCGTACACCTGCGAGGAGATGTGGGCGCGGCTGGGCCACGAGCCGAGCGTCGCCAACGCCGGCTGGCCGGCGGTCGACGAGGCGCTGCTGGTCGAGGACAGCGTCACCTGCGTGGTGCAGGTGAGGGGCAAGGTACGCGCGCGGCTGGAGGTCTCGCCGGATGTCTCCGAGGGCGACCTGGAGGTTGCCGCGATGGCCGACCCAGCCGTGCAGCGAGCGATCGACGGCGCGACCGTACGGAAGGTGATCGTGCGGGCGCCCAAGCTGGTCAGCATCGTCGTCTGACCCACCCGACTCCCGCGGTGCTGTGACCAGTTCCGCGGGTGCTGACACCCGCAGGAGATCGCGCACCACCGCAGGAGTCGGCTCAGGGTCACTCGTCCGCGGCGTCCCCCTCGCCGAAGCCCAGCACGGTTCGGGTCATCCGGTTGCGGCTGTCGAGGAGGTCGACGAGCGCGCCGTCGAGGTCGTCGGCCGAGACGTGGAGGGGGCCTTCGGAGTCATTCGGCCGGTCGGCGGCCACCACGGCCGCCCGGCGGAGCAGCTCCTTGAGGAAGGACGCAGTGACGCCTTCGGTGCGGGAGACGACGTGGTCGAGGCGGCTGGTGTCGAGGTCGAGGGATCCGCGGTAGAGATCGATCAACCGTCGCCGTGACGCGGCGTCCGGGAGATCGATGTGGACCGCCTGGTCGACGCGGCCAGGTCGCGAGGCGAGCGCCGGCTCGAGCAGGTCGGCGCGGTTGGTCGTGAGCAGGAAGACGACGTCGGCATCCTCGGCCAGGCCGTCCATCTCGTTGAGCAGCGTGAACATCAGCGGCGTCTCACCCTGGTAGTGGTCGCGGCGCTCCGCGATCAGATCGACGTCCTCGACGACGATCATCGCCGGCTGCAGGCTGCGCGCGATCGAGCACGCCTCCTTGACCAGGTGGAGCGTGTCACCGGTCAGCTCGACGACGGTCGTGCCGGTCAGCTCGCCGACGAGGTGCCGGACGGTGTGGGTCTTGCCGACGCCCGGCGGTCCGTACAGCAGCAGGCCACGCTTGAGGTGCTGACCGGACTCGCGCAGGCGGTCGCGGTTGCGGGCGACTCCGACGACCTGCCGCCGTACGTCGGAGAACGTGGCCTCGGGCAGCACCAGCGCCTCGCGTGGGACCTGCTGGCGGTGATGGAACCGCAGCGGGGATCCTCGCTCGCCGAACATCGAATGGCCGAAGGAGACCACCTGGCCGCGGTAGACGTTGTGCTCGAGGCTGAGGTCCCGGAGCGTCGTGGCCACCCGGGCCCCTGTGTCGGGGTTGTCGGAGAGGATCTCGACCGACACCTTGCGGTGGTCGTCGTCGGGGTCGGAGCCCTTGATCAGGATGGCGACCCGGTCCGCGCCGTCCGAGCTGAGGACGACGGCAGCGCGTAGGCACTCCTTGGTCTCACCGTCGGGTCCCACCGGCAGCGTGACCCGGGCGAGATTGCCCGGCCGCGGACCGTGGAATCCGCGGGAGTCGTCCGGTCCGATGAGGTCGGCGATGCCGAACGGGCCATGGTGGCGGTAGCCGGTGACTCCGACGGTGCGTTGCTCACGACCGTCCAGCCAGGCGTCGAGGGCGGTCTGCACGTTGACGTGCTCGTAGGCCGGCCAGTGCTCCTCGGTCACGGGCAGCTGCTCGGTCTCCGTCTGGAGGAACTCGCGCACGATGCTGCGGAAGGTCGGCCGGTCGGCCTCGCGGGCCTGTTGCACCCAGCGGTTGATCAGCCGACGTCCGTAGCGCCGGACGTCGGCGAGCTCCGGGGCCCGGTCCGAGGGCGGCGGAGCCTCGCCGTCGGACTCGCCGTAGGAGAGATGGACGTGGGAACCAGGCATGGTGGTCAGGGTAGGCGCTGCCCGTCGGGACGGGCCTGCCAGTAGCCTGCGGAGCCATGGCCCGGACCGTCGTCGTCACCGACTCCACAGCGTCCCTGCCCGACGAGCTGGCTGCGGCCCACGGGATCACCGTGGTCTCCCTGCAGGTGGTCGTGGGGGCGACGTCGTACGAGGAGGGCTCCGAGGGCGCCACCCCGGCGACCGTCGCCGAGGCGCTGCGGGAGTTCCGCCCGGTGAGCACGTCGCGACCGGCCCCGGCCGTGATGCTGGAGGCGTACGAGGCGCTCGCCGCCGACGGAGCCACCGAGATCGTGTCGATCCACCTCTCGTCGGAGATGAGCGGCACCTATGAGTCCGCGCAGCTGGCGGCCCGGCAGGCATCGGTCCCAGTCGTCCCGGTCGACAGCCGGCAGGTCGGGATCGCCACCGGCTTCGCCGTGCTGACCGCCGCCGAGGTGGTCGCCGGGGGTGGGGACGCCGCGACCGCCGCCGAGGCCGCACGGCGGCGCGCGGAGGCCACGACGTCGCTGTTCTACGTCGACACCCTCGAGCACCTGCGTCGCGGCGGCCGCGTCGGCGCGGCCGCCGCGCTGCTGGGCGGTGCGCTCGCGGTGAAGCCGCTGCTGGGCATCGAGGACGGCCGGGTCGTCAACCGCGAGAAGGTCCGTACGGCGGCCCGCGCGCTGGCGCGCCTCGAGGAGCTCGCCGTCGCGGCCGCCGGTGACGACCCGGTGGACGTCGGCGTCGCCCACCTCGCCAGCGCGGAGCGTGGCGCGGCACTGGCGCAGCGGATGCAGGTGCGGTTGGCGGCCAACCTCGGGGACCGCGAGGTGCACTGCGGCGAGGTAGGCGCGGTGCTGGGGGCCCACGTGGGCCCCGGCATGCTGGCGGTCTGCGTCGCCCCCCGCTGACCTCACGTCGAGTTGCCACCCGCGCGGGTTGAGTTTCCAGGTGTGCTGGGGCCGTGGCAATTCGACCGGCGTACCTGGCAACTCGACGGACCTGAGTGGCAACTCAACTCGCCGGGGTGGCAACTGAATGGGTAGCGGAGGGCCGGGCTGCGGAGTCCGGACCTGGTTGTCCACAGGTCGCGAGGAGGGCCCTTCCGTGGCGGCGTACGACTTCCTAGCCTCGCGCCATGGCCAGTCGACCCACCCGAGCCGACCACGAGGCCGCCGTGGCCCGGCGGCTGGAGCAGCTGACCGCGGAGCTGGCCGGCGTGCGAGGCGGGCCCGCGCCGCCCAGCGCGCCCGAGGCGGTGCGGCCCGGCCCGACAGAGCCGGAGCCGCCAGCGCCCCGGCCGGTCGCCCCGCTGGTGCCGGCGCCCGGTCGGCATGCCGCCCGACGACGTGGTGCGGTGGTCGACGGGCTGGTGCCGGAGCCGCTGCGCGGGCGCGTGGCGCTCGGCCCTGCCCAGCTGGCGGTGGTGGCCGTGCTGGTGGCCGCCGGGCTGGGGGTCACGACCTGGTGGGTGGTGCGCAGCGACCCGGCTCCGGTCGCCCCGGTCGCGCCCGTGGCCACGCAGCCGCAGGGGGCACTGGCGACGCCGTCCGGGGGTGTCCCGGGGGCCCCCGGGACAAAGGAGCAGGCCGACACGGTGACGATCGACGTCGCCGGCAAGGTACGCCGACCCGGGATCGCCGTGCTCGACCCGGGTGCTCGGGTGGTCGACGCGCTGAAGGCGGCCGGCGGCGTCCGTCCGGGCGTCGACCTCAGCGGGCTCAACCTGGCGCGGCTGCTGGTTGACGGTGAGCAGATCCTGGTCGGCATCGCTGCGCCAGCCGCGGCCGTGCCGCCCGCCGTCTCGGCAGCGCCGGGCGCGCCGGCCAGCAGCGGGCCGCTGGTCAACATCAACACCGCCGCGATCACCGAGCTGGAGACGCTGCCCGAGGTCGGACCGGTGACGGCGCAGGCGATCATCACCTGGCGGGAGGACAACGGCGGCTACACCGCGATCGAGGAGCTGCTGGAGGTCGACGGGATCGGGGAGGCGACGCTGGAGGCGATGGCGCCGTTCGTCACGGTGTGAGGGGTGGAGCGCACCGATCTGCGGATGCCCGCACTCGCGCTCGCGGCCTGGGCGGGCGGGCTGTGCGGCGGCCTGCTTCCCGGATGGGTGGCCCTCGCCGCGGTCGTGGTCGGGCTGGCGCTCGCAGGCGTACGGCGCAGCCTGGCGCTGGCCGCCGCGGCCCTGGTGCTGGCCGCCGTCGCGGCGAGTGCGCTGCTGCGAGAGGCGCAGCTGGAGCGGGCGCCGGTCACCGAGCTGGCCGGCCAGCGTGCTCAGGTGAGCGCGGAGGGGGTGGTCGTCAGCGACCCGCGCGCCACCCACGGCTTCGAGGAGGGCGTCGCCGTACGGGTGTCGCTGCGCGAGCTCACCGGCCGCGGGGCGACCCACCGGCTGCGGGCGCCGGTGCTGGTCTTCGGTGACCAGACGTGGGCCGACGTACGGCTCGGTGCACGGGTGCGGCTGGACGGCCGGCTCGCCCCCGCCGACGGGACGGACGTCGCGGCGGTGCTGGGAGCCACGGGCGAGCCGGAGCCGGTGTCGGGTCCGGACGTCTGGTGGCGGGCCGCCGAGGCCGTACGCGGGTCGCTGCGCGACTCGGTCGCGCAGCGTCCCGCCGACCAGCGGGCGCTCGTACCCGCCCTCGTGGTGGGCGACGACGCGGCGCTCGACCCGCAGCTCGGTGAGGACTTCCGCGCCACCGGCATGACCCACCTGCTGGCCGTGTCGGGCACCAACCTGACCCTGGTCGTCGGCTTCCTGCTCGTGCTCGGCCGGTGGTGCGGGGTCCGGGGCCGCGCCCACTACGTCGTCGGAGCCGTCGGCATCGTCGGCTTCGTGCTGTTGGCCCGGACCGAGCCGAGCGTCGTACGGGCCGCGGCGATGGGTGCGGTCGCCCTGGTGGGCATGGGGGTCGACGGGCGCCGACGTGGGCCGCGCGCGCTGGGCGTCGCGGTCCTCACGCTGCTGCTGCTCGACCCGGGGCTGGCCACGACGGTGGGGTTCGCCCTCTCGGCCGTCGCCACTGCCGGGATCCTGCTGGTCGCCCCGGGGCTGCGGGACGCGCTCGCGCGATGGCTGCCGCGCTGGGTGGCCGAGGCGGTCGCCATACCCCTGGCCGCGCAGCTGGCCTGTACCCCGCTCGTCGCGGCGATCTCGAGCCAAGTGAGCCTGGTGGCGGTCGCCGCCAACCTGGCGGCCGCGCCCGCCGTCGGGCCGGCCACCGTGCTCGGGCTCGCGGGCGGACTGGTCGGGCTGGTGGCCGAGCCGGTGGGTCGGCTGCTCGGCGCGGGCGCCGGCTGGTGCGCCGCCTGGCTGGTGGAGATCGCCCGGCAAGGGGCTGCGCTGCCCGTCCCGGCCGTCGACTGGGGCACCACTCCGTGGGCACTCGCCCTGCTCACCGTGCTGGTGGTGGCGCTGACGCTGGTGCTCCCGACGCTGCTGCGACGACCGGCCACCGGGCTGGGCTGCGGCTGCCTCGTCGCGGTCCTGGTGCTGGTCCGGATTCCGGTCGCCGGCTGGCCGCCCGACGGGTGGGTGGTGGTCGCCTGCGACGTCGGCCAGGGTGACGCCCTGGCCGTCCAGACCGGTCCCGGCAGCGCCGTGGTCGTCGACGCCGGGCCCGACCCCGCGCTGGTCGACCGCTGCCTCGACCGGCTCGGTGTCGAGCGGGTGCCGCTGCTGGTGCTCACCCATCCCCACGCCGACCACGTCGACGGCACCGCAGGCGTGGTCGAGGGCCGGGAGGTGGGTGAGGTCGAGACTCACGACGACACGGCGTACGGCGTCGCCCGGACCGTCGGCGAGGCGACCCTGCAGGTGCTGTGGCCGCCGCCGGGCCACGTCGTCGACAACCCCAACGACGCCAGCGTCGTGCTGCTGGTGGAGGTGCGCGGCGTCCGGGTGCTGCTCACCGGCGACGTCGAGCCGCCGAGCCAGCTGGCCCTCCAGCGCACCTGGCCGGACCTGGCGGTCGACGTGGTGAAGGTGCCCCACCACGGCAGCCGGTTCCAGGACACCGACTGGCTGCTCGGCCTCGGCGCCAGCGTGGCGGTGGTCTCCGCCGGCGCCGACAACGACTACGGCCACCCCGCGCCCGAGACGCTGGCGGCGTTCGAGGGCGCGGGGGTCGACCTGCTGCGCACCGACCTCGACGGCGACGTCGCGGTCGTCGTCGAGGACGGTGGGATCGCTGTCGCCACCACTCGGTAGGGTCCGAGCCATGGCAGGTCCTCGCGCAGCCGACGTGATCGGCCGGGTCACCCTCGTGACCGGCAAGGAGGAGTACCTCGGCGAGCGGACGGTCGAGACGGTCCGCGCAGCCGTACGCTCCCACGACCCCGAGGCCGAGCTGTCCGACGCCCGCGCGGTCGACCTCACGCTGGCGACGCTGGGCGAGCTGACCGCGCCGTCCCTCTTCACGGCCACCCGCTGTGTGGTGGTCCGCGGGCTCGAGGACCTCCCCGAGGAGTCAGTGTCGACGTTGCTCGGCTATGCCACGACCCCGGTGCCGGACGTGGCGCTGGTGCTGGTGCACGGCGGTGGCCAGAAGGGCAGTGGAGTGCTCACGAAGCTGCGCAAGCTCACCGGGGTGACCGAGGCGCGCTCGGCCGAGCTGCGGGCGAGCGAGTTCCCCGGCTTCGTGGCGACCGAGGCGCGTGCCGCGGGCGGCCGGATCGACCAGCCCGCCGCGCTGGCGCTGGTGCAGGCCGTCGGGCAGGATCTCCGGGGTCTGGCCGCTGCCGCCTCCCAGCTGGTCTCCGACTTCCCCGGAACGACCATCGGCGAGGACGAGGTACGGCGCTACTTCGGTGGCCGCGCCGAGGCCAAGTCGTTCGCCGTCGCCGACGCGGCCTTCGCCGGGCGCCGCTCCCAGGCACTCGAGGAGCTGCGGTGGGCGCTCGACACCGGCACCGCGCCGGTGCTGGTCACCTCGGCCTTCGCCGGTAGCGCCCGCGGCCTGGCCCGCTACCTCGGCGCACCACGCGGGTTGGGGGAGGGAGACCTGGCGCGCGAGCTCGGCGTACCGCCCTGGAAGGTCCGGACGGTTCGCGACCAGTCGCGGGCGTGGACCGAGGCCGGCATCGCTCGTGCGATCCGCGCGGTGGCCCAGGCCGACGCCGACGTCAAGGGTGCTGCCGGCGACGCGTCCTACACCCTGGAGAGGCTGGTGCTGACGGTCACCGGGCTGCGGGAGCGCTGAGTAAGAGGTCGCGCGGATAGGTCCGTCGGCTCGCGCCCGCCCCGCGGGCGCTCAGAGAGACGCGGCCCGCTTCGCCATCGCCGACTTGCGGTTGGCGGCCTGGTTGCGGTGGATGACGCCCTTGGAGACGGCCTTGTCGAGCTTGCGGGCGGCATCGCGACCCGCGGCGACCGCGGTGTCCTTGTCACCCGCGTCGGCGGCCTCGCGGAACTTGCGCACGGAGGTCCGGAGGCCGGTCTTGACGGCCTTGTTGCGCTCGTGACGCTTCTCGTTCTGCTTGTTCCGCTTGATCTGGGACTTGATGTTCGCCACTGATGAAGCCTTCGGGTTGAGTGGATCGGTCTCTGAGTCAGGGTGCGGCATTGCTGTGCGCGCGACGGTCGAGGCTATCAGCGGGTCGTCGTCCTGCCCAAATCGCCCATCGGGGCGATGGTCAGGCCCACCCGCGCCGCTCCGAGAGCCAGGCCCAGCACACGTCGCCCTGCCACCGCTGGTGGTCGCGGATGTGGGGCGAGGTCGGGGGTACGGGGTCGTCGGCGGACTTCCAGAAGTAGCCCGTCACCAGCGCCAGGACGGTGTCCACCGCCTGCGGGAGTACGTCGCGGAGCAGCGGCCGGCGGGCGATCACCTCCTCGACGTCGAGGCCGTCGCCGCGCGGGCCGACCAGCAGCAGCAGGGAGTCGATCCAGTCTGCGCCGGCGACGGGGAAGTTCCAGTCGCAGAACCACGCCCGGCCCGCGGGGTCGATCAGCGCATTGTCGTCACGCAGGTCGGTGTGGACCACCGTGTCGCCCGCCGTGAGCTCGGGGAAGCCGGCGGCGAGCAGTGCTGCCTCGTCGAGGTGGGGGAGGGCGGGTCGGGTCGCGGCGACATGGCGCCAGTGGGCCGGGAACGACGCGAACTCCTCGGCGAAGCTGTCGAGGGCGAGCTCCGCCGGCACCGGGGTGAGCTCGGCGGCCACCTGCTCGAGGCTGTCGAGGCAGGCGTCGAGGTCGGCGGGCTCCCAGGGGCGGTGGGGCGGACGGGAGTCGACGTGGGCGATGCCGAGCACCACCCAGTCCTGCTCGATCGTCCACAGCAGCCGGGGAGCCGGCACCGACTCCGGGAGCGCGGCGAGCTTGTGCGCCTCCTCGCGGTAGGACTCGGCGAACATCCGCTGCGCCTGCACCGAGGCGGCCTTCACGAAGTGCCGCGAGCCGTCGTCGCAGACCAGCACCGACGCGAAGCCGGGGGTGTAGCCCGAGCCCTGCGAGATCGCCTCCCGGACGGGGGAGCCGCAGCGGCGCTCGATGGCCGCGCGCAGCGTGGGCGGCAGGAACGGCCACTCCAGCCTCCGCGCCGTACGCCCGACGGGCGCCGGGTAGGTCGTCACGTCGGTGGCTCCTTCCTGCGGGTCCGGGTCGCGGCCCCGACGCCCACCACGGCCACCGCCAGGCCGGTGAGCTCGCGCGTCCCCAGCGTCTCACCGAGCACCAGCCAGGCCATCACGGCCGTCACCGGCGGGGAGAGGAAGAACAGGCTGGCCGCGGCACCCGACCCGGCCCGGCGTACGAGAAGGGCGAGCAGCGCCAGACCGGTCAGCGAGTTGACGATCACGAGGAACGTCAACGAGACCGCCGTCGTGACCGGGTCGACGACCGGCCAGGGACCCTCCACGATCGCTCCGGCGATCAGCAACGGAGGAGCGGAGACCGCGAACTGGAGCACGGTCGACCAGAGCAGGTCGGGTGACTCGCCGATCCAACGCTGGCCGAGCGTGCCCGCACTCAGCATCAGCATCGCCGCCGCGCCCAACGCCACCGCCACGACCCCGCCGGCCTGCTCCACCTCGGGCCCGAGCACCAGCAGCACCCCGGCGACGCCGAGCAGGAAGCCGCCCACCTGCAGCCCGCTGATGTGCTCGTGCAGCAGCCCGGCCGCGAGCAGCGCGGTCAGCACCGGGCTGAGCGCGTGGAACAGCGAGCCGAGCACGGCGGGCAGCCCGAGGTCGAAGGCGAGGAACATCAGCGAGAACTGCACGGCATTCATCACCAGCCCCACCGCCGCCACCCTCAGCACCACCGGACGGGACATCCGAGCCGGTCGACGGAGGGCGAGAGCCACGAGCGCACCCACGAGGGCGGCGAGGGCGAAGCGCCACCCCAGCACGGTGAGCGGAGCCGACGCCCGGACGGCGGCCGGGCCCGCGATGTAGCCGCTCGACCACACCACGACGAACGCTGCCGCGGGGAGCAGCGGGAGTCCTCGGGTCGTGAGCGCGGCTGCAGTCGTCACGGGCACGGCGGGCACCCGGGTCACGCTACCTGCGGGTGCGCGAGTTCCAGTCGGCGAGCACGTGCGTGGAACAATGAGCGTTCCCGCTCGCACCCTCACGGAAACGACGACGTGCCCCCGACTCCCGCGCCACCGAAGCCCGGCTACACCGACCCGTCGATCATCCGGAACTTCTGCATCATCGCCCACATCGACCACGGCAAGTCGACGCTGGCGGACCGGATGCTGCAGCTGACCGGCGTCGTCGACGAGCGCTCGGCGCGCGCGCAGTACCTCGACCGGATGGACATCGAGCGCGAGCGGGGCATCACCATCAAGAGCCAGGCCGTACGCATGCCGTGGACCGTCGTCGACAGCGAAGCGACGAGGGCACTGGACATCACGCCCAGCACGTACGTCCTCAACATGATCGACAC
>Ga0136617_10002770_pt1 | contig 15607 bp, 9 predicted proteins | sample AntDrymUQ3222106_2_FD_129672 | JGI IMG/M metagenome (GOLD analysis project Ga0136617, IMG submission 129672) | Polar desert sand microbial communities from Dry Valleys, Antarctica - metaG UQ322 (21.06) | ecosystem: Environmental > Terrestrial > Soil > Desert | place: Antarctica: Dry Valley...
ATGACTCGACATATCGATCCGCGCTTCGGTGAAAACAGCTATCGATTGGCCAATATCGATCGCACCGATCCCGCGCGTAGTCTATTCGAGGTTCCCGCAGGCTATAGAATTGAAGAAGGTCCGGGGCCAGGTCACAAAGTGCGCCTGAGGAAACCTGCCGGCGAGCAGTAGAATCACGCGAAACTCCTCCCACGACGAGTTCCATGAAAACCAAGAGGGGTCACTCGATTTCCGATTCGAGTGACCCGTTTTTCGGCGAGCTTCGGCTGGATTGGAGCGTAAACCTACTCTTCGTCTTCCCCGCCGCGAATCCGTCCTTCCGCCCGCGATTGCTCGACAATCTTATGAGAGAGATTGCCAGGCACTGGATCGTAATGCGAAAACTGCATATGGAATGAGCCGCGCGCACCCGTTATCGAATTCAGCGTTGACTGGTAGTTGAGCATCTCGGACATCGGGACCTGAGCTTTGATCACTTGCTGCTTGCCGCTGGTTTCCATTCCCTGCACGCGGCCGCGACGCGAGTTTAGATCGCCCATGATATCCCCGCTGTTTTCCTGGGGCGCCAGGATCTCTACGTCCATTATCGGTTCAAGTATCGATGGCTTTACCTTTTCCATGGCCGCGCGAAAGGCCTTCCGACCAGCCGCGCGGAAGGAGTGCTCGTCGGAGTCAACGTTGTGATACGAGCCATCAATCAATTGAACCTTGAAATCCACCAGGGGATAGCCCGCAATTGCTCCTGACTGAGCCGCTTCGACGATCCCCTTTTCAATTGCCGGCCGAAACTGCTGCGGCACGGCGCCACCGAAAATCTTGTCCTCGAAGACAAACCCGCCGCCCCGTGGAAGAGGCTCGAAGACAACTTTGCAATCGCCAAATTGTCCCCGGCCGCCGGTTTGTTTCTTGTGACGGCCCTGAACCTCTGCGCGCTGCGTAATGGTTTCCTTGTAAGGTACCTTGGGCGGATGGAGCGTGACTTCGACGCTGTAGCGCTTTTTCAGCTTTTCCACAACGGTCTCGACGTGAAGTTGACCTGAACCGGAGAGCAGAAACTCCTTCGTTTGCGAGTCACGGCTGAAATGTAATGCTTGATCCTCTTCCAGAATTTTGTGCAGCGCTACGCTAATTTTCTCCTCATCCTGACGCGATTTTGGCTCGATGGCAAAAGCGATGGCGGCTTCGGGATACTCAACCGGGGGGTAGACGATTGGCTCTTGCTTGTCGCAGAGGGTGTCACCGCTTTGGGTCTCCTTCAGTTTAACGCACGCAATAATGTCGCCCGCATGGGCCTCAGGAACCTTATCGAGTTGCTTACCCTGAACGAGATGCAAAGCCCCGAGTCGTTCCATCGTTCCCCGGGGTGAATTCAAAGCGTTGCCGTCCGTCTGCAGCCGACCGCTAATGACCTTCATGACGTTTATGCGGCCCGCAAAAGGATCGGCCACGGTGCGGAAGCAATAAGCCGAAAATGGTTCACTGTCGCTGTACCGGCGGGCAATCTTTGATGCGTCCGGATCGGCGTCTACGGGAAGTCCGTACTCTGCTTCGTGGTGCGCGGGGTCGGGAGCATAGTCGACGATACCGTTAAGTAAAGCACGCAATCCCACCAGCGTAACACTTGAGACAGCGAACACCGGGCACAGTTTGCTCCGCGAAATGGCCGTGTTGATATTGGGAATAAGGTCGGCTTCCTCAAGTGTCCCTTGTTCGAAGTACTTCTCCATCAAAGCATCGTCGGATTCGGCTACCAGCTCAACTAGTCGTTCTCTCGTTTTCTCAACCAGCTCACGTCCGTCGCTCGGGATATCAATCTCCTTCGCCTGACCGTCTGCACCCAGTTCGTAGGCTTTCATATGAACAACATCCACCACACCGCGAAAGTCTTTCTCTCTTCCAATCGGCAACGTAAAGGGAATAATTGCTCGGCTGAACGTCCGCTGGGCGCTCTCAAGTGCTTTGGCAAATTCCGAATGCTCCTTGTCGAGCTTGGTAACAACCATGATACGGGGCACGATGAACTCGTTTGCGTAAGCCCAGGTTTTCTCCGTTTGCACCTCGACACCCTTAACACCATCAACAACCGCAACGGCACAATCAGCGACCCTTAAGGCCGGGCGAGCGTGGCTTACGAATGCAGCATATCCAGGGGTATCAATAAAATTGAGTTTGGTTTCCCGGTGGTCTAAATGAGCGAGTCCGATATTGAGGGTGATCCTGCGAGCGATGGAATCTTCTTCGTGGTCGGTGACCGTCGTGCCTTCATCCACTTTACCCCAACGAGGCGTTTCGCCGGCGACGTAGAGAAGGGAACTGATCAACTGCGTCTTCCCTGCGTCGCCGTGTCCAATGACCGCAAGATTGCGGATGGCATCTGTCGAATAGACTTTCATAGGTTAATCCCTTTCCGGTGTGTGAATTTAGGCGAAGGATACCCATCCGCTTCGGTTAAAGCCCGATTGGCTGGCAGGATGTGCTCCGGATTGAGGAGGTAATTTATCTGAGCGAGAAGGGTAAACGCAAGTTGAACCGAGAAGGGCGCAGCATTGATCTGAGCGCTCTGGTAACGGCGCTCTCCTGGAGGCTGCTCGGCCCGTCGACGTCTGGGCTGAACCCGCTTCTGTGGCCTTAAAGCGGCCTCTTTAGCCAACCGATCTCAGGAAAATTGCATCGAAATTACTGACAAAAAGTTGAAGTTTTTTAAGGAGAAGGAACATGTCTTACCGAAAGATGCTTTCGTTTGTCGCAGCCCTGGTGGTGTTATTCGCTACCACGACCGCGACATTCGCAACCGGTTCAGAAAACCCTATCAGCGACAAGAAGAACGTGCGTATCTTGACGCCGCTGAATATTGCCATCCTCATACAGGATGATCTTATTTCTCAAGTGGGTAATGAGCTTGATATCACGCGCGACTTTATTCGGTCGTTGCCTGCCGGATCGCGAGTAATGATTGGTTATATCACCAGCGGGACTCTGCAGGTTCGCCAGCCGTTTACGACGGATCTGGACGGGGCAGCGCGTTCGCTGCGCATTCCGTTGGCCAGCGGAGCGGCATCGCCGTTCAATCCCTATGTGGAAGTCAGCGAAGCTCTCCGCAGGTTTGATGCTGGTTGGAAAGGAAATAACGCCGTGCTTTTGATCTCGGACGGACTAGACACCTCGCGCGGGTTTGACTCGGGCGCTGCCGGCAACACGTTGGATCTCCACCGGGCGATCAAACATGCTAATGAGCGCAACGTTGCAGTCTATTCGTTCTACGCGCCATCTGTGGGCCTGACAAGCCGAAGCCGGCTCGCTGCCAGCTACGGCCAAAGCTCACTTAACCGATTGGCCAGCGAGACGGGTGGAAAGGCATTCTTCCAGGGCACGACCGGATTCGTGAGTTTCGACTCGCACTTCCGGCGCCTGCGAGAAGCGCTGAACGCGCAATACGCGATGGCTAACTAGGCAGCCGTTGCCCAACATGAGGGCAAACAACGCCGTGTGGAAAACCAGGACGCCGTCGGGAGCAATCTCCCGGCGGCGTTTTCGCACGCAGCACACCATTCAAGCTCTTCACTGGGACCGCAGGCGTTTCGCCCGCGCAGCGCGAACAGCACGTGTGCAGTTGAACACTCTGGAAGATCATCGCACCTGGCGGTGCTCTTATCAGGCGAGACGCCTGCGGTCCCAGTGAAGAGGCTGCATGATTAGGGTGCCGGCCTTGCATCGTCCGGCAATCGCTGCTCTTTCTTGGTTCGTGATGAGCCACGATGGTAAAGTTGCTATGACGCAGAGAGAGATGAAGCAAGATGGGTAAGACAAGTTAGGGCGTACTCCTCACTGTGTTCTAATTTGGCCGGTTGTTGGTCATCCTGAGGCCGGCAGGACGAGGCACGAGCGACTCACTATCTGGTAGACAGGCAAAGTGCGCGAATATTGTCTCATCGTGGAGGGGGCTTTCCTCTCGGAATCTGAAGCCGAACATGCTCTGAGAGACCCATTCATTGAAGATTGGGTCGAACAAACGGGGCATTTTCGAATCCACAACATGGATGAAATCCAGATTACGCCTGGCGTCACCCTTGGCTCTCTCGGCGTGGTGATGCTTTATGACCGCGTGTTCGAGATCGCCAGCGCAGATCCCGAGCACCCGCTGACTGAGCACAAGGCCAAGGGCGTTGCCGAAGCATTGCGCCGTCAAGACATGTTCGATGAAATTAAAGTGGAGCCGCGTGGCGAAGAGTAGGTAGTGTCGGTGGTGTCATATTCTGTAATCGCGCTGCTCTGTCCGCATGGCGGACGACTAACAGGGCCCGGAAAGTCAGAAGCTTTAGCACTTAACCTGAATTGACCTACGAAGAGTATTGCTGATGCAGACTTCAAAAGCGCTGGACGGACCTTTTCTTAGCGGCCGCGTGTGCCTGGTGGTTGGCGACATTACAAAGCAGACCGTCGACGTTATTGTGAATGCAGCCAATTCGACGCTTTTGGGTGGCGGCGGGGTTGATGGTGCAATTCATCGAGTCGGTGGGGCAGCGATTCTGGAGGAGTGTTGCGCGATTCGGAGAAGTCGGTATCCTCATGGTCTCCCGTCTGGTGAGGCAGTAATTACGACTGCCGGAAATCTACCTGCTCGTTTTGTAGTGCTCACTGTCGGGCCTATTTATGGTCGGCATGATGAACGCGAAGCAGAACTCCTGGCAGCCTGTTATAAGAACTCGTTGCGCCTGGCTGTCCAAAACTCTATGCTCTCGATTGCTTTCCCGGCTATTTCCACCGGCGTTTACGGATATCCGCCGGCCGAAGCTGCGGTAGCAGCCTCCCAGGCAATTATGGAGTTTCTGGCGACTGACAATCTTCTAAATGAGGTGCGGCTGGTCTTCTTTAAACAAAGCGATATGAACGTATTTCTCAGGCATCACAAATTCAGATAGCCGTAACCGAACCGAACATACACGAAAAACTATTTCGTGCGATTTAGTGTCGTTTCGTGGATCGGTTTTTAATGAATCCCTGTTGCGACCATCAAGGCTGAAACTCTGGCACGTCGCACTATCCGTAATTGAGAACTGATTAGAAGGAATCCCGAAAATCGAATGATCGAAACAACTGAAGTTATCAACCAGACGACTGCTATTGACAACTTTTTTTGGCCGCTTCCTCTGCGTTCCCTAGAGCAACTTTCCTGGAACTACTGGTGGAGTTGGTCAGCGGACGGAACAAGTATCTTCCGCGATCTTGATCCGGATCTCTGGGAAGAGTGTGAGCACAATCCGCGGCAGTTGCTTGCGAGAACGGCAGAATACCGTCTGATGCAGATGGCTACCGACCCCATCTACATCGAACGAGTACGTAAACTAAGCGATCGGTTCCTGCAATACATGGCGAGGCCCCTGGCCACGCAAAAAGGATCCAGCCAAAACGGCAGAAGTTCGATTAGTCCTGAGCATCCGGTAGCTTACTTCTGCGCCGAGTTTGGAGTTCACAATTCCTTGCCGCTCTATTCGGGCGGGCTGGGAATGCTGGCCGGAGATCATTTGAAATCTGCGAGCGATCTTCGACTGCCACTGGTTGCTGTGGGTCTGCTTTATCGCTTCGGCTACTTCCGACAACGCCTCAGGGGCGACGGTTGGCAGGAAGAGCATTATGGAGAAACCTATCCCGAGCAACTGCCAATCCATCGCCTCATGAGTGAAGCTGGCACGCCTCTGATGATCGACGTTTCGATGCGGGAGCGTGCGGTCCATGCTCAAGTCTGGCGCGCGGACATTGGTCACGTGCCCCTCTACTTGCTCGACACAAACATTACTGAGAACGAAAACATCGATCGTTTAGTAACGGGTCATCTCTACGGCGGTGACCGTGAGACGCGAATCGTTCAGGAAATGTTGCTGGGAATCGGCGGTATGCGGTTACTCAAAAAACTGAAGCTGGAACCGAGCGTGTTTCATTTAAACGAAGGGCACTCGGCCTTTCTGACTCTGGAGCTAGCTCGCGAATTGATTCAATCCGGCCTGCGATTTAGGGGGGCGTCCCAAATAGTGCGTGAACGCTGCGTCTTTACAACGCATACGCCTGTCGCCGCCGGAAACGATGAGTTTGGTGCCGACCTCGTGTCGCGGGCGTTTGGCCCGACGTATCACCAGGAGCTTGGTCTGACGCATGAGGAGTTTGTCGCCTTGGGCCGTGTCGATTCACAGGACTTGATAGAGCCTTATGGTTTAACGCCCCTGGCTATTCGGATGTGTCGTTCGACTAATGGCGTGAGCCGCAAACACGGTGAAGTGTCCCGAGCTCTGTGGCACAAGCTTTGGCCCCAGAGAACAGTTGACGAAGTTCCTATCACGCACGTCACAAATGGTGTGCATGCGCCTACGTGGGTTGCCCCACTCATTCGTTCGCTTTATGAGAGCTACGTTGGGGACGATTGGTCTGATCAAGCGCGCGACAAGGCCCGTTGGGAGCAGGGCATTGCGAAAATTTCTGACCAAGAGTTGTGGGCCGCGCATTCGCTGTTGAAACAGCGGCTCATTGCCTTCATCCGACATCGTTCGTTTCATGCGCGCATGGAACGTGGGGAGAGCATTCAATATACCGAATCGGCGCGAAGGATGTTTGACCCTGAAGTGCTCACCATCGGGTTTGCGCGCCGCATTGCCGGGTACAAGAGATGGAGCCTGCTGCTCAAAGATTCGGAGCGACTCTTGCGAATTATCAACCTCGCGGATCGTCCGGTGCAGTTTGTCTTCGCCGGCAAGGCGCATCCTCAAGATCAGGGAGCGAAACTTATTCTCCAGCAGGTGGCTCAATGGAAATATGACGCGCGGGTTCTGGCTCGGGCGGTGTTTCTGCCAGATTACGATCAGGAGGTTGCGCGTCAGCTAGTGCAGTCAGTCGATGTCTGGCTCAATGTCCCCCGCCGACCGCTGGAGGCCTCGGGAACGAGCGGTGAAAAGGTGGCCATGAACGGAGGATTAAATCTCTCCATACTCGATGGCTGGTGGCTGGAAGGCTACGACGGCACCAACGGTTTCGCAATTGGCAGCTCGGCGGAAGGCGCGGAAGCTGGCGACGTGGATACCAGCGATGCTGAATCGCTGTACCGGGTTCTGGAGCAGGAGGTTGTCCCACTTTATTACGAGCGAGATTCCGACGGCCTACCCCGCAAATGGATCTCAATGATGAAGCGCTCCATCGTCACTCTGGTTCCCGAGTTCAACAGCGACCGCATGGTTGAAGAATACGCGCGGCGGATCTATTCATAGTGGTAGACTAGCTTCCCGACATCTCAGAATGAATCCTATGGCCGCCCTTCCGCCGCATTCGCTCTGAATGTCGCTTTAGGTTTGAGCCTTCATGAAACACTGCACTATCTGCAAAGTTAAGTACGACGACAGCGTGAGCTTCTGCCCGGTTGACGGCGAAGTTTTGGAAGACGATCCGTCCTCGATAGTTGATACGGTCCTTGACGGCCAGTATCAAATCGAATCAATGCTGGGCAAAGGAGGAATGGGAGCGGTCTATCGTGCTCGCCACATCCTTCTTGGTGATCGGGTCGCGATCAAGATTCTTCCTCCCGAGGTGCGCACCAACGCGGAATGGCTGCGGCGGTTTCGCCGGGAGGGTCAGGCGGCGCGACGCTTTCGTCACCCAAATGCTGTAACCGTTTACGATCTCCGTACAGCAAGCGATGGCACTATCTACATGGTGATGGAGTATGTTGAAGGCCGCACGCTTAGCCAGGAAATGAAGGCCCGCGGCCCCATGACTCCGGCGGAGGCTTTCGAAATTCTGGAACCGATCATGAGTGTGCTTAATACGGCCCATGCAATGGGAGTCGTGCATCGGGACCTGAAACCTGAAAACATCATGATGGGTAAATCCAGCACAGGGGAACCAGTCGTGAAGTTACTGGATCTTGGCATCGCCAAAATGCGAGAAGTTGCCGGCGCTGATGGCGGCGGTGCCACCGCATTAACTGTGGCGGGACAGGTGCTGGGTACGCCGCACTACATGTCACCGGAACAGTGGGGCGAGTTGCCGCGCGATGGCGATTCAGAGATTGATGGCCGCGCGGACATCTATAGCCTGGGCCTGGTCTTTTACGAGATGATTGTCGGCAAGCGCCCTTATTCAGGTCTGACGCTTCACGAGTTGCGCCGCGAACACATTTCTGTCGTCCCACCTCCGCTGCACGAGGCTGTTGCGGGTGTTTCCCGGTTTTTTAGCGAAGTCATCGCCCGCGCCATCGCAAAGGATCGTAATAACAGACAAGCTACCGCCGGCGAGCTGGCGGCGGCGTTGCGGGGAGCGATTGACTTAGTGACGCCAGAAGATTTATCAAGAACGGTTCCTGATCTTCCCCATATTGAAGCTTCGAGATCACATACCTCGAACATACCCAAAGCCGGCGCAACAGAATCGGACCTTAACGCTCCGACCATTATCACCGTCGACTCGAGCGCCACGCTGTCTGCCATTCAGTCTCCAGCGCCGCACGTGGTGGGTCCATCAGAAGGACCACCTGCTATTGGCAAACCATCAGCAGGGACACCAGCGGGTAAATCGGAGTGGCAGAGTGTGGAAGCCTTCTCGCCGGTAGTCGCTCCTGTTGACATGTCTTCGAGTGTGACAACCCCTCAGGCGCCAAAGCCTCAGGTCGCTCGACCCGCACGTCGCGGACCGATGATGTTAGTAGGCGCCGGCGTGCTCGTGCTTATCCTACTTATTGTGGCAGTTGGAGGCTTTTTCGCTGTCAAATGGCTAACAGGAAAATCAGACAACACCGCTGAGGGAACTGAAGATAAGAATCCTCCATCAAATGGAACAACCGGTGTAGAGACGAAGAATTTGGGGCGCTACTGGCTCGAGCTTCTGCCGGAGTCTCTAATAGGAGAGCCTGTTCGCGTTGCCGGTGTCGTGCCACTTGCATCCGAACAGTCATTCAAGTTTCACTTCGTATTTAGCGAGGACGGCTATTTGTACATCGCCGGGCCCGGTGAACAGAACCAGCCCACCGCGTTTTTGACGGCTAAACCTCCGGCGGTTTCGGGCCTGGAAAGCAACCAGGTTTCTAAAGAGGTTGATTTCAGTTTTCCGAGTGGATTGGAGCATTGGCTGAAGCTGGATAAGAAGGCGGGAATTGAGAATTACACGATCATCTTTTCCGCGACTCCGCTTAACGAGCCTAAGTTCCTTAGCGACGAAGCCACCGGACAGCCATTAACGCGGGAGGAGCAGATGGAGTTGACTAGTTTCCTGGCCAAATACAAAAGGAGCGCACCGAAAAGCGAACTCAATGACAAAAACGCAAATGAACCGTTCATGGAAGTGAGAGTCCCGAAGTCCGGCCCCTCCGGCACTCTAGTTATCTTTGACATTCGTATTCAACACAAATGACCTCGCCGGATTCACGTAATTTGTTTTCAAGGAGATTTTGAGATGAGAACAAGGACGATACTTTTCCTCCTGGCAATGGTGCTGGGTGGCTTTGGCACTGGAGGTGTGGCGCTCTCATTTGGGCAGGAGCAGGAGGAACATGTTCGCGGGGCATTTCTCACCACGCGCCCCAAGCCGGTTGAAAAGAGCGGCCCGAATGGCACCACGGCTAGACCGAGCCGGCGACGACCGAAGGCGACCCTGGTCAAACAAACGACCTCAGCTAGTTCGACAGTAGCGGTCGGAACAGCTAGTACTTCCGTTGCGGTCGGAGCCAAGACGGAAACGAAGACTGCCGCCGTTGTCACCGAAAAGCCGAAGGGCCAAAAGCTGGGACTGGGGCTTACACTCTTTACACGCGACGCGAATGGGCTGGGCGTCCGAGCGGATCCTTCTCGCGTGTTCCGAAGTGGCGAACGCGTTCGGGTTTTGCTCGAGACAAATACCGACGGTTATCTCTACATCTTCAACACTACCGACGGCGGCAAGCCAGTTATGATTTATCCCAACGCCGAGTTGGACGAAGGTGGAAACTACATTCAGTCGCACGTGCCATTCGAGATTCCTGCAAGCTCTGCAGGAGAAGAGCGGTTGCGTTGGTTTACTTTCGACAAGTATGCCGGAGCTGAGCGTCTCTTTTTTGTGTTCACGCGCGATCCTTTGCCATTAGTGCCCATTGAAGATGATCTAATCAACTATTGCAAGCGGGACAAGAATAAGTGTCCCATAAAGCCTGAAACCGAGCTGTGGGTGAAGATTCAGACAGAACTGAGCGCGCCCGTCCAGGTCGCGAAATCGGAGCGATATGGCAAGGCCCAGACCGCTATCGAGCAGGACGCCAGCACGCGTGGCCTTGGTCTGAGTAAAGTTGATCCGGAACCATCCTTGGTCATGATGAGGGCCTCGACAGACGCCAACATACTCGTTGCGATGCTTGAACTCGTACACAAATAGTCAGCGCCGGAAACGCTCATTTCTTAATGGACCCGCCCGGAACGTTCGAGCTCTAGCAGACGACCGAAAAATGGGTGGCTCGTTCTCAGGGAGAGTAAGAGATCCACGAAAAGACACGAAATGAATCGAACGAAGAGCTTTTTTCGTGACGCTTCGTGTGATTTCGTGGATCGTTCGTACTTTCCCGCAGCCTGCTAGTCCCTTACGCTGAACCTTCAACCAGAAGTAAATTGAAAGAGGAGAATCCCCATGAACTTCGAGGCCACTAAATCCATCACCCAATTTCTAGGTGTAATTCTCCTGTTAGGTCTTTGCGCGTTTCCGTTGGCGGCAGACCTAGGTACCACTCCAGTCGTTCAGCAGCCTGATCAAGCTGGAACGGCGCTCCAGCAGGGTCGTCGCCTTCTAAAGCGCGGCAAGTCTGATCAGGCTCTGGGCCAACTACAAACTGCCTTGAACCTCTACACCGCCGCTAAAAACAACCGCGGTATCGCAGCCGCACACAACGAATTGGGTGACCTCTACTTGCGACAAGGGCAATACAACGTTGCGCTCGACCACTACCAGAAGGCTTTCGAAGGTTTTGTTGGCGCTGAACAGAAACAGGATGTGATTACGGCGGCGGTGGGTGTGGCTGACGATAGGTTCAACGCCAACCTGATGCTGGCCAAGATTGGCGATATAAATTTCCGGCTGGGAAGGATTCCTGAAGCCAGTGCGGCTTACGGACAGATGGTGGTCAAGAAACCCGAGGGCGCGGCGTCGAAAGTCGGCAGACGATTTGGAGGGTTCGGGGCAATATTGGGCGGCCTTTCCTCCGGCAGCGTCCCCGCCGCGGCACCCACTAGCGCCCTGACAATAGCACTCGAGGCTAAAAAAGAACTCGATGAGTATCGCAGCTCGATCGTCTATTCGAGCTATCAACTCGGCACGGCACGAATCGCTTATTTTAATAACGATCTGGAAACAGCCAAAAAGAATTTTCTGAGTGCACTCGAGGCGGCCGGTAGCAGTTTGGCCGGTATTGGCAACCTTGGGCAGACGCGACGCTACCGCGCGGCTGCAAGAACGAGTCTCGGCGACGTGGCGCTACGCCAAGGCAAGCTTAAAGACGCGACTAAGTTTTACACCGAAGCTGCCAAGGGGGCACAGGATGATAAGCGCCTCGATTTGATGTGGCCGGCGCAACGCGGGCTGGGCCGCAGCCTGTGGTTACAGGCTGGGCAGGAAAAGGACCCCAAGAAGGCCGGCACGATGAGGGAATCCGCAGTCGGGAATTATCGTGAAGCGATCAAGACGATAGAGACGCTCCGGCAAGGCAGCTTACACGCTGACGAAGCGCGCACGACTTTTCTGGCCACCACCAAGAATGTATTCGATGAGGCGTCAAATTCGCTTGCGGAGATGGCTTTGCTTGCCGCGCCCGCCGCCGGCGCTCGACTTGAGGGCAACGCGCTGGCTTACGCAGCAGAAGCTTTCAAGATCACCGAACAGGCGCGCGCCCGTTCATTGCTCGATCTTCTCAGCGAAAGCGGTACCCCAGTAACAGAAGGCGTTTCCGTCGAACTTTTCAAGCGCAAACAGGAGAACCTGGATCGTCAGCAGGAAATTGCCGAGTTGCTAACAGGAATCAATATTTCTACTGACGAGCCAAAGAAGAAACCGGGAGAACTGGAAGCGGAACTCGACAAGCTACAAACTGCTTTCAATGAAATCGAGAACCAGATCAGAGTAGCAAGTCCACGGTATGCCGCCCTGACCTCAGGACAGTCCTTATCGCTTGCCGACGTACAGCAGAAGGTTCTTGACGATCAGACAATCTTGCTCGAGTATAGCCTGGGACCCGAAGCCTCTTATCTTTGGGCGGCAGATTCAAAGAGCCTGACGCTTTATAAACTCGCGCCTCGGCCCACGCTGGACAAGCTGGTAACCGATCTGCGCGCCCAACTCATTCCCGCGAAACTGCAGCGTCGTATCGTGGGCATTGACGTGGCTGCCGATCCCACGCGAGGACTCGGCATCGTTACCGCGTCGGAGGATGCCGCACCGTTTATTGCCGCCTCGAGCGCCCTGTACAAAGCGGCAGTTGAACCAGTTAGCTCGCTCATCGCAGAGAAGCGCTTGCTGGTTGTCGCTGATGGTGGACTGAATTACATACCTTTTGAAGCCCTGGTGAAAACGGCCGGCGGCGACTATTCGTCCGCGCCGTATCTCATCAAAACAAATGAGATTGTCTATGCCCCGTCGGCATCGGTAATCGGCGCCATCAGGCAGCAGGGAGCCAAATCTCCAGGTCGGGCCATGCTGGTGATAGCAGATCCGGTTTTCAACTCAAACGATGCGCGGGCAAAAGGAGTCGTCCCGTCCACAGCTTCTGCTGAGACGCGTGGCCTGGGGATCGAGAGTGCTTTAACCGATGTCGCCGGCCAGGGCGCTGTGGCCATCGCCGAATCAGCGAAGATGCAGGGCCTGCCGCTGGCGAGACTTACGGGCACACGCACCGAAGCTGAGCAGATTGCCCGCCTGGGAAGAGCTTCGGGAGCGCCGACCGACGTTTGGCTCGACCTCGATGCGAGTGAGGCGAATCTTGGAGTGCGCGACGTCACTAAGTATCGGGTTCTGCACATTGCGACCCATGGTCTGTTGAACGCGGAGCGTCCGCAGTTTACCGGGGTCGTACTTTCTCTCGTGGGTAACAAAGGTGACGACGGTTTTCTCCGTACCGATGAGGTTTTTAACCTGCAGCTGGGATCGCCGTTAGTTATGCTCTCCGCGTGTGAGACGGGACTAGGGAAGGAAAAGCGCGGAGAGGGTGTAATGGGCCTCACGCGAGCTTTCCTGTACGCCGGCGCTCCGACCGTTGGGGTCAGCCTCTGGTCGGTCGCTGATAAATCGACAGCCGACTTGATGACCGATTTTTACAAACGCCTGCTTTCGTCACCTGGTGCCACTTCGCTGGGAGGGTCTCCGTCCGCCGCCATGCGCGAGGCGCAACTTGCCATGATCAGTGGGAAGAAATACAGCGCCCCGTTCTACTGGGCACCATTTGTTCTAGTCGGTGACTGGCGCTAGTGGATGGCGGCGAAAGGCTGACGCAAACTGTGGCAGTTCAAGGAAAGAACTCTTAAGTAGGTCGAGCGGCGCCAGCCAGGGCCCGGCCTCTGCCGAGCCCTTTGCAACCGCCATCTACAACACTGGCTCAGGTAAGACTTACCGACCGACCGTGATAGTGAAAGTCGCCGCGGGAACTGTGCTCTTTAAATCGTAGCTGTCAATTGCCAGGTCGGCGAAACGTTGGCCTTGCAGGCGAGTCACTATGCGGAAGGGAAGCATCATGCAATCGGCTCGGCGGTAATCACTGCGCTCCTCTTCAATGATTACGTTGCTGTTGTAGCGCGTACTTATCTTGTCAATGAGGAAGGTCTGCTGGTTAATCCAGTAGCGGACCGTGTCCTGCGGATTGAACTTCACTTCCACCACGTAATCATTGCCTTCATCCCTCTGCCGTACCGTCACGAGTTGACCCTCGATGGCCCGGTTCAGAGTGTCAAAGCCCATCATGGCCCAGTGGCGCGAAGCCGCGGTCTCACTAACTCGAAACTCGTTGCCGAAGATCATTCCGCCACCCTGCGTGCCGGTAAAGACTAAGTAAGTTCGCCCAGGAAGGGTCGCACTCGGCGCCACATCAAGTCTCCGTCGCATCAGCTTATCCTGATAGTCGGTGATCCTAAGTCTGACCTCCGCGATGGCCCCAAGCGGGTTCGCAGCCAATCCACCAAACGCCGCCGCATTTACAAAGCCGTTGGCCTGAACCGTAACATTTTGCATGCCGGCGTAATCAGGACCGCCGTGGGCGATTCGAGTGACGCTAAGAATTTCGCGGCCGGTAAAGTCGGCAGCCGCGTTGGGGGTGGTCGTTGCAGTTATGGTCAACGCCATAACCGCCAAGCAACAACAAGCAAAAATCTGAGCTTTCATGCGAGTTAATCTTCGTAACACGATTTAATTGTCCTCCGGTTGATTTGTATGTGGGAGACCGTTTGCCTTTTGGAACCAGGTCAGCGCACGTCGGTGAAAGAGCTACAAATAGGTGCTTCACGAAGCCGGTGGCGACGCTATTCACCTGTCTTCATCCGATGTCCTGAGAGCGAAGGGCAATCCCGGTAGCGCCTAGCAACCCGAAAAGCATTGCCAGAAGCACACCGATATTTGTCCAATGTCCTCCCCATGGATGTAGGAAATCCACGAAACTACTGAGGTCGTCAGGGACTTTCTTGGCCCCGGCTACTTCGGGCGCAGGGCCAGGCTCCGGCGCCGTTGGCTTCTCGGGAGAATCTCCCTTCATCAGATCCTTCTGATATTGGTCCATGTTCTTTTCGAAGTCTTTCGACTTCTTTTGAGCATCGGACCGGTAAGCATTAATTCTTTGCTGAGCCTCCTGGATGTTTTTATCGTTCTCATGCTCAATCTGTTTATAAAGCCCGCGGCCTTCGTTCTTGCTAGCCGGCTCGGCGCTCTCGTCTTTTCCACGTAGGACGTCGAGACCCGACAGCCGTTTCATTTCGTCAAACGTCCAGGTCGCAGGCATCACAACACCAGCCACTTTAGCGATTCCAACCGGCACGCCGACAAGTCCTGAGAAGAGGATTTGCGGAATCAGAATGAGCGGCACGAGGCTCGTAGCCATTTCAGACGTTCTTACTACCGCCGAGATGAAAAGACCCAGGGCAATCCCGACCATGCCTGTCAGGATCATCACGAATAACTGCGGGAAACCTCCAAACCTGCCGGGCAAGTCCATCAACGTGGTGAGATCCAGCAGCTTCAGGGTACCGAAAAGAAGGACGCACTGGAAGCTCACGATCAGGAGCAGCACAAAGAGTTTCGAGCCTACGTAAGGCAGCAGCCGCAGATTTACCATGCGCTCTCGGTTATAAACCGCTCGTTCCCTGATGACTTCTCTGGCAGCCACCGAGGTCCCAAACCAAAGAGCAACCAGCGCCAAAATGAAGTAAGGAAAATCGCGCTGTCCCTTGGCATCGACGACTAAATAGGTGAGCAGCGCGATAATCGGCGCCTGAGCAAAGAGGATGAAGAGATTAAACTTGTCCCGAGCTAATACTCCCATATAGCGACGCGAGAGCGTGGCCCACTGTCGTAACAGATCACCGAGCGTCGTTCGTCTCTTAGCCGGAGCGGCTTGTTGCAGCCGGCTCGAAACCTCCGTTAG
>Ga0136617_10002771_pt1 | contig 15602 bp, 15 predicted proteins | sample AntDrymUQ3222106_2_FD_129672 | JGI IMG/M metagenome (GOLD analysis project Ga0136617, IMG submission 129672) | Polar desert sand microbial communities from Dry Valleys, Antarctica - metaG UQ322 (21.06) | ecosystem: Environmental > Terrestrial > Soil > Desert | place: Antarctica: Dry Valley...
ACGACGACGAACGAGCCACCGTCTGCCTACACCGACCCGTCGGACGCTTCCACACCGGGGAGATCCGCTGCCCGCCGCTCACCCTCGACAAGCTCGCCACAGCGAGCTGAACAGTTACCCCGATCCTCGCTGACGCCCCGCTCCGCCGGCCCTACCCGAAGACGTCGATCCACGTCAGCACGCGCCCCCCCGCGCCGAGCGCGACCGGCACCGCGCGCGTCCGCCGCCGCGGCATCGCGTGCGTCAGCAGCGCCGCGCGCACGACCTCCTCGATCGTGCCGAGGTCGGAGCGGTTCGGGCGCTCCTGCACGCGCAGGACGATCCCCGTCGACACGAGGCTCACGGAGGTGTCGAACATCGTGCTCGCCGACGGCTTGCGCAGCTCGACGCTGAAGCCGCGCTCCCGCAGACCGCGCGCGACGGTCTCGGCGAGCTGCTCGTCGCCGCCGGTGCTGTTGTCCACGACGAGTTGCACTGCCCTCATGATCGCGCCCACGCGAGCGATCGCCAAACGGCCGCCGCCGCGCGGGTCAGATCGCCAGGAGCTGGTGCGCGGCCTCGAGCCCGAGATCGGCAGTCGCGCCCGCGCCGACGACGGCACCCGCGTCGAGCACGACGTAGCGCTCGGCAAGCCGCAGCGCGAGCTCGACGTACTGCTCGGCGATGACGATCCCAAGGCCGTCGCGCTTGTGCAGGCGCACGATCGTCTCCTCGATCTCGGCGACGATGGACGGCTGGATGCCCTCGGTCGGCTCGTCGAGGATGAGCATCCTCGGGCGCGTGAGCAGCGCGCGGGCGATCGCGAGCTGCTGCATCTGGCCGCCACTGAGGAAGCCGGCCGGCTTGCCCAACAGCCCCGTGAGCGCGGGGAAGATCTCGAGGACGTCGTCGAGCTCGCGTCGTCCGGAGTCGGGCGGCATGACGACGCGCAGGCTCTCCTCCACCGTCAGGCGCGGGAAGCCGACGCGGTCCTGCGGCACGTAGCCGAGGCCCGCCCGCGCGCGCTCGTGCGGCGGGGCGTTCGTGATGTCCCGGCCGTCGAGCAGGATCCGGCCCGACGCCGGGCGCAGGACGCCCATGATCGTGTTCAGCAGCGTCGTCTTCCCGACGCCGTTGCGGCCCAGCACGCAGCACGGCGCACCGACGTCGACGGTCAGCGAGACGTCGAAGAGCGCCGGCGTGCGCCCGTGGGAGACGCACAGATGCTCGACGACGAGCGCCATCAGCTCACCTCCACCCCGCCGCGGGCACCGCGCGCGCGGCCGACGTACACCTGCTGGACCTCCTGGTTGGCCTGCACCTCGCCGACCGACGCGCGGTGGCAGAGGAGCCTGCCCTCGTGCATGACCGTCACGACGTTCGCGAAACGACGCAGGAAGTCCATGTCGTGCTCGACGACGACGACCGTGCGGTCGGCGGCGATGAGGCTGATGAGCTCCCCGGTGCGCGTGCGCTCCTCGGCGCTCAGCCCGGCGACGGGCTCGTCGAGCAGCAGCAGCCGCGGCTCCTGGACGAGCAGCATTCCGATCTCCAGCCACTGCTTCTGGCCGTGCGACAGGCTGCCCGCCGGCTCCTCGGCCTGCGGCGCGAGGCCGACCGTCTCCAACGCCTCGACGACCGGCGGATCGAGGCCGCGGCGGCGGCGCAGGAGCTTGCGCAGCGGGAGTCGGAAGCTCGCGGCGAGGTCGAGGTTCTCGCCGACCGTCAGCGCGTCGACGACGGTCGCCGTCTGGAACGTGCGCCCGACGCCGAGCCGGACGATCTTCTGCGGCGGCTTGCCGACGAGCTCGGTCGCCCCGTAGCGGACAGAGCCCTCGCTCGGCGCCGTCAGGCCGGTGATGACATCGACGAGCGTCGTCTTGCCCGCGCCGTTGGGCCCGATGAGGAAGTGGACCTCGCCGTCGTACGCGTCGAAGTCGACTCCGTCGAGGGCCTTGAAGCCGTCGAAGCTCACGTGCAGCCCGCGGATCTGCAGGAGCGCCTCGCCCCTCATGCCGGCCTGCGCTCGACCGGCGAGGTGGACAGCTCGGCCGCCGTGCCCCCGGCCAGCCGCGGCCGCGGGATGCGGCTCCTGAGGATCTCGCCGACGCCCGCCAGGCCCTTCGGCAGGAGGACGATGACCACGACGAAGAGCAGCCCCTGCACGTACGTCCACGCCGACGGGAACCGCTCGCTGAGCCCGGTCTTGGCGTAGTTGACGAGCAGTGCCCCTACGACCGCGCCAGCGAGCGACGCGCGCCCGCCGACGGCGACCCAGACGACCATCTCCAGCGACGGCACGACGCCGAGCAGCGCCGGCGAGATGATCCCCACGACCGGCACGAACAGCGCCCCGGCGAGGCCCGCCATGCCGGCCGCGGCCGCATAGGCGACGACCTTGATCGTCGCCGGGTCGTAGCCGAGGAAGCGCACGCGCGTCTCGGCGTCGCGCACGGCCACCAGCAACCGCCCGTAGCGGCTGACGACGAGCTGGCGCGCGAGTAGGAAGACGGCGCCGAGCGCGATGACGATCGCGAAGTAGAGGATCCGCTGGTTCGCCGGGTCGGCGAGCGTCAGGCCGAAGAACGACTGGAAGTTCGTCAGCCCGTTCGTCCCGCCGATGAGCCCCTGCTGGCCGACGAGCAGGATGACGAACGCGGCGGCGAGCGCCTGGCTGAGGATGGCGAAGTACGCCGTGCGCACGCCGCGGCGGAAGACGAGCAGACCCAGCAGCGTGGCCAGCACGACCGGGATGACGATCGCCGCCCCGACCGCGAACCACGCGTGCTGAAACGGCTCCCAGAGCACCGGCAGGTGCTCGACCCCGCTCCATGTCATGAAGTCCGGAAGCTGCCCGGCCGGCGCCTCGTCGAGCTTGAGGAACATCCCCATGCTGTAGCCGCCGAGACCGAAGAAGATCCCCTGACCGAGCACGAGCATCCCGCCGTGGCCCCACGCCAGCGAGATGCCGACGGCGACGATCGCGAAGCAGAGGAACTTCGCCAGCAGCGACAGGCGGAAGTCCGACATGAACGCCGGCGCGATGACGAGCAGCGCGGCCGCCGACGTCGCAAAGCCGATCCAGAAGCGAGCCCGGCCGCCAGCCGGCAGGCGCGCCATCATGGAGAGCAGCCTCATCGCGAGCACCTGCCTCTCGGCTCGACGGTGACCGTGGTCGAGCAATGGCGCGCAGTCACGCCAGCCCCCGGCTCTGCTCGCTGACGATGCCCTGCGGGCGAAACTGGAGGAAGACGACGATCGAGAGGAAGACGATGACCTTCGCCAGCGATGCCTCGGTCGCGTACTCCGACAGCGAGTTGAGGATGCCGAGCGCGAACGCCGCGATGACCGCGCCGCGCAGCTGCCCGAGGCCGCCGACGATGACGACGAGGAACGCGTCGACGATGTAGTTCAGGCCGAGCGTCGGCCCGATCGGCCCGATGAGCGTCAGGGCGACGCCCGCGAGGCCGGCGAGGCCCGAGCCGAGAAAGAACGTGCGGCGGTCGATCTTCTGCGTGACGATGCCGCTGCAGGACGCGAGCTGGCGGTTCTGGATGACGGCGCGCATCCGCGCGCCGTGCGGCGTCCTGCTCACGAAGTACCAGGCGCTGACCGCCGTCAGCGCGATCCGGCGAGCCGACGCGCCACACGATGCGGTGGACCATGCCGGCGCCGGGGCGGCCGGGAGCGGCTCCCGGGTACTCGAAGAACGTGAGGTCGGCGCCGGGCTGGGCGTTCTCATCGCCGTAGAAGAGGTGGTACACGCTCGGGTCGTCCTGGTTGACGGTCTTCGCCGTCATTCGCAGACCGAGCACCCGCGTGTAGAAGTCGACGTTGCGTTGCGCGTCTCCGGTGATCGCGGTGATGTGGTGGATGCCGTCGAGGTTCATGGTCGTCCTTTGCGAAAGCGGACAGAGCTTCGTTCCCAGGACCCAGGACAACTATAGCCAAGAAGTAATTGCGCGTGCAACTACTGCTCAGGGCGCGGGCCGCACCACGAGCGCGCTGCCGCCGCCGCGGCGCGCGGGCTCGGCCGCGGCCAGCAGCGTGCGGCCGCCGAGGAGCTCGACGCCGGTCGCGGCGCCGATCTCGGGCACGCCACCGGTCGGCGGCGTGACGGTGAACGCATGTCCCCGAGCGCCGAGCGCAGCGGCCTCCGGCGACGCGACGAAGGCCGGCTCCGCGGTCGTCGCCGGGGTGTTGCGCTCGCTTGCCCGCGGCGCGGCGATCGCCGCGGGCAGCGAGCTGCCGAGGTCGATCCGGTCGACGAGCAGCCCGAGCACAGTCGTGATGATCGTCGAGCCGCCGGGCGAGCCGAGGCCAAGCCACGGGCGCCCGTCGCGCAGGACGATCGTCGGCGCGATCGAGCTGCGCGGACGCTTGCCGCCCTCGACGCGGTTGGGGTGCGTCGTCGACGTGTAGTTGAAGTCCGTCAGCTCGTTGTTGAGCAGGAAGCCGTACCCGGGGACGACGAGGCCCGCGCCGCCGGTCGACTCGATCGTGAAGGTGTAGGCGACGACGTCACCACGCCGGTCGGCCACGGTGATGTGCGTCGTCGTGCCCGCGCGGGTGGAGGTCACCGACGCCTCGCCCGCGCCCCCGCCGGCACCGTCGAACGGGTACGGGTCGCCCGGCGCGACCGGGCTCGTCGCGGCGCGATCTGCGATCAGCGCACGCCGCGTCGCGGCGAAGTCCTTCGACAGCAGCCCCGACAGCGGGACGTCGAAGAAGTCCGGATCGGCCAGGTAGGCGCCACGATCGGCGAACGCCAGGCGGGAGGCCTCGAGCTCCAGGTGCAGCGCGTCGGCCCGCGCCATCTTGTCCAGCTGGTAGCCCTCGAGGATGTTCAGCGCCTCGCCGATGGTCGAGCCGGCGCTCGACGGCGGGCCCATCCCGAAGACGTCGAGGTCGCGGTATGTCGTGTGCACCGGCGGTCGCTCGGGAGCCGTGTAGTCGCGCAGGTCGGCCGCGTCCATCACGCCCGGGCGCCAGCGGTGGTTCGCCGACGCGCTCACCGGCGGGTTGCGGACGGTCCGCACGATCGCGTCGGCAAGCGGACCGCGGTAGAAGCCGTCGGCGCCGCGCCGCGCGATCAGCTCGTACGCGCGCGCGAGATCGGGATTGCGAAAGACCGTGCCGACGTCACGTGGCGTGCCGTCGGGATCGAGGAACAGCGCGGCCGTCGCGGGCACGTCGTCGAAGTGGTCGAAGTTCTCCTGCGTCTGGGCGGCGAACGTCTCGTCGACGACGAAGCCTTCGCGCGCGACGCGGATCGCCGGCGCGAGCGCCTGCGCGAGCGAGATCGTCCCGTGCCGGCGCAGCGCGCGCTGCCACCCGCGCACCGTGCCCGGCACGCCGACCGACAGGCCGCTGTAGCGCGCGTCGTCGAACGCCAGCGCCGCGCCGTTCTCTAAGAACGCGTCCGGCGCCATCGCGAGCGGCGCGCGCTCGCGCTGGTCGAGCGTCGTGACCTTCCGGCTGCCGGCGTCGTAGGAGACCATGAAGCCGCCGCCGCCGATGCCGCAGGAGAACGGCTCCGTGACACCGAGGACCGCCGCCGCGGTGACCGCGGCGTCGGTCGCATTGCCGCCGCGGCGCAGCGTGTCGATCGCGGCCTGGGTCGCGAGGCTGTCGACGGTCGCGGCCGCGCCGCCACGACCGATCGAGGTCGGCGGACCCGAGGCCTGGGCCGCAGGCGCCACCGCCAGGACGGCGAGCAGGACGGCGACGGCGACGGCGGCGGCGGCCAGCGGGCGCATGGGGCTCTCATGCCCGCGCCGCTCCTGCTTCACGCTTGGGCGTGTGCAACTCAGCCCGGGCCGGCCCGCCGGCACGCTGCTGCGCGACGATGCGGTCACGGCTCCTGCAGCGCCATCTGCGGTTCGCCAAGGCTCGTGAGCCCGTTCGCCGCCCGCACGCAGGTGCCGCCCCGCACCGCGCCGCCGTTGTAGGCCTGGCGCAGGCAGTTGCGCATCGCGAGCTGGCCCCAGTAGCTCGCGTGGCTTGCCTCCTGGAGCTGGTAGGGCCCGAAGATCGTCGAGGTCGTGCGGATCTGCGCGACCCACTCGGTCGTGTCGACCGCGCCGGCGCTCGTCCACGACGCGACGCCCTTCTCCTCGAGGAGCCCGACGGAGCTCTCGCACAGCCGGCGGCCGGTCAGCGCGCTCTGCAGATCGAGCACCTTGACGTTCGGCAGTCCGCTCGTCTCGGCGGCGTTGCGCGTCGTCGAGTTCAGCGTCGTCGCGACGGTGTCGTTGGCCCAGTCGGCATCGCGGTTCCAGACGCCGCAGCCGCCGACCGACTGGCGTGACAAGCCGCTCTCCGGATAGCGGATCTGCGCGCCGCGCGGGATCGGCGACCAGTAGGTCTGGGCGAGGATCATGTACTGCGTCGGGCTGTAGCCGGCGTTGGTCATCGCGGTGGCCACGTTCAGCAGCGCGTTGCGCACGTTCGTCGTCTCGGTCGCGATTCGCGCGGGCTCGAAGCGCGACGTCATGTCGCTGTCGTCGCTGCAGTAGTTCTTCCACCAGGTTGGGGACGTGAGCCAGTTCGTCACGCAGCGCATGACGATGTCGGCGAAGCCGTAGTTGTTGGCGCCGATCGTCACGACGACCGCCTTGACGTTGCGCGTCGCGGCGAGCCCCTCCAGCGCGCGCGCCTGGCCCTGGCGACCCTGCGCGTCGGCGTAGAAGTCGATGCCGGGCTTGAAGTCCTCGCCCGCCGCGGTGCCGTGCGTCGCGGTGGTGGCGCCCGAGCACGCGAGGTTGTAGCCGAGCACGCCGCCGCCGATGTACGCCTGCGCCGCCTTCGAGCGGTGGCAGCGCGCGATCGCCTCGCCGCTCGGCGTGTCCCAGTACGCCGTCGGGCCGAGCGCGTCGGCGCGCTCGGGGTCCCCGTTCGTGTTCCCCGCCCAGCGCCCGGCCTCGCCGGAGATCGCCGAGTCGCCGAGCGTCACGACGGCGGGCGTGCCGGCGCCGGGACCGTCCGCCGCCGCCGGGGCGGCGTGTCCCAGCGCGAGCGCCATCGCCACGAGCACGAACCGGCCTGCACCCCTCATCGCACCTCTACCTCCAGTGACGCTCGTACCGCCGCGAGCGTACGCCGCTCTCGAGGAGACTGCAACGTTCATTGGAGTCCGCTTGCGGCTCATGAGCCTCTCATCCGGGCACGGCAGAACACGCAGATGAGCAAGCTCGGTGCTCGCCAGCGCGATCGCCATGGCCGCCGGCGGCGGCGGCGACGACCAAAAGACGTCCGGGGCCTCCGACCGCGGTCTCCCGCAGGCGGGCGAGCCCAGCAACGTCAAGCCGGCGGACTTCTCGACGACGACGGGGCTCGTCATCCCGCGCGAGACGGCGCGGCCGGAGCCCAAGCGCCAGGAGCTCAAGCTCTACGCCGTGGCGTCGGAGTCGTACGAGCCCGGCTCGCGCGCGGCGCTCGTGAAGTACACGCCCGCAGAGTAGGGCCGCGACGACGCCCGAACACAGCGCCGCAACGCGCATGACGCCGCCCGGCCTATCCTCGACGGGTGAACACAGCCACGACATCGGAGCGCCAGACGCGCCTGGGCGAGCAGCGCCGCGGCCTGCCCGACGGGCCCGGCGTCTACCTCTTTCGGGACGAGCGGGGCAAGGTCATCTACGTCGGCAAGGCGAAGTCGATCCGCAAGCGTGTCGCGAGCCACTTCTCCAACTCGGTCACCCGCGGCGCCGTCGAGATGGTGGACCTCATCCACCACATCGACTTCCTGCTCGTGTCCTCCGAGGCGGAGGCGCTGCTCACGGAGCAGAGCTTCATCAAGCAGTACAAGCCGCGCTTCAACATCCGCCTGCGCGACGACAAGTCCTATCCGTTCCTCGCGATCTCCATGGACGAGGACTTCCCGCGCGTGTACTTCACGCGCGAGCGCCACCGCCGCGACCGCCTGTACTTCGGCCCGTATTCGAACGCCAAGAAGGTCCGCGGCACGCTCGACCTGCTGCAGAAGGTCTTCGCCTTCCGCTCCTGCCCCGGCACCGAGCCCGGCCGGCGCAGCGGCTCGCCGTGCCTGGACTTCTTCATCAAGCGCTGCGGCGCGCCGTGCGTCGGCTACCAGTCCAGGGAGGAGTACCGCGAGGCGATCGACGGCGTCGTGGACTTCCTCTCCGGCCGCTACCGCCAGATCGAGCGCGACCTCGAGCGGCGCATGAAGGAGGCCGCCGCGGCGCACGAGTTCGAGCAGGCGGCGCTGGAGCGCAACCGCCTGAAGGCCGTCCGCAGCCTGCTCGAGCGCCAGCGCGTCGCAAACGAGGCGGTCGGCACGCTCGACGCCGTGGCGATCGCGGTCGACGGCACCGATGCCAACGCCCAGGTCTTCCAGGTCCGCGACGGCGTGCTGTCGGACCGCCAGTCCTTCTACCTCGCCAACGAGGCCTCCTACGACGTCGGCGAGGTCGCCGAGGGGTTCCTCCTGCAGTACTACGGCAACACGATGGCGATCCCGCCGCAGGTCATCGTCCAGCGCGAGGTCGCCGACCGCGAGGCGCTCGGCGAGTTGCTCGGCTCGCTGCGCGGCACGCGCGTCGAGGTCCGCGCCGCCGAGCGCGGCGACAAGCGGCGGATCCTCGAGCTCGCCGAGCGCAACGCGGCGCTCGCGCTCGACCAGGAGCGCCTGCGCGACGAGCGCCGCCGCCAGCAGCGCGTCGAGGCCCTCGACGGCCTGCAGGAGGCGCTGGGCCTCGAGGCGCTGCCGCTGCGGATCGAGTGCTTCGACATCTCCAACCTCATGGGCACGAACACGACCGCCTCGATGGTCGTCTTCGAGGGCGGCGCGCCGAAGAAGAACGACTACCGGCGCTTCAACATCCGCTCGACGACCGAGGGCGTGCCCGACGACGTCGCCGCGATGGAGGAGGTGCTGTCGCGCCGGCTCGCGCGCTGGGAGGCCGAGCAGGACGTCAGCCCGAACGACCCGAAGCGCAACGAGTCCTTCGCGACGCTGCCGAGCCTCGTCGTCATCGACGGCGGGCCGGGCCAGCTCGCCGCCGGGATGCGCGCGTTGCAGGGATTTCGCGACCGCGGCGTGGCGGTCATCAGCCTCGCCAAGCGGATCGAGGAGGTCTTCTTGCCCGGCCGCCGCGAGGCACTCGTGCTCGGCCACGACACGCCCGAGCTGCAGCTTCTGCAGCGGGTGCGCGACGAGGCCCACCGCTTCGCGATCACCCACCACCGCGCGCGCCGCGACCGGCAGATGACGGAGTCGGTGCTCGACGGGCTGCCCGGCGTCGGGTCCAAGCGCAAGCGCGCGCTGCTGACGCACTTCGGGTCGCCGGAGGCGGTGCTCGACGCATCGCGCGAGCAGCTCGAGGCGGTGCCGGGCCTGCCGTCGAAGCTCGCGGGCGACCTGTACGCCTACCTGAACCGGACCTCGGGATGACCGAGGCGCCCGGCAGAATGGCGGACGTGACCATCGCCACTGACGCGCCGCCGACCTCGAGCCTGCAGGACCTCGTCGTCATCACCGGCTTCTCGGGCGCGGGCAAGTCGACGGCGATGAACGTCTTCGAGGACGACGGCTACTTCTGCGTCGACAACCTGCCACCGGAGATGATCCGCGGGCTCGTCGACCTCCTGGTCCACGGCGGCTCGAAGGTGCGCCGCGCGGCGGTCGTCTCCGACGTGCGTGGAGGGCAGCTGTTCGACGCGCTGAGCGCGGTGCTCGACGACCTGGGCGAGCTCGGGGTGCCCCACCGCGTGCTGTTCCTCTCAGCCGACGAGGAGACCCTGCTCGGGCGTTACAAGGAGACCCGCCGGCGCCATCCCCTGAGCCCGACGGGCTCGGTCGCGCAGGGGATCGCCGCCGAGAGCGCCGCGCTCGCGCCGTTCAAGGCCGCCGCCGACCTCGTGCTGGACACGAGCGGCATCGGCGCCGCTACGCTGCGCCGCCGGATCGTCGAGGACTTCCTGCCGCGCCAGGGGCGCGCGAAGCTCGCCGTCACGTTCTCGTCGTTCGGCCACAAGCACGGCGCCCCGCGCGACGCTGACATCGTCTTCGACGTGCGCTTCCTGCCCAACCCGCACTGGGAGTCCAAGCTGCGCCCGCTGACCGGCTTCGACCCCCAGGTCGTGAAGTACATCGGACGCGAGGGCAAGCTGCAGGCCTTCTACGATCACCTCGAGCCGCTGCTGGACTTCCTCGTCCTGGAGTACATCGCCGAGGGCAAGGCGCACCTCGCGGTCGCGATCGGCTGCACCGGCGGGCGCCACCGCTCGGTGGCGATCGTCGAAGCGCTGGCCGCCCGCTACCGCGGCCGCGACGACGTCGAGGTCGAGGTCGCACACCGCGACGTAGGACGCTTGACGCGATGAAGGCAACATGATCGTCCACGTCGCCTTCGAGGTCTCCGACCTCGCGCGCTCGGCGCGCTTCTACGACGCCGTCTTCTACGCCCTCGGCGCACGGCGGCTGTTCGAGAGCGACGGCGCCGTCGCCTACGGGCACGACCACGAGCAGTTCTGGATCGTCGCGCGCGGGCGCAGCCCCGCACCCGGCTACGGCCACGTCGCCCTCGCCGGATCCGGGCGCGCGGCGGTCGACGGCGCGCACGCGGCCGGTCTGGCGCACGGCGGCCGCGACGACGGCGCGCCGGGCCCCCGGCCGCGCTACGGGACGCGGTACTACGCCGCCTACCTGCTCGACCCCGACGGGCTGCGGGTCGAGGTCGCGACGGGCGCTTACTAAAAATCCCTGCCCCGCACTGGCTCCGGCGCTACTCTCGTCCAGGAGGCATGGACAGCGACACGAGCACGGACGATGGCTGAGCGCGGCGCGGAACGCCTTCGCGGCGGCATCGACCTCGGCGGCACGAAGATTCAGACCGTGGTCGTCGACGGTCGCACACCGTCGTCGGCGAGGCCCGCACGCCGACGCCGACGAAGGGCGGCCCCGGCGACGTCGCCGCCGTGATGGTCGGCGCGCTGAGGACGGCGGCCGAGGCCGCCGGCGTCGCAACGGCCGACCTCACGCACGTCGGGGTCGGCTCGCCCGGCCAGGTCAATGCGGCAGCCGGGACCGTGACGAGCGCCCGCAACCTGCCCGGCTGGGAGGCCTCCTACGCGCTCGGGCCCGAGCTGGCCGCGCAGTTCGGCACGCCGATCGCGCTCGGCAACGACGTCCAGGTCGCGACCGATGCCGAGGCCCAGCTCGGCGCCGGCCGCGACTACAGCTCGATGCTCGGCGTCTTCTGGGGGACCGGCGTCGGCGGCGGAATCGTCCTCGACGGCAGGCCATGGCTCGGCGGTGGCGGCGCCGGCTAGATCGGTCACGTCGTCGTCAAGCTCGACGGCGCACCGTGCCCGTGCGGTCGGCGCGGCTGCATGGAGGCCTATGCCGGGCGCAACGCCATGGAGCGCCGCGCCCGCGAGCTGCACGCCAAGGGGGAGGCGACCGAGCTCTTCAAGCTCGCGCACAAGCGCGGCCGCGAGCGCCTGACGAGCGGCAACTGGGCGGCGGCGCTCGAGCGCGAGGACGCGCTCGCAGGCAAGCTCATCGCGCGCGCCGTGGAGGCCCTCGGCGCCGGCGTGGCATCCGTCGACAACGTCCTCGACATCGAGGTCATCATCCTCGGCGGCGGCCTCGGCGTCCGGCTCGGGCAGTCCTACGCCGACAAGATCGCGGCCGCCATGCTGCCGCACCTCTTCAACGACCACCGCCCGCCGCCGGTCGTCGTCGCCGAGCTCGGCGACCTCGGCGGCGCGATCGGCGCCAGCCTGCTGACGCCGGCGGTGGCGGCGAGCGCCGCGTAGCCGTCTCGGCGCGCCTCAGTGACCGATGGGCCAGACGGCCTGCTGCGCCGCGCGCAGCTCGTCGTCGGGCGCGAACTCGAACCTCATCCGGTGCAGGGCCTCCGGCTCGGCCTCGATCCCGCGGGCGGCGAGCTCGGCGGCGATCCGCTGCCAGGCCTCCAGCCGCGCGCCCGTAGGGGCCTGGCGCAGGCGCAGCGCCATCTGGACGGAGAGCTCGAGCGCGGCGAGCTTCGTGCGCTCGATGCGCACGCTCGTCGACGCGGGCTGCGGATCGGCGACGCGCTCGCCGTCGTCGGTCGTGGCAAAGAGGCGGATGTCGACGGTGGCGAAGTCTGGGTCCTCGGGACCGTCGTGGTTCAGCGAGGCGGACGCGCCCACGCTGCGGATGGCGGCTGACATGTCCTCACGGTAGTCCGGACCGCGCCGCCGCGCTCTTCGACCGCTTGGCGGCGCGCTTCCCGGCCGGCGGCGGGGGCGGCTCTGGCTCGGGCTCCGGCTCTGGCTCGGGCTCGGGCTCCGGCTCGGGCTCCGACGCCGGCCGACGGCTCTGCTGCCAGTGGTCGAGGAGGATCTGAACCGTGCCGCCGACGGGGATGGCCGCGAGTGCCCCGATGACGCCCGCGACCTCGGCGCCGATGAGCACCGAGAGCAGGATCGCCAGCGGCGAGAGCCGCACGGTGCGCCCGTAGATGAGCGGCTGGAGCAGGTGGTTCTCGAGCTGCTGGTAGACGACGAAGAACGCCAGCACGACGAAGCCCGAGGTCGACGAGTCGGTGAACGCCACGAGCGTGACGACGATCGCGGCGAGCGTCGCCCCCGCCAGCGGGATGAGATCGAGGATCGCCACGAGCAGACCGAGCGCGAGCGCGAACGGTACCCCGAGCGCGAGGAGCACGACCGTCGTGACCGTGCCGGCGATGAGGCTGATGAGGAGGTTGCCGGTGACGTAGCGGCCGACCATCCGGTAGATGTCGTCGGCGATCGCCCGCCAGCGCGGCTGCGAGCGCGCGGGCAGCATGTCGATCGAGCGCTGGATCCAGCCCGGCCCCTCGAGCAGCATGAAGAGCGTCATGAACGTGATCGTCACGACCGCGGCGAGAAACGTCACGACGCTGCGCGTGACGTCGAGCGCGGCACTCGCGCCCCCGGCCAGCGAGGTGGCGCCGCCGCCGCTCCCGGAGACCGCGTCGCGCACGCGATCGACGACGTGGTAATCGCGCTCGAGGAAGCCGAGCGGACCGCGGACCGCGGTGAGCTGCTGCACGTAGCCGGGAACCGCGTCGATGAAGTCGCCGACCTGCTGGACGAGCGTCGGGATGATGAGCGCGCCGATGCCGGCGATGACGGCGGTGACGAGGAGGTAGACCACAGCGGCGGCCGCGCCGCGCCGGTGCAGTCCGTGGCGCTGCAGGGCGTCGACCGCCGGATTGAGCGCGAGCGCGAGCAGGAGCGACGCGAACGTCCAGACGAGCACCCGCTCGGCCTGCAGGACGACCCACACCAGGGCGACCGTGCCGAGCAGGATCGAGACGACCATGAAGACCGTGCGCGGGCGGACGGAGACGACGTGCTCAGGATCCATGATTCGCGCAATGGCGAGTACCCGCGCGACGGTGATCGCACCCGGCAGAACGCCTGGTTACGCGGCCAGGCCCGGTGCTGCGCCCCGGACATATAGGGTTGCGCCTCCCATCGGGCCGGGAAGGACACCGCCCGCGCGCCCCCAACGCCGAGTTCCGAACACCCGAGGAAGGACAGAACCCCCGAATGTCAGTACGAGTAGGCATCAACGGCTTCGGCCGTATCGGCCGAAACGTCTTCCGCGCCGCACAGGCGGCGGGAGCCGATATCGACTGGGTAGCCGTGAACGACCTGACGGACAACGAGACGCTGGCGCACCTGCTGCGCTACGACTCGATCCTCGCTCCCTACCCTGGCACCGTCGAGCTGTCCGACGAGGGTCTCGTCGTCGATGGCAAGCAGATCATCGTCTGCGAGGAGCGCGACCCCGCGGCGCTGCCCTGGGCCGATCTCGGCGTCGACGTCGTCCTCGAGTCGACCGGCTTGTTCACGAAGCGCGACGCCGCTGCCAAGCACCTCGAGGCCGGCGCGAAGAAGGTCGTCATCTCCGCGCCCGCGACCGACGAGGACATCACCGTCGTGCTCGGCGTGAACTTCGACCGCTACGACCCCAACTCGCACGACGTCATCTCCAACGCGTCGTGCACGACGAACTGCCTCGCGCCGTTCGCCAAGGTCGTCCACGAGGCGGTCGGGATCGAGCACGGGCTCATGACGACGATCCACGCCTACACCGCCGACCAGAACCTCCAGGACGGTCCGCACAAGGACCTGCGCCGCGCCCGCGCGGCAGCGATCAACCTCGTGCCGACGTCGACCGGCGCCGCGAAGGCCGTCGGCCTCGTGTTGCCCGAGCTCAACGGCCGCCTGCACGGCTTCGCCGTTCGCGCCCCCGTCCCGACCGGCTCGCTCGTCGACCTCACGTTCGTCGCCGGCCGTGAGACGACCGTCGAGGAGGTCAACGCGGCCTTCGCCGCGGCCGCGGAGGGTCCGCTGCAGGGGATCCTCCAGTACACCGAGGACCCGATCGTCTCAAGCGACATCGTCGGCAACCCGCACTCGTCGATCGTCGACGGCCAGCTCACGGCCGTCATGCAGGGCACGATGGTCAAGGTCGTCGGCTGGTACGACAACGAGTGGGGCTACTCCAACCGCTGCGTCGACGTCCTCCAGAAGGTGCTGTAGGTGCGCACGCTGGACAGCCTCGGCGACCTCGACGGAAAGCGGGTGCTCGTCCGGGTCGACTTCAACGTCCCGGTCCTCGACGGCAAGGTGCGCGACGACGCCCGCATGCGGCGGGCGATCCCGACGCTCGAGGAGCTGCGCGACCGCGGCGCAAAGCTCCTGCTCGTCTCGCACTTCGGACGGCCGAAGGACCGCGAGCCCGAGCTGTCGCTCAAGCCGGTCGCCGAGCGCACCTCGCACCTGCTGCATACCGACGTCGTGCTCGCAGACGACCTCGACAACGTGCCCGACGACGACGTCGTCATGCTCGAGAACATCCGCTACGAGCCCGGCGAGACGAAGAACGACGATGCGCTCGCCAAGCGCCTCGCGGGCCTCGCCGACTACTACGTCAACGACGCCTTCGGCACCTCGCACCGCGCGCACGCCTCGACGGAGGGCATCGTCAAGCACGTCGAGCACTCCGCGGCGGGCCTGCTCTTCCAGCGCGAGGTCGACACGATCAGGCTCATCATGAGCCACCCCGATCGGCCGCTGCTGGCGATCATCGGCGGGGCCAAGGTGACCGAGAAGATCGGCGTCATCGACAAGTTCCTCGAGATCGCCGACGTCGTCCTGCTCGGCGGCGCGATGGCGACGCCGTTCCTCGCGGCGCTCGGTCACGACATCGGCGACTCGCTCTGCGAGGAGGATGGCCTGGAGCCCGCGCGCGAGGCGCTCGAGAAGGACGGCTATCCCGACGGCAAGCTGCGACTGCCCTCGGACCTCGTCATCGCCGACGATTTCAGCGGCCAGGCCGAGGTGCAGATCATCCAGGGCGTCGACGTGCCGGACGGCTGGATGCAGCTCGACATCGGCTCCAAGACGAGGACCGACTATGTCGCCGAGATCCGCAAGGCCCGGACGATCTTCTGGAACGGGCCGATCGGCGCCTACGAGCACAAGCCGTTCGCGGCCGGCTCGCTGGCGATCGCGCAGGCGATGGCGCAGACCGACGCGGTCACGGTCATCGGCGGTGGCGACTCCGGCGCCGCGCTGGCGGAGTTCGGACTCGCGCACAGCGTCACCCACCT
>Ga0136617_10002772_pt1 | contig 15598 bp, 13 predicted proteins | sample AntDrymUQ3222106_2_FD_129672 | JGI IMG/M metagenome (GOLD analysis project Ga0136617, IMG submission 129672) | Polar desert sand microbial communities from Dry Valleys, Antarctica - metaG UQ322 (21.06) | ecosystem: Environmental > Terrestrial > Soil > Desert | place: Antarctica: Dry Valley...
CCGAAAGCGAGCTGAACTGGGGTCATCGCAAGACCTTCGGGCGGCTGGACCGGATGGCCGACGAGCTGCGCAAGGACCAGTCGCCGCGCATGCTCGCCAGGGCGATCACGATGTACCACGTCGTCGTCGAGGGAACGCTCGCCCAGCCCGGCCAGCACATCATCGAGACCTCGCTGGAGCGCCTGGACCTGCTGCCCGGCTTCCGCGAGGGGATGCGCAACGTCGCGATCGACGAGCAGCGCCACATCGCCTTCGGCGTCAAGCTGCTGGCCGACCTCTATCAGGCGGATCCGCAGGGCACGCAGGACGCGATCGTCGACCTCATCCGCGAGGTCCTGCAGTACACGCTCAGCGTGCCGATCCCGCCCAACTGGGACGAGAGCTACACGACGTGCTTCGGCTACACCCTGGAGGACCTCTACGAGGAGGGCGCGCGGGCCAACGAGGCGCGTCTGCGGGCGGTCGGCCTGCCGCTCGACGACATCGCCCACTTCCCGTTTCCGATGGACGTCACGCCGCGCGAGCGCGGCCGTCGTGCGCTGGCGCTGCTGCGCGCTGGGCTGCTCGGCGAGGGCAACGGCGCGATCGGCCGTGATCCCGAGACGGTGCGGGTCTTCTTCGACCTGCTGGCGCGCAACGTGCGCGGCCACGAGGTGCCGCACGGCACGACGATCCAGTGGGAGTTCCCCGACATGGAGCCGTGGTACCTGCTGCTCAAGGGCGACCGCAAGACGGCGCACCAGGGTCGCGTCGCCCAGCCGACCGTGCGCCTGAAGCTGCGCTACGACGACTTCGGCGAGCTCGTCTCCGAGCGCGCCCAGCCGCACTGGCTGGTGCTGCGCGGACGGATGCGGCCGCGGGGCGATCCGCGCGTGCTGCTCAAGCTCCAGCGGCTGTTTCACTGACGCCGCGGGTAATGTCTCGGCGCAGATGATGCGCCAGGGCCCAATCCCCCGCTTCGCGCACGGCGTGATCGAGTACGTCGCGGGCGTGCTGCTGATCGCCGCGCCGTTTCTGTTCGGCTTCGACGCCGCCGCCGCTGTCGCGCTGTCGGTCGTCGCCGGCGTCGTCCTGCTCGCCGTCGCCGCGAGCACCGAGGGCCCGAGCTCGTTGGTCAGCTCGATCCCGGTCTCCGTTCACCTGCTGCTGGACTTCGTGCTCGCCGCGGTGCTGATCGCGGCGCCGTTTCTGTTCGGCTTCAGCGACGAGAGCGCCCCGACGGCGTTCTTCCTCGTCCTCGGCGTGGCGCACCTGCTCGTGACGATCGGCACGCAGTTCAAGGGGCCGCGCGCACCGGCCGCCGACGAGCCGCTGCGCTGAGCGCGCGCGCCGGCGCTCCGCTTCAGCTCACCGCTGCGGGAGGCCGATCCAGGCTCCGTCGCCGCCTGCGCAGCTGCGCCCGCACCAGTTCGCCGTACATCCCCGAGTGGACCTTCACGACGATGTTCGTGGCGTCCGGAAGGGAGGTGGTCAGCTGCCGCTCGCCGTAGAAGATCCGCGCCTTGTCGACGAGCTCGCCATCGACCCGCAGCCGGGCCCGGTTGAGCATCACGAGCTTCTTGTCGAACTCGAGCTCGAGGTCGTGGCCGTCGTGGCTGATGCCGTAGCGCTTCGTCATCGGCGAGAGGTGAGCTTGCACCGGGTTCCTCGTTTCCAGCTCGAAGGGTCGATTCGCTGCGCACGGTGTGGCGTGGCCGATGCCCCCGTCCCTCACGTTTCGCCGCGGCCGGCGTCGGGCCGTCCGCGCTGACGCGGGCCATCGCGCTCGTCGGCCGGCGGCGCCAGCGGCAGCGCGCCGAGAGCGCGGCCTGAGCCGGCGCGAAGCCCGCCGCGGCGGGGTGATGGACTACATTGCGCGGCGATGAAGTACATCGACATCGCCTCGCGCTTCGGCGACGTCACGCTGCGCCTGACGCCCGTCCCGCACCCGTGGAACGAAGGGCAGGTCGCCTTCGACGTTCAGCTGACCGGGGTCATCCTCGACGCGTCGGATGTCTACATGGAGGCCGAGGACGCACCGCAGACGCTGATCGAGTTCTGCCGCGAGCTCGCCGACAACCACAAGGGCTTCGACGGCGAGCGGCTCTGGGAGTCGGCCGGTGGCGCGCTGAAGCTCCGCGCCGACCACGACCAGATCAACGCGACGCGGCTCTACGTCACGCTGACCGGCGGGCCGGTCCCGCCGTGGAGCGCGTCCGCCGAGCTGCACGTCGATCCGTACCGCTTCGATCGCGTCGCGATCAACCTCGCGCTGTTTCGCGACGAGCTGCTGGCCGGCGAGGTCGAGGACCCGACCGAGGAGCCGCCGCGGATCGATCCGCGCAAGCGCGCCCGTGAGCCGCTGAAGAAGATCGGCACGCCGAACCCGCAGGGCGCGCCGGGCTGACGCAGCGGACGACGCCCGCGGGCGTTGTCGCGCCGAGACGGGCCGCACCGCCGCTCGCCCGAAAACGCCGTTCAACCACCTGGCCTACGCCTCCGCGGCGGCCGCGGCCGGCGGCACGCGCTCGAAGTCGCCGCGCGGCAGCAGGCGCTCCAGCGGGCGCGGCAGCCACCAGTTCCAGCGTCCGAGCACGGCCATCGTGGCGGGCACGAGGACGAGCCGCACGATCGTTGCATCGACGGCGATCGCGACCGCCGTGCCGAGGCCGATCTGCTGGATCGAGGGCACCCCGGTGGCGACGAACGTCGCGAACACCGCGACCATGATCAGTGCCGCGCTCGTGATCGTCCGCGCGCTCGATGCCAGGCCGCCGGCGACCGCGTCGCGCGTGTCGCCGCTCGCCGCGAAGCGCTCGCGGATGCGGCTGAGCAGGAAGACCTCGTAGTCCATCGACAGGCCGAAGACGACGGCCAGCACGAGCGGCGGGGTGATCGTGTCGACGTGACCGAGCGACTGAAAGCCGAACAGGCCGTCGACCCAGCCCCACTGGAAGACCGCGACGATGACGCCGTAGGCGGCGCTGACCGACAGCAGGTTCATGACGACCGCCTTCAGCGGCAGCACGGCCGAGCGCAGCAGCACGAGCAGGACGACGTAGCTCAGCGCGAGCACGAACAGCACGATCATCCACATCGAGCCCGACACGGTGTCGTTGAAGTCGACGAGGCCGGCAGTCGTGCCGCCGACGTCGACGGTCAGCCGGTCACCCGCGGGCGCGGCCGGCAGCTCGTCGCGCAGGCGCTCGACGAGCGCCTTCGTGGCGGGTGCCTCGCCGTCGCTGCGTGCTGTGGCGGACAGCAGCGCGGCCTCGCCGGACGTGGACGCCACCGGCGCGGCGACGGAGACGACGTCGCGGTCGCGGGCGATCGCCGTCCGCAGCTCGCGCACCGCGGCGGCGTTGGCAGGATCGGCGAGCGCGCCGTCGCGGCTGCGCGCGACGACGACGACCGGTGTCATCTCGCCCGGGCTTGACTGCGCGGCCGCGGCCTCGAAGCCGGCGCGGGTCTCGTGCCCGGCCGGAAACTGAGCGAGCGCGCCGCTGCCCGTCTGCAGGCTCAGCGCGGGGATGCCGAGGGCCAGCAGCGCGCTGCCGGCGACGACGATCGCGAGGATCGGACGGCGCATGATGCGCACGGTCCAGCGCTCCCAGAACGGCGCGCGCTCGGGCCCGCGGCGTCGCGCGCGGATTGCGCCGGCGAAGCGGCCCAGCAGCCGGCCCGGTTCATACGCGCGGTGACCGAGCAGCGAGATCAGCGCCGGCAGCAGCGTCGAGGCGGTCAGCACGGAGACCGCGACGACGAGGATCGAGCCCAGCGCCATCGAGCGCAGCGCGGTGGTGTCGACGAGCAGCAGGCCGGCCAGCGAGGCGATCACGGTCAGGCCGCTGAACAGCACCGCGATGCCGGAGGTCGCCAGCGCAAGCCCGCGCGCCTCGTCGGGAGCGCGACCGGCCGCGATCTCCTCGCGGTAGCGCGCCAGCACGAACAGCGAGTAGTCGACGGCGACGCCGATGCCGATCATCGAGGCCATATTCGTCGTGAAGATCGACATCTCCATCGAGCGCGACAGGAAGTAGATGAGCGCGCCGGTGACGAGCACCGAGACCGCGCCGAGCGCGAGCGGCAGCGCCGCCGCGGCGAGCGATCCGAAGACGGCCAGCAGGATCAGCGCGACGATCGGGAAGCCAACGGTCTCGGCGGTCGCCAGGTCGTCCTTGGAGAGCTCCTGGAAACCCGCCCACAGGGCGGCCTGGCCGATGAGGTGTGTCGTGACCGTGCCCTCCGAGCCGGTCGGCTTGCCGATCGCGAGCTCCTTGCGCAGATCGCCCGCGACATCGATCGCGTCCCAGTCGTTGACGTCGACGCGCAGGGGGATGATCGCGGTGCGCGGCTCGGCCGCGGCTTGGGCGGCCTGGGCGAGCGCCTGCGGCGCGACGTCGACATGGTCGGTGCGCGCCGCGGCGCGCCGCAGGCGCTCGATCGCCGCGCGGCGGTCGGCCGCGGTCGCGCCCTCGCGGGCGATCAGGACGACGCCGAGCTTCGCCCGCTGTGCCGCATCGAAGTCGCGCTCCATCGCCCGCTGGACCGCGTCGGACTGCGAGCCCGGCACGGCGAAGCCCCCGCCCGTGAGGTTCTCCGCCTGGCGCGCGGCGAACGGCAGCGCGGCGATGAACACGATCGCCCACACGACGAGCACGAGGCGGCGACGGCGGCGGAGGAAGCGGTCCAGCGAGAGCATCAGCGCCTGCATGGGCGCCATCTTGCCAGTTGGTTGGCTGGCCAGCCAACCTGTGTGTGTGACATCAGTCACAGTCCGGCATCCCGGTGGAACACCCGCCAAGCGCTGGAACGACCTACGTGCCGGCGAGCGTGATCACGAACCCCAGGACGCCCGTCGCGGTCTGCCAGATCAGGCTGCTGTCGCGCGGCAGCGTCCGGCGCATCGCGGTGGCCAACCGCTCGCTGTCGACTCCCTCCGGGCGTGCTCGCAGGCGCGCCTGCCCGACGAAGTAGTAGTACCGCCACAGCACGTTGAAGCGCCGGCGAGGAAGAAGAACCCCACCGTCATCCAGATGGCCATGAAGATGTCGGCGTCCGCGGGCCCGAGCAGCCACCGAATCAGAAAGCCGATCACGATGAGGCGTGACCGTGCACCAGTAGGTGAGGCGTACCCAGCTGATGATGACGGCCAGCCCGTAGCGCGCGCGCAGCTCTGGATCGGCGTCCTGCCGGACGCTGTGCTCGAGCTGCTCGACCCTGTCAGCGCCGTCGCCGCTGAGCGCGCCGAGCCTCGTGCGCGCCAGACGGAAGTGGACGGTCCGCGTCGGACCGGCGTTGGTCAGCGTCACGGCGCGGCAAAAGCGGCTTGCCCACGGGCGGAGGGCCGAACTCCCGGTGAGTTCTCGCACTTGGCCGCCGACAGAATCTCCTTGCGCGCCACCAGCCCGGTCTTTACTCCCTGCGCGCCTGACGCCGGAAGAGCCCGACGATCGGCCCGACCTCGTTCTCGCTCTTCCAGACCTTCAGCGACGTCTTGAGGCTCTTGACCTCAAGGCCCTTGAAGTGCCCTTCACGCCGAGCCTCGCTCCCACGAGGCTCAGCGCAGCCGATCCGATGTCTCCATCGCTGCGGGAACCGGGTTTCCTGCACGTTTACCGGAAAGAGAACCCGACTTACGAGAAGGTACATTGCTTGGGGTGACCCGCCTGTTCGACGCCATCGTCGGCTGGCTCATGCGCCCGAAGATCAGGCGCGTGCGGCGCTGGTCGTTCGTGGCGACGCTCCCGCTCGGGCTGCTGATCGCGCATCTGCACGGCGTCCAGGAGGGCGCCGCCGTCGTGGCCGTGCGGATGGCCTGCGTGGCGATGCTCGCGCTCGTCGCGTGGCGCGTCGGCGGCGAGCGCGGAGATGCGCTTCGCGACCTGGTCATGCACCCGCGGGTGCGCGCGTTCGCGCGCGCCGAGTTCGACATCCTCACGGCGCTCTCGCGCCTGCTGCTCGCGCGTCTGGGCCGCGGCGGCGACGGCCGCAGCGACGGCATGACCTACGCCCGCGGCACCTTCGGCTACGCGCTCGCCTTCGCGCTCACGCCGACGGTCGCAAGCGAAGCACTGGTGATGCACCTGCTGCTGGGCGACGGCGTGCTGGCGTGGACGCTCACCGCGCTGCACGGCTACATGCTGATCTGGCTGTGGGGCTTCGCGCTCGGCCCGCGCGCCTACCCGCACCGGATCGGCGCGCGCGCCGCGGTACTGCGCGCCGGCCCGATGTACCGGGTCGTCGTCCCGCGCGGGGCGATCCTCACGGCGACGCCGCGACGAGATCGGATACCAGGCGAGCGCGGTCTCGTGGAGCGCGACGAAGAGGTGCTCCTGCCCGTCCGCGGCCGCGTCGACGTGACGCTCGAGTTCACACAGCCATTGCGCGTCCAGCGCCCGCTGCACGAACCACTGTCGACATCGCGGCTCGCCATCGCCAGCGACGACCCCGACGCGCTGATCGAGCGTCTGCTCGCCCCGACCACGGCCGCCTCGCCCACCCGTGCGCGCCACGTGAGCACGCCCGCGTTCGGGCTGTTCGACCTCGCCGGTCTCGCACGCGACGCCACGCAGCCGGGCTAGGTCCCGGCCCTCCCCCCGCACGACGCCGTGCCGAGCCACGTGTGCGGGTTGCCCGCCCAGCACCAGCCGAGCTTCGGCGCGCCCTTGCTGATCCACAGCGCGCAGACGCGGCGGTCGCCGCAACGTGAGCCGGCGAGCGAGAAGCCGCCGTTCGTCGCGACGGCCTCGGGGAAATGCGTGATCAGCGCGATGCCCTCGTCGATCGTCAGCGGCGAGCGGCCGTCGTGACGGATCGTCGCCAGCGCGTGGTCGGGCGTGACGTTGAGGCTCGCTTTGCCGGTGTCGATGGCGCTGATCAGGTAAGCGCCACCGGTCGGCAGGTTCACGGCCTCGATCGGCTCAAACCGCGTGAGCTCCTCCGGCGTGAGCATCGAGAGAAAGCCAGCCTTGTCGCGGCGGCGCACGAAGGAGACCGACCTGCTCGCGGGCACGAGCGCCCCGCTGACGACGATGACGAAGCCGAAGCGCCCGTGCTCCAGGTCGCTGCCGGGATCAAGCGATGTCGCCCGTTCGCGCAGCGGCTCCAGGAGAGCGACGTACTCGGGCTCATCCATGCCGGCCGCGCGCGGATAACCGCGTTGCAGCAGCGTCGCAACCTGGCGATCGAACTCGGCCTCGGCCGCGCCGCCCGCTGCGTTCGGCGCCGCGGCGAGCAGCGCCCGCCGCGCCTGGGTGTACTTCTCCCCCGTGCTCGCGGCACGCTCGCGAACGGCCCGCTTGCGTGCACTGTCTCTGGTCACGTGTCCTCGCTTCCCGGCCGAGACCCCACGCATCGCGACCTCGAATCGCGTGACAGGCAAACGGCGGTTCCGAGACGGCGTCCCTTGCTCCGTCTCCACCGCCCGGGCGTGGGCCGGTCGCGGCTAAAGAGGATGCGCCGGGAACTGCGGCGCGCGCTGGAGAGTAGCTGGCGCGGCGCCACGACGAGCGTGAAACCGCAAATCGTGAGTGGATCGGCAGCGTCGCCGAAGCTTGCGCCGGAACCTGGGGGTCTCAGATGCTCTGGACCGCTATGACAACGCCTGGACACCCACTGCACCCTGAGAGAGCAGGCTCCGCTCTTGGTGCAGACTCTGGGCGGGCGAGCATCGTCGGCGATGATGCTCCTGTCTGGTGGCCGAATAACATGCCGGCGGCCACGGCGATCATTCCGGTGACACCGAGAGGACGAACGCGAGCACCGCGACGGCAGCCTGGAAGACGAGGCTCAAGTTGCGCGGCAGCGTCCGGCGCATCGACCGCGCGAACGTTTCGCTGTCGGGGCCGTGCTTGGCAAGGCGCCGGCGTGCCTGCGGAACGTACCAGTGCATGCGCCACGCGGCGTTCGCGGCCCCGGCCCAGCAGAACAGGCCCAACGCGAAACACGCGGCAATGGCGTAGTCGCCCGCGCGGTCGTCGGCGATATCGATCGGGATCCCGACGACCAGCATCGCGATGAGGAGCGCAAAGGCCGGAGCGACCCAACCCCCGGCGACCATCGTCGCATAGAACTTCCGTCGCTCGGGATCGTCGCTGATCATCGCGTCGAGCAGGTCCTCACGCGCCATGCCAGGTCGCCGCGGCCCATTGCGGCCCATCCAGCGCTCGAGCGCATGAGCGACCACGAAGTGGATCGTGCGCGCCGGATCGCCGCGCGTCACCGTGCGTGCTGCCCGAGCTGCCGTCCGGGCGGGTCGGGCGCCGTGGGGACGTCGATCCCGAGCTGCGGACCGTAGGTGTGACCCACGCCGGCGGCTCCCGGCGCGAGGCTGCCAAGGTCCCAGGGCCTGCCCTCCTTCACGAACCTCCGATGGGCCGCCAGCTGGTCCGCGCTCTGCTTGGACAGGTCGTAGCTCTCCCGGTATGTGTCGCGGATTCCCTCGACGTCGAACGAGTGCGCCCGCTGCGCGGTCTGAGCACCCTTGCGCAGGTCGTCCGACCTGCTCCCGAGCGCCCGCGAGGCTTTGAGCGCGCGCTCTGCCTTGACTGCCTTCCCCAACGCTGCGACGCCCGGGACCGCGCCCGCGACATCGAGGGCCGCCCCGAAATAGTCGGGGTTGGGTCGGTTGAGAGAATTGTGTGCGCTCACAAATCCCATGCCCAGCGCCGCGACGCCGAGAACTACCGCCCCGCCGGGCACGAACATCGCGGCGACGCTGAGGCCCAGCCCGATCGCTCCCGCGTTGTCGTACACGAACTTCCCGGTCTCCGTGATGACCTCGAGCGCGCCGTTGCCGATGACCTTCGCGATGTCGCCGACGCCGGCGAGTGGGCCACGATCCATCCGGTCACGGATCCCGTTGAGCTCCTTCTCGCCGATCGCGCGCAGGCCGAGCGGATCGGCGAGCCCGATCGCGTTGTTGGCGGCGTAGTGGTACGGATTGCCCGCCACCGCGCTGCCCGGCATCGGCGGCAGAGCGTCCGGCTGCAGGAACGCGCGGCTCGCAGGCTGGTGGACGCGGTGGCGCAGCCAGGTTTCGGCGTCGAACTCGATCTCGCCGCGGTAGCCCAGCCGCAAGCCGCCGGGGCCCGCCTGAAGCGGCGCGCCCCACGGGTCGCGCGGCGTGTCGCCGACGGTGCCCTGCCAGTCGGGCGCGAGCCACTCGACCCCCGTGCCGTCTGCCAGCGCCCACGGCGAGCCCTCGCCGAGAACGGCGTGCCGGCCATCCCAGGCGAGGGGCTGCAGCGGGTGCGCGCTGTCCCACAGCATCGGCGTGCCGTCGAGCTCGGCGAGTTCGCCGAGCGCATCCACGACAACAGCGATCGAACGCGGCTCCTCGTCCTCGCGGGCCGTGACGACCTCGGTCCGGCGACCGCCCTCGTCCCAGCGGTATGTGCGGTCCAGACCGTCGCCCGATTCGCGGATTCGGCGGCCGGCACCGTCGTACTCGTACCGCGTGACCGGCCCGTCGGCGACGACGCAGGCCTCGAGCTGGCCGACCGCGTCGTACTCGAAGTCGGCGACGCGCACGGGCGAGGACTCGCGCGTCAGCCGCCCGTTGGCGTCGTAGCCGAAGGCGAACGCTCCGGCGGGGGTGTCCGCGGCGGCCAGCTGGCCAGCGGCGTCGTAGGTGAACGCGTGCCTCGCGCCGTCGATCGTCGCATCGACGACGCGCCCGATCGGGTCGCGCGTGAGCTGCGCGGTGCGCAACCGCTCGCCGGCCTGCATCTCGTAACGCACCAGGTCGCCGCCCTCGTAGTGCCAGGCAGCGCGCATTCCCTCGGCCTGCGCGCCGACGAGCCGGCGGGCCGCGTCACGCTCGAGATCGATCATGCCGAGCGCGGGATGGCGGACGCCGACGACATATCCGCCGGCGTCGCGCACGTAGGTCGTGTGCGTCCCGTCCGGATAGCCGATCGTCTCGCGCTCGCCGTCGGCATCGTAGGACCAGCGCACCCAAGGTCGCCGCGGCGGCGCTCGACGAGCCGGCCGTCCGCGTCCCAGGCGAGGGTGCTCAGCGGCGATCCGGGCTCGGCCACCGCGATCGGGCGGCCGCACGCGTCGTATTCGACGGTGATCGGAGCGCAGCCGGCCGTGCCAAACGTCTTCAGGCGACCTGCCCCGTCGTAGGACAGCAGCCCCCGGCGCCCAGAGGCGTCGCGCTTCTCGACGAGGCGGCCGGCGGCGTCGTAGGACACCGAGGTCGCACGCCCGAGCTGATCGGTCGTCTCGGTGATCCGGCCGAGCGCGTCATAGCTTCCGCGCATGACCCCGCCGAGCGGGTCGACGACCTCGACCACCCCGCCGCGCTCGTCATGGCCGTAGCGCGTCGTCGCGCCGTTCGGCGCAACGGCCTCGACGAGGCGTCCGGCGACGTCGTAGGCGAAGTGGCGCTTCCCGGCGTCTCGATCGGCGAGCGTCACGACCCGGCCCACCGCGTCGTACTCACAGGTCGTCACACCCGCGCCCGGCGCGCTCATCGTCGTGAGGCGGCCCGTCTCGTCGTGGTCGAAATGCTCGATCTCACCGGTCGGCAGCTTGATCTCCGAGAGCTCGCCGTCGGCGTCGTAGCGAAAGCTCCAGCGCCGGCCGACACCGTCGACGCGCGCCGCGATCCGTCCGCAGGCGTCGTGCTCGAACGTGTCCACGCGCCCCGAGGGATACGTCCCGCGCGCCATCCGCCCGCCGGGTGTGTATTCCAGGCGCGTGATCGCGCCGGTCGCGCTCTCGACCAGCGTGCGGCGGCCGAGCAGGTCGTACTCCTCGCGCGACCGTGAGCCGTCGGCGGCGAGCCGCGCGACCACGCGGCCGAACTCGTCGTACTCGAACCCTGCCGAGGTCGCGCCATCGTCGATCTTGATCACCCGGCCGCAGGCGTCCGGCGAGGCCGCCACGCGCACCCCGGTGGGGTCCACAGTGGCTACGACTACACCGTTCGCGTCGTACTCGCGCTCCCAGCGGGCGCCGGTCGGGTCGACCGTCGCGGTCAGTCGCATGACCGCGTCGTACTCGTTGCGCCAGGTGGCGCCGCCCGGCTCGACGACGCCGACGACGTTGCCGAACACGTCGTGCTCCGTCGTCGTGACGTGTCCGAGCGGATCGACCGTGGCGGCAACGCTGCCGTGCTCGGCGTAGCGGATCTCCTCGCGCGCGCCGGTCGGGTCGGTCACGCTCGTAAGCCGCCCGGCCGCCGTGTGCTCGTAGCGCCAGATCGCGCCGGACGGGTCGTGGCGCTCGACGAGCATCCCCGCGAGGTCGTAGAACTGTGCGGTGCGCCGGCCGAGCGGTGACACCAGCGCAATCACACGCCCCGCCTCGTCGCGCTCGAGCCGGGCCACGTTGCCCTCCCCGTCCGTGGCCGCCACGAGGTTGCCGTCAGCGTCGTACTCGAGGTCGATCGTCACGCCGTCCGGATCGACGATCTGGTGAACCAGCCCGTCGCGGACCGTCTGCCGCGTCACGCCGCCCTCCGCGTCGATGATCTCCGACGGGCTGCGCTCGTCGCCGTCGTAGCTGTAGCGCGTGACCGCACCGTTGCTCGCCGCGACCTCGATGAGCCGATCGGCGTCGTCGTGGACGTAGGTGTAGCTCGCGCCCGTCGGCAGCACGCGGCGGACCGGGCGGTTGCGCTCGTCGTGATCCTGGATCGTCACAGCACCGTTGCGCTCGGTCACCGCGGACGGGTTGCCCCACTCGTCGTAGCTCGTCGAGAGCCTCTCCTCGTTGCCGTCGAACACCGCGGTGAGCCGGCCCGCGTCGTCGTGGACGAAGGTGTTCGCGGGATGGTCCTCGTCATCGTCCATCGCCACCGTCACGCCGCCGGGCAGGTAGATGATCCGCGTGCGCCGGCCGAACGGCGACAGCTGCTCGGTCACTCGCCCGTCGTCGTCGTAGGTGTTGACCAGCTCCACGACGCTATCGGCATCGATGACCGACACCACGCGACCGATCTCGTCGAGCTCGTAGGTGCGCGTTCCGGCCGCGCCCCGAGCCTCGACGAGGTTGCCCGCGGCGTCGTAGCCGTAGCTCGCGCCGCGACCATCCGGGCACGCAAGCGTGACGACCCCCTCGGCCTGCTCGTCCCACGCGAGGCGCACGTGCTTGCCGCCGGCGTGCGCCATCTCGACCAGCCGGCCGGCCGTGTCGTGCCTGAGCTGAATCTCGGTTCCAGGGCCACGACTGACGCTGACGGGACGACCGGCCTCGTCGAACACCCAGCGGCCCGCGCCGCCGAACCAGCTCAGTGCCAGCCCGGAGTCCAGCGGCTCGACCAGTGCCTCGACGCCGAGCACGCGGCCGTAGCCGTCGCCCATGCGCGGAAACAGCGCCTCCTGGCCGTCGGGCCCGATGTACGCGGCGCCGTCCGGACCGGGCACGAGCCGGACTGTCGCCCACGAGGACCACCCACGTCCAAACGCACCAACGCGATCCGAGCGGCTGTTGTAGGTGCGCTCGAAGCTCAGGCCCGCCGCCAGGCCACCGCAGATCAGGTCGCTCTCGATCTCGAGGAAGTTGCCGCTGGCCGTGTTGACGGGGTCGTCGGTGTAGCCGGTCGTCGGCGCTTTCCCCCAGGCAACGGGCGCGTCGAAGGTGACGTGACGTCGCCCATGGTTCAGGCCGGCCGCCTTCAGGCTCGCCTTGATCGCGGCGGGCAGCCAGATGACGCCGCTGCCACCCGCCTCCCGGAAGTTCGCGCCGATCTCCGCCACCCATCGCGCCGTGAAGTCATTGCCGTTGAGGTAGCGGCTGTACGCCCCCAGCAGCGAGTCCGCGTCGAACTTGCCCCAGTGGTTCGCGCCCTTGAACGCGCGGTAGTCGAGAAGCACCTTCCTGAGGTTTCTTTCGAGAATCTCGTCGAGGTTGCGGCTGATCTTTGCGAACGCCTCGAGGTTGTCGGGACGCGCGGAGCTCCTTCCACCCATCCTCTTTGACCTCGGTCACGCGGTGGGGGAGCGCTGGCGACAAACGGCTTCGGGTGGACCTCGGGCAGGTGCGGCATCTTGGGCTCCTCGGTGCCGTCGAGATCGTAGAGCGCCTGCATCGGCCCAGCGCCATCGCGCTTGCGCTCCCACTCCTCGTGCTCGGCCACCCATTCACGAGCCAGCCGCCGGCGCTCGTTCTCCTCCCGCGCGAGCTCCTCCAGCCCTGAGATCATCGTGACGCACTTCTCGAGTTCCTCGGCAATGGCCAAGGCGTCACCGATCGTGCAGCTCATGTGGGTGCGCTCGAACACGCTCACGTACCGGCCGTGCCAGTCTTCCTTGGCGTCCTTGGCATGCGTCCTGCGTGTTTTCGCCTGCCGCTTGAGCTCCTCTGCGGCACGCGACATCTCCTCCTTGAGCTTGGTCGCCTCCTCCCACGCGAATCTCACGTCGTTCTTGGTCGCTTCAAGCGCTGATGCGTCGGTCATGGCGCGCGACCCTAGCAGCGTCGTGACCGGAAATCTCGCCTACGCCGTCGAATCAGGAGAGCGTTTGAGTAACCCCGGGGCGTGCGCGAGATCACCGTTGGGTTCGGAGCTGTGGTGCATCGTCTGGATCCGCACGCCAGCCGGACTGAACGCGCCCACACGGTGCGAACACGTACCGGACTCGACCGGTATGCCCGAGGCCGGGCCGAGCTGAGAGGACGCGCCGCAACGGCGCGCACCCCTCAGACCAGCCGGCGGGTGCTACGCCTTGGCGAGGTTCGCCGTGAACTGCTTGACGAGCTCCTGGAGGACGGCCTGCACGGTGCCCTCACCCATCGACGCGGCCTTGCCGCTGACGTTCGCGGTCGCGTCAACCGTGCCGCCGTCGCCGGCGATCTGAATCGTGACGGTGCCGTCGGCGTTGCTCTGGCCGCCGGCCTCCTTGGCCTTTGCCTTGATCACGGCCCGCTTGGAGCCGTCATCCTGCTCGACGATCTCGACCGGCCCGGTGAACGTCATGGCCATCGAGCCCATGTCGACCTTGATCTCGGCCTTGGCCTTCGTCGGGCCCTCCGCCTCGAGGACCTTCGCGCCAGGCACGCACTTCACGAGCTTGCTGACGTCCGAGACGACGCCCCACGCCTGATCGGGGTCCGAGACGCTGAACTTCTCCTGCACCTGGGTTGCCATGAGCGGCTCCCTTCGGGTAGCTGAGTTCCCCCTCCAAGCTGGCGTACCCGCGTTCGCGCAGGTCAATCGGCGCTTGGGCCGCGACGTCGGCCGGCGTCAGGGCGCGACGACGATGGATGTCAGCACTCCGCGGCAGACTGGCAGACGAGGCTGCTGCTGCGCGGGAGCGCGCGCCGCATGGACCGGGCGAACTGCTCGCTCTCAGTGCCATGCTCGCGAGCCCGCCGTCCTGCGGCACGTACCACGACAGTCGCCACAACGCGTTGAACGCGCCGGCGATGCAGAACATCCTGCAGCCGCGCAGCGGCGCCCGCTACGGAACGTCGTCCAGCAGCACCCGCACGCACGTCACCGCGGCCGCGATCGTCGGCCCGAAGTCGCGCTCCTCGGCGAGCATCCGCAGCCAGATCCCGTCCGCCAGCGAGAGGAGGACGTCGACCACCGCGTCGGGGTCGGCGCTGAGGTGCAGTACGCCCTCGGCCTCCTTGGCGCGCAGCAGCGCGGCAACCTGCTCGCGCGGGCGGCTGAGCAGCTCGCTGAACTCCGCCGCCACATCGCCGTGACGGCGCGACAGCACGAACAGCTCGAAGAGCAGCGTCACGAAGCCGGGGTCGTTGCGCACCACATCCTCCAGCGAGGCGACCAGCACGGCGATGAAGTCGTCGGCGGTCTGCGCCTGCGCCAGTGCGGCGTCGAGCGCCGCCATGCGCACGTCGCAGTCGCGCCGCACGACCTCGACGAGCAGCCGCTCCTTCGTGCCGAAGTAGTAGTGCAGCAGCCCGCGCGAGACGCCGGCCGCCCGGGCGACCTGGTCGAACGTCGATCCCGCCGTGCCGCGCTCGGCGACCGACGCGCGCATCGCGTCGACGATCCGCGCGGCCTTGTCGCCGGCGAGCTGTCGTGCGCTAGTCGTCGCAGCTTCCATGCACCATCACCCACCGTCAAGCCTAGCTGGCTGGCCAGCAACGAGCGAAGGCGCCCCGCGAGGGACGCCTTCCGGCACGACATCCGGCTTGACGCAGCGCTCAGGTCGTGGGCGCGGGCGCCTCAGCCGGCGGGGCCGGCGTCGTGTTGGAGGTGTAGTCGAATTCCTCCTCGGCGCCGAACAGCGCGTCGAGGACCTTGTTGCGCAGGCCCTCGGATGCGGCGATCGCCACCGCGCCGCCGACGATCGCGACGAGCAGCAGGCGCCCCATGCCCCCCTTGCGCTTCTTCTTCGGCGTCGAGTGCTTCGGCGCGTCGCGCAGGGCCGCGGTCGCGTCGCGCAGCGCGTCGGCCGAGCGCTTCATGTCGGCGTGCAGCTTCTTGTTTTCGATGAGGTTCTTCGCCGGCGCCTTGCCCTTGTTGAGGCGGGAGTAGGCGTTCTTGGCGGCCTCGAAGGCCACGACCATGTTGTCGCGCAGATCCTCGTCCTGGATGATCCGCTGCAGGTACGGATTCTCCTTCGCGGTCTGGGCGGCTGCGGCGGCCTTGGCGGCCTTGTCCTTCGCTGCCATGTAGTTCACCTCGGGTAGC
>Ga0136617_10002773_pt1 | contig 15598 bp, 12 predicted proteins | sample AntDrymUQ3222106_2_FD_129672 | JGI IMG/M metagenome (GOLD analysis project Ga0136617, IMG submission 129672) | Polar desert sand microbial communities from Dry Valleys, Antarctica - metaG UQ322 (21.06) | ecosystem: Environmental > Terrestrial > Soil > Desert | place: Antarctica: Dry Valley...
CCGGCGCGGCTGGCCGACGTGCTGGCCAAGAAGATCGGGCTGTGGGGCGAACTCGCCAACCTGCCGGACCGCAAGCTCGACGAGGCCGCCCGCCGCCTCGCCGACTGGCGCTTCCATCCCAACGGCACCGAAGGTTTCGCCAAGGCCGAGGTGACCGCCGGCGGCATCAGCACCGATGGGCTCTCTTCGCAGACCATGGCGGCGAAGAACGTCCCCGGCCTCTACGCGATCGGCGAGGCGGTCGACGTCACCGGCTGGCTCGGCGGCTATAATTTTCAATGGGCGTGGGCCAGTGGTTCCGCGGCCGGAGCCGTGCTATAGGCCCGTTCGGCCAGGAATTGCAGGCGCACTTGTCGCCGCGATGAAGCCCCCCATTTGGAAGAACATGCCCTTCACTACTTTACCGCCGCTGATCGGCGAAGCCCTTGCCGCGCAAGGCTATTCCACCCCCACCCCGGTCCAGGCCGCCGTCCTCGAAGCCGAAGCCTCGGGCCGCGACCTGATCGTCTCGGCGCAGACCGGATCGGGCAAGACCGTCGCCTTCGGCCTGACCATGGCCGCGCAATTGCTCGACGAGAACGGGCGGATGCCGTTCGGGATCGAGCCGATGGCATTGGTGATCGCGCCGACCCGCGAGCTCGCTTTGCAGGTCAGCCGCGAGCTTAGCTGGCTCTATCAGAAAGCCGGCGGCCGGATCGCGACCTGCGTCGGCGGCATGGACGCGTCGCGCGAGCGCAGGCAGCTCGCGCAAGGCGCGCATATCGTGGTCGGGACGCCGGGCCGGCTACGCGACCATCTCGAACGCGGCGCGCTCGCGCTCGGCAGCCTCAAGGTCGCGATTCTGGACGAGGCCGACGAGATGCTCGACATGGGCTTTCGCGAGGATCTGGAGGAGATTCTCGACGCGACCCCGCAGGATCGCCGCACGCTTCTGTTCTCGGCGACGATGCCCAAGCCGATCGTCGCGCTTGCCAAGCGCTACCAGCGCGACGCCTTGCGCATCTCCACTGTCGGCGAGGATCGCGGGCATGGGGACATCGCGTATCAGGCGATGGCGGTCGCTCCGGCCGATATCGAGAGCGCGGTGGTCAATCTGCTGCGCTTCCACGAGGCCGAATCGGCGCTCCTTTTTTGCGCGACCCGCGACAATGTCCGCCGGCTCCACGCCAGCCTGATCGAGCGCGGCTTCAGCGCGGTCGCGCTTTCGGGCGAACATAGCCAGTCCGAGCGCAACCAGGCGCTGCAGGCGTTACGCGACGGCCGGGCGCGGGTTTGCGTCGCGACCGATGTCGCCGCGCGCGGGATCGATCTGCCCTCGCTGTCGCTGGTCGTCCATGTCGAGCTGCCGCGCGACGCCGAGACGCTCCAGCATCGTTCGGGCCGCACCGGCCGCGCCGGCAAGAAGGGCACCGCGATCCTGATCGTGCCTTATCCGCGCCGCAAGCGGGTCGAGGCGGTGCTGCGCGGGGCGCGGATCGAGACCGAATGGATCAAGCCGCCGAGCCCCGACGATATCCGCGCCAAGGATCGCGAGCGGCTGCTCGAAACCTTGCTCGAAACCTCGGATTATGACGACGAGGATCGCGCGCTCGCCGCGCGCCTGCTCGAGCAGCGCAGCGCCGAGGACATCGCCGCCGCCTTCGTGCGCGTCCATCGCGCCCGGCTCCAGCAACCCGAGGACATGGTCGACGACGGCACCCGCAGCCGCGACACCGGCCGCGGCGACAGCGCCGGGCCGCGCCCGGGCTTCGAGGACACGATCTGGTTCCGGATGGATGTCGGCCGCAACCAGAATGCCGATCCGCGCTGGATCCTGCCTTTGCTGTGCCGGCGTGGCCACATTACCAAGAATGAGGTCGGCGCGATCCGGATCACCGCGAGCGAGACGATGTTCGAAATCCCCCGCGCCGCCGCCGCGCGCTTCGCCGACGCCTTGAAGCGCACCGCCGGCGGCGATGCCGAAGGCGACGGCGGCGTGCGGATCGAGCCGTTCCAGGGCAAGCCGCGCGAGGAAGCGCGGGGCAATCGCCGCGCGCAATTGTCGCCGCGGCCGGGCGCTCCGGCGCGCGGCAATCCTCCGCTACGCAGCGGTCCTCCCCCCCATGGTGGCCGCCCCGATCGCAGCGGCCCGCCGCCGCGCGGGGCCAAGCCGCGCTACCAGGCCAAGCCCACCCGCCCGAGATGAACGTCCGCATCCTGGTCGATGCCGACGCTTGTCCGGTCAAGGACGAGATTTACAAGGTCGCCTGGCGGCTCGAAATACCGGTCAGCATCGTCAGCAACAGCTGGTTTCGGGTGCCGGTCCACCCATTGATCGAGCGGGTGGTGGTGAGCGACGGCTTCGACGCGGCCGACGATTGGATCGCGCAAGCCGCGGACGCGGAGGCGGTGGTGGTCACCGCGGACATCCTGCTCGCCGACCGCTGCCTCAAGGCGGGCGCCACCGTGATCGCGCCGACCGGCAAGCCGTTCACCGCCAATATGATCGGCGGCGCGGTCGCGACCCGCGCGATCATGGCCGACCTGCGCGCCGGCATGGGGGAGGGCATCGGCGGCCCCGCGCCTTTCTCCAAGTCCGACCGCTCGCGCTTCCTCGGCGCGCTCGACACGGCGCTGGTCCGCCTCAAACGCGGCTGAGACCAACCGTTCGCCCGCTTATTCGGGCGGCGCGCCGCCGCACCGCGCCCAACGCGCTTGCCCGTTCATCGGTTATGCAGCAGACAGGCAGGCATCTTGGCGGGGCTGCCGGCGGTCGATTAGCGTTGGCGGCGAAACACTTAGGGGCGATCATGGCAATGTATATCTACCGGCCGGACGGCTATCCGGTCGGCTTCCGATTCAGCGACTGCATTCACGATCTCGACGGGACGCCGCTCGGCAAGGTTCTGGGAACCCATGTCTACCGGTTCGACGGCAGCTATGTCGGCGAATTGTTCAAGGAAAGCGTCGTCACCAAGCCGGTGCCGAACGCCCGCGCGATCCTGCCGATGGCGATGCCGCCGGCCGTGCCGAGCCCGGGGCCCGGCTCGCAGCGGCGCGGGATCGTCGATTACGGCTATCCCGACGCGTTCGACCTGCTCCGCGACGGCCCCGGCGCGATCGCCGCCGAATAGTTCAGGCCCGCAGCCGGGCGGCGGTGCGCGCGTTGACCAGTTTCTCGAGGATCGTCAGCGGCATGCTGCCTTGCCTCAGCACCTCGTGGAAATCGCGCAGGTCGAACCTGGCGCCGAGCTTGGCCTTGGCCTCGCGCCGCAGCCTTTCCCACATGATGTGGCCGACCTTGTAGCTCGTCGCCTGGCCCGGCCAGACCGTGTAGCGGTCAATCTCGTTTTGGCTGCGGCCGCGCGCGATCCCGGTCGTCTTGATAAAATAGTCGGTCGCCTGCTCACGCGACCAGCGCTTGTGATGGATGCCTGAATCGACGACCAGGCGGGTCGCGCGGAACAGATAGGATTGCAGCATCCCCGCGCGGCCGACCGGGTCGGCGTCGTACATCCCCATCTCGTCGGCGAGCTGCTCGGTATAGAGCGCCCAGCCCTCGCTATAGGCCGAATAGCCGCCCAGCCGCCGGATCAACGGAATTTGGTCCGATTCCTGCGCGAGGCTGATCTGGAGATGATGGCCGGGCACGGCCTCGTGATAGGTGAGCGTGGCGAGCCCGAATTTGGGCCGGTCGAACGTGTCGCGCAAATTGATATAATAAATAGCCGGGCGCGAGCCGTCGAGCGGGGCGCTGTCATAATAACCGCCCGGCGCGCCCGCCTGGATTGACGGCGGCACCCGGCGGACCTCGACCGGCGCCTTGGGCAGGGTCGCGAACGCTTGCGGAAGGCGCGCGTACATCGCCTTGATCTGGCGGTTGAGCTGGTCGAGCAAGGCGGCGCGGCCCTCATCGGTGTTCGGGTAAAGCTGCGCCGGGTCCTTGTTGAGCTCGGCGAGCCGCGCGCCCGCCGACCCTTGCGTCAGCCCCTGCGCGCGCAGGATCGGGTCGAGCTTCGCCTCGAGCTCGGCGACTTGCTGAAGCCCGAGCGCGTGGACCTCGTCGGGACTCATGTTGGTGGTAGTCGCGGCCTTGAGCGCGCCGGCATAATAAGCGCCGCCGTCGGGCAGCCGCCACACGCCCGCGTCGTGAACCGCGCGGGCGCGCAAGGCGGTCACCGTTTCGATGTGGCGGTCGAGCGCCGGGTAGACCTTCGCCGCCACGATCTTCTCGGCTTGCGCGGCATAAGTCGCGGCGAGCCCCGCGGCCTCGGCGCGACGGCCGAGCGAGGTGACGAGGCCCGATTCCGCCGCCGGCTGGTCGCGCAGGCCGCGCAGCAGCTTGAGCGTCGTGTCGAGAATGTAATCGGGCGCGAACACGCCCTTGGCGACATCCTCTTTCTGGCGTTGCAGGCTCTGGTCGAGCGCCGCCGGGAACGCCGCCAGCCGGGCGATATAGGCCTCGGCGTCGGCCTGGCCGGCGATCGCGTGCTGGCTGTCGAGGAAATCGGGGATGTTGCGATAGGCGCCGGTCAGCTGGCTGATCACGTACGGCGCGAAACGTCCGCCCGCCGATCCGTAGGAGAAGCGCTCGTTGGCGGCGACCGTGCCGGCGAGGCCATACTCGACCACGTCATAATCGAGCGCCGCGTCGGCGGAGAGGCTCGCGCGGTCGATCGCGCGCAATTGCTTGAGCTCGGTCCGGGCGCGGGCGAGATCCTTGGCTTTGCCGGCCGCGGAATAATCGTCGAGCCTGCCGCGCAGGTGCGCGCGCTCGCTTTTGTCCAGCCCGAGCCCGGTCGCGCCCTCGGGATTGTCCTCGAGCCGTTCGTGGAAGATCCGGTCCAGCAAAGTCCGCAACCGCGAATCCTCGCCGGCTTTCCCGGAATCTTGCGCGAAGGCGAGGGCGGGATGCGAAACGCCCGCGGCGAGCGCGCCCGCCGCCGCGATGAAAAACCTGCGATCCATCCGATTACTCCCGTTTCGCTTCCGCCAACCAAAGACATCGCGATAGCGCGTGTGTCGAGAAAGCCGCAAGTGCGGCTGGATCTGAGGACCGGTCGCGCTATCGGGCTCGACATGGCGCGAACAGCGCTCTAGACGGCGGGGCTTGAAATCCCGCGATACTTACTGAATAATCGCGGAAAGACGGGGAGATGACCACGTGAACAACGACGCCCATATCGACACCAGCGCCGAGAAGCCGGAATGGATCGTTCCCGAGGTGACCCGGCTCCAGGCTGGCGCGGCCGAGAGCCAGCGCGGCGGGACCGCCGATGGCGGCGGCGGCTTCCAGGGCTCGTAATCGTTTCCCGTGAGTAACAAGGAGCCCCCTGCCGGTCGGCGGGGGGCTTTTTCGTGACCGCGCTCGCGGGCTTTTGGGGATTCGGCTCCCGCTTCGATCCGTCCCGGGAATGCCGGGCGATGCTCGCTGCGCAGGCGCTTTATGGGCCGGACGACACGGCGAGCGCGCGGTTCGGTACTCTGGCGCTGGGGCGCAACCTGTTCCGCCTGTTGCCCGAAGACGTCCACGACAGGCAGCCGCTTGTCGGCGGGAACGGCCGCTTCGCGCTCGTCGCCGACGTTCGCCTCGACAATCGGTACGAACTGCACTCTGCATTGGGTCTCGACGGACGCGCCGCATCCCTCGCCGATTCCGACATATTGCTGCTCGCGCTAGAAAATTGGGGCGAAGCCGGCCTCGACCGGATCGTCGGCGATTATGCCTTTGCCTTCTTCGACATGCAGGCCGACCAGCTTATGCTTGCGCGCTCCCCGCTCGGGCAGCGGCCGTTGTTCTGGCATCGGGGGAAGGGCTTCCTCGCCTTTTCGTCGATGCCGAAGGGGCTCCATGCGGCGGGCGACATCGAGCGTCGCGCCGATCCGGTGAGCGTGGAGAGGTTCGTCGGCCTCATCCCGCAAATCGGAACCGGCAGCTATTACGAGGGCGTCCAACGCGTCGAGCCGGGACACGTCGTCACGATCACGTCGTCGGGCTCGCGAACCCGGCGCCATTGGAACCCGCAGCGGCGAACGCTGCGCCTGAAAAGCTTCGGCGATTATGTCGAGGCGTTCCGCATGGAACTCGACCGGGCGGTCGCTAGCCGGCTCAGGGGCGCGGACGGCAAGGTCGCCGCCCATCTGAGCGGAGGGTGGGACAGCAGCGCCGTCGCCGCGACCGCCGCCCGCTTGCTCGCTCCGGCCGGGGGCAGGGTGATGGCGTTCACGGCGGTTCCGCGAAACGGGGCGGACGCTTACGGGCCGCTCGGCCGCTTTGCCGACGAGGGCCCGATCGCCGCGAAAACCGCGGCGATGCATGACAATATCGACCATTTTCGCATTGAGAGCTCGGGCAGGTCGCCGATCGCCGACCTCGACCTCTATGCGGACGCGTTCGAGAGGCCGTCGTTCAACATTTGCAACCATGTCTGGCTGTCGGACATCCGAAGCGCCGCCCGCGCACAGGGCGCACGCGTCATGCTGACCGGCGAGATCGGAAATTGGACGATCAGCGCGTCGCCGAGCGCATTGCTGGCCGACTATCTCAGGGAGGGACGCTGGCTCGGCTGGTGGCGCGAAGCGACGGCGATTGCGCGGAGGCCCGGCACGCGCCTGCGGGGCATTGCCGCAACTTCCCTTTCGCCTTGGCTGCCGGCTTTCGCCTGGAAGCGGTTGCGCCGCCTGCAGGGAAGGCCGGGGCTCCGCTTACAATCCGCGCTCCATCCCGGCCTGCGCAAGAGTATCGGGCGCGAGCAGGAAGCGTACGACTTTGGGCGCGCCGGCCGGCCGAACGATCATTTCCGCAATTCCCGTGATGCTCTCCTCGAAATGGATTTCGGGGAATATCGCAAGGGCGTGCTGGGCGGCTGGGGCATCGACAAGCGCGACGCCACCGCCGATCGCCGACTTGTCGAATTCTGCCTCTCGCTGCCGGTCGACATGTTGTTGAAGGGCGGGATTCGCCGCCCGCTCGCGCGCGCCGCTTTGTCGGACCGGCTGCCCGCGACGGTCCTGGACGAGCGCGGCAAGGGCTATCAGGCGAGCGACTGGCATGTCGGGCTGACTCGCGACCTTCCGGCTGTCACGGCGCTGATCGACGCGATCGCGGCCGACCCGGTCGCGTCAGGCATCGTCGATATCGACGCGTTGCGCGCGCTGGTTCGCGAGTGGCCGAAAGCGGGTTGGGAGGATCCGCAAATTATCGCGCGCTATCGCGTCGCCCTCCTTCAGGCACTCTCGGCAGGCCACTTCCTTATGGCCGCCGCGCATGGTCGTTCCGGAGGCCATTTTGCCGATTTGACACAATAGCGCTTGCAAGATTTGGCATCATTCGAAATGAGTGCGCATATCGGCCGAATCTTCGGCAGCCGCGGGGCGCGGGCAGGTTGGTCTGAGTAAGTTCAAGATCGTCTAGGGAAAACGGGAGGGTTTCACATGATTAGAATTCCACGTGCTCGTCTGCTGGCCGCCACCGCGTTGGCGGCCGCGCTTTACGTAGCCCCGGCCTGGGCCGATGGGACCCCCGAGTGCAACGTCAACGCCAACCCGCTGGCGACGGACTCGACCGAGTGCGGCGTCGGCGCGATCGCCTCGAACGACCACGCCACCGCGGTCGGCGACGACGCTCTTGCCAGCGGCATTTCCTCGACCGCGCTCGGCAGCGGCGGTACCGCCTCGCGCCAGACCATCGCCGGCGCGGGCTTCAGCACCGCGCTCGGCACCGGCAGCCAGGTTCTCGCGGGCGCGACCGGCGGCACCGCGGTCGGCGACAATAACACGGTCAGCGGCTCGTTCGCGACCGCGCTCGGCGCGTTCAACACGGCTTCCGGGCCCAGTTCCGTCGCGATCGGCAACGCTTCCCGCGCCAGCGCAGCCGATGCCTTGGCCATCGGCAACTCCGCCCAAGCGAGCGGCTTCGACACCGTCGCGATCGGCACCCTTGCTTTTGCCAGCGGAGGTAGTTCGGTCGCGATCGGCACCGGGGCGTTCTCCACCATGGCTCGCAACGTCGCGATCGGCGACTTCGCCACCGCCACGGGCGACCAGGCCGTGGCGATTGGCCCGGATTCTTTCGCTACGGCAACGACGACGGTCGCCATCGGCCAGCAGTCGCAGGCACTCGACGAAGATGCGGTGGCGATCGGGCAGAATGCCCGCTCGACCGGCTTTCATTCCACCTCTGTGGGTGGTGAATCCTCGGCCACCGGCCGCGGTGCGCAGGCTTTTGGTTGGCAGGCTAATGCAACCGGCGAGCTTTCGCTGGCCGCGGGCCACCAAGCGCTAGCGACCGGGGTGCGCGCAACGGCGGTGGGCAAGAACGCGACCGCGACGGGAACGTCGTCCAGCGCGTTTGGCGATCGCGCGTTTGCGTCCGGGGCTTTCTCGACAGCTGTTGGCGACTTTGCGGCGGCAACCGGCGCCTCGTCGGTAGCGATCGGCGACGTCGCCAGCGCGATCGGGGTCAATTCGACGGCTGTCGGCAGGAACGCCAATGCGCTGGCGATCGGCTCGGTCGCGCTCGGCAACGGCGCTTCCACTGCGCAGGGTGCGACTCCCACGGGTGTAGCTTCGCTCGGAACGTCGGTTGCGATCGGCAATCTCTCCGTCGCTTCGAACGAGGATTCGGTGGCGGTGGGCGATCTCGCCACGGCTTCGGGCTTCCATTCGACCGCAATCGGCGGCGAATCGGTGGCGTCGGCGACCGGCGCGCAGGCGTTCGGCTGGCAGGCGCGAGCCACCGGCAATCTCTCGCTCGCGGTCGGCCATCAGGCAAATGCAGTGGGCGTGCAAGCAACCGCGCTCGGCAAGAACGCCAACGCCGCTTTCGCCAATTCGACCGCGCTCGGCTTTGGTGCGACCACCACTGCGGCGAACCAAGTGATGCTGGGCGGCACGGGAAGCTCGGTCCGGATCGGCGACATCGCCGCCAGCACGGCCGCGCAGACCGGCACGGTCGGCGTCGTCACCGCGGACGCCTCGGGCACTTTGGGACGCGATACGACGATCATTCCGGCGATCACGGCGCTGCAAACCTCTTCGGGCACGCAGGCCGCCGCGATCACCGCGATCCAGGGCGTCAACGCCACCCAGACCGGGCAGATCACGGCGTTGCAGGCGGCGCAGCTGACCATGGGCGGCCAGATCGGCACCCTGTTCGACCTGAGCGAAGTCAACCGTCGCGACATCCGCAAGGCCAATGAGGGCGTCGCACTGGCGCTCGCGATGGAAAGCCCGGACCTCCCGGCCGGCGCCACGTTCGGCGTCTCGGGCGGGGTCGGCTACTTCCAGGAGCGGGCCGCCGCGACCGCCGCCTTCGCGGCGCGGATCGGCACTATGTCGTCCTTCTCGGCCGGCGTCGGCGTCGGCATCGACAGTGGCGAAGTCGGCGCGCGCGCGGGATTCTCGCACGCTTGGTAAAGGTCGATCATGATTGCAGTGAATGGTTGCGTTTTCGGGCCGGGGCTTCGCGCCCCGGCCCGTCTCTTTTTCCTCGGCGCGGCGTTGCTTCTGATGCCGTTGCCGCTGCTGGCGCAGGCTCCGCGCGCGCAGGCGCCGCCCGCCCAGCGCGTCCAGCAGCCGGCGCCGCGTGCCCCGGCGACAGCGCCGCTGCCCGACCAGATCGGCAGCACCAAGCTGGTCATGAGCGCCATCATCGCGATCGACCAGGCCAACAGAACGGGCAATTATTCGGTTTTGCTCGGCCTTGGGTCGGCCGGTTTTCAGGCGAATAACAGCGCCGCAAGCCTGGGCGCGGTGTTCGGCGTCTTCCGTACCCGCCAGATCGACCTGTCAGACGTTTTAATCCGATCTCCTACTTTCAGCCTCGCGCCGACGCTGATCCAACCCACTTTGCTGCGGATGCGCGGCGGCTATTCGCTCGGCAACGGCCCGCTCGGCTTCGATCTGATATTCGCCTGGGACAATGGCTGGCGCCTGCAGGGCGTCTCGCTGACGCCGCCTCCGCCGCGCTAGCAAGTTGGAGGCCCGAGCCGGAATCGAACCGGCGTGCAAGGATTTGCAGTCCTCTGCGTAACCACTCCGCCATCGGGCCTCGGATTGGTCGTGCGCAAATGGTCGGATGGCCGGCCGCTGTCAATCCGCCGCTCGGGTGACAGGCTGGATTGGACAAGCCGCGCGCGCCGGTTAAAAGCGCGGTCAGGCGGGCTTTACTGTATTGCATCGCTAAGACAGTTGTGCGAATAGGCCGTTGATGACCGAGCAGAATTTCAGCGAGATGCGGCGCGCGATGGTGGCCAGCCAGCTGCGCACCACCGGGGTCGACGACGCGCGGGTGATCGCGGCGATGGGCGAGGTGCAGCGCGAGCGGTTCGTGCCCGCCGATCGGGTTGCGGTCGCTTATGCCGACGCGCCGGTGCCACTCGGCGACGGCCGCGGCCTCAACCCGCCGATGACCTTGGGCAAATTGTTGAGCGAGCTGCGCCCCCAGGCCGGCGAAAGCGCGCTGGTGGTCGGTGCCGCGACCGGCTACGCCGCCGCGATCCTGGCGCGCCTCGCCGGAAGAATCGTGGCGGTCGAAGACGATGCGGCGCTTGCCGCCGCCGCGCGCGAGAAGCTGTCGGGGAGCGGTGTCGAACTCGTCGAAGCGCCGCTGGCCGAAGGTCATGCGGCGGGCGCGCCCTACGATCTGATTTTGGTCGACGGCGCGGTCGAACATATTCCCGACGCGCTGATCGCCCAGCTCGCCGATGGCGGCAGGCTGGCGGCGGCGATTCTCGACGACGGCGTTGCCCGGCTTTCGATCGGCCGGCGCGGGGGCGCGGGCTTCGGCATGGCCGCGTTCGCGGACGCGGCGGCGGCTATTCTTCCCGGCTTCGCCAGGCCGCGGGTTTTCACTTTTTAAGATGCGGAGCGTTTCGATGCGGGGTGGTTTATTGGGCGCGGTAGCGGTTGGGGCGTTGCTGGCCGGGAGCGGCGCGCACGCGGACGATCTGCGCGGCGCGCTGGTCCGCACCTACAACACCAACCCGACCATCACCGGCCAGCGCGCGCAGTTGCGGACGCTGGACGAGGGAGTCGCGGTCGCCCGCGCTGAAGCGCGGCCGCAGCTTTCGGGGGTCGCGGGGATCAACCAGGACATTATCAGCAGCGGTAGCGGCAGCGGCCGCAACTTCAGCGCCGGCGTCGACCTCGCTTTTCCGCTGTTCACCGGCGGCCGGGTCCGCAACGCGATTCGCGCCGCCGACGAGCGCGTGCTCGCCGGCCGGGCCACTCTGCGCGCGACCGAGGGCGACGTGTTCACCGAGGCGGTCGGCACCTATATGGACGTGATCCGCGACCGCTCGATCGTCACCTTGAACCGCAACCAGGTCCGCGTCCTCCAAACCAATCTTCAGGCGAGCAAGGACCGGTTCGAGGTCGGCGATTTGACCCGCACCGACGTCGCCCAGTCCGAGGCGCGGCTGTCGCTCGCGCGCAGCACGCTGGCGACCGCCGAGGGGCGGCTGAGCGGCAGCGAAGAGAATTACCGGCGCGTTATCGGTACGCTTCCCGACGAGCTCCAGCCGCCGCCGCCTTTGCCGGTGCTTCCGGGCACGCCCGAGCAGGCGGTCGATATCGCGCTCGCCAACAATGCCGATCTCGTCGCGATCGCCGCGCAAACCCGCGCCGCCGGGCTCGACGTCAGCATCGCGCGCTCCGGGCGGCTGCCGACATTGTCGGCGGTCGGCAGCGGCAATTACACCAATTTCCTCGGTACCGCCGACGATCAGTTCGGCGGCATCGGCAACAATAACAGCCAGACCGCCGCGGGCGCGGGCGTCCAGGCGCGAATTCCGATCTACCAGGGCGGATTGGTCGGCGCGCGGGTGCGGCAGGCGCAGGCTTTCCAGAGCCAGTTGCTCGAGCAGGGCGTGGCGGTCGAGCGGCTGGTCATCGCCAACACCCGCGCCTCCTTCGCCGGCTACCGGGCCGCGCTCGACGCGATCGCCTCGAACGAGGTCGCGGTGTCGGCCAACAGCCTCGCGCTCGAAGGCACCCGCGCCGAGCAGGGCGTCGGCACCCGCAACGTGCTGGACGTCTTGAACGCCGAGCAGGAATTGCTCAACAGCCAGGTCGCGTTGGTGACCGCGCGCCGCGATGCGTATGTCGCCGGCTTTGCTTTGTTGAATGCGATGGGCCGGGCCGAGGTCGAGGATCTCAACCTCGACGGCGGCGCGCTTTACGATCCAGTCGTCAATTACGACCGCGTGTCGCGCCGCGCTTCCGACTTCGGCGACGATCCCGCGCCGACCCCGGTCGCGACCCGCACGCTGATGGGCCCGCCCGCGCCGCCGCCCGCAACGGACCCCGTGACACGCCCCAACGAATAAGCAATAAGACCCTCGATATGGGCGAAATTAATCACGATCCGTCGATGGAAGAGATACTCGCTTCCATCAAGCGCGTCATCGCCGAGGACGGGCGCGACGCTCTGGCCGCGCCGCGCGGGCAGCGTCCGCGCGCGGTGCCGCAGATCGATGACGACGAGGAGGAAGTGCTCGAACTGAGCAACCCGGTCGCCGAAGGGCCGCCGATCCTGTCCGACGACGCGGCGTCCGCCAGCCGCAATTCGCTGGCCGCGCTCGCGGCGGCGAAGCGCGACGAGCCGCCCGCCGCAGCCACCGGCGACGGCCCGCTCGAAGCGACGATCCGCGAGATGCTGCGCCCGATGCTCAAGGACTGGCTCGACGAGCGGCTGCCCGAGATCGTCGAGGAGCTCGTCACCCGCGAAATCTCGCGCATCACCGGCAAGAGCGCTTAAGCCTTTTTCTTTGGCGCGGGCGCCGGCGCGATGCTAGGCGTGCGGCCATGAAAAAACTGCTGCTCGCGGGCCTTTCGGCGCTCGCTTTCGCCGCGGCGCCGGGGGCGCTTCCCGCCCGCCCGATGACCGCCACCGACCTCGCGACGATGCGGCGGATCGCCGCCCCGGCTGCGTCGCCCGATGGAAACTGGGTGGCGTATCAGGTCCGCGAAACCGATCTGGAAGCCAATAAGGGCCGCACCGATTTGTGGGTGCTCGATGTGCGTAATCCCAAAGCCGCGCCGCTCGAGTTGCTGGCGAGCGCCGAGCATAACGAATCCGCGCCCGCTTTCTCCGCCGATGGCCGGCAAATCTATTTCCTGTCGAACCAATCGGGGACCATGCAGGTCTGGCGGATCGAGCGCGGGCAGAAGGCGACCCAGGTGACCAAATTGGCGACCGATGTCGGCGGCTTCCTGCTCTCTCCGGCCAACGACCGGCTGGCGGTCTGGGCCGACCGCAACCTTGCCTGCGCCGATTTCAACTGCGCGGGCGTCGCGCCCAAGCCGGCGGGCGGCAGCGGCCGGACCTACGACCAGCTTTTTGTTCGCCATTGGGATACATGGGCCGAGGCCGACACCCGCTCCCGCATCTTCGTTTTCCCGATGGCCGACGGCATGCCGCGGGGCGGCGGCGTACCCGTCACCGGCGCGCTGGTCGGCGACACCCCCTCCAAGCCGTTCGGAGGCGCCGAGGAGCTGGCGTGGAGCGCGGACGGCAAGACCCTGTTTTTCACGCTGCGCGAGGCGGGGCGGATCGAGGCGACCTCGACCAACCTCGATATCTTCGCGGTTGTCGCGGACGGCAGCGCCGCGCCGATCAACCTTACGGACGCCAACGATGCGACCGACACGCTCCCCGCCGCCTCGCCCGACGGCAAATGGCTCGCTTATGCCGCGATGAAGAGGCCGACCTACGAAGCCGACCGCCAGGTGATCCAGATCCGCAATCTCGCGACCGGCGAGACACGCGCGTTGACCGAAGCCTGGGACCGCTCGGTCGGGTCGATCGCCTGGGCGAAGGACGGCAAGAGCCTGCTCGTGACCGCGCAGGACACGCTCGACGATCCCGTCTTCCGGGTCGATGTGAAGAGCGGCAAGGTCACGCGCCTCACCGAGGGCGGGGTCGCCGGAAACGTCGTGCCGCTGCCCGACGGATCGTTCCTCCACACGCTCAACAGCCTGCAAGCCCCCGACGACCTTTATTGGGTGGGCAAGAAGGGGAAGGCGCGCCGGCTGACCACTCTCAACGCCGACAAGCTGGCCGGCATCGACAGGGTCGACGTCCGCCGCTTCAAGTTCGCGGGCGCGGGCGGCGACACCGTGTGGGGCCAGATCGTCAAGAGAGAGGGAGCGACCGGCAAGCTCCCGGTCGCCTTGCTCGTCCATGGCGGGCCGCAAAGCACGTTCGGCAACGGCTGGTCGTATCGCTGGAACCCGAAAGTGTTCGCGGCCCCGGGCTATGCCGCGGTGACGATCGATTTCCACGGCTCGACCGGCTACGGCCAGGCCTTCACCGACTCGATCAACAAGGATTGGGGCGGCAAGCCGCTCGAGGATTTGCGGCTCGGCCTCGCCGCGGCGGGCGCGGCCGATGGCCAGCTCGATCTCGCCAACGCCTGCGCGCTCGGCGGTTCCTATGGCGGCTATATGATGAATTGGATCGCCGGCCAGTGGCCCGACCGTTTCAAATGCCTGGTCAACCATAGCGGCGTGTTCGACGCACGCGCGATGGCCTATGAGACCGAGGAACTATGGTTCGACGAATGGGAGCATGGCGGGACCTATTACGACAACCCGCAGGAATATGAGAAATGGAACCCGGTCAACCACGTCGCAAAGTGGAAGACGCCGATGCTCGTCATCCACGGCGAGAAGGATTACCGGATCGCCTACTCGCAGAGCCTCGGCGCCTTCACCGCCAACCAGCGCCGCGAGATACCGTCGCGGCTGGTGATCTTCCCCGACGAGAATCACTGGATCCTGAAGCCCAAGAACTCGATCCAATGGTATGGCGAGGTGTTCGACTGGCTCGGCAAGTGGACGAAGGGGGCTGGCGCGGACACCGCGGCGCGGTAAGAGCGCGCCTATGAGCGAGCTTCCCAAGACCTTCGACCCGGCCGAGATTGAGGCGCGCTGGTACGCGCATTGGGAGGCGGAGGGGCGCTTCCGCCCGGCGCGGCCGGACGCCGAGCCGTGGACGATCGTCAACCCGCCGCCCAACGTCACGGGATCGCTCCACATCGGGCATGCGCTCGACAACACGCTGCAGGATATCCTCACCCGCCACGCGCGGCTGAAGGGCAAGGACGCCTTGTGGGTGGTCGGCACCGACCATGCCGGCATCGCGACGCAGATGGTGGTCGAGCGGCAAATGGCGCTCCGGCAGCAGAAGCGCACCGATTTCAGCCGCGAGGAGTTCGTCGCCAAGGTCTGGGAGTGGAAGGAGGAGAGCGGGGGCGAGATCACCCAGCAACTCCGCCGGCTCGGCTGCTCGATGGATTGGGCCAACGAGCGCTTCACGATGGATGAGGGCTTCTCGAAGGCCGTCCTCAAGGTGTTCGTCGATCTCTACAACGAGAAGCTGCTCTACCGCGACAAGCGCTTGGTGAACTGGGACCCGGGTCTCGGCACCGCGATCAGCGACCTCGAGGTCGAGACGCGCGAGGTGCAGGGCAAATTCTGGCACCTCAGCTACCCGCTCGCGGACGGCAGCGGTCAGATCGAGGTCGCGACGACGCGGCCCGAGACCATGCTTGCCGACATGGCGGTCGCGGTAAACCCGACCGACGAGCGCTATGCGGCGCTCGTCGGCAAGCAG
>Ga0136617_10002776_pt1 | contig 15595 bp, 16 predicted proteins | sample AntDrymUQ3222106_2_FD_129672 | JGI IMG/M metagenome (GOLD analysis project Ga0136617, IMG submission 129672) | Polar desert sand microbial communities from Dry Valleys, Antarctica - metaG UQ322 (21.06) | ecosystem: Environmental > Terrestrial > Soil > Desert | place: Antarctica: Dry Valley...
ATATTCGCCGTTGGCGTATTCTCAAGCAAGGTGAAACGCAATTGAGTTTTTATGAGAGGATGTAGATTGTAAATGGTTAATTGTTAATCGTTCTCTTTATCACAATAATTCGATTTACCATTAGCAATCAACCATTTACAATGAACAAAGATGAAAATTCTCATCTGGCTAATTCTTTGTCTGATTTGGGGAACGACTTGGATTTTTATCAAGGTTGGTCTCGAAGATTTGCCGCCGATAAGTTTTGCCGCCGCTAGATTTATTCTCGCCTTAATGATTTTAGCGGTTATTATTTTTCTGCAAAAAATTCCGCTTCCCAAAACAAAACGCGATTGGAAATTGATTGGGCTGACGGGCATTTTGCAGTTTTCAATCAATTACAGTTTAGTTTTTTGGAGCGAACAATATATTTCTTCGGGCTTGGCGGCGGTTTTGCAAGCGATGATTACGGTGTTTGGGCTTGCTTTAGCTTGGGTTCATCTGCCCGCCGAAAGAATTACTTGGCTGAAAGTTATTGCGGTTTTGCTCGGTATTGTCGGCGTGGCGACGATTTTTATTGAACAACTACAAGTCAATAGCGTGTGGGCTTTCGCGGGGTGCGTGGCGATTGTCGTCGGTGCTTACGCGGCGGCGCACGCTTCGATTTTAATAAAAAAGTTTGGCGAAAATCTCCATCCGGCAGGTTTGGTTTTCGGGCAAATGGCGTGCGGAATTTTGCCTTTGATTTTGTATGGTTTGATAAAAGAAGGCAATCCGTTATATTTTCAATGGACTTGGAAAGCAATTATTTGTGTGCTGTATTTGACGCTGTTCGGCACAATCGTCGCGTTTTGGCTTTATTATTGGCTTTTGAGCAAGGTCGAATCAACCAAAGCGATGATGATTTCACTGGTTACGCCTTTGGTTGCGGTTGTTATCGGTTGGATTATTTTAGGTGAAAAACTTCCACCGCAAACAATTTTCGGCGGTGTTTTGATTTTAGCAAGCATCGGTTTGATTGTTTTTAGAAAAAGAAATAAAGCGGATTTCACCACAGAGGACCAGAGAACACAGAGTTTTTAAGAATAATTATCCACAGATGAACACAGATTAACGCAGATAAAAACGAATAAAAGCAATATTCTTTTATCCTCAAAAATCCGTGTCCATCTGTGTTCATCTGTGGTAAAAAGTTTTATGATTTTCAAATTTACAACCGCCGGAGAATCACACGGACGCGCACTTGTCGGCATCGTCGAAGGTTTGCCCGCCGGCGTTGAGATTGATGTCGAAAAAATCAATCACGAACTTTGGCGGCGGCAACAAGGCTACGGACGTGGTGGGCGAATGAAAATCGAAAGCGATAAAATTCAAATCCTGTCCGGCGTTCGGCACGGCAAAACTCTCGGTTCGCCAATCGCTTTTATTATTGAAAACCGCGATTTTGTTCATTGGGAAGAAATAATGTCAGCCGAAAAACTTGAAGCCGCGCCGAAAAATCCGCGTTTCGTAACGCGTCCGCGTCCGGGACACGCCGACTTAGCGGGCGGACAAAAATTCGGTGCGCGTGATTTGCGAGATATTTTGGAACGCGCTTCGGCGCGTGAAACTGCCACGCGAGTCGCTTGCGGCGCATTTGCCAAACAACTGCTGGAAAATTTCGGCGTTGAAATAAAAAGCCATGTCGTCAAACTCGGCGAAGTTCCCGAAAAACCTTTGCAAAAAACCTTTGCAGAAATTACCGCGATTGCTGAAAATTCACCGCTTCGCTGTGCCGATGCGCTCATTGAAAAGCAAATGATTGACTTGATTGACAGAGCAAAAACCGAAGGCGACACTTTGGGCGGAATTTTTGAAGTCGTCGCCAAAAACGTCGTCGTCGGTTTGGGTTCCCATACGTCTTGGAGCGAAAAACTCGACGGTCGCATAGCGCAAGCCTTTATGTCAATCCAAGCCGTCAAAGCCGTCGAAATCGGTACGGGCGTTGAAAACGCTGCGCTTTTCGGTTCAAAAGTTCACGACGAAATTGTTTTTGAAGAGGAAAAATTCCAGCGCACCTCAAACCGCGCCGGCGGACTCGAAGGCGGAATTACCAACGGCGAGGAATTGCGAGTCCGCGGTTATCTGAAGCCAATCTCGACGCTGAAAAAACCGCTTCGCTCAGTTGATATTGACACGAAAAAAGAAGATTTGGCGGCTTTTGAACGCTCGGATATTACGGCAGTTCCGGCGGCGGGCGTTATCGGCGAAGCGATGTTGGCAATTGTTTTGGCAAATTCGATGCGCGAAAAATTCGGCGGCGACAGTTTGGCGGAAATGTTGGAAAATTTTAATAGTTATCAAAAGTCTTTGCAGGCTTATTAAAAAAAATTTGCGTGTCGGGAACTTTTTTTGTTTCGCGGCATCAAATATGAAATTGAACGTACTTTTAATTTTACGAGAAAAAAAACTATGAAAAAATATTTACTATTGGTCTTGTTTATCGCCTTATTCGGTCTTTCGACATCAGCGCAAAAACTCGGCAAACCGACTTTAACCGCGACTGAACCGACGGCTGAACAAAAAAGTTTGATTCAGGAAGGAATTGCCCTTCACGACCAGAAAAATTACGATGCCGCCATCAAAATATATCAACAGGTTTTGAAGGAAAACTCTGATTGCGATTTGGCGATTTATGAATTGGCTTTTTCCTATTATGCCAAGCAAGATTTTCCAAAAGCCTTGGAAACCGCTTATAAGCTCGTGCAGTATAAAGGCAACCGCGGCATACTCGGCTACGGTTTGCTCGCCAATATCGTGGACGACCAAGGCAAACCCAAAGAAGCCATCGGAATTTACCTGAGTGCTATCAAAGCATTAGAAGGCGACCCTGAATACAAGGCACATTTATCGAGTCTTTATTTCAATTTAGGAGTAACATACACCCGTCAAAAACAAGCCAAAGAAGCCCGCGAAGCTCTGAAAACCGCCGTGTTGTATGATTTTAAATATCCAAGTCCAAACTATATTTTGGCGGAAGTTTTCTACGCCTCGAAATATAAAATTCCCGCACTTCTCGCCGCTGGGCGTTTTCTTACTTTAGAAATAAATTCGCAACGGTCAAACCGTGCTGCAATGATTATTCTCGACGTTTTGAAAGCCGCCGAAAAAGATGAAAAAGGCAGTATCAATATATTTGTTGACCTCAACGCGCCGAAAGACGAAGGCGATTTTGGCGCAATGGATTTGTTTTTAGGAACATTGACTTCGGTAAAATCTGAGAAAGATAAAAATAAATCGGAGATAGAAATTTTCGCCGATGCCGTTGATACGGTTATTTCGCTTTTGAGCGAAGACAAAAAACTTGCATCTACTTTTGTCGGCAAAACCTATCTGCCGTTTATGGTCGAATTGAAAAAACAAGGCTACACAAAACATCTGGCGTATTTAATTTTACAGCAGAACGGCAACAAAGAAGCCGAAAAATGGTTGATTGACAGCGGAGAAAAAACGCTCGCTTTCTTTAATTGGGCAAAAAGCTATCAGCCGCCGATTAAATAAAAAGGAGCGCGGACATCCTGTCCGCAAAACGCGCTCAACGGGAAAAGCAACTTGTCCGGTATGCGACGAAAAGCGGACAGGATGTCCGCGCTCCTTTTTTAATGCGTTTTCCCAATATCTCGGCGATACTGCATTCCTTCAAACGATATTTCGCTGACGGCTTGATACGCTTTCTGCAAGGCTTCGTCCAAGTTTTCTCCGTTGGCGGTTACGCCTAAAACTCTGCCGCCCAATGTAATAAATTCGCCTATTTCTTTTTTGGAAGTTCCCGCGTGAAAAATGTTTGTGTCTTGGTGTGTTTTTGCTTGGTCTAAACCTGTGATTATATCGCCCGTTTGCGGTTTGTTGGGATAATTTTTTGAAGCAAGAACGACACACACCGAACTTCCCTCTTTCCATTTAATAGTTAAATTATTAAGCGTTTGATTGAGAATTGCTTGGCAGACTTCGACAAAATCGGTTTTCAATCGAACCAAAATCGCTTGCGTTTCCGGGTCGCCGAAACGCGCGTTATATTCTAAAACTTTCGCGCCGCCGGCGGTCATCATCAAACCGAGAAACAAAATTCCGCGAAATTCAAAGCCTTCTTTTTTTGCGCCGTTTAAGGTTGGTTTGATTATTTTTTCGACAATCTCGCCTGTCTGTTCCTTCGTTAATAAACTCGCGTCGGTTATCACGCCCATGCCGCCGGTGTTTGCGCCGCTGTCGCCTTCGCCAATGCGTTTATGGTCGCGGGCGGGCGGCATTAATGCGAAATTTTTTCCGTCGGCAAACATCAAAAGTGAAACTTCTCTGCCGACTAAACATTCTTCTAAAACGATTTTTTCAGTCGCCGCTTTGCCGACGAGATTTTCTAAATCGTTGATGGCTTCAATCGCTTCAGCGCGATTCACCGCCACAACTACGCCTTTGCCCGCCGCGAGTCCGTCGGCTTTAACGACGACGGATTTATTTTCATCGCCAAACGCGCCGCTTTGCAAAGTTTCTACGGCTTCTTTGGCGGTTTTTGCAGTTTGGTATTTTGCCGTTGGGATGTCGTGTCGCGCCATAAAATCTTTGGCGAAGGATTTGCTTGCTTCGAGTTGCGCCGCTTGGCGGCTTGCGCCGATGATTTTTAAACCGCGCTGTTCAAATCCATCTACAATTCCCAACGCCAAAGTCGTTTCACCTCCGACAAAAGTTAAATCTATCTCGTTTTTTTCGGCAAAATCCGCGAGTTTCGCTATTTCGTCGGGTTTGATATTGACGCATTCGGCAATTTCCGCAATTCCCGCGTTGCCGTTAGCGCAGTAGATTTTTGTTACCTTTTCGCTTTGGTCAAATGCCCAACAAAGCGCGTGTTCGCGTCCGCCCGAACCGATGACTAAAATTTTCATATTGCTTGATTGTAAATAAAATTTTTAGAAACCAAAACTTGACACGCACAGCCAATAGTTATAATTTGAAAAAACGGACTTTATCTTTTTTAATGCGTAAAATTTATGTCTTCCACCCTTTGAAACGCATTTTAGATTATTACTTTAATCAAAATTATCTCCAAGTAATTTGTCGTGTAGTCCAAAATATTTGAATCAAGATTTTCACTCTTAAAAAATCTGGCTCAATTTAAATTTCTTTTAGAATCATAATTAAGGGAAGGAGAAAACCGTGTCAAAGATTGAAACTGACAATCTTAAGCGATTCAATCAAAAAACTTTTGCCGCCGAAGATTTTGTGGAAACACATATCTTATGTATTGATTGCGGAGGCGAGTTTATTTGGACTGTCGGCGAACAGGTTTTTTACCGCGATAAAGGATTGCAAAATCCGCCCAAACGCTGTCGAGAATGCAAACAAGCTAAAAATGAACGAATTTCGTCAATTGCCACCGCGCAAGCCAACGGCGTTAAGCAAAAAATTGAAGTCGCTGTCTATTGCGCCAGATGCGACGGTTATACAACCGTTCCTTTTTATCCTTCGCAAGGTCGTCCCGTCTTTTGCCGTTCCTGTTATCTGGAAATGAATCCTGAACTTCTTAACGGCGGCAAATAGCTTTTTATCCGCCGACGTGAACGTTTGGACGAAGTTCCGGGTCTTTTTCAGCTTGACGCAGAATCTCGCGCGTAACGGGCGCAGTGTCGCCTTCGCCGAACAGAATATAGCGAATCAGATAAGCTATCGGATTGCCTTCGCTCCAGCCAAAATAGACGTGCGGGATTTTGCCCGTCTTGTCGCGCAGATGAAGCAGAAGCGCGGCGATTGCATTCGGCACGGCGGGCGCGGAAGTTCGTAAAATTTTATAACCTTCGACATCAACGCCGTAAATTTTCAATTTGCCCTGAAATTCGGATGCATCGCCCAAAGTTATTTCATAAAAAAGAACCGGGTCGCTTGACGGAATGTGATTATCAACCCGTTTTTCGTGTTCCTTAAAACGATATTCTTCGACATCGCCGACTTCGCGCCGATTGGTTACGATGCGAATCTCGCCTTCGGCTAATTCATCAACAAATTCCTCCGCCTTTTCGTCAAATTCGATTGCTTCAACTCGAACTTCAGTCGTCCGCATCGCTCTGGAAATAAACGATGTGAAAATAATGCCGACAATAAACACGCAAGCGATTTTTATTCCTTCAGGTTGTTCGATGATGTTGACGATTATCGTGAAAAAGAAAATGAGCGTAATTATCAAAAAACCGACCCATCTTTTTTCCGATTTTTTCCACGCGGAAATTGTTACGGCAACCGCCGCCGAAGTCATCAAAAATAAAACGCCGGTGGCATATGCGCCGCCTTGTGCGCTCACATCGGCTTCAAAAAGAATCGTAACGAGAAAAGCGATTGCCGTAAAAACCAGCACTAATGGGCGTGTCGCTTTCGCCCAATCAGGTGCCATTCCGTAACGCGGCAGATAGCGCGGAACAATATTCAACAATCCCGCCAAAGCCGACGCGCCCGCAAACCATAAAATCGTGATAGTGCTGATGTCGTAAAAAGTCCCGAAAATGTCGCCTAAATAAGAGTGCGCTAAATAGGAAAGAGCGCGTCCGTTGGCTTTTCCGCCTAGCAGAAATTCCGCCGGCGGAATTAGCATTGTCGTTATGATACTGCTGCTAATCAGCATTACACTCATAATCAAAGCCGCGCCGCTCAAAAGTTTTTTGCCGTTACGAATTCGACCTTGAATAACTTTTTCACTCATCGGTGAAAGAGTTGTGTCGGGTATTTGTGTTTGATGAATATTCCTTTTCACTTCTTTGGAAACTTCTTCGCCGCTTTCAATCAGAGGCATTACGACCACGCCGGTTTCAAAACCTGATAAACCGAGCGCAAGTTTCGGAAAAAGAATAATCGCAATCAGAACCATTGCCGTTATGCTTCCATTTACGTCAGGATGCGCCCACAGCATAACTTTCCAATTAGCCAATGATTCGGGCTGAACGACAAAAATTTGATACATCCCAACGCCGATTACCACGATATTCAGCAGTAAATAAGAAATAACGATAACAACCGCGATATTGATAGCTTCGTTAAAGCCTTTGAGAAAAACTGCACCCAAAAAACCGATGAGAATGAGCGTTACGATAATTTTGTGATTGAGAAATTGCAGATTATGTTCGACAAATGGATTTTCGACAATGTGCGCGGTTGCGTCGGCGGCGGAAAGTGTAATAGTGATAATAAAACTCGTGGCGACAAAACCGAGCAAAGCCAGTACGAACATTTTACCTTTCCAACGCGAAAGCAAATTTTCGAGCATCGAAATCGAGCCGTCGCCGTGCGGACTTTCTTCCGCCACGCGCTTATACATTGGCAACGCACCAAACAATGTCAGCAGAACAAGAACTAAGGTTGCAATCGGCGACAACGCACCCGCCGCTAAAAATGCAATGCCCGGCTGATAACCGAGTGTCGAAAAATAATCAACGCCCGTCAGACACATTACTTTCCACCACGAATGTTGATGATGCGTTCCTTCCTTTTCGTGCGGACCTTCGGGTTCTCTCACGCCTTTCAACAACCAAGTTCCAAAACGGCTTTTTTTCTTTTTCACCATAACCTTGTAAATGATAAAAGACCGCCGGATGCTTTGTTTGCAACCGCGGTCAATTTATAAATGCAAAATGATTTTTATTATTGCTACCGACACAAATATCGGAGGTCAGCCTTTCTTCTATTTTAATAACTTCAAACAATAGAGAAATTTTACGCCAATTATTTTGTAGGTCAAGTTGAAGAATTATGAAGCCTGGAAAGTATTTAAAAATTAAAAGGGCGACGTCTCCCACACCGTCGCCCCTAGGTCACAAGTCCTCACCCCTCGTGACCAAATGTTCACCGGGGAGGTGAACGTCTATTAGATTTACATAATAAAAATTAAATTGCAAGCGCAAAAATAAATTTTTTTTGTGCTTTATTCATCGCCAAATAAAAAGTAACTATTCCAAGGATTAACAAAACTTTCAACCGTCAAACCGCCGACGATAAAACCGGTTTCTTCGTTTTTCGACTGCACAAAAAAACTATATTCGCCAGCCGGCGTTTCCTCTTTGACTTTTATTTCAAAACTCAAAACGTAAAGGTCTGCGCCGTAATCGTGTTTGATTAAGGTATTTGGTGTAACGCTGATGCTCGGAGAATTAAATCCGATAGTGAGATTTTCGGTGTCGAGATTTTTTCCTCCGACGTAAATCACATAAGATTTTCCGCCGTTTATCGGCACGGCGAGTCCGGCAATTTGTCCATTAAAACCGACGTAGCGGACATCGAAATTTTTAGCGCGGTTTTTTAATTTTTTTGAAAGACTGGAAGTTTTGCCGTTGATAACAAATATTACGCCGAGATTTTCCGTCGAAAATAGGCTTTTTCTTTCGCCTAAATCTTGTGCGTAAATTTGATATTGACCGCCTTCTAAACCTTCTATCCGAAAAAGCCCTTCGGAGTTTGTCAAAACTCCGGCAATTACGCGCCCAGTTTCGGCTTCTTCCGCCCAAACTTGAAAGTTTTTAGCCGCTTTGCCGTTTGCCAACGAGAGTTTGCCGCTGATTATGCCGCAACAATCTTCGTCCGCGTCTTTTGCGCCATATAAAGCCCGAACTCTTGTAATATCGTCTGCGGCTAATGTGCGCGAACTAAAACTCGACAAATTATAAACGCCGTTTTTTCCCTGATGAGCGTGCATTGTCGCGCCAAGAACGGAAGAATGTTCGAGTCCGAGAAGATGTCCGATTTCGTGTGTCAGCGTGGCTTCGAGGTCAAATGTTCCAATTGAACCGTCGGTGGAAAATTGCTTATACGGATTTAGAATGATGTCGGCTTCGGTGATAAAACCTTTGCCGTTATAAAAAATTCTCGTGCGGGCGGAAATTTCTTCGCTATCGCCGCTAAAAAGCACAAGGTTTTCTGTCGTTTGAGCAATCGTTATCAAACTAATTCCGTCACCGATTTTCCCAGACGGGCTAACCGATTGTTTGTCGGTCAAAATTATTTCAAATTTTATATTGGCGACCTTTTCCCAAGTTTCCAAACTTCGCTGAATCGCGGCGAGAACATCGCTGTCGGCTTTGATATTTGGATTTTGTTTGGCTAAAGATGTCGAAAGCGCAATCGGAATCGTGCCGCTTTTCCAATGCAGTCTGACTGTTTCGCCTTCGTCAGCAAACTGCGTTGTATAAGCCGCCGTTGAAAAAGAAAAATTCAACAGCAACCACAAAACCAAAAAAAATTTGAACGATTTAGACATTAAATCAAAAAATTATTCTTCTTTAGCGATAAAACCTTCGATATTTTCTCTACCGACTTTTTCCAAATCGGCAAGACCGACAACTGAAAGCAAAACCACCAACGCCAATGTTGCTAAAACATAAAGAAGCGCGATTTGCTCCCAATAAATCAAACCACCAATTACAATACCAACCACAACCAGCCAAAAAAGCGCGACTGTGCGGCGGCTATATTTACTTTGTTTTTCCGTCATATTTTTTTATTAAACTTCTCAAATCGGTGAAGTCTTATTGATTATTGAAACAGATTTTTGAATTTTGGACAATCAAAAAATTTGATTTTTATCAAACTACTCTTCAATCAATTATTCGCAAAGGCAGTTTTGCCGTATTTTTTTCTGTTGTGTCAATCACTTTGAGAATCGGCGGAAATTTTCTTTTTTCACGTCCATTCTGCGCTACCTCCACGATATCAAAGGCTTGCAAACTGATGTCGTCGGCTGGATTAGCTTTAATTTTATCCAAATCCGCTTCGATTATTTTTGTTTCGCCTGCCTCGCGGCGAAAAATCGTAATTTTTTTTGCATCCGCATTTTTTGTCAAACCGCCCACGCTGTCAATAGCGCGGACGAGCGTAATTTGTGAGCGCGAAGAAATTTGCTTCGGATTTGCCACGCCGCCGATGAGATAAATCGGCTGAGCTTCCAAAACCGTTATTATATCGCCGTCCAAAATTTGCGGATTAGATTCTTTTTTGCCTGTCAATAAATCACTAATTTTGATGTTGATATAATTTGGACCGTTGGCTTGGCTGGCGGTAACAAATTTTTCGCTGTTTTTTTCAGTTTCGGCAGTCAGAGGATTTTTTTCGCTTATCACTTGAAAACAGTTTAGACTTTGCTGTCGGAAAATTTGAATCTCACCGCTGACTTTATCGGTAAAACCGCCCGAAACGACAATTAGTTCGTTCAGAGAAATAGGACGCTTTATTTGAAAGCGTTGCGGCGTTTTGATTGCGCCATACAAAATTGCCTGCGGACGATTTGAACGGTCAAGAATTCTGACCGCGACTTGCGGATTTCGCAACAGTTTGCTGTAACCTTTCGCCACATCCGCCGCAACCATTTCTTCGCTTCGGCAAAGCGCGTAAATCAAGTTTTCAACAAAATCAATCCCGTTCAAAAAACCTTCCGGATTGAGTGTGCCGCGCCAATCGTATTCGGTGCTGCCGATGACATCAACTTCAATCAAATCGCCTAAATGAATTAAACCAGATTCGATTTCTGCAATTTCGGCGGGAGAATTTGCAGATATATTTTCAGGTGTCGGTGTTTGGGCAAAGAATAAACCTTGCAGACAGAAGATACAAAGAAAAATACCTGAGATTTGATAACTCTTACTGCTTTCCATCTTCTTAAAACCTACGATTGCCTGATTCTTACCTTTTTTTTAACTCTGATTTTGTCGCTCGAAACGGCTTTCTCAGAAACTTCCGTTTGTTCTTCTTCCGCTTGTTTTTCTAATGTTTCTTCGATATTGGATTCCACATTTTCCGCTGTATTTGCTTCTTCTATTTCTTTAACGTCAGTTTCTAAATCTTGAATTTCATCCGCCTTAGATTGTTTTTTGTGTTTTCTGGCTGGTTTCACCGAAACGGTGCCGGGAACGGCAAAACCCTTAAATTCCCAATTGCAGGCGTTACAGAGAAGGTTGTATCGAAACATAAGTTTCGACCAGAATCGGGTTGGACGATAACCGCGTCTAATGCGGTCGCTGTGGCATCTTGGGCAATTTTGGCTAATCATTTTTACGTTTTCTCACAGATCTTTTTGAAGTAATTTTTTTATTTTCTTCGGGTGGAAGTCCGTTTATTTTTTCAATTTCTGAGTTTATCTTTGCAGTAATCATTTCTTTTTCTTGGGTGTCGGCATTTTCCCGCCCCAAAAAGAAAAGAGCATCCTGATAATGATTTACCGCAAGTTTGTAGTTGCGTTTGAAAGCCGCCCGTTCCGCTTTTTCAATCAAATGCGAGATTTTTATCGAAGCTGCAAACTCTTTAAGTGCTTCGTCTGATTCAACCAATTGCGGCTCATTCGGATAAAATTGCAAGGCAAAATCCAAAACTGTCAAAGCCTTTTGGGACATTTCCAATTTTTCCGATATTATAACACGATTTTGTGCTTCTTGGGTAAAGAGGCGCGACTCTAATTCCGCCCAAGCCAACAGATGAAAGTGATGTAAATCCTGCACGATTTCTCTGCCGCGCAAAAGTGTCGCCAGGCGCGGCGAACCTTGTCCAACCGTTTCAAGCTGATATTTATTGACCGCCAAATATTCGCGGCACATTTCAAAAACTTCAAGGTGTCCTTCTGACAATTTAGCCAACACTTTGGCAGCTTCCGATTTTTTTTGAATGGCTTTGATAATTTCAGTATTTTGCTGTACGGACAGTTTGTTTGCATCGCTGTTTGCGCTAACTTGCGACGCAACTTTATTCAAATTGTTGTCGAGCCTTTGTTGGGCTAATAAAAAATTATTTCGCGCTTTTTTGAGAACGATTTCGCGCACAACAACCGCGCCGACTAACAAAAGGCTGGCTCCGATTCCCGCCGTAATCCAAGGCATATCTTCGCCGCCTTCGTGCAAAATCCCCCATAAAAAAAAGAAAAAAGCGATAGCAATTGCCGTCGCTAAAATATAATAACTAGACGCAGGAAGCCAAAACGGACGGCGAGAGCTATTGGAATCGCGCCCGATTTTTCTGGTTACCAATCTTTGTGTCTGATAGGTGTTGTTTGGTCTTCTAGTCAAGTTTTTTCTCCCGAAAACTTCTACTTTTAACCTTTTCAGTTTATTAAAACTAAAAGCCAAATGTAACTTTATAGTTAAATTTTATTAACAAGTTGTCAACAAGCACGGGTTAGAAGATGAAAGTTTGAGATTTCTGTTATAATTTTTAGACTATGGAAGGCAAGAAAAAGAACAAGCCAAAGCGTCCGATTTTTGATTCAATCCGCAAACCGACCGCACCACCAAGTCAAAAAATCGGCAAAGCAAAACCTGACGAAAAGGCACGTCCTTCGCGTCGTAAAATCAAACATAGGAAAAGCGAGGATTTGGAAAATTAAATGAACTTCTTCAAAAAATTTTACAGCAAAATTGTTCACCCGACGAATGTTTGGGCAAGACCTGAAATGCCGATAACTTTTCGCGCTGAAATTATGCCCGGAAAAAGCCGCGACGAGCGAACCTTTCGCATCAAAGATGTCTTACAAAACGGGCGCGTTACGCTTTACGGTTTTACGGGCGAACATCGGGAACGAGAATTTGAACGGGTGAACTTTAAGCGCGAAACTTAAAAGTTTTACAACTCATAAACTTGTCCGACTTTGAGAATGTCCAGATTTTCGATTTTCAATTCGGCAACTTGCCGAACAACTTCCTCAAAATACATCGGCTTAATATTTATGACATAAATCGGACAATTTTTTTGATTAAATTTTTTGAGTTCTTTCTGCAAAGTTTTCGGAGTTAGATGATGTGAAATCTGCGCTAATTCTCCGAGTTCATTCGGAAAGGAACATTCCACAAGAAGCGCGTCAAGATTTTTTTCGGCATTCACGACTTCCCAAAATCCGTCCATCTCCGCTGTGTCGCTGCTCAATGCAAATTTAGTTTCGCCGTCAGAGATTAGAAACCCGACGGTTGGGACTTTGTGATTGACTTCGACGGCTTTGACGCGCAGATGCTTTGCCAAAAATTCTTCGCCGCTTCTAAACGAATGATATTCTAAAACCGCGCCATTTTCATTCGTAAGTTCCGAAAAGCGCGGATAAACCGACCAATTAAAAATATCGCGTTCGATAACTTCGATTACTTCCGAAGTGGCAAAGACACAAATCGGCTCAGTCAAACTTGCAAATAAATCATCAATAAAAAGCGGCAAACCGGCGATATGGTCAAGATGTGCGTGAGTTAAAATCACGTTCCGAATTTGTTTTTTTTGCGCCGAACTCACCGCCATTGCCAGACTTCCCGCGTCAATCGCCACGCAATCATCAACTACAAAACACGACAGATGCTGCCGTGCTGATGCACAACCATTTTCATCAAACGTGCTGGGAAGAAGTTGAAGTTTCATCAATTCAATCTGTGGTTAATTGTTATTTATCGCGCACAAGTTTGAGCGCGTCCGCCGTCAATTTCGTAACTTGCACCCGTTATCCAAGCAGCCTTCTCAGAAGCCAGAAAATAAATCAACTCGGCGATTTCCGTCGGTTTGCCGACTCGTCCAATCGGATGCGTCATTTTTGAATGTTCCAGAAAATCTTTATATTTTTCGTCTTCCATTCCGCCGCGTTTGTGCAAATTTGTTACCACAACACCCGGATTTACCGCATTAACGCGAATTCCCCGCGGTGCGAGTTCAAGCGCGGAACAATGTGTCAGTTGGTCAACCGCCGCTTTTGAAACGCAATACGCTAAGACATTTGGAAAGGCACGAATTCCTGCAACGCTGGAAACATTGACGATACTGCCCTTCGTTTTTGCCAGATGCGGAACGCACTTTTGCATCATAAAAAATACCGAACGAAGATTTATATTCATCATTTTATCCCAATCGTCGAGTCTTGTGTCTTCAATCGAACCATTTAAGATGATGCCCGCCGCATTTACCAGCACATCAATTTGACCGAAATTTTCAGTCATATAGCTTAAAAATCTTTCAACCTGTGTAGTTTCGCGTATATCGGCAAGATGAACTTTCACCGTTCCGTCTTTTTCCAACGCCTCATCGCGTAAAGCGTATAGTTCTTTTTCATTGCGCCCGACGGCGACGACTTTTGAGCCGTTTTCCGCGAAGAGCAACGCCGTTGCGCGTCCGATTCCGCTACTTGCGCCCGTGATAATAACTACTTTTTCACGCATATTTTTATGGAGTTTAGCACAACTACAATTTCAAACAAAAAGACAGCCAATTATGACTGTCTTTCAGAATTTTCCTAAATGATTATGTGAACCTGAAAAAAACCAACTGATTTATAACATTTTGTATTAAAAAACTACACGCCGTTGGTTTGTGGTTTGTTTGTAAAAAACTTTTCAATGGCTTGTTTTGTTTCTTCGCGCCGACGTTGCTGAAAATCGCTGACCCACGTTGTAACGGTGGAAACCATCTCACGCGCCGACTCTTGTTTAGTCTTTTTATTTATCTCAATCGGTATTTCGGCGATTTTTATTTCGCTTTTCTTGATTACTTTTATTTTAGCTTTTGCTGTCATTATTCCAATCTTCCTTTATGTATGAATCCGATACTATTAAATGTTATAATTTCGAGTTTTTATTCCACTATTTTTTTCTGTGCAATTTGAATGCCACTTTTAGACGTTTGGGGAAATCATTTTTGCAAAGTGCCAAGTATTATATATTTTTTTGCGCTTTGCTAATTTTGTCTAACGACTTTTTCTTTTTATTTGTTCCAACTTTTTTCGCTTTATTTCAATAATTTCGGCGTTTTTGAAAGAACGCTGATAATCTCAAAACCTTGCAATATGTTGGCATAACCATTGCCCTAATTTTTTATTGATGAACCTAACCGACTTTTTAATAATCTATTTGGCTTGCGGCGCACCGTTTGGTGTTTATTACTTTTTGCAAAATCGCACCAAATCCGTTTCAAACAATCTTTGGCTGAATACATTTTTTACTTTTGCGTTTTGGATTCCGATTGCTTTTCGGCTTTTGCGCGAAAATAAAATTTTGAATAAGTCGGTTTTTATCTTTGATACCGAAGTAATTCAGGAAAAAAAGCTCAACTTAATTCAAAAGCAGTTTGAACATATTTTGCAGGAAAGCAGTTTGAAAATTTCGATTTATGAGTTTCGTGAAACGATTGACCGATATATCGGATTAACAATTGCAAATCAAAGCCACAACGAAAAAGTGAGTCTAGCAGAAAAAGAATTTTTTCGCATCTCGGAAAATAAGAATGTCGAACTAGCCGCAATTTGTCTTGAGAGGCGCAACCAAAAACGACTTTTTTTTCATCATAAAGGAGCGCGTCAAGATTTTTTACATTTTATAAATCAACTATCTGACTTTAGTGCAGACAAAAAAATAATTGGCAATCTTGCCATTGAATTTGTTAAAATTTTAAATGATTTTGAGGCAAACGCTTTGCTTGAAAAAATGTTTAGTTCAACTTCGCAAACTGATAAATATTTTGCCGTCAAGCAATTGGAGAAAGCTATATGGAACACAGAAATACACAAACCATTGCCTACCAAACAAATTTCGACCCAACTTACTATGACCGCGACGGCGAACTTACGCGGCAAAGACTAGACGCGCTTCTCGCCGTCAACGCCGAA
>Ga0136617_10002777_pt1 | contig 15591 bp, 11 predicted proteins | sample AntDrymUQ3222106_2_FD_129672 | JGI IMG/M metagenome (GOLD analysis project Ga0136617, IMG submission 129672) | Polar desert sand microbial communities from Dry Valleys, Antarctica - metaG UQ322 (21.06) | ecosystem: Environmental > Terrestrial > Soil > Desert | place: Antarctica: Dry Valley...
GCTTCGGGCCGCTAAAAGTTGAGATTCGCTACCAGCCGCAAGCCTTCCAACGTGAGCCCTGGATGCACCGCCTCAATCTCCGGCAATTGATGCGCAATCAGCTGCGCGTAACCGCCAGTCGCAACCACCCAAACTTTTTCGCGCAGAAAAAGTTCCTTGCGAATGCGGGCGATGATCTCTCGCACCAAACCGCGGTAACCGTAAATCGCCCCGGACATCATCGCGCCGCGCGTCGTTTTGCCGACTGCGCTGGCGGGCTCGCGTAACGTGAGCTTCGGCAGCAACGCTGTGCGCTGGTAAAGGAAGCTGGTCATCGCTTCAAGACCGGGCGCAATCACCCCTCCGACGTAATTTCCGGCCGCCGAGACGACGTCAAAGGTGACCGCCGTTCCGAAATCGACCACGATGGCCGGGCTGCCGTAGAGCTGCGCCACGGCCGCTGCGTTCGCTAGCCGATCGGCACCGATGGTTTGAGGAGCGGGGTAATCGACGCCCACACCGAGATTGGTCTTCGCATTGATGAACAAGATAGGCGCCCGGCCCGCAGCTTTCTTGATCGCGGAATTCTTTTTCGGCACGACCGAAGAGACTATTATTGCGCCGGGAGCGCGGGACTCCAGGATCGCGCGCAAGGCCCTCTGCGTGAATTCTCTCGTTGGAATTTGAACAGCACTCGCGACGCGACGCGGCGTGGCAAAGGCAACCTTTGTGTAGGAATTGCTGATGTCGATCAGCAGGTAATTGACCTTCCGTTTCGGAGCGGTGCGCATTGGTGCAAGAGCAGATCCCGGCTGCGTCCCAGCGGCTACATGGAGGGCGCGCCGGCGTCAAGCTTGCGACGCTTTGCGCACGCGCTTAGCCTCGGCCCGTGAGAAAATTGGTCCACCGTCCGCGCCGGCTCCGCTTTTCTCCCGCCCTGCGGAATCTAGTGCGTGAGACCTCACTCAGCGCGCACGACTTCGTGCTCCCGCTCTTCATCAGTGAAAAGGTGCGGGAGAAGCGCGCGATTGAGAGCATGCCCGGGGTTTTTCAGCTTTCCATTCGCGACGCCGTCATCGAAGCGCGCCAGGCATTCGAGCTCGGATTGCAGGCGGTCTTGCTCTTCGGAATTCCGGCAAACAAGGACGAGGAGGCGACTGCCGCGTATGCGGAGAATGGCATTGCGCAGGAGGCGGTGCGAGCGATCAAAAAGGAGTGTCCGCAGCTCGTCGTCATTACCGACGTGTGCCTTTGCGAATATATGAGTCACGGCCACTGCGGCGTGACGCGGAGAGACGGCGAGCATTATCATGTGCTGAATGATGAGACTGTCGAGCTGCTGGCCAAGACCGCGCTCTCGCATGCGGCGGCTGGCGCTGATCTGGTCGCGCCCAGCGATATGATGGACGGAAGGATCGGAGCCATCCGCGAGCTGCTCGACCGCGAGGGTTTCGAGCAGACGGGGATCATGAGCTATGCGGTGAAGTTCGCCTCCGTTTTCTACGGGCCGTTTCGCGAAGCTGCGGAAAGTCCGCCGCAGTTTGGCGATCGCCGTTCCTACCAAATGGATCCGGCGAACGGTGCGGAAGCCTTGCGCGAAGCAGCGCTCGATGTCGATGAAGGCGCCGACATCCTGATGGTGAAACCGGCGCTGCCTTATCTCGATATTCTCTGGCGTGTGCGCGAGCGCTTTGGCAAACCGACGGCGGTTTATCATGTCAGCGGAGAATTCGCGATGGTGAAGGCAGGCGCGGCGGCGGGATGTTTCGAAGAGCGTGCGGCTGTGCTCGAAATCATGACTTCGCTGAAGCGAGCGGGCGCTGATTTGATCGTGACCTATTGGGCGAAGGAGCTCGCCGAATGGACGCGGAGGTAATCAGAAAGCGCGGCGAGACCGAGGCGCATCGGCTCCTCAAGCGCCTTGCAGTTTTATGGGCGCAAGCGCACGGCTACTCAGCCTGCGCCGTCGAAGTAAGTTTACCCCAATGCCGATATCGCGCGGACGTAGCGGCATATCGCGCCCGCGGCGCGGAGCCCGGGACGACAGCCGTCTTTGAATGCAAACAGGTCTTGTCCGACCTCCGTCGCGACAACTGCTGCAGCACCACAGCACGCGAGCGATTGGAAACCGTAAACAAACGGCGAGAGGTTCTCGAGCGACATCTGCGGATCCACTACCCCACTTTGCGGGGGGGCGATTCTCTCTTTCCGGAATTTGACTCGCACGATTTCGCCGCGATCAAACATCAAACTTACGCGCGCGTCGTGCGGGAACTAACCGCGCTGCAAAACCGAGTTCGAGGCGCGACCAAGTTTGAATGCCTGACCCGTTATCGCTGCGCAAATTTGTTTTTTTTGGTCGTGCCTGAGGATTTATATCGCGAAGCAGAAGTCCCGCTTGGCTGGGGAGCATTGGTCGAAGCCGAGGGCTTGCTTTCACTTCGGCGTAAACCGGTCTGGCATGACAACACGTCCGAACATCGCTTGCGTTTTCTTCAGCGCATCGCCGTCGCGGGCACCCGGCAACTCAATCGCCAGCTCGAGATCAGCTTCGAACTTGTGCAGTCGGAACGTCAGCGCTCCTAAGCTTCGTCGAGCGAAGTAAGCAGATTGCGCCCGGTCATTTCGGGTGGCTGCTCGAGGCCGAGCAAAAAAAGCAGGGTCGGCGCGACGTCGGCTAGAATTCCATCGCGCACATAAAAACGCTGCGCGTCTTCGGCAACGTAAATAATGTGGACCAGGTTTGTTGTGTGGGCCGTGTTCGGTGAACCGTCTGCGTTTCGCATCTGCTCGCAATTGCCGTGATCCGCGGTGATCAAACATCTGCCGCCGAGTTTTAGGAGCGCTGGCATGATCCGCCCGACACATTCGTCAATAGTCTGGACGGCCTTGATCCCCGCCTCGACTACACCGGTGTGACCGACCATGTCCGGGTTAGCGAAATTCAATATGACGAGATCGTATTGGGCCATCCGGGCCAAAACTTCCCCAGTGACCTCACGCGCACTCATCTCCGGCTGGAGGTCATAGGTGGCCACTTTCGCGGAAGGTACGATCTTGCGGTCTTCCTTAGCGAATGGCTGCTCCATGCCGCCATTAAAAAAATAAGTGACGTGAGGATACTTCTCCGTTTCCGCGATGCGTAACTGACTCTTGCCCGCTGAGCTGACCACATCGCCCAAGATGTGAGCGAAGGTCTCCGGCGCGAAGACGAAAGGGGCCGAGTATTTCGCGTCGTACTGCGTGAGTGTGACATAATGAACGCGCGGATGAACGGCGCGATGGAAACCGGTAAAGTCTGGCTCCAGAAAAGCCTGCGAAAGCTGGCGCGCACGATCCGCGCGGAAATTAAAGAAGAGGACCACGTCCCCGTCCCGGACACGTTGCTCGTTAGGATGCGAGAAGGTTAGCGCGGGCATGAATTCGTCTGTAACGCCGCGCGCATACTCCGCGCGCACCGCTTCAGATGCTGATGCTGCCTGGTGTTCGCCTCGGCCAAGAACGACCGCATCCCAAGCCAATTTTGTTCTCTCCCAACGACGGTCCCGGTCCATCGCGAAATAGCGCCCGACCACCGTCCCAATCCTGGCTCCGCTCGGGACCAGCTCAGATTCACACTTCGCAAGATAATCCGCACCGCCTGTTGGCGAGGTATCCCGCCCATCAGTGAATGCGTGCACCAGAATGTCCGTTACGCCTGCGGCGGCAGCTGCATTGACGAGCGTAATCAAATGAGAAGAATGGCTATGCACTCCACCATCGGAAACCAAGCCAAGCAGATGGAGCCTTGAAGTGCGCGCGATTCGGAACGCCTCAATCAAGGGCGGTTTCTGCTCAAACTCTCCCTCGGCAACAGCTTTGTTGATGCGCGTCAGGTCCTGGTAGACGATTCGACCCGCGCCGAGATTTAGGTGACCGACCTCCGAGTTGCCCATCTGACCCGCCGGGAGTCCGACGTCAAGTCCACTCGCACTCAGCGTTGCGCCCGGGTAAGTACGATAGAGCTGGTCGTGAATCGGAGTGCGCGCGAGCAGCGTTGCGTCTCCGCTAACTTCACGCTGGGCTAGCCCGCCCGGATTGATGCCCCATCCGTCGCGAATGAGAAGCATCACCGGTCCCGCCATCCGGCTGAATCTGCCGACGTTGTCCGAGGCGCACAAGCCGGTTCTTGCGTTGACATCGAAGCGACCCGGCTCCTACATCGACTTCATGAAATGGCGCAATCAGTTGCTCGCGCTTTTCTGCCTGGCCGTCTTTCTTGCGTTTGGCGTTTTCTACTTCCGTTACTGGGTCGTGCAGAAACCCTTCGGGATCATTCTTTTCATCGGCGAGGGTTTGGGTTCCGGCCGTCTGGCGGCCGCGCGGATCTACTCGGCAGGCGCGGACACGCCTTTAACCCTCGACTCATTGCCCTACACGGCGTTTCTGAAAAATTACTCGTTAGACTTCGCCACGCCCGATGAAGCCGCTGCCGCCACCGCCCTGGCGACAGGCGTAAAGGTAAAAAACGGCGCGATCGGAGTAGACGCAGCCGGCAAGTCGTTAATGAACATGCTCGAACTCGCGCGTGAAAGTGGGCGGATGACGGGCCTCGTAACAAATGGCCTTCTGACCAATGTGACCCCCGCGAGCTTCTACGCTCACGCGTCGAAACAGGACCACCCCGAGTTCGCCAGGGTCTTAACAGAAGATGCCAAGATCGACTTGGTCCTGGGAGGAGGTTCGGCGGCCTTCGTTCCGGAAACGAACGGCGGCCACCGATCGGATGGGCGGGATCTGCTCTCAGAACTGCAAGACGCCGGCTATGATCTTGTGCGCAGCTTGGAGGAACTCGAAGAGGTTCCGCGCTGGCGCCGTCCAAGACTCTTCGGGCTTTTCAGCATGAAGGAGCTCGCATCCGCAGATGACGACGACGCACAAGGCGACGAGCCCAGCCTGGCTGACATGGTCAGACGCGCCATTGAACTCCTGCAGTTTAACAGCGGCGGATACCTTCTTGTGGTTGACGCTGGGCTAATGCGAAAAGCCGCCCAGGAAAATGACGGTCAACGCACTCTGTTGGAAACGATTGAACTGGATCGGGCAGTTTCCGTTGCGCTGCGGTACGCGGGGGCGAAATCGACGATCCTCGTCTGCGGAGACGTCGCTATTGGCGGCCTCAATCTCAATGGCCTGCCGCCTCGAGAGCAAGCCGGCCCAGCACTACTCGAATCGCGAACTGCCGTCATTCCATGGCTGACGTGGGCGACCGGACCGAATGGCGTGAAAAACCCTCCGACATCGACCGACCCGATAAGTCCAGCAGAGAAGCTGGCTGAGCCTCTTGAAGCTCCTGCCCATATCCGTGAACCCGCAGCGTTTTACGCGGAATCAGCTTTGCATACTGCGGATGACGTCTCGGCTTTTGGCAGCGGCCTTGGTGCGGACGCACTTCACGGAACGCTGGAGAGCACAGCAATCTTCGACATCATCCGAGATAACCTTTAGCGCAGCTAGCGTCCATGAGGGGGATTTCGACATGGATCGAATGCCTGGGGCACAAAAAACCCGTTCATCAGCAGTGCTGACGAACGGGTTTTCGGAAAAATGATTGAGGTTACGGGCTACTAGGAACCAACACCGGCACAAATGTGAACGGAGGCGGCTGCGGCAATGTTGGGGGAGGCCCTTCAGCAGGTGCCGCAAGTGCCGCAAGTGGACCTTCAGCCGGCATGTCCTTGGCCTCGAGCATTGTCTTACCGTCCATCACAGTCTTGCCGTCAGTCATCTGGGTACGATTCTCGTCATCAGACGGTAGCGCCGTGTTGGCAGCCAAAAGAGTGTTGGGTTGACCCGGGCCTCCAAAGGCCGCGACCTCGGCAAGCGAGAATGATTCGTTTTGCGCGGCAGGAGTCCATCGCACCATGACATAGCGGCCAGAGGTCGCAGGAAAATCGACCGATGCGCGCCCGCGACTCCCATCGTCCACAACAGAGCCGACTGCTTTCATACTTTGAAATGCTGCGTCGTCCAAATTCACCGTGGCTGGCGCGTTCTCGGGTGTCGGCTCCGGGTCGCTCTCTCCATTCGCGGAGGTGGAAAGACCGCTACCGGAAGACGGCGAGCCCGGGAGCGACCGCATTACGTAGAATTCCATGTTGCCGGCACGAGGAGTGTAAGCCGCTGAAAGCCGGCGAAGCGTGCTGGGTTTGCCCAAGTCAATTACGGTGGCTGGGCTGCTGTCGCCGGCCGCGAAGGTATATGCGGTGCCAGCCTGATCATCGATCATGTTGTTAGCCTGCTTCAATTCGCTACCAGAACTTACATAGAGTGCACGCGCTTTGGCGTGAATGTCGGAGAGGTTATACGAAATCAAGGCAAAGCTATCAGACTTACTTTGCACCGGGAGTTTGCGCGCCCGCGGAGCCGTGAAGTCGGACACTTGCGGACTCGAATAAACTCCAAAGCCTGCGATTCGCCCTGGCTCAGTCACGTTGAAGGTGACCTGGACATATTTTGCCTCGATCGGACCGACGGTTGCCTGGATCGCGTCCGGTGAGAGAGGTTGGTTGAGAGCAGTTTGCCATTGCGGACTGCTAGCCGCTAGTTTTGCGTTGGAGGTGGCGATAGCGACCTCTCCTTTTGCGCCACTGTTTGAAAAAGAAATGCTGCTGACATTCTCAATTTTCGGCAGCGATACTAACACCGTGGTCTTGCCAGTTGGTAAGGCATACCCAACAGTAGGGTCCCCGCAAAGAAGAGCCGCTTCAGCGGCGTTACTATCTTCAGAATTGGAACTAAGTCGGAGATTGGAGATCGGCTGACTCTGTGGGGTGGTTTCAATCTGCGCCCCGAGAAAATAGCGCGCGAGATTCTCGGGATAGGCGGGTGCTTGCTCCACCGAGAGAGGCGGCACCTTTTGCAGGACCAATTCAGCAGCGAATCCCTGCGCACTAGTGCAGAGAAGCGCTGCGAGGGCATAAGAGAGAGAGCGGCGGGTAGCGAAGGTGTTCATAATTTCCATATCCACAACAACGAGGATAGGGTGCCGCGCTGCGATTTGCAATGAAAAATTTGCCGCTGCGCACATTTTGTAAGCCGCCCCGCCGGCGGGCCCTACGACCTTACATTGCTCCTAGCGGCGCCTATTCATCCTTACTTGCGAGGGCACTTGCCATCGATGAGCGAGCTTAGCCCTAATTTTTCGCCACCAAGGAGCCGGAATTGCCCGCCCGGAATTTCTTGTTTCCGTCGTACGCGTAAAGAGGAATATACGATCGATCGGAGATCTGCTCGGAACGGCACGCCATCCAATTAAAGGTTGGATCGAGGACGTAGCTTCCAGCTTCAGTGTCCCAGGCGAGCCAAGCGTGTGTCATCCTGCTGGTCGGCGCCCGTTTACCTATAACCAAACGAACATTTTTTGCACCGTTGGATAGCATCCGCTGATACAATGCCACGGCTTTTCCTTTGCAATCTGCGGGCTGGCGGGACTCGACCTCAGAGGGCGTCTTCCATTCCATGTGATAGCCATACGGGATGTCTCTGAGATCCCCCATCCACTCATTTACTAGCGACAGCGATATTTGCGAACCTATCGCCTTCGGGGAAAGTAGGATCGGACGGATGCGACGCATCTGTCGATCGTAGGGGGTAGAATCAACTGACAGAAACAAGGTCGCTGCAAAGCAGGACGCGGTGGACAAGCAAATGATGGTCGCCGCGAATGCGAACATCTTCTTCAGGGCGAATGGCTGGATGCTAATGAGAATCATAAAGCGATTATGACTTCTATAAGCACCGCTTATGCCACCTTCCCGTGGGCACCCGCCACGCGGCGCTCGTTCAATTGGAGCGCGAACCCCAACAACGGCGGAGGCCCCAAACTGGCAAGCCGGGGACCGTCACTGCCGTTCTCGTTCTAGACCACGTCCCGCCAGACAGGGCGAGAGGGTCCCACAACAAACTACCGAGCCTGCTAAACCAACGGCGCCTCAGCGCCCGGAGATACTGATCGAAGGGTCCAGGCTAAGCCCCCCGGCGACCGAGGGCGTCCGTCCCGTGCTTTCGAGCTCATTCCTTGTGTAGATACGCACGTTATGCACGCTATCCGTACCGATCGATTTCCTTCTGACCTTCTGAGGAATATACGACCCTGTCACGACCACATATTTCTCGACCTCATCCTGATCCAACGTGCGGGATTTGGCCTTTGGCGGGTCCGCTTTCGCCAGTGCGGTAAAGCAAGCTGCAACAACCGCCAACGCCGTCACTCGGACCAATACAGAGGTTCTCATGGGCGAAACCTTCATGGGAGGACCTTCGTACGCAAGCGAAAGAAAAGCGGCTTCCCCCAAATCTAGCAGCGGGGCTCAAAGTTTAGCTTGGGCTTCTACCCGGCGTCCCCAGGATTTGATCGCGGCTCATAAGGACTCGCGCAGATAAACTCAGAAAGCGGCATCAGGGCGGGACGCCGCAAGAGGAAAGAAACGTGGCGGAAGCCGAGCCACTTAGGAACAGACCTCCCGCACTTAAAGGCCCAATCATCGGTGGCGGGTCCCCCGAAAAGCAAAAGGCGAGCGGCATTTCTGCCGCTCGCCTCCTGTTAATTGCTCTAACGCTCTACAACAAAAGTCTTAGAACTTCTTGTTAATGCCGACGTAATAGAACCGATTACGAATGGAATAGAGCGAGGTGTCGTAGTTATCGTTGAAGGCGCCCAGAACGGATGGCGGCTGGCGATCAAACGCGTTGTTCACGCCCACGCGGAGTTTGGTGCCCCACAGCATGCGCTGGAAGAAGCTGCTCTGTTCGACACCGGCCACATCGGCCATCGCTTTGCCGCCCTTTGGATCTTTCGAGAAGCCTGCTGCGGCTTCCGCCTCTGGCTTCACAAACTCGTAGCTCAACTGCATGTCGAGGGTGATATAATCACTCACGGTCCGGTAGCTCTCGAACTGCGGGAACGTGGCCGTACCGCCGATCGGAACGTTGTCCGGGGGAGTCCGGAAGAACGAATCATCGTTGAACGAGCTGATGTAGTTCGTGGTGGCGACGAAGTCGAAGCCCTTCCACTCATACTCGCCGCGGAGGAATCCCTTGTGATAAGGGAGAGCACCGGGCGCCAACGGGACCGACCCATTGTTGTAGTCACCGAGGAAGTTGGTCGTCCCCGTTCCCGGAGCTGGCTCAGCCTTCCAAGTGAAGAAGTAGTTATAGCCCAGTGAGAAGGTGAACGTTCCGAACGTGGTCCACGGAAGCTGGTAGGCTGCGGTCACGTCCATGCCGTTCACGAGCCGCTTACCGGCGTTCTGCGTGTTTGCTCCCTCGATGCGGGTGACCAGGAAATCCCCTTCGCGACGATACACAGCCGTCGGCGCGTTCGGATCTTCAAACCGGGGTGGGGTATTGAACGGAACACCAAACGGTGCGGCCTCGGGCGGTGCTCCCGGGTTTTGCACGAGAAACGCCGCGTTCTGCGCGAGGACAATCGCGGCAAAGTTAGACGAAGGAAGGATCACGTTGCGCGTGAAGAGCTGATAGAAATCCACCGTGGCGGTGAAGCCCGGCAGGAATCTCGGCGTGATGACAATTCCAGCCGTATACGACTCGGTCGTCTCCGGGGTCAGCGTCGGATTGCCACCCTGCACGACACCATCCTCGGGCTGAAGGGTTGTTCCGCGCGTTCCGTTAGCATTGATGGCGGCCGCGTCGAACAACTGGGGGAAGTTGTCCTGAATCGGCGCAAACAATTGGAAGGGCGACGGCGAGAGGAACGATTCACCAAACGTGGCGCGCAAGGTGATGTCCTGGACGGGTTGATAACGGAGCGAGATACGCACATCCCCGTTATTGTTGAACGAGCTCTCCGCCTTGGGGAGCCCAAGACCAAGACCAGCGCCGTCCAGGTTCTTATTGTCGAACTCTTCGTAGCGATAGGCGACCGCAACTTCCAGCGAGCGGACGAACGGTATGTTCATTGAAGAGGTCACCAGCGGAATCTGTAACTCGGCGAAGTAGCTGTTCACTTCCTGATGGAAGCTAAACGGGCTGTCGGCGTTGAAACCGAGCTGATCGCCAGCAGCCTGAGTCGGATCCGGGGCGTTCTTTTGCCGGCCGTGGCGGTATTCGTAGCCGAGGTTAAATCCGATTCCACCCTGGTAGAGGTTCGGGAACAGATTTCCGAACACTTTGACGTCAGCTAGGAAATCCTTCGTTAACGTCGTGGTGCGTCCAAGGTAGCTGGAGCGTTGCAGAGCCGCCACGTTGTCGTAGTCCTGCGTTGGTCCCGCTACACCATTGACGAAGGTCGTTGCGGTCCCCGAGGTCGGCGCGCTGATGCCGCGGAAGGGGTTGAAGTTTCCGGCGGCAATCTCGGCGGAGAGCGGCGTGAACTGGAAGTCCCCCTGGTCAACCCTGAGGAAATCGCCGCGCTCGTAAAGGACAGCGGTGTCGTAGCCGAGGAAGCTGATGAAACTGTTCCCGGTAAAGGTGAAGTTTCCGTTAAACCCAACGGTGTAACGGTAATAATCGTAGTCGTAAAACGACTGACGCAATCCACCCTCGATCGAGCGATAGGCCAGCGATCTCAGCTGATCGTCGGCGGTCGACGCGGTCCGCGCACCTCCTGCAGGGCCCGTCAAAAACGGGTTGTAGGGGCTTGAATTTGCCACGACAAGGGGAATACCGAATGGAGCCGGCGCGAGACCATTGTCCTGCTTCCGTTTCGAATAGAGCATGTCGCCATAGATCTGAAGACCTTCGCCGAAGATCTTATACCGGCCCGTGACGTAGGTCTGATACTTGTCCATCGCCGGAATCGCCGGCGTGGTGGTGCGGAAGTTAAACGGATCGGCGCTGTTGCCGCCTCCGTAGGGGCGGTAGTCACCTGTTCCCGTCGGGTTATCGTTCGTCGGATCAATTAGGATCGATGCGATCGCACTAGCGTTAACCAACGGGTTAGTCCGGATCGTGGCGCGGCCAGGAAAGGTCGGGCTGCCCGTATTGTTTCCACCGAGGAAACGTTTGTCGGCGAACGCCGCGAGCTCACGGTCACGCGAGAAGAGCGCATCGCGATCGTAGAACTCAGCCGCAGCCGCGACTGAAACCTTGTCGGTCGCAACACCGCCACGGACGTAAACTTGGAGGACCCGAGAGTCTGTGTCGGTGGTATTACCGTAGAACAGATCGATCTCGGCTCCTTCGTAAGGCGCCTCACCGGGGCCGTTGAGGAGGATGAAGTTTACGACACCGGCCACAGCATCAGAGCCGTAAATAGCGGAGGCGCCGTCCTTCAAGATTTCGGAGCGCTGGAGGGCGCCCACTGGAATAGCGTTGATATCCTCGAAGGCAAATGCACGGCGACCATTGATAAGAGTCAGCGTGTTTCCAGAACCGAGAGCGCGAAGGTTGACCGCAGCCGAGCCATCGCCGCCGTTGGAATCATTCTCCGTCGCGGTGTTGCCGACAAAGGAAGGAAGTTGACGCAAACCTTCAGCCGGGGTGTTGGCACCCTGTTTCTGCAGCACGGTGGCAGTGTAGACTGTGACCGGCAAAGCGGATTCGGTTTCAGCGGTCGGGATGTACGAACCGGTCACAACGACGCGTTCGGTCGTCGCGGCACCGCCAGCGCTGCTGTCAGCAATGGACGAATCCGAGACTGCGCCCGTGCCGCTTTCAACGGCCGGGGTGGCACCGGGCGCGGCTGGGGTCGGGGCGGTGGATCCCACCTGAGCGAAGGCGCTCGAGGCGAGAAGGAAGGGAACGCCGACGCTGACGGCGAGAGCCGAGCGGAGCGTGCCGAGCTTAAAAAGCACGTGTCTTATCATTAGTTTCTCCATGGTTTGGTTAGGTTTGGGGGTGAGCAATAGTGAAGTACGTGAGGTGTGACAAGGTTTTTTTTTGTTTTTTTTGAAAATCTTTGAACGGAGTCGGAAACAATGGTGTCGCGCCAAATTCGCGTGCCGCTCCCCGACTAGCAAAAACCACGCCCAAATTGCGATTTCGAGAGACTCCGTCGCGGCAGCACCCTGGTAGTTTCCCCTTGCGACACGGACCTGATGGCGTTTTGACTTCGCTCCTAACGACGCTCTCGCCCACGATGCTCGCGCTGACCGCCTCGCTAATTAACTAGTGCGTTGCAAAGTGCTGGTCTTGTCTACAAAAGCATGAGCCCAACGTCTCTGAGCCCTGCAGCGCAGAGTTTGCCACGCGAGCTCCGAGCAGCACGGAGCGCACTACGGCAGTGCGCTTTGGCGATCCTTCTGATTCTCGCCACTGCACTCGTTTACCAGCAAGTGTGGCGAGCCGGTTTCATCTGGGATGACGACGCGCACCTCACGAAAAATCCATGCATCGTTGGCCCACTCGGATTCAGCGGCATTTGGACGACCAGTGCCGCCACATACTACCCGCTCACGCTTACGACTTTTTGGATTCAACATTGGCTCTGGGGATTGAACCCCCTCCCGTACCATGTCGTGAACGTGCTCGTGCACGCCGCGTGTGGCGTCTTGTTGTGGCAAGTCCTTCGCCTCCTCGGGATACCCGGCTCATGGTTCGCGGCCATGCTCTGGGTCCTGCATCCCGTCCAGGTCGAGTCGGCGGCTTGGATTACGGAGTTGAAGAACACCCAGTCCTGTTTTTTCTACCTGCTCGCAATCGTGTTTTTTCTTGGGTGGCTGAATGTCCGTGACCCGCGGCGCCCACGAAAGAATTGGCGCTACGGCGTCGCGCTACTCTGTGCGCTGCTGGCGATCTTGAGCAAGTCAGCCACGGTGATGCTGCCAGTGGCCCTCGCTCTTTGCTGGTGGTGGATGGAAGGGCGTTGGCGGTGGCGGAACCTCGCCTGGCTGTCGCCGTTTTTGATCATCTCGCTTGCTGCGAGCGCGTGGACGATTTGGGAGCAAAAGTATCACTCCGGCGCGCTCGGGCAGGAGTGGGACCACACGCTGCCCGAACGCGCCGTGCTCGCAGGCAAGGTGATCTGGTTCTATCTCGGCAAACTACTCTGGCCCCATCCCCTGATCTTCATTTATCCGCGCTGGCGGATTGATGCGGCCGATCCGATCGCATGGGTGCCTCTGATTACCGTCGTGGCGGGACTTGCTGTGCTCTGGTGGAGCCGTGCCCGCTGGGGCCGAGCGCCGCTTTTCGCAATGGCATATTTTGTCGCGTCGCTGCTCCCCGTACTCGGCTTCTTCAATGTCTATTTCTTCCGGTATTCATTTGTCGGAGATCACCTCCAGTATATCGCGAGTATCGGCCCTCTCGTTCTCGGAGCAGCCGCGGTCACATCCGGATTCAGGAAGCTGGCGTCAGGAAAATGCTTCCTCCAACCAGTAGTATGTGGAGCATTAATGCTCCTGCTCGGCCTTTTGAGTTGGCGTCAGTGCGCGTTGTATAAGGACGAAAATACCCTGTGGCGGACGACCGTCTCCCTAAACCCCAATGCGTGGATTGCACACAATAATCTTGGCCGGATCGACCACGTGGACGAGGCGATTGGACATTACGCGAAAGCGCTGGAGATCAATCCAAAGTTTGCGGAGGGCCACAACAATCTGGCCGCGGCGTTCATGCAGATTGATCGCGTCGCTGAAGCGCTGCCCCATTTCCAAACCGCGCTTAAAATCGATCCGAAGTACGCGGACGCCTATTACAATCTCGCCAATGCTTATTTGCGGATTGGGAGAGTTCAGGATGCTATTGGCCACTTTCGTTCCGGGTTGACGATCAAACCGAACGATGCGGACGCTCATTACAACCTCGGGAATGCTCTTCTGCAAATTGGCAGCGGGGGCGATGCAATTCCGCATTTCCAGAGAGCTTTGGAGATCAACCCAGCGGACGCTGAAGCACACAATAATTTAGCGTGGGTTCTCGCCACTCATCCCGACGTCTCGAGACGTAATGCCGGAAAGGCCGTCGAACTGGCCGAGCGCGCGGACGCTCTTACTGCGCAGAAGAGCTTGCGTGCCTGCGCCACACTTGCGGCCGCATACGCGGAGGCCCGGCGATTCGACGAAGCGGTAAATACCGCTGAGCGTGGCATGCAGCTGGCAAGAAACCCAGGCGATCAGCCAGTCGCCGATGCGCTCCGCGCGCAGATTGAATTGTATCGCGCCGGTTTTCCTTACCGCGACAATACCCAAGAGGCTCGCAGTAGCTCCCCCGCGCGGTAAGCGGCTGCGCGGCGTTCGAACCTAAAGCAGACTCCTCTCGATCCGCACATTCGTTGCAGCGGGCTGAATTAGGCAGTAAGTGCACCGCAATCTCCCGATATGTTTACCGGCTTGATCGTAGAAGTTGGCAATGTCCTTTGGATTCGCGCGACCGACCGCGGCACGCAATTGCAAATCGCCGCGCCCCAAATTTCAACCGACATCAGACGAGGGGATAGCATCGCAGTAAACGGCTGCTGTTTGACCGTCACTTCCCACCGAAACGAACAGCTGACCTTTGATCTCCTTGAGGAGACTCTCGATCGCACCAATCTCCGGATGCTACGCCGCGATAGCTTTGTGAACCTTGAGCGCTCACTCGCGGCCGATGGCAGAGTCGGAGGACATTTTGTGCAGGGCCATATCGACTGTGCCGTCCCCGTCCTCGACTTCGCGCAAACGGGAGCCGACCACCGGCTTGAAATCGAGTTGCCATCGGAATTTGCCCACTACGTCGCTTACAAAGGTTCCGTGGCTCTGAATGGGATCAGCCTGACTGTAGCTGAAGTGACTCCTGCGAGTTTCGCCGTTTGGGTCATTCCGCACACGAAACGGCATACGAATCTCGAGGCAGTTTCCGTTGGCGACCAATTGAATGTCGAGTTCGACCTGCTCGCCAAATACGTCGAGCGCATGCTAGCTCGGCACGCTCCGCACGAGTAGGGCGAATGCCCTATCTCGCCCCGAGGCCGAAGAAGACTGTCGGAACGGTGCGAGCGAGTATTTTGAAGTCGAGCCCCAGCGACCATTTATCGATATATTCGAGATCCAGTTTCACCCAATCGCTGAAGTCCTTCACTTCGTTGCGACCGCGGATCTGCCACAAACACGTCAGACCCGGTTTCACGCTCAAGCGCCGGCGCTGCGCCGTATTCTCGAACTTCTCAACCTCGTAAAGCGGTAGCGGACGCGGACCGACCAGACTCATGTCCCCCATGAGCACGTTGAACAACTGCGGCGTTTCATCAAAACTGGTGCGCCGGAGCCAGCGGCCAAACGGGGTCACGCGCGGGTCATCCTCTACTTTGAAAACGGGTCCGCGCATTTGATTGAATGGCAGGAGATCAGCTCGACGCTGCTCGGCATCGTCCGACATCGAGCGAAACTTATACATCGTGAAGGGCTTGCCGTGTTTCCCGGCGCGCTGCTGCCGAAAAACGGCCGAGCCCTTGGACGTGGCTCTGACGACGAGAGCTACGAGCAACATGGGTACTAAAAGCACCGCTAAGGCAAGGAACGCGCCCACCCGATCAATCGTGCCCTTGACGAGCAACGCCCATGAGACCTCGGGGGTAGAGCGAAAGACCAACATCGGTCGTCCGGCGAACGCGTCGAAGTCCGGCTTGGCGATCGACGTCTGAATAAAATCAGCCACCAGCCACGCCGGCACGCCCTCCACTTCACATGCGCC
>Ga0136617_10002780_pt1 | contig 15581 bp, 17 predicted proteins | sample AntDrymUQ3222106_2_FD_129672 | JGI IMG/M metagenome (GOLD analysis project Ga0136617, IMG submission 129672) | Polar desert sand microbial communities from Dry Valleys, Antarctica - metaG UQ322 (21.06) | ecosystem: Environmental > Terrestrial > Soil > Desert | place: Antarctica: Dry Valley...
CTCCTCGATCTCGCGCGGGTAGACGTTGTAGCCGCCGCGGATGATCATGTCCTTCTTGCGGTCGACGATGAAGTAGTAGCCGTCGTCGTCGCGCTTGCCCATGTCGCCCGAGCGGAACCAGCCGTCGTCGTCGAGGACCTCATTGGTGGCGTCGTCGCGCCCCCAGTAGCCCCTCATGATGTTGTGGCCCCGGATGGCGATCTCGCCGACCGCGTCGTCCCCGGTGCCCTCGACCTCGTTGCCGTCGTCGTCGACGAGCTTGAACTCGATGCCCTCGATCGGCGTGCCGATCGAGCCGGGCTTGCGCTCCTGGCCGGGGTGGTTGAACGAGGCCACCGGCGAGGTCTCCGACAGGCCGTAGCCCTCCATCACCTCGCAGCCGAACGCCTCCTCGAACTCGTGCATGACCTCGACGGGCATCGCCGAGCCGCCGGACATGCACGCGCGCAGGGAGGACACGTCGGCCGACTCGCGCTTGTCGGAGCCGAGCATCGCGTGGTACATCGTCGGGACACCCTGGAAGATCGTCACCTGGTCGCGCTCGATGATCTCCAGCGCCTTGCCGGGCTCGAAGCGCGGGATCAGCGTCAGGCACGCGCCGACGGTGACGGCGGCGTTGAGCCCGCACGTCTGCCCGAAGGTGTGGAACAGCGGCAGCGCGCCGAGCAGCACGTCCTCCTCGGTCGCCTGCGCCAGCTGCTTGGCGGAGATCTCACAGTTCGTGCGCAGGTTGTCGTGCGTCAGCTCGGCGCCCTTCGGCGTCCCGGTCGTGCCGGAGGTGTAGAGCAGCACCGCGGTGTCGCCGCCCTCGCCTCCCACCAGCTCGCGCTCGGGCTCCGCGTCGGCCAGCAGCTGCTCGAACTCGCCGGGCGTGACGAGGATCGTCTCGGCGCCGGCCTTCTCCGCACCCTCCTTGGCCGCCTCGCCGAAGTCGTGCCAGGCGAACAGGAGCTTCGCGCCCGAATCCTCGAGGTAGTACGCGACCTCGCGCCCCTTGAGCAGCACGTTCATCGGCACCGCGACGCCGCCGGCGCGCAGGATGCCGTAGTAGGCGACGGCGAAGTAGGGGACGTTGGGCAGCATGATCCCGACGCGGTCGCCGGGCTCCATCCCCTTCGCCTTCAGCAGCCCGGCGAGGCGCGCGGAGCCCTCGTCGAGCTGCGCGTAGGTGACGACGGCGTCGTCGAGCTTGAGCGCGGGGCGGTCGCCGTGGCGCTCCGCCGTCGCGGTCAGTATCCCTGCCAGGTTGCTGCTGCCCATAGTGCGGATTCCCCCTCGTAGGTGTCTGGAGGGGGCTTACCCGGGATCCTGATCAAGGGCATCCTTCGGTAGGCACAACTACGCCTACCTGTGGGTCCGCGAGGACGGCCGCCTGACACCCGACGAGATCGCCGACCGCTTCTGCGACGTCGTGCTCGACGGCGTGCGCGCCTGAGCGCTCAGCCTGGATCCACCGATTCCCGCGGCGCCTCGGCACCGTGGCCGTTCGCCAGGGCCGATCGGCCGCGACCCAGATGGCTCACCACATGAGTGCACGGCCGATCGACTCTGACTCGGCCCACGGCGCCGAGTCATCCGCGGATGATCGGTGGATCCAGGCTCAGCGGGGCAGGGCGACCAGCTCGTCCAGCGCGCCGTGCAGGTCCGCGCCGAGCGCGTCGGCGTCGGGCAGCGTCGCGGCGTCCGCGTAGAGCCCGAAGCAGGCCTGGCGGGCGACGGTGACCACGCCGATCGAGAGGGCGTGGCGACCGGCGAGCGGCACCGCGGAGTGGACCTCGCGCAGCCGGCAGCCGCGCAGGTAGCGCGGCACGGCCGGCCCCGGGACGCTGGAGACGGTGAGGTTGAACAGCCGCGGGTGCGCGAAGGCGCGCGCGAGCGCCCGCTGGACCGGGCCCGGGGTCAGCGACACGGCGCGGAGGGCCGCGTCCACGCGGTCGGCCTCGGCGTCGCGCGCGCGCTGCACGGTCGCCGCGTGGATCGCCTGCAGGCGCGCGACCGGATCGGGCTCGTCGCAGGGCAGCTCGAGGAACAGGAACGAGATCCGGTTGCCGCTTTCCGCCGCGTCCGCGCTCGAGCGCACGTCGGCCGGCACCATCGCCTTCAACCGCTGCGGCGGCTCGCCGCGGCGCTCGGCGAAGCGCCGCAGCGCGCCGGCGCAGGCGGCGAGCACGACGTCGTTGGGCGTCACGCCGAAGCGCCGGCGGACCGTGCGCAGGTCGTCGAGCGGGCGCGTGAGGCGGACGTGGTGGCGCCGCGCCGCGCCGGGACGGTTCAGCGACGAGGCGGGCGCGGGCGGCAGCAGCGTGTGGGCCAGCGTGCGCGCGCTGCGCACCGCCTCGCCCGGGAGTCGGCCGAGGCGCGCGGGGGAGCCCGCCCAGCGCACGGGCGCGAGCGCGACCGCGAGGCCCTCCGCGGCGCGATCGGCCACGGCGCGCGCAAGCCGCTCGCCGGGCGAGGGCGCCGGCGCGACCGACCACGCCCCATCGCCGCCGCGACCTCGCTCGCGCCATGCGCCCGGCTGCGCGTCGAGCAGCAGCCGGCCCAGCTCGACCACGGCGCCGCCGTCGACCATGCAGTGGTGCATCTTCCCGATCAGCGCGACGCGCCCGTGCGGCAGGCCGTCGGCGATCCAGATCTCCCACAGCGGCCGGTCGCGCCGCAGCGGGGAGGAGAGGATGTCGTCGACGATCGCCTCCAGGTCGTCGCCCTCCGCGTGCAGCAGGTGGGCGGCAGGGTCGAAGCCGGCGTCGTCGACCCACACGGGCTCGTGCAGCCCGAGCGGCACGTCCGCCAGGCGCTGCCGGTAGCGCGGCGCGTCCGCCAGCCGCTCGGCGACGTGCACTAGCAGCTCGGCGAACGCCGGGCGGGGCCCGTCCGGCGGCGGGTCGAAGCTCGCCACCCAGCCGACGTGCATCGGCGCGGACGGGCTCTCGATCACTAGGAACCCCGCGTCCAGCGCGGACAGCCGGTTGCCGCCCACCCTACGCGCGCCCCCCGTCCAGCAGCGGCTGCCAGTGGTCGGGGGTGAGCCGCGCGGGCTCGGTCGTCGCGCAGAAGTCGGCGAGCAGGTCGGCGAAGCGCCGCGGATCGTCGTCGTGGGGCATGTGCCCCGCGCCGGCGAAGCGCTCGAAGCGGCTGCCCGGCACCGCCTCGTGGGCGGCCTCCCCGTGCGCGATCGGGATGATGGAGTCGCGCTCCCCCCAAACGATCAGCGTGGGCAGCAGGGCGGCGAGCCCGAGCCGGTCGAGCGCGCTGACGCGCTGGCCGCCGGGCTCGATCACCGCCCTGACCGTATGCAGGAACGCCTTGCGCGAGCCGTCGTTGTCGAGCGAGGCGAAGCCGCGCCCGAGCACCTCCAGGTCGGAGTCCGGCTTCAGCCGGACGCGCTGGAGCAGCGCGCCGAGCCCGCGGCCCAGCCCGATGACCCGGCCGGAGGTGAGCAGCGGCAGCACCCAGTCGGCGCCCGGGAGCGCCGCGGCACGCAGCACCAGGTGGACCTCGCGCCCGAGCCCACCGCTGGAGACGAGCACCAGCCGCTCGCAGCGCTCGGGGAACAGGTAGGCGAACTGCATCGCGATCCCGCCTCCCAGCGAGTGCCCGATCACCGTCACGCGCTCGTGGCCGAGCGCAGTGGCGACGTCGCGCGCCACGCTGGCGTGCGCGCCCAGCGAGTAGTCGCCGCGCGGCGTCGCCGACGTGCCGTGGCCGAGCAGGTCGGGCGCGATCACCGTGAAGTGCTCGCACAGCAGCGGCGCCACGTGCTCCCAGGTCTCCGACGAGTTCGCGATCCCGTGCAGCAGCAGCAGCGCCGGGCCGCTGCCTCCGGTCCGGTAGCCGACGCGGTGCCCGTGGAGAGTCAACTCGGCGGTCTTGAAGGCGGCGGGCGGCATCTCAGAGGTCGATCAGGACCTTGATCGCCCGCCCCGCGCGCAGGTCGTCGAAGGCGTCCGGCAGGGCGTCCAGCGGGGCGTGCTCGACCCAGCCGTCGGTGGAGTAGTGCCCGTCGGCCATCGCGGCGATGACGGCGCGGAAGTCCGCGTCGTCGTAGGGCAGGCTGCCGACGATCGCGGTCTCCTGGCGCAGCAGCGCCGTCGGGTTGAAGCGCTCGAGCGCCTGCTCGTGGATGGCCACGACCACCACCTTGCCACGCGGGGCGAGCGCGCGGATGATCCCGGTCACAGAGCCCTCGACTCCGGCGGCGTCGAAGGCGGCGGCGGCCCCGAGGCCGCGGCTGCGCTCCATCACCGCCAGCCGCACGCAGGCGCCGCAGGAGTGGCCGGACCGGATCGCCGCCGTGGTCCCGGGCGCGAGCCCGCTGACGCCGGCACCGGTCGCCACGACGGTGCCCGCGAACTCGTGGCCGAGGATGACCGGCAATCCGTCTAGACCGAGGTCCAGCCCCCGTCGACGGCGAGTGTGTGGCCGGTGACGTAGCTGCTGGCGTCGCTGGCCAGGAACAGCAGCGCGCCGTCCAGCTCGTGCGCGTGGCCCTGGCGGCGCATCGGCGTGTGGCGTGCGACCCACTTGTACCCGCGCTCGTCGGAGAAGAGCTGCTCGGTCATCTCGCTCTCGAAGAAGCCCGGCGCGATCGTGTTGACGCGGATGCCGCTGCTCGACCACTGCGCCGACAGCTCGCGGGTGAGGTTCACGAGCCCGCCCTTGGACGCGGTGTAGGCGCCCTGGGGCGGCCGGCCCACGCCGACCATGCCCAGCACGGAGGCGATGTTGACGATCGAGCCGCCCTCGCCGCGCGCGAGCATGTCGCGCGCCGCGTCACGGGCCAGCACGAACGGGGCGACCAGGTTGACCTCGAGCACATCGCGGAAGCGCTGCTCGTCCTCCTCGACGGCCGGCGCGCTGCCCTCGATGCCGGCGTTGTTGACCACGATGTCGACGCGGCCGCACTCGTCGATCGCGGTCTGGACCGGGAGCGCGAGATCCTCGCTGCGGCTCAGGTCGCACGCGACCGGGAGCGCACCGTCGAGCTCGGCCGCGAGCCGCTCGAGCCGGTCGAGCCGGCGGGCGGTCACCACCACCCGCGCGCCCGCGAGGGCGAGCACGCGCGCGAAGCGCTCGCCGAGCCCCGAGCTGGCGCCGGTGACCACGGCCACCTTGCCGTCGAGCCGGAAGACGGCCTCGCCGAGCGGCGGCGTGTCGCTGCTCGTCTCGGCCACGGCGCGAGCTTACTATCGACCGGCCGGTCATTCTGCGACGACGCCGCGGAGGCCCCGCCGCGTACATGGAGCGGCGAAGGCCGGACTTCACGGGGCAGGTCGTAGCCACGATGGGGCAACGGCGGTCATCGGGTCGTCCAGATCCCGCCGTCGACGGGCAGGATCGCGCCGGTGACGTAGGACGCGCCGCGGCTCGCGAGGAAGACGGCGGCGCCCGCCATGTCGTCGGGGCGCCCGATGCGCCCGAGCGGCGAGGTGGCGGCGATCTCGTCGCCGAACTCCTCGAGCGTCGCGGCCATCATCTTCGACGGGAACGGCCCCGGCGCGATCGCGTTGACGGTGATGCGGCGCGGCCCCAGCTCCTTGGCGAGCACCCGCGTGAGGTGCATCACGGCCGCCTTGCTGGAGGAGTAGGAGTAGGTCGGCAGCTCCGGCACCCGCAGGCCGTCGATGCTCCCGACGTTGACGATGCGCGCCGGGTCGTCGTCGGTCGCCGCCGCCTCCAGCAGCCCCAGGAACGCCCGCGCGAGGAAGAACGGCGCCTTCAGGTTGAGGTCCAGCACCTTGTCCCACGCCGGCGCCGGGAAGTCCTCCAGCGGCTCGCCCCAGGTCGCGCCCGCGTTGTTGACGAGGACGTGCACGCGCTCCTCGCGCTCGCCGACCTCGGCCGCCAGCCGGCGGCACTCCTCCTCCGTCGACAGGTCGGCGGGCAGCGACACCACCGGGCCGTGCCCGGACAGCTCCTGCACCGCGGTGTCGCCGGCCTCCGGCTTGCGTGAGCTGACGTAGACCGTGGCGCCGGCGTCGAGCAGCCCGCGCGCGATCATCAGGCCGATGCCGCGGGTGCCGCCGCTGACGACGGCGACCTTGCCCGTGAGGTCGAACAGGTCGCTGCTCATGCGCGCGGCCCGCCTGCGACGTAGAGCACCTGGCCGGAGACGAAGCCCGAGCGCTCGTCGGCGAAGAACGCGACGGCGTGGGCGATGTCGGCCGGATGGCCGACGCGGCCGACGGGGATGTTGCGGATGGCGTCCTCCTGAAGCTGCTCGAACGCGACCCCGACGCGCTCGGCCGTCGAGCGCGTCATCGCCGTCACCGTGAAGCCGGGCGCGACGGCGTTGACGGTGACGTTGAAGCGGCCCAGCTCCAGCGCCAGGGTCTTGGTGAACCCCTGCAGGCCGGCCTTCGCCGCCGAGTAGTTGGCCTGCCCGACGTTCCCGAGCGCGGCGGTGCTCGAGAGGTTGACGATCCGCCCCCAGCTGGCCGCCTTCATGTGCGCGTGCGTCGCGCGGCTCATCAGGAAGGCGCCGCGCAGGTGCACCCCGAGGACGGCGTCCCAGTCGGGGACGCTCATCTTGAACATCATGGCGTCGCGGATCATGCCGGCGTTGTTGACGAGCACGGTCGGGGGCCCCAGCTCGCCGGCGATGCGCTCGACGGCGGCGGCGACTGCGGCCTCGTCGCTCACGTCGGCGCCGACGGCGAGCGCGCGCCGGCCCGTAGCCTCGACGGCCTCCACGGTCTCGGTGCAGGCCGCCTCGTCGAGGTCCAGCACGGCGACCTCGTGGCCGTCCTCGGCCAGCCGGGCGGCGATGGCGGCGCCGATGCCGCGGGCGCCGCCGGTGACGATCGCGACCCTCGGCGTGGGGGCCTGCGCGCTCACGGCGTGCGGCTCATCCGTGGGTCGCGCTCGAGTTGCGCGACGCCTGGTAGGCGTCCCAGTAGGTGCGGTGTTCCGTGTACTCCTTGTCGCGGAAGCGCACGGCGGGGCGAACGCCGCCGTGTCAGCTTCCCACGGTAGGAGAACTCGGTGTGGTGGAGGGGCCGGGTGGCGATCGGCCCGGTGAGCCCGGCTGTCAGCGCGGAGGATGCGATAGCCGAACGCTATCCGACCGCGCGCTTCCCCTGTCAACCGCGGTGTTGCTCCCGACCCAGGGTAGGCCGCCCCCGGTGGCGAGGAAGCGGGCAACATCGCCCGCCGCGCTCAGGGGGGTCGCCGGTGAGGGAGCGGGCGCGATCACTGGGCGTAGAGGGTGACGCATGCCGTTACGGTGGAGCGATGCCAGGCGGCGGCCGCCGACGCGCTTCCCTGCCCGAGACGATCGGCGCCTGGCTGCGGGTGTGGACGCCGCCGCGCGACGTCGCGGTGCCACCCGTGCCGGTGCGCCGGCTGCTCGCCGGCGCGGCGGTCCTCGCCCTGGTGGCGGCGGGCGCGGCGGCGCTGCTGGTCCCGCGCATCGACGCGTCCAAGCAGCGCACCGCGGCGTCCGACGCGCGCGAGCGCGCGGAGCGCCAGACGGCGCGGCGGGCGCGCACGATCGCCGAGCAGCGCTCGCGCCGGCTCGTGGTGGCGGGCCTGCGCCCCGCCCCGGGCGCGCCGGCGGGGGAGCGGGTGGCGGCGCGGCGCGCGCTGGTGGCGCGCGCCGAGCGGGAGATCACCACCGACGCGCGCCGCCGCGCCGCGGCCGGCGAGCTGCGTGGGCGCCCGGGCGCGACGGACTGCGAGCCCTACCCGCCGCGCGACCCGCCGCCGGAGCGCGACCTCGCCGCGCGCGGGGGCGTCTACAACTGCCTCGTCGCGATCCGCGCGATCGAGGCGACGGAGACCAACGTCGAGGGCCGGCTCGGCTACCCGTTCCGCGCGGTGCTCGACTTCCGCGCGTTCGCGGTCGTGTGGTGCAAGACCAACCCGGTGCCGGGCGAGCGCGTCGTGCCCGACCCGCGCACGGTGGTCGAGCTGCCGCGGGCGTGCCGGGCGGGGTGAGGCTCGGGGCGCGCGGCAGGAGAACCGCCCAGCAGGGCGAAAGGGCCCCTCCGATGGGTTCCCGCAACCGTGATCGGAGCACGACGTGACCGGCCAGGCCAGGGTCATCGCCTTCGCCAACCAGAAGGGCGGCGTGGCCAAGACGACCACCACCCTGAACCTCGCGGCGGCGTTCGCCGAGAAGGGGCACCGGGTGCTGTGCATCGACATGGACCCGCAGGGCAACCTGACGATGTCGCAGGGCATCGACCCCGACACGCTCGAGCAGTCGATGTTCGACGTGCTCGTGCACGACGTCTCCATCCGGGAGGTCATCAAGCGCCGGGAGGTGGACGTCGCCTGCTCGTCGATCGACCTCGCCGGGGCGGAGATCGCGATGTCGATGAAGATCGGTCGCGAGCGCGCGCTGGACAAGGCGCTGGCGCCGATTCGCGACGACTACGACTTCATCTGCATCGATACGCCGCCGTCCCTGGGACTATTGACGATCAACGCGCTGACCGCGGCCGACAAGGTGATCGTCCCCGTTCAGTGCGAGTATCTGTCGATGCGCGGGCTGATCCAGCTCCAGAACACCCTCTCGATGATCCGCGAGAACCTCAACCCGGACGTGGAAATCGCGGGCATCCTGCCGACGATGGTCGACTCGAGGACCTTGCACGCCAAGGAGGCGATCGAGCTGCTCGAGGAGAACTTCGGCGACCGGGTCTTCGGCGCGCGCATCCGTAAGACGATCCGGTTCGCGGAAGCGCCGGTGAAGGGGATGTCCGTGCTCAAGTACGACCCGACGGGGACCGCCGCTGACGCCTACCGCCAGCTGGCGAAGGAGGTGCTCTCGAATGGCAAGCGGTAAGCGCGCGAGCATGCGGGAAGGTCCGCTGGCCGCCCTGTTCCGCAAGACGGAGGCGGACGGTGCCGAGGCCGAGGCGGTCGCTCGCGCCGCGGCGCCGCCACCGCCACCGGCGCAGGCGGCCGCGCCGCCTCCGCCTCCGCCTCCGCAGCCGCCCCGCGACGAACCACGTGTGCCCACGCCGCAGGAGCGCCTGCGCCACGCCTTCTCCTCCGACCTGCCGGACAACATGATGGTCCCGCCCTCCCCGTCGCCCGCCGCGTCGGACTACGAGTGGGGCTCCGCCCGCTCCGGCGCCGGCCCCGGCCATCCGGTCCTGCGCATCGTGGGCGTCGGCGGCGGCGGCGTGAACGCCGTCAACCGCATGATCGAGGCGGAGGTGGGGGGCGTGGAGTTCCTCGCCTTCAACACCGACGCCCAGTCGCTGCAGCAGTCCGAGGCGCACGTGAAGCTCCAGCTCGGGGCCGACATCACGCGCGGGCTCGGCTCCGGCTCCGACCCCGACCAGGGCCGCGCCGCCGCGATGGAGGACTCCGACCGCATCAAGTCGCTGCTGCGCGGCTCGGACATGGTGTTCATCACCGCGGGCGAGGGCGGCGGCACCGGCACCGGCGCGGCGCCGATCGTCGCGCGGATCGCCCGCGAGCTGGGGGCGCTGACCGTCGGCATCGTCACCAAGCCGTTCGGCTTCGAGGGCTCGCGCCGGCTGCAGGCGGCCGAGCACGGCATCGAGGCGCTCTCGGAGGAGGTCGACACCCTCATCGTGGTGCCCAACAACCGGCTGCTGTCGGTGCTGGACAAGCAGACGTCGATGATGGAGGCCTTCACCGTCGCCGACGACGTGCTGCGCCAGGGCGTCCAGGGCATCTCCGACCTGATCACGCTGCCCGGGCTGATCAACCTGGACTTCGCCGACGTGCGCACGATCATGTCCGACGCCGGCAGCGCGCTGCTGGGGATCGGCATGGGCACGGGCGACAAGCGCGCGGTGGAGGCGGCCGAGAAGGCCACCTCGTCGCCGCTGCTGGAGACGACGCTCGAGGGCGCTCGCGGAATCCTGCTCTCGATCACCGGCGGGCGCGACCTGTCGCTGTGGGAGGTCAACGAGGCGGCCCGCGCCGTCCAGGAGGCCGCGCACCCGGAGGCGAACATCATCTTCGGCGCCATGCTCGACGAGAACCTCGAGGATGAGGTGTGGATCACGGTGGTGGCCACCGGCTACTCGGAGGCCCGCCCGGTCCGCCGCGCCGAGCGGTCCGACCAGTGGTCGGAGCCGGCCGGCGAGCCGCGCGTGTCGCGGTTCACGGAGCCGCGGCGCGAGCGGCGCTCGTCGGTCGACGTCGACGTGCCGGAGTTCATGCCGAGGGGTTAGCCCGTGCCTTCGTCCGGACGGCACCCTGAGGTCGACGGTCGCCATCCGTGGCGACCGTAACCGGGCTCGGAGGGCCCTCCTGAGTCGCGGCCATGCGGGGCGTGGTCGCGGCCGGTCATCCGCTCACCGCCGACGCCGGCGCGGACGTGCTGCGTGCCGGCGGCAACGCCGTCGACGCCGCACTGGCGGCGATGCTCACCTCGTTCGTCACCGAGCCGCTGCTGACCGGGCTCGGCGCGGGCGGCTACATGCTCGTCGCCGCCCCCGGGCGCGACGCCGTCCTGCTGGACTTCTTCGTCGCCGCCCCCGGCCACGGCGCGGAGGAGGCCGCGCGCGCGCCGCTGGTGCCGGTCGAGGTGTCCTTCGGCGACGCGGTGCAGGTCTTCAACGTCGGAGCCGCCTCGTGCGGGACGTACGGCAGCCCCGCCGGCGTCTGCGCGGCGGCCGAGCGCTTCGGCAGCGTGCCGCTGGCCGAGCTGGCGGCGCCGGCGGCGGCGCTGGCGCGCGACGGCATGGAGGTCAACGCCCAGCAGGCGTACCTGTGCGAGATCCTCTCACCGATCACCGAGCACTCGCCCGAGTCGCGCGCGCTGTTCATGGCCGCCGGGCGGCCGCTGCGCGCGGGGGAGACCCATCGCGATCCCGCGCTCGGCGACGCGCTCGAGCGCCTCGGCGCCGAGGGCCCCGCGGCGTTCTACACCGGCGAGGTGGCCGACGCCGTGGTGGAGTGGGTCGCCGCGCGCGGCGGCACCCTGACGCGCGAGGACCTCGCACGCTACGAGGCCGTGCCACGCGTGCCGGTCCGGGTCGCCTATCGCGGGCGCGAGGTGCTGACCAACCCGCCGCCCAGCGCCGGTGGCACGCTGCTGGCCTACGCGCTCGCGCTGCTCGAGCGCTCCGCGCCACCGCCCTCGCCGGGCGACCTGGTGGCCGCGATGGAGCGCGCGCAGGAGGAGCGCACGCCCGCGTTCCTGGAGGGCCTCGGCGCGCCGGCCTTCCTCGAGCGCTTCATGGCCAGCCGGCTCGGCGCCACCACGCACATCTCGGTGCTCGACGCCGAGGGCTGGGCGTGCGCGGTGACGTGCACCAACGGCGAGGGCTCGGGCGTCGTCGTGCCGGGCACCGGCGTGCACGTGAACAACATGATGGGCGAGCAGGACCTCTCGCCGCTGGGCTTCTTCATGCACCCGCCCGGCCGCCGCCTGCCGTCGATGATGGCGCCGACCGTGGTGCTGGCCGGCGGCTCGCCGGAGCTGGTGCTCGGCTCGGCCGGCTCCAACCGGATCCGCTCGGCGCTGCTGCAGGTGATCGTCAACGTGCTCGACGGCGGCATGGACGCCGCCGCCGCCGTCGGCGCGGCGCGGCTGCACTACGAGGACGGGATCGTCTACACCGAGCCCGGGATCGACACCGCGGCGCTCGAGGCCGGCGGTCGCACACTCGCGCGCTTCCGCGACCGCAACCTCTTCTTCGGCGGCTGCCAGGCGGTCGAGCGCGACTCGCGCACCGGCGCCCTGTCGGGTGGCGGCGACCCGCGCCGCGGGGGCGCGGTCGTGATCGCCTGACCGGCGCCGCGGCGTGGGGCGCCGCGCGGCGCCGCAGGACGGCTGCTCCCCTTGACACGCGTAAAGTGAGTGCTAACTTCCTAAGCATGTGCCACTCCTCCAGTCAGCGCGCCCGCCGTGGTGTCGCCGAGTTCCGCGGCGGCGAGCCCGTCGTCCCCGAGCCGCGCGACCTCCGCGCCTCCGATGCGGAGCGCGAGCGGACGGTCGACGCGCTGCGCGGGCACGCGGCCGCCGGGCGGCTGGACGCCGACGAGCTGGAGGAGCGGCTCGGGCGCGCCCTCTCCGCTCGCTCGCGGGCCGACCTCGCCGCACTGCTCGCCGACGTCCCCGAGACCCGGGCCACGCCGGTCGCCGCGTCGCCGAGCCGCCGGCGTCACCACCACCGCAAGGACCCGCGCGCCTTCATCCCGATCGCCGTGCTGCTCGTGGCCATCTGGGCCGTCACCGGCGCCGGCTACTTCTGGCCCGTGTGGCCGCTGGTGTGGTTCGCCGTCGCCGGTGTGATGCACTGGCGCTCGGGTAACACGCGGGTGATCGGTAAGGCCCTTCACACTCGGTAACGACGTCAACCGCCGGATCGTCGCCCAGGCGCCTGCGATCCCGTACGCCTGGGACGACTCCTTCCAGCTGGCCTCCAAGGACGTCCAGGGCGTGATGAACGGCTACACCACGACCTGGGACCTCGCCTTCTCCTCGCTCAGGTAGGGCCCTTGGTCAGCTGCAGCCGCCAGTGGCCGCCCTCGCGCGTCGTCGCGAGGGCGTGGCCGTGGTCGGCGGCCAGGGCGGCGAGGTCGATCGGCGCCTCCGGGTCGGTGGCGAGGACGACGAGCACGTCCCCGGGCGCGAGGCCGGCCAGCGCCGCGCGCGCCTTGACGAGCGGGAGCGGGCAGTTGAGGCCGCGGGCGTCGAGCGTGTGCTCCATACAGTGAGAGAGGATGATCGCCGCCATCCTCGAGTCGGGTGAGCTGGAGCGGCTCTCGACCGGGCTGTCGCTGCTCGTGTCCGCCGCCGCGGAGGGCACGCCGGCGCGAGGGCTCGCGACGTTCGGGGCGCTCAGCGCGCTGCTCGACGAGGACCTGCTCGCCCGCGCGCTGCGGCCCGAGGCGGCTGCGCACGTCGGCGACGCCGGCCGCGCGGCGTTCGCGCGCACGCTCGTCGCGCTGCGCGACACGGCCGCGGAGCTGGAGGACGTGCGGATCTGGGCGTGCGCGGGCGCCGTCGAGGCGATCGGGCTGGACCGCGCCGCGGTCGAGGCGCGCCTGGACGGCGTCATGTCGACGCCGAGGTTCCTGCGCGAGGTCGCCGGCGCGCAGCTGGTCGTCGTATGAGGTGCCGCGTCGCGGCGGCGCTGCTCGTCGCCGCCGCGCTCGGGGCCGCCGGCTGCGGCACGCCGTCGCCCGACCTGTTCGAGGTCCGCCGCAGCGGCGCGGATCGCAACGCCAACGTGACGGTGGTGGTCAACGACGGCGGCAGCGTCAGCTGCGACGGGCGGCGCCACACGCTCGATGCGGACCGCCTGCTGCGCGCACGCGAGGTCGAGCGCGACCTGGAGCCGCAGGCAGAGCTGCGCCTCGAGCTGCCGCCGGGGCCGCGCCCGCAGCTGTCCTACCGCGTGCGCATGGACGGCGGGACCGTCGCGTTCTCGGACACCTCGCGCCGCAACCCGCCGAGCTTCTTCGCGCTCGCCGCGTTCACCAGCGACGTCACCGAGCGGGTGTGCGGGCTCGAGCGCTGACCGCCGCGACGGCGAACGGCCCGCGGCCACGCGCCGCACGGGCGCCGCTCCGGTAACGTCGCGGCGGTGGGGGAGGAGCTGCTCGACGCCATCCGCTCCGGCGACGTCGCCCGCGTGGAGGAGCTGCTCGAGACCGACCCCGCGCTCGCCGACACCCGCGACGAGCACGGGCTGTCCGCCGTCCTGCTCGCGCTCTACCACCGGCAGTCGGGGGCGTGCGAGGCGCTGCTGGCCGCCGGCCCGGAGCTGGGCGTGCCCGAGGCCGCCGCGACCGGCCGCCTCGACGTCCTGCGCGCCCACCTCGACGAGGATCCCGGCGCGCTGGACGTCCGCTCGCCGGAGGGCTTCACGCCGCTGCACCTCGCCGCGTTCTTCGGCGGCGCCGGCGCCGTCACCACGCTGCTCGCGGCCGGCGCGCCGCCCGACGCCGACGCCGAGAACCCGGCCCGCGTGCGCCCGCTGCACTCCGCCGTCGCGGCCGGCGACCAGGCAGCGGCGAGGGCGCTGCTGGAGGCCGGAGCCGACCCGAACCCGCGCCAGCAGGGCGGCTTCACCCCGCTGCTCGCGGCCGCCCACGCCGACGATCCCGACCTGACCCGCCTGCTGCTCGACCACGGCGCCGACCGCACGCTCGCGGCCGACGACGGCCGCGATCCCGCCGCCATGGCGGGCGAGCGGGTCACGCCGCTGCTCACGGGCGGCTGAGCTCTACTGCACGCGCGGTCGGGCACGGGTCATGCGCGGCGACGGGCTGGGCGGCGTGCCCGCTCCAGCTGGGCGGCCGGTGATGCGCTCCTGCAGCTCGCCCAGGTCAAGGCTTCCGGAGAGCACTCCGGCGAGGCCGTAGAACGCTCCGGCGCCCACGAGGCAGAGCAGCGCGTAGCCGAAGTTGAAGCCGATCCAGGCGGCCACGAAGGCGAAGCCCAACAGCGCGGCGAGGTGGCGTCGGTCGTTCATGCGAGTTCCCTTCGGGTCTGGCGTTCGAGGTGCGTCAGGGTGACGTTGACGGGCAGTGCGGGCAGCTGATGCCGGCGCAGGCTCGCGGCCGCGCGCTTGTGGACGTCCGTGAGCGTGGCGTCGACGTCGCGTGCCCGGCGAGCGCCGATCTCCAGGGTGAGGGCGTCGGTTGCGTAGAGCGCACGGGCGTCGACGACCGATGGGTGCTCGAGCGCGGCGGCCTCGGCGGCGCGCTCGATCGCACGCGCGCTCACCTCGACGTCGCCGCGCTCGTCGCTCGAGAGCTGGAGGTCGCCGCGGGCGAGATAGGGACGCGGGACCTCCCGCCAGGCGAGATAGCCGAAGACGAGGAACGCCGCCAGCCCCGCGAGGCCCACGATCAGCCGCGTTCGCGAGGTCACGTCCTCCGCATCCAGCCCGGCCAGGAAGTCGTAGGCGTCGCGGTAGCCCGACAGATCGTTGACCGTGACCGGCGAGACCTTCAGCGCGAGCAGCACGACCATCGCGCCGTAGAACGCGAGCAGTAGCGCGAAGGCCACGACCAGCGCACGGCTGACGAAGCGGCTGAACCCGAAGTCCCGCGCTTGCAGGCGCTGGCGAAACATCAGCGCACCCTCCCGCCGCGGCGGGGCACGCGGCCGTCGACCTTCACGCGCAGCGAGAACGGGCCGGCGAGCGGCTCGAGCTGCCGGCGGGCGGCATCCTCCACGGCCGGCTCGCTCGCCGTCCGGGCGTGATAGGCGGTCAGCCGCAGGCGTCCGCCGCTGCGGCGCCGGCGGGGCCGCACCTTCGCCTTGGCGCTGACCACGTCGCGCGGCTGCTCGGCCAGCGCGGTCGCGGTCTGTGCGACGGCCCGGCGGCGCGCGGCGACCGTCCCCTCCTCGCCATGGCGAACGACGAGAAGCCGCTCCCGGCCGGCGACGAGCGCGCCGACGAGCAGGCCGAGCGCCAGCAAGACGGCGCCGAGGCCGGACAGCGCGGCCACGACGGCGGGGCCTTCGGCCTCGAGCGAGTCCAGGAACGCGCCGACCTCGTCGCTGAGGTCGTCGAGCCGCGCGAGCTCGACCAGGCCGGGGAGGCTGAGCGTCCCGTCACCGCCCGAGATGCTGAAGATGGCCGCGGCCAGCCCGGCGACGGCGAGGGCGAGCAGCAGGACGAAGCCGA
>Ga0136617_10002781_pt1 | contig 15577 bp, 16 predicted proteins | sample AntDrymUQ3222106_2_FD_129672 | JGI IMG/M metagenome (GOLD analysis project Ga0136617, IMG submission 129672) | Polar desert sand microbial communities from Dry Valleys, Antarctica - metaG UQ322 (21.06) | ecosystem: Environmental > Terrestrial > Soil > Desert | place: Antarctica: Dry Valley...
AAGGCCGGCTGGGCGAAATCTCGTGCCCTGTCATCAGCCCCGCAGCTCAGGTCGAGATCAAGCGCATGATGCCGATCTGGGTGCCAGGACGCCCTCGGCGGTCGAAAGACGCCCAGGACATCGGGCACCTCGTCAACGCCTTGGGGTATTGGACTGAGCCGTGAGCCTTACTCGCGACCCCCAAGAAAGTGCATTACCTGCCGGCAAGCGAGGTCAAGCAGCTCAGCGATCCTCGATGGCGCGCAGGGCGGAGGTCACGTCGTGCACCAGATCGATCGTGTCCTCGCACCCGCAGGAAATGCGTACGAACCCTGGCGCCACCGAATCCCCGAACTGAGCCCGACGATCCACCGTCGTATGCAGCCCGCCGAAGCTGGTCGCCGTGGTCAGCAACTCCGAGGCCTCCATGAGCCGCCGCACCACATCGGCGGAAGAGAAGGTGGCCGAGACGACACCCATGGGCCGCAGCATCTGCCGACGAACGATCTCGTACGACGGGTCCCCGGACATCCAGGGCCAACGCACATCGTGCACCTGCGGATCGCCGGTCAGCAGAGCGGCTAGGGCAGCCGCATTCTCGGCCTGCCGGGCAAGTCGCAGATCCAGGGTGCCCAGGCTGCGGGAGGCCAGCCAGGTCTCGAAAGGACCCGGTATCGCGCCGGTCTGATCCCGCCAGGACTTGATCGCCGCGACGAGATCGTCGTCGGAGACCGTGACGTGACCCAACAACAGGTCGCTGTGCCCGGACAGCGCCTTGGTGTCACTGGACACGACGATGTCGGCCCCTAGAGCCAACGGGCGCTGGCCCAGGGGCGTCGCCGTCGTGTTGTCCACCGCCAACAGCGCACCCTGGGCGTGCGCCAGCTCAGCCACCGCGGCGATGTCGCAGACGTCCAGGCCGGGGTTGCTCGGTGTCTCCACGAGGATCAGCCGGGCCCCGGGAAAGTCCCCAGCGCGTAACCGCCGCTCGACATCGACTGTCGGGACAGTCGCAGCCTCGATGCCGAACCGCTGCAGGTGGTTGTCGGCCAGCAACCGGACGGTGAAGTATCCGTCGGAGGGGATCAGCATCCGTTGGCCGGCAGAGACGCAGCCGTAGAAGACCGCGGAGAGGGCAGCCATCCCCGAAGCGAAGGCCAGACTCCGCCCGCCGTCCAGTTGACCGACAGAGCACTCGAACTCTCGTAGCGTCGGATTGTCGTACCGGCCATAGACATCCGCGCCGTCCGCACCAGGTTCGGCATCGGCGAGATGGAACGGCGCCGCGAAGACCGGCCCGTTGTGCAGTGGGGCGCCGGCAACCGCAGGCGTGCTGCCGGCCCGGATGACCCGGGTGCCGTCGCCATAATCATCCGCTGTCATATGGGCCGGGCGAAGCCCGCCACCTCCTTGGCTGGGGTGAAGGCTGTCATGTGGGCCGGGCGAAGCCCGCCACCTTCTTGGCTGGGGTGAAGACTGTCATCTGTTGCTCATTCGGCTTTGGCCTGACGCGCCATCATCGCCCGAACGATCGAGGCAGCCGAGGCGCCTTCGTGACAGATCTGCACGACCGCCGCGGTGATCGGCATGTCGACCCCCGCTCGCTGCCCCAGGTCGAGCACCGACCGACATGACTTGACGCCCTCCGCGATCTGTCTGGTCTCGGCCAGGACCTGCGCCAGCGTCTGCCCTCGACCCAGCCGCTCGCCGAAGGTGCGATTGCGCGACAGTGGCGAGGAACAGGTCGCGACGAGGTCCCCCAGGCCGGCCAGACCGGCGAAGGTCCCTGGTTCGGCGCCCTGACTGACACCCAGCCGTGCCATCTCAGCCAGTCCACGGGTGATCAGACTGGCCCGGGTGTTGTCCCCGAAACCCATCCCCCCGGCGATGCCCACGGCCAGGGCGATCACGTTCTTGATCGCACCGCCGAGCTCGCAACCCACCACGTCGGTGTTGGTGTAGGGCCGTAGGTAGGCCGTCCGGCAGGCCTGCTGCACCAGAACCGCGCGATCGTGATCAGTGCACGCGACCACGGTCGCGGAGGGCTGCTCCTCGGCGATCTCGCGGGCGAGATTCGGGCCGGTGACCACTGCGACCCGATCGGCGGACACGCCGGCGACCTCGGTGATGACCTCACTCATCCGCTTCGCCGTACCGAGTTCGATGCCTTTCATCAGACTCACGTAGGTGGCATCGGGGGGCAGGTCCGCCTGCCAGAGTCCGAGATTCTCGCGCAACGTCTGCGATGGGACGGCGAGCACCACGAACTCGGCATCGGCCAGGGCATCGCGGGCATCGGAGGTGGCCCGAATGCTGTCGGGCAGGCGCAGGCCAGGCAGATAGTCCGGGTTCTCGCGCGAGGTCTGGATCGTCTCGGCAAGCTCGGCCCGCCGAGCCCAGAGCACCACATCGGCCCCGGCGTCGGCAACGACCTTGCTGAACGGCGTACCCCAACTTCCGGCTCCCAGCACGGCAACCCGGCGAACGGAGCTCACTCGTCGGTCCCGGTTCTGGCATCTCGGTAGAACGTTGCCGGGGGCCGCTTCTGACGGATCTCGGCAAGTTGCTCGCACACGCTGCCCATGACCTCGTCGGTGATCTCGCGCAACAACTCAGGAGTGACCGGCCTCCCCCGGTGGGCCGACAGGTCCACTGGCTCCCCGACGTTGCAGATCGTCTTCTTGCGAGGGAACACCGACCACCTCTTCGTGTGGTAGTCGTGGGTCAGCTGCGGACCCCACTGGCCGACCGGGAGCACGGGTGCCTCGACGGCCAGCACCAGACGCGCCACCCCGTTCTTGGCCACCATGGGCCACCAGTCCGGATCGCGGGTGACCGTGCCCTCGGGATAGATGCAGACCACCTCTCCACGCTCCAGGGCCGCCACGGCCGCACGGAGGGAGTCCTGCGCCGTACTGGTCGCACGATAGACCGGGATCTGACCGGCACTTCGCAGGATGACTCCGAAGACGCCACGGTAGAGAGTGCTCTTGGCCAGGAACTGCGGGATCCGCCCGGCGTCCCAAACGGCCCGGGCAAAGGACACCGGGTCGGCGATGGAGACGTGGTTGGCCACGATGATCACCGGGCCGCGACGCGGGATTCGCTCGCTGTGCCACACCTCGCGCCGGAAGACGAGGTCGGCCATCGGATGGAAGACGGCGAGCATCAACCACAGGCCCCAGCTGATGTGCCCGCGACCCGGTGCGCCAGCGGACGACGACGCTTCCTGTCCGTTCATTGGGGAGGTGCCATGCTGGGAGGCGTGATGTCGAGCGGCCGGGCGAAGCCGGGGACCGCCCTGGCCGGGGTGAGGTCGAGCGGCCGGGCGAAGCCGGGGACCGCCCTGGCCGGGGTGAGGCCGAGCGGCCGGGCGAAGCCGGGGACCGCCCTGGCCGGGGTGAGGTGGTCGATCGTCATTCCGGTCAAGAGGCTGTCCCTGGCAAAGACCCGGCTGTCCGCTGCGTTGACTGGCAGCACACCCGACGACCTCCTCATAGCCAGTCCACCATCGGCCGACCAGCCTGCCGCGCAGGACTGGCTTCCGGCCAACGGAAGGATCGCTCTCGCCATGGCCAGCGACACCGTCTGCGCGGCACTGGCCTCGGCGAGCGTGGCTGACGTCATCGTGGTGACCGACGACCGGCTGGCCGCCGCGACACTGTCCGCGCTCGGGGCGCGGGTCGTGCCCGATGCCCCTGACGACGGACTCAACGCAGCCTTACGGTACGGCGCGGGGCTCGCCGCCGTGCACCGGCCGGATGCGGCGGTCGCGGCGCTTTCTGCAGACCTCGCGGCGCTTGCGCCAGGTGAACTTACCGAGGCACTCGAGCAGGCCACCGGTCACGGCCGTGCCTTCGTTGCCGACGTGCAGGGCAGCGGGACGACGCTACTCAGCGCGCTGCCCGGACACGACCTGGATCCCCGATTCGGAATCGGATCCGCGCACACCCACCGTCTGCACGGTGCGCATCCGCTGGAAGGGGACTGGCCGACCCTGCGCCGAGATCTCGATACGCCCGCGGATCTTGCGGTCGCTGCACGATTGGGCCTCGGACCCGCGACCGCTGCGCAACTGGCCCTGTTGGCACCCGAACTGGTCTCCTGTGCCTGCTGAGGGCCGCCGGACGGCGCCGGAGGCGATCAGCAATGGTCTGCATTCCCGGCAGGCGACGGTCTCGGAATTCGATCCGGACACCGGTGCCGGCGCGGTGCTGCTCGACAACGGCCGGCGAGCGGAGTTCTCGGGTCCAGCGTTTCGAGCCGGTGGCTTGCGGCTGCTCCGATCGGGGCAGCGCGTGCGGCTGGACTACGACGGCGGTACGGTCCGAAAAGTCACCCTGATCACCTTGCCCTGAGGGGCCGGCCGGCTTCGCGCCGCCGGTCGCCGGTCGGACTCCGTTGACCGGCGTTCACCTTGGTGGGCCATCATGGGCGCATGCCCGATCCCGCAGCGGTCGCCTCGGCCAGCCGTGCGGCCGATCAGCAAGACCACGATGCAACCCAGCACGAACAGGCGGATGAGGACGCACTCGGCCGCACTGCATTCGCGCCGACCGGCGCCGCCGCCCTGCCACAGGATCGATACCTCAACCGCGAGTTGTCCTGGCTGGATTTCAACGCGCGCGTCCTTGCCCTGGCCCAGGATGGGCAACTACCGCTGCTGGAGCGAACGAAGTTCCTGGCGATCTTCGCCTCGAACCTCGACGAGTTCTACATGGTGCGGGTGGCAGGTCTCAAGCGGCGCCAGAGCACCGGCCTGTCCGTGCGCTCCCTCGATGGGCTGTCACCGCGCGAGCAACTGGAGCGGATCAACCTTCGTACCCAGGACCTTTCCACCCAGCACGCGGCGTGCTTCGGCAAGGACATCTCACCCGCACTCGGGGCCGAGGGCATCCGCATCGTCCACTGGGATGAACTGGACCGTGCCGAAGCCGCCCGCCTGCGTGAGTACTTCCGCGACCACGTCTTCCCGGTCCTCACGCCACTCGCCGTGGATCCGGCTCACCCATTCCCCTACATCAGCGGCCTGTCCCTGAACCTGGCAGTCCTGATCCGTGACCACGTCGGGGGGCCCTCCCGCTTCGCCCGGGTCAAGGTGCCCAACAACGTGCCGCGTTTCGTGACGCTGGCCGACGGGCAGAGCTTCCTGCCACTCGAGGACCTGATCTCGGCGCACATGGCCCAACTCTTTCCCGGCAACGAGGTGATCGCCCAACACGTCTTCCGGGTGACGCGCAATGCCGACTTCGACGTCGAGGACGACCGCGACGAGGACCTGCTGCAGGCGTTGGAGCGCGAGCTGGCGCGCCGCCGCTTCGGCCCTGCTGTACGGCTGGAAGTCACCGACAGCATGGATCCGGAGGTGCTCGGGTTCCTGCTCTCCGAGCTCGGGATCAGCGACTCCGATGTGGTCCGCGTCTCGGGCCTGCTCGACCTCTCGGCCCTGATGGCGCTCTACGGTCTGGACCGCCCGGAACTCAAGGACGAGACATTCGTCCCCGCCACCCACCCGCGGTTGTCCGAGGGCGAGACGCCCAAGAGTGTGTTCGCCACCCTGCGCGAGGGCGACGTCCTGGTCCATCACCCCTATGACTCCTTCGCCACCAGCGTGCAGCGCTTCATCGAGCAGGCCGCCGAGGATCCGCATGTCCTGGCGATCAAGCAGACCCTCTACCGGACCTCGGGTGACTCCCCGATCGTGGAGGCGCTGAGCGACGCCGCCCGGGCGGGCAAGCAGGTCGTGGTCCTCGTGGAGATCAAGGCCCGCTTCGACGAGGCCGCGAACATCAGCTGGGCGCGGCAACTGGAGCAGGCCGGTTGTCACGTCGTGTACGGCCTGGTAGGGCTCAAGACGCACTGCAAGACATCCTTGGTGGTGCGCAGCGAGAACGGCGTCATCCGTCGCTACTGTCACCTGGGCACCGGAAACTACAACCCGAAGACCGCGCGCCTGTACGAGGACTTCGGCATCCTGACGGCCGATTCCCGGGTCGGCGCCGATCTCACGGACCTGTTCAATGCCCTGACCGGTTACTCGAGGCAGACCAACTACCGCACCCTGCTCGTGTCGCCACGTGGCATCCGCCAGGGTCTGCTGGATCGGATCGAGCGTGAGATCTCCCATGCCCGCGAGGGCCGCCCGACCGGGATCATGTTCAAGATCAATTCAATCGTGGACGAAGGCATCATCGATGGTCTGTACCGCGCATCCCAAGCCGGAGTGCCGGTTCGACTATTGGTTCGCGGCATCTGCGCGTTGCGGCCGGGAGTGCCTGGCATGTCCGAGAACATCGAGGTCCGCTCCATCGTCGGACGCTTCCTCGAGCATTCGCGGCTGGTCAACTTCCTCAACGACAACGATGAGGAGTGGTGGCTCGGTAGCGCGGACATGATGCACCGCAACCTCGATCGTCGGATCGAGGTCATGCTGCAGGTCACCGACCCGCTGGCCCGTACCCAATTGTCTGAAGTGACGACATCGGCTTGGGGACCAGCCGTCCGCTGCTGGAACCTGACTGCCGACGGCACCTGGACGCAGTCCGGGGATGAGGACTATCAAGCGGCGCTCATTGCGGGACTCGCCGATCGGGTGAGCTAGAGCGGTGCTGAGAAGCGGTGATTGTTCCCTGAGGCGGCCCTAGATGCCGATTCTTGCCGCTGGCGGGATCATCTGGCGTCAAGATCCGCAGTCGCACGTGGTCGAGGTCCTGCTCGTGCACCGTCCCCGATACCGCGACTGGACTTTTCCCAAAGGGAAACTGCACAAGGGCGAGTCACTGCTCACGGCCGCGGTACGGGAGGTCTCGGAGGAGACCGGCCTGTCGGTTGTTGTCGGACATCGGATGCCCACCGCCCGATACCGAACCATCGACGGGCCTAAGGAGGTCACCTACTGGGCGATGCGGCCGGCTGGAGGCGACTTCACTCCCAACCGGGAGGTCGACAAGGTTCGCTGGCTGCCAATGTCGCGCGCGAGTAAGAAACTGACCTATGCCCATGACCGGCGATTGGCCGATGAACTGACCGATCGACAACCGGGCGTCGTACGAGTCGTGCTGGTTCGTCACGCAGACGCCGGTCATCGCAGCGACTTCGACGGCGAAGACATCGCTCGCCCCCTGTCCGAGCGCGGTGCGCGCCAAGCCGATCGTCTGGTGCCACTGCTGGCCGGTTTCGCGCCCACTCAGGTGGTCTCGGCGCCGGCGCTTCGGTGCGTTCAGACCGTGGAGCCGCTGGCCAAAGAGACCGGATTGACCGTCGTACGGGCACCGATGTTCGGTGAGGAAGAGTTCGCCGCTTGTCCGCAGGCCGCGATTTCGCGCCTGTCGGGCGACCTGACCTCGATCGAGGACGTGACCGTCATCGCCAGTCAGGGCGGGGTCATCCCCGCCCTCGTGGCATCCCTGTTCCCATCTGGGGCACCAGAGCCCATGCCACAGGTCGCGGCGAAGGCGGGAGTGTGGACATTGGCCTTCGGCGCGGGACGAGTTCGAGCCGACTACTACCCACCGCCCAAGAAGTAGACCGCCCTCCAGCCGGCGCGGCGCACGTACTGGGTCCCCCCGGACAGTTGTCCGAGGGGACCCCTACGCACGTACGACGCTGGTGGTGAACGCGGTTACTTCTTGCCCTTCTTGGCCGGCTTCTTGGCCAGGGTCTTCGCTGCTGTCTTCTTGGTTACCGACTTCTTTGCGGGTGCCTTCTTGGCCAAGACCTTCGCCGCCACACGTTTGGTCGGCACAGCCTTCTTGACGGCGACCGCCCGCTTGGCCGGAGCCGCTTTCTTCGCCGGCGCCTTCTTGGCTGTAGTGGCCTTGCTTGCAGATCCCGCCGACGTGCGCTTGGCGGTGGTGTTCTTGGTCAGCCGCTTGGCTCCGCTGACAACATCCTTGAATCCCTGACCGGGACGGAAGGCCGGAACCGACGTCTTCTTGAGCCGGATCGCGACGCCGGTGCGGGGGTTACGGGCGGTCCGTGCCGCGCGCTCCCGCTTCTCGAAGACCCCGAAGCCGGTGATGGCCACGCGCTCCCCGCTGGCGACAGCGCGCAGGACCGTGTCCACCATCGCCTCGACCACTGCGCCAGCAGATTTCTTGTCGGTGGTGGTCTTGGCCGCCACCGCGTCAATCAGTTCAGCTTTGTTCACGTGTCCTCCCGGACGTCGCGGACCTGCACCATACCGGTGCTCTCGGGTGTGGATTGGTACTCACTCCGACGTCGAAACTAGGCCTTCCGCGCGAAAGTCTCAACTATCTGCCCGGCGTTTCGTCATATCTGGCAAGGGTTTTCGTGCCCCGATGATCTAGCTGAGGCTGGGAAGCCGCTCGGGGCGCGACTTTTCGAACTCGGCGATGCGTTCGTTGTGTCGCTCGGTCAGGGCGATGTCATCGAGCCCCTCGAGCAGGCGCCAGCGGGCGTAGGCGTCGATGTCGAACGCGGTCACCTTGTCGCCGTACCGGATCTCGTTCGACAGGAGATCGACCTCGACAGACTGATCCGGACACGATTCAGCGTGGTGCCAAAGGTTCTCGACTTCGTCGATCGGCGCCTCGATGACCAGCAGGCCGGTCTTGAGTGCATTGTTGCGGAAGATGTCGCCGAAGCGCGGCGCGATGACCACCCGAAAGCCGTAGTCCATCAGCGCCCAGACCGCGTGCTCCCGAGAGGATCCAGTGCCGAAGTCGTTGTCGGCCACCAAGATCGACGATCGCGTGTATTCCGGCTTGTTGAGCACGAAGTCGGCTTCGTTGGCGCGCCAGGCCGAGAACAGCCCGTCCTCGAAACCCGTGCGGGTGACGCGCTTGAGGTAGACCGCCGGGATGATCTGATCGGTGTCGACGTTCGTCCGGCGCAGGGGCGCAACGATTCCGCGGTGCACGCTGAACGGATTCATGACCGGGCTCCCAGGTCGGCGGGAGAGGCAAGATGACCGGTGACAGCGGTCGCAGCCGCGACAGCCGGGGAGACCAGATGCGTACGGCCGCCCTTCCCCTGGCGCCCCTCGAAGTTGCGGTTGGACGTCGAGGCAGAGCGCTCTCCGGGGGCAAGTTGATCGGGGTTCATGCCGAGACACATCGAACAACCGGCGCTTCGCCACTCCGCCCCGGCATCGAGAAAGATCTGATCCAAGCCCTCTTCCTCCGCGGCAACCTTGACCCGCATCGACCCGGGCACGACCAACATTCGGACCGAGGGCGCAACTTTCCTGCCGCGCAGCAGATCCGCGGCGATGCGGAGGTCCTCGATCCGGCCGTTGGTGCACGACCCGACGAACACCGTGTCCACGGCGACGTCGCGCAATGGCATACCGGGGATGAGATTCATGTAGGCCAAAGCCTTCTCGGCCGAGATTCGGTCCCCTGGGTCGAAGAAGTCCTTCGGGTCGGGGACCGTGGCACTCAGCGGAGCGCCCTGCCCGGGATTCGTACCCCATGTCACGAAGGGCGACAGCGCGCCGGCATCGAGATGGACCTCGGCGTCGAAGATCGCGTCCTCATCGGAGCGCAGGGTCCGCCAGTAGTCCACCGCTTCATCCCAGGCGGCCCCGACCGGCGCGTTGGGCCGCCCCTGTAGAAAGGCGAAGGTCGTCTCGTCGGGAGCGATCATCCCCGCCCTGGCGCCGGCCTCGATCGACATGTTGCAGACCGTCATCCGACCTTCCATCGACAGCGCCTGGATGGCTGGACCGCGGTATTCGATCACGTATCCCTGTCCTCCTCCGGTCCCGATCTGGGTGATAAGCGCGAGGATCATGTCCTTGGCGCTGACGCCATCTGGAAGCTGGCCGTCGATGGTCACCGCCATGGTCTTGGGGCGGACCGTGGTCAGCGTCTGGGTCGCCAGGACGTGTTCGACCTCGCTGGTCCCGATCCCGAAGGCGAGTGCACCGAAGGCGCCGTGGGTCGAGGTGTGGCTGTCCCCGCACACGATGGTCATACCCGGTTGGGTGAGGCCGAGTTGTGGCCCGATGACGTGCACGATTCCCTGCTCCGCGTCGCCCATCGCATGCAGGCGAATGCCGAACTCCGCGCAATTGCGGCGCAGCGTGTCGATCTGAGTCCGGGACACCAGGTCGGCGATCGGCTTGTCGATGTCGAGTGTGGGCACGTTGTGGTCTTCGGTGGCGAGCGTCAGAGCCGGCCGGCGAACCTGACGCCCGGCCGCGCGCAAACCGTCGAAGGCCTGCGGACTGGTGACCTCGTGGACCAGATGCAGGTCGATGAACAGGAGGTCCGGTTCACCATCTGCCCGTCGTACGACGTGGCTCCCCCAGACCTTTTCCGCCAGCGTGCCGGCCATGTCCCTCCACCTCTTCTGTTGTGACTGTGTCGCCGTGCGTCTCAGATAATGGGACGCTAGTATCGCCTTGTGAGACACAGTAGCGGTGTTGGCGTGCTGGACAAAGCGGTGCTCATTCTGCGCCAGGCTGCGCACGCGCCGGTCAGTCTGGGCGAGTTGGTCGAGGGGGCCGAGCTACCCAAAGCGACCGCCCATCGGATCGCAATGGCGCTGGAAGGACATGGGTTGTTGCGGCGCAACGAGAGCGGCGCGTGGGTACCCGGGCCGCTGTTGGCCGAATTGACCAATGGCGGGGCATTGGACCTGGCCAGCCGGGCGGGACCGATCCTCGAGCAACTCTGCAGGGATACCGGCGAGAGTGCGCAGCTGTTCCAGCGCGAGGCGGAGGAACGGCTGTGCATCGCGTCGGCGGAACGCGCCAGCGGCCTGCGAGACACCGTCCCGCTGGGCGCTCGGCTGCCGATGACCGCCGGGTCTGCGGCGCACGTGCTGCTCGCGTGGTCGGAGGGCAAGTCCGATGCCGCCATCCTCGACCGTGCCTTGTTCTCGGACCGGGCCTTGACCGAGGTTCGACGGCGCGGGTACGCGCACAGCAGCGGCGAACGTGAGGCCGGGGTGGGCTCGATCTCGGCGCCCGTACGCGCTGCCGACGGCCGCGTGATCGCGGCGGTTTCAGTGTCGGGGCCGCTCGAACGCCTGGGCCGCCGTCCGCACCCGGGGGTCGTGTCGGCTGTGGTCGAGGCAGCTGAGTCCCTGAGCGGCTGAGTCCTTTTCCAGCTGAGGGCGCAAGCGGTCAGGGGACTGGCGAGGCAATGCCGATCAACTCGCTGAATCCGGACAGCGCCTCCAGGGCCGTACGGCGTTTGAGATCACGAGCCCGCTGGCCATGGGCATCGGGTCTCCACGCCAGGGTGAGGAACTCCTGGACCAATAGCCCTCCGTAGACCGCGAGCAGGGGCAGCATCTCGAGTCCGGGAGGGAGCACCTTCGCCCCGGCCATCCGCAGCCAGATAGCGGCTTCGAGCACATCGGTACTCGGATCGCCCAGATGCGCCCCGGACCAGTCCACAGCGACCACGAACCCATTGCGCAGGCAGAGGTTCGCGCCCTTGAAGTCGCCGTGAACCAGGACGCTCACGGCGAATTCATGGTGTGCCGCGGCCTGCCGCAGCAGTGGCCCCGCCTGATGCCACCATGCCTGACTTATCCCCACCGGGGTGCGGTCCAACTCCTCGACCCGCTCCCACACCGTCGACAGTCCGCTGTGCCCGGACGGCAGGCCCGGCGGTACCGGAAGTGCCCGGATCGCCTCCGCGGTTCGCCAGATCGACTGCGCGGCTTCCTGTGGTGGGACAGGCCATTGGTCGTCGGTCCCATGCGGCAGCCAGCCGGCCGTCCCCAGGTCCTCGATGACGAGTGCGCCGGCGATGTCATCGGCAGCGAGCAGTTTCGGAAGGAACGGTGCCGACAGTGAGGACAGGACCAGCGTCTCGATCCGGAGACCGGCGAGCACCTGTTCGCGCTCCGCCGTCCACGGTGCCACCTTCGCGATGGCTCTGCGGCCGCCGGCCAACGAGATCCGGTACACCAGGGCAGCGGTGAATCCGTCCGAGATCGGGGCAGCAGCCAGAATCGTCTCCCCGAGGAGCGCGGCCAGGATCGTCCGTGACTGCTCGTCGGCTGCACTGCGCACCGGCCCATCCTTCCGGGCGGCCGCATGCCCAGCGAGTACCGGTGTCTCAGCCAGATCATGGGTTGCGGAGCGCTTGGACCAGTTGACTCATGGGCTGATGCCCTTCTTCGCCGTGACGCTTCTTGATTACGCAGGGTAGGCAGACAGTCACAGTCCGTAGAAGGATCCTCTGGTCAAGAACGGCCGCTGGCTCTAAAATACGAGCTGCCGCCTCGCGGCCCCGTATTCCTCTGCGCGATCGCGGAGGGGGGCCCGAGGGCGGCGCCAATCAAGGACCGCCGCGTTGGTGAACGTTGGTCAATTTCGACTGTTCACGGCTGCGGTGTCTACGAGATGTGTACCGCAGGACTCGGCACAGCTGGTCGCGGCCGGGCGTCAGTGTCGAGTCGGGGCGAGATCGGCGATTGCCTCGGCGAACTGGTCGGCCAGCTGTGGCTCGTCAACGAGTCCCAGTATCGATGTCAAGGCAGCTGCCCAGCCGTGGCAGAACAGCTGCCAACCATCGTGCACGCTCAGCCGGTCGGCCTCCTCGCGCCGCTCGGCTACGGACAGGAAGCCCAGGTCGCCGCGATAGTTGAGTTCCCATACGACAGCAGCGCGCGGAAAGCGCGAATGCTCGCTCACGGGTGAGCCTCGCCGGTCCTTGCCCAGCCCGGTTGCGTTGACGATGAGCGCGCCAGGGGCGGCAGCAGCCACCCGGGCATCCCACGACGTACCCGGTCCCTCTGCCTCCAGCCGGACCGGCAGATCGGTGCCACCGCGGCAGACCACCTCTCCCCCGGAATCAGGCCAGATGTCGTCCACGACGCGACCGACCGACACGGGATCCCTGGCGCAGCCGAGCAAACCGGAGTTCTCGCATCTGATCGCATTGATCTCGCCGGTCAGCTCAGCCATCCGTCAAGGTGTTCGAAGCTCGGACGGGCGGCAGCGTAGAGGGCTGCCTTGTGTGAGGTGATCACCGCGCCAACCGCCTAACCAGACTTCGCCCCGTTGGCGAGACACGAAAGACAGCAGAACAGTGTGTGCCCTTCTCGGCCACCGGCGATCCTTCTGCGCGGTCACAATTGGCTCGTCAAGCGGGCAGCGCGAGGTCCAAGTCGAGCCAGCGAGCCAGGTCCTTGATCTCGCGGTGCACTGCGACGGTCATCGTCTTGGTGAACGGCACATCCATGTGGATGGCGTTCACCCGCAGCACGCCGGCTTTGCGGTCGGCGGTGGCGTCGACCTTCCCCACCAGCCGGTCCCCGTAGAGGATCGGCAGGGCGAAGTAACCCCAACGACGTTTCGCCGCCGGCTTGAACATCTCCAATTGGTAGTCGAACTGGAAGAGCTCCATCGTCCGCTTCCGGTCGTAGACCAGGCGGTCGAGCGGCGACAACAACGCCGCTCGGCCCTTGAACGGTTTCCCCAACAGGGCAGGGTCGACACGCCAGCCCCCCTTGACTCCCTCGACCGATGCCGGCTCGCCGGCCGCACCCACGTCTATCGGCTCCACCGGACACTCCGGCCCCCGTGCGCGTGCAATCCCCAGGGCGCGCAGCCGACGCTCGTTGCGCCGTCGGAGCGCTTCGCGCACAGGGATTACCGCGTCATCCGGATAGATCCGGGTTGCGAGGTCCCACAATCGGTCGCGTCCGCGTCCGCCTGCCGTCGACACCTCACCGCGCAGCACCATGCACTCGAGCATCATGGCGACATTGCGGTTGTTGTTCCATCCCGACGACCTCCACGGGACGGCGGCGGTATCGCGAAGATCGCGGGATGTGAGCGGCCCATCGCACCTCAGCCGCTCGAGGATGTCCCGGCGGAAGCCGTCATTTGCCTTCACCCAACGCAGCGTGCCCTGCCGCCAGTCGGGTACCTCATCGAAGCCTTGCCACTCGGCCATGTCGGCTCGGTAGAGGGCAAGATCCGCACAGGGTCGGACCATCCCGCGCAGCTCGATCAACGTGCAGCACTCGACCGCATCGGACAACTCAGCCGGCGAGTACGAAGCCCCCAGCCGACTCCACGCCACCAGATCGGCACTCGGCGCAATCGCGGCAGTCAAGTCATTCTGAAGCAGAGTCAGCTGGCGCACCACGTCCAGCAGATCCGTAGGCTTGGGGCTGTCCAGCAACTGCGCACGCACAGCGATACGGCGCGCCTCTGTGCGAGACAACTCATGGACGCTCACATTTCGAGGCTAGGCGAAGGATCTGACCGAACGCACCATGAGCCGTTCCCGGGCTTCGGTGCAGCCGAATTCGTCCCGACCGAAGAAGCCCACACCCCCCTCAGTTCAAGGGAGCGTGGGTTTGTAGCCCCGACGGGATTCGAACCCGTGCTACCGCCTTGAGAGGGCGATCTAGAGACTGTTGGTTAGACATGGAAGATGCTGATTCCCGCCGGTACGCATCGTATTTCGTCGTTGATGGACGTTGATCGATCGGGGCGGTTTACGGCTGGGGTGTGTACCCAATGTGTACCCAGAATCGAGCGGACGTCCGAGGTGACGACAACGCTCCCCAGGGCCTGCCGCCTTGTTGCAGGTCCCGCACACAGAACCGGCATCGCCCACCTCCAGCGGTGCAGTCGTCAACACCGACGTCGCGACCCTCCGCCTCCCCCGGGTTACCGCTGTTACCGACCCCCCCCCAAAAAAAAGCGCGAAGTCCAAGGCGTTCAACAAGTCGAAATGCGTCTTCCTGCAGGACCTCGCCGACGATGGAGGGGCCTATGACATGCAGCCATGACCCAGTGGATAATCCTGTCGACGAACAGCTGGCCGAGAGCCACCGGCCCCTAGGTCCGCTGCATCCGCTGGACCAGATCGGCCACGCCTCCGCGGTCAAGCTCGTCGTGGTGAGTTGCTCACGACCCTTCCGCGCGACGAAGACGATGCTCGGCTCGTTGACCCAGAACCACCCCTCCGTGATGGGACGTCGTTGACTGCTAACGAAATAGGGTGCTGAGCTGGACCAATGGCTTCTCGGACTGTTGGACGGTGTCGGCAGTTTGCGGACATCCTGCGGACTAGCTGCGGACAATCCACAGTGGACATTCGTCGCCACGGCGGCAGCGACCCCGCGCAGTCCATACCGGGTCAGGGGCACGCCGACCGGGCGGTGACGGCGCCCCAGCTATGCCACCGTGGCGCTGGCGACCGGCGGAGTCGTCGTGTTGGCGGTGGCCGGAGGCCAGGGTGCGGGACCGGCGCGTTCGGGACACCGCCGCACGATTCGACGCCGCCATCGACGCGCTTCCCGCGCAGGCATGGAGCGCCCGAGTGCGGACGTTCCAGGGCCGCGACATCCCGGCCAGCTTCGTGTTGTGGATGAGGGTGCGCGAAGTGTGGTTGCACCCGGTGGACATGGGGGCCGGGGCATCGGTGGAGTCCTGACCGGGTGACCTCGTGGACGAGTTGTTGGACGAGGTCACCACGACGATCAGTGGGCCCGACGACGCTCCATCGTGGCTGCTGAACGCGACCGACCGGGAACGGGGCTGGCAGATCGGCAAGGAGTCCGCCAACAGGTCCGGGCGGCAGTCCGACGACGCAGCGGCAGGGGTCCGAGAGATCAGCGACAAAGCGGCCGACCTGCTGGCCTGGTTGACCGG
>Ga0136617_10002782_pt1 | contig 15577 bp, 15 predicted proteins | sample AntDrymUQ3222106_2_FD_129672 | JGI IMG/M metagenome (GOLD analysis project Ga0136617, IMG submission 129672) | Polar desert sand microbial communities from Dry Valleys, Antarctica - metaG UQ322 (21.06) | ecosystem: Environmental > Terrestrial > Soil > Desert | place: Antarctica: Dry Valley...
ATCGCCGGCCTCGCTACGCGGTCCCGGCCTGGGCGGCGACGGCGGCGGCCGCCGCGGCGATGGCTTCTTGATCGCCGAGGTACTCGGCTCGGTTCACGTGCAGGTGGTCGTCGAGCGCGTAGCGGCGGGGCACGCCGGTGGGAATGTTGACCTCGGCGATCTCCGCACTGGAGACACCTTCGAGGTGCATCAGCAGGGCGCGCAGTGAGTTGCCGTGGGCGGTGACGAGCACGTTCAGGCCGGCGAGGAGCTGCGGGCCGATCACGTCCTGCCAGTACGGCAGGACGCGGGCGACGACATCGGCCAGGCACTCGCTGGCCGGGAGGACCTCGGGCGCAAGCCAGCGGTAACGCGAATCGTTGACCGGATGTTCGGGGCTGGACTCGTCCACCGGCGGCGGTGGCACGTCGTAACTGCGCCGCCAGAGGTTGGTCTGTTCGGCGCCATGCTCGGCGGTCGTGGCCTTCTTGTCGAGCCCCTGCAAGGCGCCGTAGTGACGCTCGTTGAGACGCCAGTGCCGCTGTACCGGGAGCCACACCTGGTCCAACTCGGTCAGGGCGATGTGGTGGGTGACCACCGCCCGGGCGAGTACAGACGTGTGCGACGTGTCGAATCGCAGGCCGGCTTCGGCCATCGCCCGGCCGCTGGCTGCGGCCTCGGCCTCACCCTGGGGCGTGAGCGGAACGTCACGCCACCCCGTGAACAGGTTGTCGAGGTTCCAGGTGCTCTGACCGTGACGGAGCAGGACGAGGGTGCCGGGCATGGGCCGATGGTATGACCCCATGACCGGCTGACGAAGTGCTGACTCGGCGGTCGGACGGTCGTACCGCGCCGACCATCGCCGACCAATCGTCAGCAGCCGTGGGGACGATGTTCATCGACCCCGATGGCGGCGCGGACGGTTGCCGACCCGGACCCCCGTAGATTCGACCCGATGGACCCGGCCACCCAGGAGCTGTTCGATGCCGCGGCCGCGGTGCGGGCCAACGCTCACGCGCCGTACTCCCGTTTCCCGGTCGGGGCGGCGATCCGCTCGGCGTCGGGGGTCATCTTTGCCGGCTGCAACGTGGAGAGCGTGTCGTTCCCTGAGGGAATCTGCGCCGAAGCGGCAGCCATCGGGGCCATGGTGTCGGCCGGGGAACGGGAGATCGTGGAGGTGGTCACCGTGGCCGGCGGCGAGCGGGTGACCACGTGTTGCGGCGGCTGCCGGCAACGCATCCGCGAGTTCGCCGACCCGACGACACCCGTGCACGCAGCCGGACCCGAGGGGGTCCGCCGCTCGTTCACGATGGCCGAGTTGCTCCCCGAGTCGTTCGGCCCCGAACACCTCGCCTGACGGCGGACGCACCGACGTTCGTTCCGCTTGCCGAACCGGGGGTGATCTGTCATGTTGATCAACGCCGGGCCGGACGGCTCGCGCCGACGAAATTGGGGGATTTCCGATGAACGACACACCGTTGCCGGCGCGACGTGCGGATCCGGGTGCATCCGCGGCTCGCCGCAAAGTTCGCCGTTACCTGACCATGGGCGCGCTGACCATCGGGCTGGTCGGCGGCACGTTGGGCGTCCAAGTCACCGGTGAAGCCCAGGCCCATAACGGCGGCAACGGGTGCACCCTGTCACCAGACTCCAGTTACTTCCCCGTGTACTACAACTTCCACGACTCCTGCGATCGTCACGACGTGTGCTACGACAACAAGCCCTTCGGCAACTCCAGCGCCGGGCGCAAGGCGTGCGACGACCGATTCCGGGCCGACATGAAGTCGTGGTGCAACAACCGCTACGGGTCGACGAGCCCGGCCAGCTACGCCTGTCGCGGCGTGGCCGACACGTATTACGGTGCCGTGCGCACGTTCGGCGGCGCTTTCTTCTGACTCCGGGGCCGCATTGGCACCCGCCTCGTCCGGAAGAACGCGCGCCGCGCGTGCCCGGCGATCCTCGCGAACTGTGACGCCAGCGCACGGAAACAGCGCGCTGAGGTCACAGATCCGCCCCGGTGGTCCCCGGGTCCGGGCGACGAACGAGGGGAACCGGCGGGGGGCGAGCGGTGTATGACGGGTATGAAACGATTGATCGCTGGGCTCGGAATACTCATCGCCCTGGTCGCCGGGGCGCCGAACAGCTCGGCGGCCGGCGGCTGGGTCGTCGTGTCGCTCGACGCCGTGCCCGAGTGGCGGGCCGGCGACACCATCGAGGTCGGGTTCACCGTGTTGCGCCACGGAGTCACCCCGGAGACCAGTGACGACCTGTCGGTGGTGCTCACCGATTCGCGAGGCGCCGCGTACCGGTTCGACGCGGTGCCCCAGGGGGCCGTCGGCCACCACGTGGCGGCCGTCGCCGTGCCCGCCGCCGGATCCTACACCTGGGAGGTGACCGGGGAGGTGGTGGCCGCCGAACTCGGCTCCATCGACGTCACTGAGCCCGCCGACTCGGCCGGGGGTGGCGGCGTCGCGTGGCCATGGGACGCACTGCAGTGGGGAAGCCTGGCCCTGGCCGTCGGCCTGGGTGGGCTGGCCGGCCACGACGTCGTGCGTAACCGGCGCCGGCACTCGGCCGGCGTCTCGGCGGCGTGATCCCCCGATCGGCGTGGCTCGCCGGCGCAGCCGCGGTGGCGGCGGGCGGCTCGTTGTTGGCCGTCGCCGCCCGGCCCGACGATGCGCCGGGCCGATCGGCCCCGCCTGCGCTCGACGGTGGCCAGCTGTTCCTGATCAAGGGATGTGCCACGTGCCACGACGGTCCCAGCAGCGCGTCGATGACGTCGGCCGGGCCGTCGTTGGCGGCGGCACCGGAGTGGGCCGGGGAGCGGGTGGCCGGCCAGTCGGCCGTGGAGTACATCGCCCAATCGATGCGCTCGCCCACCGCATTCATCGCGCCCACCGCCGGTGGGTCGGTTGGCGGTCCCGGGGCCGGGTCGATGCCGCTGTTGCAGCTGTCCGACGCCGAGATCGACGCCCTCGTCGACTATCTGCTCACCTCCCCGGATGCGACCGACTAGGACCACCGCATCGAGCAAGCAGAGCGCGATGTCCTCGGGCACGCCCAGGCGGGCGATGCCGACGCCTACGGCGAGCTGCTGGCCCGTCACCGCCCGAGCGCCTTGCGGGTGGCGACCGTCGTCCTCGGATCGCCGTCCGAAGCCGACGACGTTGTGCAGGTGGCGTCGGAGCGAGCGTGGCGGGCGATCGGGGGCGTCGATCCCCGGCGCGGCTTTCGGGCCTGGTTCCTGCGCATCGTCGCCAACACGGCTCGCAACCACCAGCGGACGAGTTGGCGCCGGCGGGCGGCCGAGCTACGCGTCGCCGGGCACCCGACCGTGGGGGTGGCCGATCCCGAAGCGGTCGCCGTCAGCCGCGCCGAGCGGGAGGTCGTCATCGCGGCGATGAACCGGCTCGATGCGGACGCCCGCCTGGTGATCGCCCTGCGTCATTTCGAGCAACTCAGCGAACAGGAGATGGCCAGCGTCATGGTCTGCCCTCCCGGCACCGTGAAGTCTCGATTGGCCCGGGCCATGGCGCGGCTGCGGGCCGAGTTGGTCAGAGAGGTCCCCCGCGATGACTGAGAAAGACCAGGTGCGGATGAACGACGACCGACTCGGCGTCGTCCTGGCCGATGTCGGCCGTCACCTCGTGGTCGACGCACCGACCGGATCCGCCGTGGCTCCGGCCCGGCGGGCCGGTCGTTCGCCCGGCGCCGCCCGCCGCACGCTGCTCGTTGCCGCGCTGGTGATCACCGTCGTAACCGGCACGGTGCTCTCCATCGCCCCAGCCCGCCGGGTGGTTGGGGGATGGCTGCGGGCCGGCGGGATCGACGTCAGCGTGGATCCCGATGTCGGCGGCCACATCGACGGGCTCCCCTCGTTCATCGAGGACGCCACGCCGATCGACCCCGATCGCGCCAGCGACCTGCTCGTTCGACCGCCGACCGGCCTGGGCTCCACGTCGCTCGGGGCACCCGATGGGTGGTGGACGGTTCCCGAGGGTGGGCTGCTGCTCACGTGGAACGAGGATCAGACCTCGTTGTGGATCGTCGTCACCGACGACCATCAGACCGGCATGATCGACAAACTGGTCGCCTCGGCGCAGGCGGCGACCGCCCAGCCTGGACTGGGCGATGGTGGCTTGGCGGTGAGCGGACCTCACGTCATGCAGACCGAGCACCGTCGAGTGGCCGCCAACTCTGTCGTGGCGTGGCCGGATGGTGGGTTCACGTGGCGGCTGGAATCGGTCGCTGACCTGGACGACGTCGTGGCCCGGGCGGAGTCGATCGCCGCTTCGGTGCGCTGGTAGAAGTTGAGTCATATCGACTCAACAAATCTGTGCGGTCTGGTTGTCGGCGCGGCGCAGAGGACTTAGGGTGGACGTCGAGATCGTCACCGGCGGTTTCCCCGTTCGCCCCCGTTCACCAGACATCCAGGAGACAACTCATGCCCAAGGCAGTCGGTATCGACCTCGGCACCACCAACTCGGTCGTCGCCGTCCTCGAGGGAGGCGACCCGGTCGTCATCCCCAACTCCGAGGGGTCGCGTACCACCCCGTCGGTGGTGGCGTTCTCCAAGGCCGGCGAGGTGCTGGTCGGTGAGGTGGCCAAGCGCCAGGCGATCACCAACCCCGACCGCACGTTCCGCTCCATCAAGCGGCACATGGGAGAGGCCTGGAAGAGCGAGGACGTCGACGGCAAGCAGTACACCCCCCAGGAGATCTCGGCCCGGGTGCTGATGAAGCTCAAGCGCGACGCCGAGAGTTACCTCGGCGACAGCGTGCAGCAGGCCGTCATCACCGTGCCCGCCTACTTCGACGACGCCCAGCGCACGGCCACCAAGGAAGCCGGCCAGATCGCCGGGCTCGAGGTGCTACGCATCATCAACGAGCCGACTGCGGCCGCGCTCGCCTACGGCCTCGACAAGGGCGCCCAGGACGAGACGGTGCTGGTGTTCGACCTCGGCGGCGGCACGTTCGACGTGTCGGTGCTGGAGATCGGCGACGGCGTGTTCGAGGTCAAGTCCACCCACGGTGACACCCATCTCGGTGGCGACGACTGGGACCAGCGGGTCATCGACTGGCTGGTGCAACAGTTCAAGTCGGCCCACGGCGTCGACCTGGCGAGCGACCGCATGGCGGTGCAGCGTCTGAAGGAAGCGGCCGAGAAGGCCAAGATCGAGCTCAGCCAGGTGCAGCAGACCCAGATCAACCTGCCGTTCATCACGGCCACCGCCGACGGCCCGTTGCACCTCGACGAGAGCCTCAGCCGGGCCCGCTTCCAGGAGATGACAGCCGACCTCATCGAGCGTTGCCGCATTCCCTTCGAGCAGGCGCTCAGCGACGCCGGCGTGGCCAAGGGTGACCTCGACCACGTCATCTTGGTCGGCGGTTCCACCCGCATGCCGGCCGTGCAGGAGCTCGTCACGTCGCTCACCGGCAACGAGCCCAACAAGACCGTCAACCCCGACGAGGTGGTCGCCGTCGGCGCAGCCGTGCAAGCCGGCGTGCTGCGCGGCGACGTCAAGGACGTGTTGCTCCTCGACGTCACCCCGCTCAGCCTGGGCATCGAGACCCGCGGCGGTGTGATGACCAAGCTCATCGAGCGCAACACCACCATTCCCACCCGGCGTACTGAGGTGTTCACCACGGCCGAGGACCATCAGCCCTCGGTGGAGATCCACGTGCTCCAGGGCGAGCGGGAGATGTCGAGCTACAACAAGACGCTCGGCAAGTTCCAGCTCGTCGACCTGCCGCCGGCGCCGCGGGGCATCCCTCAGATCGAGGTCACGTTCGACATCGACGCCAACGGCATCGTGCACGTGTCGGCCAAGGACCGGGCCACCAACAAGGAGCAGTCGATGACCATCTCCGGTCAGTCCACCCTGGCCAAGGACGACATCGACCGCATGGTGAAAGACGCCGAGGCCCACGCCGACGAGGACCGCGCCCGCCGCGAGGAGGCCGAAGTCCGCAACAACGCCGACTCGCTGGTGTACCAGACCGAGAAGGTGCTGCGCGACCAGGGCGACAGCGTGCCCGCCGACGAGCGGGCCGCCGTCGAGCAGCCTCTGGCCGATCTCAAGAAGACCCTCGACGGTGACGACGTGGCGGCCATCAAGTCGGCGAGCGAGACGCTGATGTCGGCCAGCCACGCGTTCAGCCAGAAGCTGTACGAGGCCGCGGCTCGGGATTCCAACGCCACTGGCACGTCAGCATCGGGCCAGGATTCCTCCACCGGGGCCGGCTCGGTCGACGACGACGACATCGTCGAGGCGGAAGTGGTAGACGAGGAGACCGCTGGGGCCGGCGACGCCGAGCCGAAGTGATGGGTACCGAACGCGACGACGCCCCGGCTGAGGCAACCGAGTTCATCGAGGTCGACCAGGCCACCGACGGTTCGGTCGACACCGAGGCAAACAACAGCGCCGACGGCCCGAACGCAGCCAACGACGCCGAGGCCGCTGACCCGGACGACAACTCCGACACCGATACCGATACCGATACCGATACCGATTTCGAAACCGCCGCCGACGAAACCGGCGACGACACCGGCGACGGTCCAGATCAGGAGTTGGCCGACACCATCGGGAGCGAGATCGACGAGCTGGCCGCCGAGCGCGACTCCTACCGGGATATCGCCCAGCGCCTGCAGGCCGACTTCGAGAACTACCGCAAGCGCATGTCGGCCCAGATGACCGGGGAGATCGATCGGGCAACGGCCAAGTTGGCCGAGGCCCTGCTGCCGGTGCTCGACGCGGCCGAGGCGGCCTACGTGCAGCACCCCGACGAGGTCGGCCCCCTGCTCAACTTGATGCTCACCGAATTGCGCAAGCGCGGGCTGGAGACCATCGACCTGCTCGACCAGCCCTTCGACCCCAACTTGGCCGACGCCGTCGCCCACGAGGACGGCGAGGGCCACGAAGTGGTAGTGGCCGACGTGCTCCGGAGCGGGTACAGCTGGAACGGTCGCACGTTGCGCCCGGCGATGGTGCGCACCCGGTCGTGAGCGCGGGCGCCCACACGCCGGGGCGACGCCCCCGAGAATGAGAGACTGATCCGATGGCCGCACAGCGCGAGTGGTTCGAGAAGGACTACTACGCCGTCCTGGGCGTGTCCGAGTCGGCGTCACCCAAGGACATCACCAAGGCCTACCGCAAGTTGGCTCGCGAACTGCACCCTGACCGCAACCCCGACGACGCCTCGTCCGAGGAGCGCTTCAAGGCAGTGTCGGCCGCGTACGACGTGCTCGGCGACGACGCCAAGCGGGCCGAGTACGACGAAGTCCGCCGGCTCGGCCCGGCCGGTGGTGGCCCCGGAGGTGGTGGTGGCTTCCGCTTCAACGTCAACGACATGCGCGACGGTGCCGGCGGATTGGGCGACCTGTTCGGCCAGATGTTCGGACGCGGTCGCGGCGCGCCGGGGGCCAATGGTCCCTCCGGGGTCGGCCCCCGCCGCGGCGACGATGTCCGCGCTCAGCTCAGCATGGAGTTCGTCGACGCCGTCTTCGGCCTCACCACCACGCTGCACCTCACCACCGACGCTCAGTGCGAGACCTGCCACGGCAGCGGCGCCCGACCTGGTACCACGCCCAAGCTCTGTCCGGTGTGCGGCGGGCGCGGCGTCGTCGACGACAACCAGGGCATGTTCTCGTTCTCCACGCCGTGCCGCAATTGTGCCGGTGTCGGCACCGTCATCGACGACCCGTGTCCCACCTGCCGCGGCGCCGGCACCGTGCGCCGGGCCCGCCAGGTGAAGGCGCGCATCCCGGTCGGCGTCAACGACGGCCAGACCATCCGCCTCAAGGGTCGCGGTGGTCCTGGGTTCAATGGCGGCCCGCCCGGCGACCTGCTCGTCGACATCCGGGTGGAACCCGACCCCCACTTCGGGCGCTCCGGGCTCGACCTCACGGTGCGCATCACCATCGACTTCTGGCAGGCCGCGCTCGGTGACGTCATCAGCGTGCCCATGCTGCGCTCGCCCGACGTCACGCTGCGCGTCAAACCCGGCACCCAGTCGGGCAGCCGCCATCGCGTGCGGGGTAAGGGCATCTCCACGCCGAAGGAGACCGGCGATCTCATCGTCACCATCGACGTCGAGGTCCCCCGCCACCTGTCCAAGGAGCAGCACGAGGCCATCGAGGCGCTGAAGGCCGCTAGCCGCGTCGACGAAGGCGTGGGGGCGCGATGAACGAGCGCAGCGAGGGCGGGCCAGCCGGGCGAGCGCTAGCGAGTCGGGTGGCGGTGGGGTTCGGGGCGCAGTCCCCGGGGGCGCGATGAGCGAGCGCAGCGAGGGCGGGCCAGCCGGGCGAGCGCTAGCGAGTCGGGTGGCGGTGGGGTTCGGGGGCGCAGCCCCCGGGGAAGCATGAGCGAGCGTCGCCGCACCCAGGCCGTGTACGTCATCTCGGTGGCGGCCGAGTTGGCCGGCATGCACCCCCAGACCCTGCGCATCTACGAGCGCAGGGGTCTGGTTCGTCCGGCCCGCACCCAGGGCGGCAACCGCCGTTACTCCGACGCCGATCTCGAGGTGCTGCGCCGCATCGCCGGACTAGCCGAAGCCGGGATGAACCTGGAAGGCATCCGCCGGGTGATGGAGCTGGAGGCCGAGGTGGAACGGTTGCGCGCCGCGCTCATCGAGGCCCGGGCCGAGGCCCGCAATGCCACGATCGAGGCCCAGCGCCGCCAGCGGCGCGACCTCGTCCCGCTGCGCCAGGCCGTCGCCGTGTTCGGCGAACCGCCCAAGTTCCTCCGCGACCAGGAGTAGCGAGGGGACCAGGCGATCGCGCAACCGATGGGAAGCCAGCAGGACCGTACCGTCCGGTTGGCTCCCATCGGTCGCCTGTCCGTTCGGTCAGGGGCGGCGGGTTGGGCGGCCGCGAGTGATCTCGGCGATGGCGTCGGTGAGCACCGCGTCGAGGATGTCGGTCTGCGCCGTCCGCGTGGATCGCGGAGTGGTGACGGGCTGGGGGGCCAGCGACCGCAGGTTGGGCATCGGCGGCACGGGCACCGGCGACGCCAGCATCGACGCCAGCACATCGACCCGCGGCGCCGCCTCGCGTGCGGCTCGCGAGCGGGCCGGGTCGCGCCGGTCGCCGCCGCCGTCATCGTCCGGCGCATCAACCGTCGCGCCCCGCCAGCGGGCGAGCAGCTCCGGCTCGATCGACACCTCGTCGGCGAACACCAGCAGTACCGCGATGGCGTGCTTACACATGGCCCCGCCCGCGCCGTCCGGGCACGTGCACTCCACCGACATCTCGGTGCGGTCGGGGATGAACGCCACCGCACTCCCGGCCGTCGTCAGGTCGCCGCTGATGGTGACGCGGTCGGGGTCGGCGCAGAGCGACACCCGGTAGGGCTCGCGACGACTGCCCAGCACCTCGCCGGTCACCTCGCCGGCCCGGATCTCGATGTCGGTGACGGCTCCGTCGGCGGCGTAGCGCTTGCCCCGGGAATAGCGACCGGGCTCGGAGAGCTCGGCGCTCAACGCTCGCAACATGGTGGCCGGGATGCGCCCCGGTTGCTGGCCGAAGCGGTGGCGGGGTCGGCTCATCGGGACGCCGCTTCCGGTGCCGGTCCGGGCTCGGCGCCGGCCCCGGTCCCGGCTGACCGGCCCGGCACGGCGCCGAGATCGAGGCGCACCAACGCTTGGAGGTCGGCGGTGGACAGCTCCGACAACCACGACTCGCCCTGACCCACCACCACGTCGGCGAGGGCTTGCTTGTCGGTGATCAGCTTGTCGATGCGTTCCTCCACCGTGCCCTCGCAGACCAGCTTGTGGACGAGCACCGTGCGCTGCTGGCCAATCCGCCAGGCCCGGTCGGTGGCCTGGTTCTCGACGGCGGGATTCCACCACCGGTCGTAATGGATCACCTGGCTGGCCGCCGTGAGGTTGAGTCCGGTCCCGCCGGCCTTCAACGACACCAGCAGTAGGGGCGGCCGGACCCCGGTGACCGTGTCCACCCCTTGGAACTCGGCCACCATGCGCTTGCGCTGGGTGGCACTGAGCGAGCCGTGCAGGAACGGCGTGGCCCAACCGAATCGTTCGGTCAGGTGACGCCGCAGGATGCCGCCCATGTCGACGTACTGGGTGAACACCAACGCTCGCTCACCCATCTCCACCAGCTCGTCGACGAGTTCGTCGAAGCGGGCCAGTTTGCCCGAACGGCCCGGAATGCGCCCGCCGTCACCGATGGCGTTCATCGGATGGTTGCAGATCTGCTTGAGCTTGGTGAGGGCGGCGAGGATCAGCCCCCGCCGCTTCATGCCGCCCGCCGATGCCGCGTCCTCCAGCAGGTCGTCGACGACGTGCTGATACAGCGTGGCCTGCTCGCGGGTGAGGCCGGCGAAGGCGATCTGCTCGATCTTGTCGGGCAGGTCGGGCACCAACGAGCGGTCGGCCTTGGTGCGGCGCAGCACGAACGGTTGGGTGATCCGGCGCAGCTCGTTGGCGGCCACCGCGGCCTCGTCGGCGTCATCGGCGCGCTCGATCGGCTTCGAGTAGCGGTGACGGAACTTCTCGCGCGAACCGAGCATCCCCGGGTTGACGCCGTCGAGGATCGACCAGAGCTCGGACAACCGGTTCTCGACCGGTGTCCCCGTCAGGGCCAGGCGCTGGACCGCACGTAGCCGGCGCACCGCTCGGGCCGCCTTGGTGGCCGGGTTCTTCACGAACTGGGCCTCGTCGAGCACCACCGTTGACCACTCGATGCCCGAGAGGTGTTCGATGTCGCGAGCCAGCAGCCCATAGGTGGTGATGGTGAGATGACCGCCCGGACCGGCGGCGGTGGCCAGCTCCAAGGCGCCCTGGTCGCCGTCGCCGTCACCGTTGGCTGCGTCTCCACCCAGCCGGCGGCCGGCGCCGTGATGGACGGTGACGGGGAGGCTGGGAGTGAAGCGCCTGGTCTCGGTCTCCCAGTTGTGCACCACCGAGAGCGGGCACACCACCAGATGCCGCCCGGGCCGGTCGACGAGGTGGGCCAGGGTGGTGGCGGTCTTGCCGAGACCCATGTCGTCGGCCAGGCACCCGCCGAGATCGAGACGCGAGAGAAAGCGCATCCAGCTCAGGCCGCGCCGCTGGTAGGGACGCAGCTCGCCGACGAATCCGGCGCTCTCGTGCTCCTCCCGCAACTCCTCGTCGGGCAGCCCGCCGAGCAGCCGCCCGCTCCACCGGGCGAACAGATCGGCGTCATCGTCGCCCGCTTCGTCGAGTTCGTTGTCGAGGGCCGACTCGTCGGCGCTCAGTTCGTCACCCGCCGACTTGGCGTCGGCGGCCAGGCGGAGCAGGGCGATGGCCTCGGCCTTCTCGGCCTGGTCGACATAGTCGGTGAGCCGGCGCCGGGCCCGGCGGATGGCGTCGGGATCGATGCGCACCCAACGCCGACCGGTGTGCAGCAGCGTCGACCCGGCGGCCTCGGCCCGGGCCAGTTCGGCCTCGGAGATCACCGCCGAGCCCTCCGACTCGGCCACGGTCAGCGACCACTTGACGATGGTGTCGCGATTGAACCCGGCCGTCCGGTCGCTCGGCGGCGCCGGCGCCGCCACCCCGCGCACGGCTACCCGGGTGCGCACCAGATGCTCGGGCCCGATGAGGTGGATCCCGGCCCGGGCCAGGGCGTCGGGGGCCTCGTCCAACAGCTCGCCAGCCGCGTCGACGTCCAGCTCGATCGACGTCGGCTGGACCTGGTCGGCCAACGGGGCCAGCACGGGGACCACCTCACCGATGATGCCGACCGCTTCGCGCAGCGTTCGCTCGAGCAGGCCGACGTGCTGCTCGTTGGTGGCCACTTCCAACGCCAGCGCGGTGACAGCCCACACGTCGACCGCCGTGCACCAGCGGCCGGCGTCGGCCTCGTCGACGAGCTCCAGCTCGACCACCCACGGATCGAGACGGTCGTCGGGCACGACAAGGCGCAGCCGAGCCCGCACAACCGGCTCGCCGATAGCTCGCGCTGCGGCCCGCTGGAGGCCGTCGGCCAGCCAGGCCAGGGCGTCGGCGTCGGCTGCCTTGTTGACCGGCACCCGCCGATCGGCCCCGGCGAGGGCCCGAAAGGCGGTGCGCACCATGGCCGTGTTGGGTGAGCGGTCCCGGGGCACGCTCGGCGCCCACAGCCGCGTCGCCAATCGTTGGCGGGCCAGGGCGTCGACGAACATGGCGAACACCCGCACCGTCACGTCGTCGTGGGGAGGATCACCGGGCCGGTGCTCAACATCGCGACCCCCGTCGGCCCGCACGATCGGCGGCCGGGCCGGCTCCATGGCGGCCAGGGCGTCGTCGATGATCTGACTGGACAGCGCCGACCACACCACCTCGGCCAGCGGGTGGTGTTCGACCGCCGGGTGCACTGTGGGCACGACGAACCCGCGGTTCACCACGGCCGCGGCGAAGCGGGCGACGGCCCCGAACCAGCGCACCGAATCGCTCGTCGTTGCGGCGGTCTCCAGCTCGGCGCTCGCCAACCAGCGGGGTGCCCCGAGGGCATCGAGGCGCATCGACATCGGCCGCATCGATTCGCCACCGGGGGTGCGCACGGTGACGGACGACAACGCGCTCATCAGCATCGGCGGGGCGGCCCAGGCGGCCGACCGGATAGTGCGAAAGAGCACCGGCGACGACATGGTGGTGCTGCCGTCCCAACCCCACAGGTGGACCGAATCGTCCTGCCAGGAGGCCTGCACCGACGCCGGCGAGATTGGCCGGGGCGCATTGTTCCGGTTGCTCACCCGCCTCTCCCACGCCACTGCATCGCCCCTTTCGTGCCCTGACCTGGCCGTGCCCGCCATCTCCTCGGAGGCTATCGAGGGGGTGTGACGCCGTCATGGCGTTCCCCGGTCACGCAGGCCGCCAGGGGTCACTCACTCGCTGGCGCTCGTTCGCTCGCGTCGTCGGACGCGGTGCGGCATCACGGTCAGCGTTCCCCGGTCACGCAGGCCGCCAGGGGTCACTCACTCGCTGGCGCTCGTTCGCTGGCGCTCGCTCGTTCGCATCGGAGACACCGTGCACCAGCGATTGTCATGGCGCGTTCCGCCGCCCGGCGGTTGACGAATCGTTTGCACGGTCCCAGTCCCGTCTCTACGATGCCGCTGGAGTCGTATGTCAGCGCCGCCGGCGCTGACGCCACAGGGGGAGAGGTCGATGAAGACACGTTCATTGCTGGCTATTGCGCTGGCCGGAGGGTTGGCGGCGGCGGGAACGGCCGGATCGGGCGTGTTCGCCCAATCGCCACGTAGCGCCGACGTGGTGGAGTTGTCACTGCTCGACAACTCCATCAAGGGTGGCAAGAACGAACGGGCTGCGGCCTGGATCGAGGACGATCTGATCCCCGCGTTCGAGGCCGAGATGGAGGCCGCCGGCACGCCGGTGAACGTCACGTTCGAGGGGCGCGGCGTCGACGACGAGGACTACAAGAGCCAGTTGGCTCTCGACCTGGGCTCCGGTGAGGGCCCTGACGTGTTCTCCATCGACGGCATCTGGGTGGGCGAGTTCGCCACCGCCGACTACATCGCGCCGCTCGCCGACGTGGTCGGCCCCGAGGTCGAGGACTGGGACGGCTGGGCCCAGATCACCGAGGCGGTGCAGGCCAACGGCATGTTCGACGGCAACCGCTTCGGGGTTCCTCAGGGCACCGACGGACGGGTGATCTACTACAACAAGGAACTGTTCGAACAGGCCGGCCTGCCCGCCGACTGGCAGCCGGCCACCATGGACGAGGTGCTGGAAGCGGCCCGGGCCATCAAGGAGGCGCTGCCCGACGTGACGCCGATGCAACTCAACGGCGGTGTGGCCATGGGTGAGGCAACCACCATGCAGGGCGCCCTGCCGCTGCTGGCCGCCGCCGGCGGTTCGGTCTACGACGAAGACTCCGGGCTGTGGACCGGAGCCACGCCGGAGATGGTGGCCATGCTCGACACCTACGCCACCGTCTACGGTGACGAGGGCCTCGGCGACCCCGAGCTGCAGCTCCTGCAAGACGGGCGGGACCGCTCCTTCGAGGCCTTCGCCAACGGCGAGATCGCCATGTTGCTCGAGGGGGACTACTTCTGGCGCTCCGTCGTCAACCCCGACCCCGAGCAGGCGTTGTTCCCCATGGAGAATCGTGACGAGGTCGTCGGCTGGACGATGATCCCGGCCTACGAGGCCGGTGGGGCGCTCGGTGGTCTGGACGGCGCGTCGATGTCGGGTGGCGGCGTGTGGACGATCGGACCGAACACCGAAAACGCGGCCGAGGCGTGGGCCCTGCTGACGTTCATGAACTCGGCCGATCAAGTCACCCTGGGCCTCGGCGACCAGCCCCGCATCACGGCGCGTGACGACGTGAACAGCGCGGTCCTCGCCGACGATGCCATGCTCACCTACATCGCCGAGACGGTGTTGCCGGTGACCCACTACCGCCCTGCCCTGGCCGAATATCCGACGGTGTCGGTGGCTTTGCAGGAGGCGGTCGAGGCCGTCGTGACCGGGACGTCGGCCGAGGATGCAGCCGCCGACTATCAAGCCGCCGTGGAAGAGATCGTGGGTGCCGACGCCGTGAACGGTGGCTGACGTCGCATCGGCGCCGATCGGCGTCACCGACGTCCCATCGAGTCGCCGCCGGGGCCGCAACTCCGGCGGCGACCTATTCGGCAAAGGTGGCGCGCTCTCGTTCGTCGCCCCGGCGGCGGCCGTCATCACCATCTTCCTCATCGTCCCCGCCGTCTGGACGCTGTACCTCGGCCTCACCAACCGCAACCTTTTCGGACCGGCGGCGTCCAACCCCGAGTTCGTCGGGGCCGAGAACTATCGCAACGCCCTCGACGACGATCGCTTCTGGCGGGCGTTGCAGTCGACGCTGCGTTATGTGGTCGGCTCGGCCCTCATCGGCCAAGCCGTGCTCGGCTTCACGCTGGCCTGGATGTTCCGCAACTGGAACACGTGGGTACGCCGGGCACTGGAGCTGCTCGTGGTGTTCGCCTGGATCATCCCGGGCACGGTGGTGGCCCGGCTTTGGCGGTCGTTCCTCGACAGCGAGGGCACCCTGAACACGTTGTTCAACCTGGACACCCGTTGGTTGATCGACCACGAGATGCTGTCGATCGTGCTCTACAACACGTGGCGGGGGACGGCGTTTTCGATGTTGCTGTTTGGCGCCGCCCTCAACTCGCTGCCGCCTTCGTACCTGGAGACGGCCAGGCTGGCCGGGGCGTCAACACGGCAACAACTCACCGGCATCGTGCTTCCCTCGATCAAGGGCTACATCCTCACCAACGTGTTGCTGATCAGCCTGTGGACGTTCAACGACTTCGGTCCCTACCTGCTCATCGGCGGCGGCCTCGGCCGGCGGACCGAGGTGTTGCCGGTCTACCTCTACAACGAGGCCTTCGACGGCGTCTATCGCTTCGGCTACGGGTCGGCCATCGCCGCCATCATCATGGTGATCAACCTGGTGATCGCCGCCTTTTACCTGCGGGCCGGCCGCCAACGGCGCACGGCGTGAGGCACGGTCAGCGTTCCCCGGCCACGCAGGCCGTTGGTGGCCGCTCGCTCGCTGGCGCTCGTTCGCTCGAATCGTCGGACGCGGTGCGGCATCACCGTTTGCTGCGTTCCCCGGCCACGCAGGCCGTTGGTGG
>Ga0136617_10002783_pt1 | contig 15576 bp, 10 predicted proteins | sample AntDrymUQ3222106_2_FD_129672 | JGI IMG/M metagenome (GOLD analysis project Ga0136617, IMG submission 129672) | Polar desert sand microbial communities from Dry Valleys, Antarctica - metaG UQ322 (21.06) | ecosystem: Environmental > Terrestrial > Soil > Desert | place: Antarctica: Dry Valley...
CGCGTGCACCTGAAGAGCCTGACCCTCAAGGGCTTCAAGTCCTTCGCCTCGTCGACGACCTTCCGGTTCGAACCCGGGATCACCGCGGTCGTCGGGCCCAACGGCTCCGGCAAGTCCAACGTGGTCGACGCCATCGCGTGGGTCCTCGGCGAGCAGGGTGCCAAGTCCCTGCGCGGCGGCAAGATGGAGGACGTCATCTTCGCCGGTACGTCGGGGCGTCCCCCGCTCGGCCGCGCCGAGGTGACTCTCACGATCGACAACTCCGACGGCGCGCTGCCGATCGACTACACCGAGGTCACCATCTCGCGGATCATGTTCCGCAGCGGCGGCTCCGAGTACGCCATCAACGGCCAGCCCTGCCGGTTGCTCGACGTGCAGGAGCTGCTGTCCGACTCGGGCATCGGTCGAGAGATGCACGTGATCGTCGGGCAGGGCCAGCTCGACTCGGTGCTCTCGGCGGGGCCCGAGGAGCGCCGCGCCTTCATCGAGGAGGCCGCGGGAGTTCTGAAGCACCGCAAGCGCAAGGAGAAGGCCCTCCGCAAGCTGGAGGCGATGCAGGCCAACCTCACCCGGGTGCAGGATCTGACCGGCGAGCTCCGCCGCCAGCTCAAGCCGCTCGGGCGACAGGCCGAGGTCGCCCGGCGTGCCGTCGTCATCCAGTCCGACCAACGGGATGCCCGGTTGAGGCTGCTCGCGGACGACCTGGTCCAGATGAGGTCGACCCTGGAGGCCGAGGTCGCCGACGAGACGGCGCTGCGCGAGCGCCGGGCCGAGGTCGAGCGGGCCCTCGCCGCCGTACATCAGCGAGAGTCCGACCTCGAGCAGGAGACCCTCGTCGAGGCTCCGGCGCTGGCCCGCGCCCAAGAGACCTGGTACCGCCTGTCCTCGTTGCGCGAGCGGTTCCGCGGCACCAGCGGGCTGGCGGCGGAACGGGTCCGGCACCTCGCCGATGAGCCCGAGCACGAGCGGTCCGGGCGCGACCCCGAGGAGCTCGAGGCCGAGGCCCGGCAGGTCCGCGCGGACGAGCGCGAGATCGCCGCCGCGGTCGAGCGGGACCGAGCGGCGCTCGCGGGTGCGGTCGCGACCCGCGAAGCCTCCGAAGCGGCGCTTCAGGGGGAGGAGCGCCGGGTCGCCCGGGCCGCCCGCGCGGCGGCCGATCGCCGTGAGGGGCTGGTGCGGCTGGCCGGTCAGGTCGCCGCCCGGCGCAGCCGGGTGGAGGCTGGTGACGCCGAGATCGGCCGGCTGGCGCCGGCGCTGGAGGAGACAGCCGCACGCGCGGCGCGGGCACAGGCCGAGTTCAGCGCGCTGGAGGCGCAGGTAACCGGGCTCGACGCCGGCGAGCGCAGCCTGGACTCCGAGCACGTCGAGGCCTCGGCCCGGCTCGCGGCCGCCGAGGACCGAGTGACAGCGCTGCGGGCGGAGGAGCGCGACGCCGAGCGCGAGCGGGCCACCCTGGTCGCGCGCAAGGAAGCCCTCGAGCTCGGCCTGGCGCGCAAGGACGGGGGCGCCACGCTGCTCGCCGCGACCGACCGGCTCGCTGGCGTCCTTGGCTCGGTCGCGGCGCTGGTCAGCGTCGAGCCCGGCTACGAGACGGCGGTTGCCGCCGCACTGGGTGCGGCCGCAGACGCCGTCGCGGTCCTCGACGTCGGCTCCGCGGTCGACGCGATCCGGCTGCTCAAGGACGACGACGCCGGCCGGGCGGGAATGCTTGTCGCCTCCGCCGGCGCGGCCGACGACGACGACGCGAACGTCCCGCCGGCCCCCGAAGGCTCCCGCCACGCGCTGGACCTGGTCGCCGCACCCGACGAGCTGCGGGCGACCCTGCGTCGCCTGCTCGCCGGCATCGTCGTCGTCGAGGGGCTGGGGCAGGCCCGCGAGCTGGTCGGTCGCGGCCCCACCCTGGTCGCGGTGACCCGCGACGGCGACGTCCTCGGCACTGACCGGGCGGCGGGCGGCTCCGCGACCGCGCCCAGTCTGCTCGAGGTGCAGGCTGCCGTCGACGAGGCCGACGCGCGCCTGGTCGACGCGGGACACCGGCTGGATCGGCTCCGGTTCGCGCTGCAGGGCGCGCTCGAGGAGCAGGCGGAGGCCGAGCGTGACGCCGCCGCCGCCCTGGTGCGGCTGCACCGCTCCGACGCCCAGCTCGCCGCGGTCGCCGAGCAGCTGGGTCAGCTCGGTGCCCAGGCGCGCGCCGCGCGGGCCGAGTCCGAGCGGGTCCAGCGCTCGATCGAGGCAGCCACCGAGCAGCTCACCGACGATCGGGAGGCGCTCGCCGAGCTCGAATCGCGCCTGGTCCTGGCCGAACAGTCCACCGACCAGACCAGCACCGGCCCGTCCAGCACCGACGAGCCCGACACCGGCCTGCGCGATGAGCTGACCGAGGCGTGCCGGGTGGCCCGTCAGGGCGAGATGGAGGCGCGCCTCGCGGTGCGCACCGGCGAGGAGCGGAGCCGGGCGCTGGCGGGCCGGGCCGAGGCACTGGACCGCAGCGCGATGCAGGAGCGCGCTGCGCGGGCGCGGGCCGTGGCGCGACGCGAGCGGCGGGCCCGGGAGGCGGTGGTCGCCCAGGCAGTGGCCGCCGCCGCCCAGATCATGCTCGGCCACCTCGAGCACTCGCTGGCGCTCGCTGCCGACCAGCGCGAGCAGGCCGAGGCGGCCCGGACCGGCCGTGACGAGGAGCGGGCGGGCGCCCGGGCCCACGCGCGCGAGCTGACGACGGAGCTCGAACGGCTGACCGACAGCGTGCACCGTGACGAGGTTGCCCGGGCCGAGCAGCGGCTGCGCATCGAGGCGCTGGAGGACAAGGCCCTGGACGATCTCGGCGTCGACCCCGACACACTGCTCGACGAATACGGTCCGCACCAGCTCGTGCCGCCGTCCCCGCCGGTGCCCGACGAGGAGCCGGTGATCGAGGCCGACGGAGCCGACGGGGCCGACGGAGCCGGGGCCGCCCCACCCCCCGAGCCGCGGCCCTACGTGCGAGCCGAGCAGGAGAAGCGGCTGCGCACGGCCGAGCGGTCGCTGGCGCTGCTGGGCCGGGTCAACCCGCTCGCCCTGGAGGAGTTTGCCGCCCTGGAGGAGCGACACCAGTTCCTGTCCGAGCAGCTGGAGGACCTCAAGGCATCGCGACGCGACCTGTTCGACATCGTCCGAGACGTCGACGAGCGCGTCGAGCAGGTCTTCACCGCGGCGTTCCAGGACACCGCCCGCGAGTTCCAGGGTGTGTTCGCGCGGCTGTTCCCCGGCGGGGAGGGCCGTCTGGTCCTCACCGACCCCGGCGACATGCTGACGACCGGGATCGAGGTGGAGGCGCGGCCACCGGGCAAGAAGGTCAAGCGCCTCTCCCTGCTGTCGGGCGGGGAGCGCTCGCTGACCGCCGTGGCGCTGCTGGTCGCGATCTTCCGGGCCCGGCCCAGCCCGTTCTACGTCATGGACGAGGTCGAGGCGGCGTTGGACGACGTCAACCTGGGCCGGCTCATCGCGATCATGGACGAGCTGCGCGAGGCGAGCCAGCTGATCGTGGTCACCCACCAGAAGCGCACGATGGAGATCGCCGACGCGCTCTACGGCGTGTCGATGCGGGGCGACGGCGTGACCAGCGTGATCGGGCAACGGCTGCGTGAGGCCGAGCCGGCCTGACCGGTTATCCACGGGTTTGTCCCGAGGCCGTGCAGGGCAGGCGTTGAGGCGATGATGTCTCTGCTGATCCTCCACCTGTCCTTCGGGGTGCTCGCCCTGCTCGTCATGGCGGTCGTCGCGCTCCTCCAGCATCACCGCACCGTGAGCCGCGACCCCGGGCGTGTCACCGCCCGGGCACCTCGGGTCACCGCTGCGGTCGCCGCGGTCGCCGACAAGGTCCACCCGGGGGAGGCGCCCCCGCTGGGCGTGCTGACCACGCCGGAGAAGTCCCGCCGCGCCTCGCGCCGGCTCGAGGCCGCCGAGTGGAAGGTGCGCCGGGGCGCCCGCGCGCTCACCACGCTCGCCCGCAGCAACGGCTAACGCACACCGAGCGGGTCACCCGGGACGTCGGCCCACCGGCTCGGCTCTGGGAGACTGACCCCTCGTGGAGACCCTGACGCTGGTTCTGGTCGTGGCGGCGGCCGTGGCCGTGCTCGGTGTCGTCGCCTTGGTCGGCCTGGTGGCGCCGTCCCGCCGGCGCCGCCGCGAGCCGTCGACGGACGGACCCGATGTCGCGGCTCCCACTGTCGCGGCTCCCACTCCCGAGGCGCCGGCCGCCGAAGAGCGAAGGCTGGACCACCCGGATCCCAGCGCCGGGCGGCTGACCCGGCTGCGTTCGCGGCTGGGGCGCTCGCAGAGCTCACTCGGCCGGGGCCTGCTCGGCCTGCTCTCCCGGGACCATCTCGACGAGGACACCTGGGACGAGATCGAGGAGGTGCTGCTCACCGCCGACGTGGGGGTGGGGCCGACCCAGGAGCTCGTGCAGCGGTTGAGGACAAGGGTCAGGACGCTGGGGACCCGCACGAGCGATGACGTCGCGGCGATGCTCCGTGAGGAGCTGCTCGCCCTGATCGGACCCGACCTGGACCGGTCGTTGACGACCAGCCGGGACGGTCGCCCGGCAGTCGTGCTGGTCGTCGGCGTGAACGGCACGGGGAAGACGACGACGGTGGGCAAGCTGGCCCGGGTGCTGGTCGCGGACGGCCGCACAGTCCTGCTCGGCGCGGCAGACACGTTCCGCGCGGCGGCCGCCGATCAGCTGCAGACGTGGGGAGAGCGGGTCGGCGCGCCCACGGTGCGTGGCCCCGAGGCGGGTGACCCCGCCAGCGTCGCCTTCGACGCCGTCCGGCAGGGCGCCGACGGCGGCTACGACACGGTCCTGCTCGACACCGCCGGCCGGTTGCAGAACAAGGTCGGGCTGATGGACGAGCTCGGAAAGGTCAAGCGGGTCGTGGAGAAGCACGGACCGGTCGACGAGGTCCTGTTGGTCCTCGACGCGACCACCGGCCAGAACGGGCTGGCCCAGGCACGGGTGTTCGCGGAGGTCGTCGACGTCACCGGGATCGTGCTGACCAAGCTCGACGGCACCGCCAAGGGCGGCATCGTGGTCGCCGTGCAGCGTGAGCTCGGGGTGCCAGTCAAGCTGGTGGGGCTCGGAGAGGGACCCGACGACCTGGCGCCGTTCGATCCCGTTGCGTTCGTCGATGCGCTCATTGCCCCCTAGGCCCGCCCCTCCCTCGGGAGGGCGTGTTCATCTGGACGTAACGCGCCGGATCGATCCTTCACGCCGGCGAAACACGTCGTACCGCCTCCTGAAACGCAATCGCCCCAGGCTGCTCGCGACCACACCGATGCTGCACCTATTCGAGGGGCACCTCCCGTGACACCAAGTGCAGGCGACACCGCCTGGATCCTGACCAGCGCCGCGCTGGTGCTGCTGATGACCCCGGGCCTGGCGCTCTTCTACGGCGGGATGGTCCGTGGCAAGAGCGTCCTGAACATGATGATGATGAGCTTCGGCGCGCTCGGGCTGATCAGCGTGCTGTGGGTCCTCTACGGCTACACCCTGGCCTTCGGCGACGACGTGGGCGGCGGGCTGCTGGGCGGGCTGGAGTTCGCCGGGCTCGAGGGGCTGCTGGCGGCCGACCCGCTGGGCGGCGTCGAGGGGGAGGCGGCCGGGCTGCCGCCGATGGCCTTCGTCGGCTTCCAGGCGGTCTTCGCGATCATCACCGTCGCCCTCATCAGCGGAGCGATCGCCGATCGGGCGAAGTTCGGTGCCTGGATGGTTTTCGCGGGCATCTGGGCCACTGTCGTCTACTTCCCGGTCGCGCACTGGGTCTTCGCGTTCGACGGCTACACCGCCGAGGTGGGTGGGTGGATCGCGAACGACCTGGCCGCCATCGACTTCGCCGGCGGCACCGCGGTCCACATCAACGCCGGGGCGGCAGGGCTGGCCCTCGCCCTCGTCCTCGGCAAGCGGGTCGGCTTCGGCAAGGAGCCGATCCGACCGCACAACCTCACGCTGGTCATGCTCGGCGCCGGCCTGCTGTGGTTCGGCTGGTTCGGCTTCAACGCGGGCTCCGCGCTCGGCGCGGGCAACACCGCGGCAGTCGCGTGGGTCAACACCCTGGTCGCGACCGCGGCGGCCTCGCTCGCCTGGCTCGCCACCGAGAGGGTGCGCGACGGCCACGCGACCTCGCTGGGCGCAGCGTCCGGTGTCGTGGCCGGGCTGGTCGCGATCACCCCGGCCTGCTCGGCGGTGGGCCCGTTGGGGGCGATCGCCGTCGGTGCGGTCGCCGGCGCCCTGTGCGCGCTCGCGGTCGGCCTGAAGTACAAGCTGGGGTACGACGACTCCCTCGACGTGGTCGGTGTCCACCTGGTCGGCGGCCTGGTGGGCACCCTGCTCGTCGGGGTCCTCGCCACCGCGGACGCACCTGCGGGGGTGGACGGACTGCTGTACGGCGGAGGGCTGGACCAGCTGTGGCGGCAGGCAGTGGCGGCCGGTTCGGTGATGGTGTTCTCGTTCGTCGGCGCCTACGTGATCGGCAAGCTGATCGATGTGACGATGGGCTTCCGGATCAGCGCGGAGGCCGAGGTGGCCGGTGTCGACCTGACGACCCACGCCGAGTCGGCCTACGAGCTGGGCGCGGTCACCGGAGGTGGCTACCGGGCGACGGCGCCGTCCACCGCTGCAGGGTCGACCGCCGTCGACGCGACGACGAGGGAGAGGGTGCAGGCATGAAGCTGGTCACCGCGGTCATCAAGCCGTTCAAGCTCGATGACGTCAAGAGCGCGCTGGAGTCCTTCGGCGTCAACGGCATCACGGTCTCGGAGGCCAGCGGCTACGGCCGCCAGCGGGGGCACACCGAGGTCTACCGCGGCGCGGAGTACACCGTCGACCTGGTGCCCAAGGTGCGGATCGAGGTGCTGGTCGACGACGCCGACGCGGACGACGTCATCGAGGTCATCGTCAAGAGCTCGCAGACCGGAAAGATCGGCGACGGCAAGGTCTGGTCGACGCCGATCGACACCGTGGTGCGCGTCCGCACGGGCGAACGTGGCGTCGACGCTCTCTGACGCCGCGGCGCGCGGGTTCGCGGGGTCGGGGGACTACCCGTCGCAGCGCCGCGACCTGCTCGCCAGACCGGGGCGACCCGGTCTCGCCACCAGGAGGGAGCTGTCGGCTCTCACCGACGCGTGGGTCGCCGACGTCTTCGCAGCAGCGTGCGCCACGACGGGGCACGAGAACGGTGGCGTCGCGCTCGCCGCAGTGGGTGGGTACGGCCGTGGCGAGCTGTCTCCCGGCAGCGACCTGGACCTGATCCTGCTCCATGCCGGGAAGAGCACGGTCGCCTCGCTGGCCGACAAGGTCTGGTATCCGATCTGGGACTCCGGCGTGAAGCTGGACCACGCGGTGCGCACGTTCGACGAGGGCCGTCGGCTGGCCGGTCAGGATCTCGCCGTCCTGCTCGGCCTGCTCGACTCCCGCCACGTCGCGGGAGACCCGGGCCTGGTGGGGCGGTTGCGGTCCACGGTCCTGGCCGACTGGCGTGCGGCGGCGCGCCACCGGCTGCCGGCGCTGCGCGAGGCCTGGGACGACCGGGGGGCCCGGCACGGGGACCTCCGCCACGACCTCGAGCCGGACCTGAAGGAGGGCCGGGGTGGCCTGCGCGACCTCGTGTCCTTGCGGGCCGTGGTGGCGTCGTGGGTCGCCGACCGGCCGCACCGCGACGTCGACGAGGCGGTCCGGCGGCTGGCCGACGTGCGCGACGCCCTCCACCTGGTGACCGGGCGGGCCGGGAACCGCTTGCTGCTGCAGGAGCAGGATGCGGTGGCCGCACGGCTCGGGCGGCCCGACGCGGACGACCTGCTCCGAGAGGTCGTCGGCGCCGCGTCCGCCGTGAGCCACGCCGCTGATGTCACCTGGCGACGGGCCGAGCAGGTCCTGCGCAGCTCCCGCACGACATTCCTGCGGGGCCGGCGTCCGGTGCTGCGGCTGCTCGGGCCCGGACTGGCCGAGCACGACGGCGAGGCAGTGCTCACCGCCCAGGCGGACCCGACGGCGGACCCCGCTCTGGTGCTGCGGATGGCGGCCCGCGCAGCGCGGGCCGGGCTCCCGCTTGCACCGAGCTCGGTCGACCGCCTGGCCGCCGACGTGGGGGCGCTTCCCGAGCCGTGGCCCGACGCCGCTCGGGACGCCTTCGTGGATCTGCTGGGGGCAGGACCCCCGCTGGTGCCGGTCTGGGAGGCCCTCGACCAGGCGGGCCTGGTGGCTGGCCTGCTGCCAGAGTGGGCGGTGGTTCGACACCTGCCGCAGCGCAATGCGGTCCACCGGTTCAGCGTCGACCGGCACCTCCTCGAGACAGCCGTGCAGGCGGCCCCGCTGGTGCGCGGGGTGCGACGACCGGACCTCCTGCTGGTGGCCGCGCTGCTGCACGACATCGGCAAGGGGTCGGCCGGCGACCACAGCGAGGCAGGCGTGCCGCTCGCCGTCACCGCCGCGACCCGGATGGGCTTCGCCGCCGCGGACGTGCGGGTCATCGGCGCACTGGTCCGCCACCACCTGCTGCTTCCCGACACCGCGACCCGACGGGACCTGGACGACCCGGCGACGGTCGCATTCGTGGCCACCGCCGTAGGCGACGCGGACGTGCTGCGGCTGCTGCACGTGCTCACCCTGGCGGACGCCCGCGCCACCGGTCCCGCTGCGTGGAGCGACTGGAAGGCGGGTCTCGTGGACGACCTGGTACGCCGAGTCGGGCTCCGCCTGGGCGGGGAGTCTGCGAGTGCTCCGGCCGGCCTGACGGCCGCGCAACGGGCTCTTGTGGACGCGCGGGAGCCGGCCGTGCTGGTCGAGCCCGGCGACGCGGTCACCTGGAGGGTCACGGTGGTTGCCCCCGACCGGGTCGGACTGTTCGCGACGATCGCCGGCGTGCTGGCGCACAACCGGCTGTCAGTGCGGTCCGCCCAGGTGCGCACCGAGGACGCCATGGCGTGCGACGTGTGGACGGTGGTGCCGGAGCGCGACGGCGAGCCGCGTGCCGACTCGCTGCGCCGGGACCTGCTGCGGGCGCAGTCCGGCGACCTCGACCTCACCCGGGCGCTCGACGGTCGCGACGCGGCGCGGCGGGCTCCCGCGGTGCCGCCCCCGCCGCCCCGGGTCGAGATGGTCCAGCGCGCCTCCGGGACCGCGTCGGTCCTCGAGGTGCGGGCGCACGACCGGCCCGGTCTGCTCTACCGCCTCGGCCGTGCCCTCGCCCTCATGGGAGTCGACATCCGGGCCGCGCGGGTCTCGACGCTGGGCGCGGAGGCCGTCGACGTCTTCTATCTGCTCGGCCCCGAAGGCGGGCGGCTCGACGCCGCATCGGTGCGCGAGGTGACCCGGCTGCTGACCGACGCAGCCGGCTGAGTCGGTTCAGCAACCCGGGAGAACCTCCCGGCGAGCAGCGCTATGTCGTCCGGGCGGGTGCTGCCCGGCAAGGTGTCGAGGAGGTGGTCCAGCAGCGCCGACGTCCCGGCGGGGGCGCTGCCGCCCGCCGCTCGCAGGCGGGCCAGGCCGACCTCGAGGTCCTCGCCCCTGCGTTCGACCAGCCCGTCCGTGTAGAGCACGATCGTGCTTCCTTCCGGCAGGACGGCCACCACCTCGCGGTAGTCCGGTCGGGCCCGGACCCCGATCGGCGGGTAGGGCTCACAGGCCAGGAAGGACCCACCGCCTGTGCCGTCCACGAGAAGGGCAGGTGGGTGGCCCGCGTTGACCATTCTGACCGTGCCGGTGGTCAGGTCGAGCAACGCGTAGAGCGCAGTTATGAACGTGTCGGGCTCCTGCGACCCGAAGCGGTTCAGTCGGCTCAGCACCGAGACCGGATCGGAGTCCTCGAGCGCGTAGGCATGCAGCGCATGCCGCGTGCGGCCCATCGTGATGGCCGCACGGACGTCGTGGCCGGCGACATCGCCGATGACCAGAGCCACCTCTGTTGCGGAGACCTGCAGCACGTCGTAGAAGTCCCCGCCCACCTCCACGTCGGCCGTGCCCGGGAGGTAGCGCGCGGCAACGTCGAGGCCGGCTACCTCGGGCAGCGCGTCCGGCAACAGACTCTGCTGAAGAGCAGCGGAGAGATCGTGCTCGCGCGCGAACGCCAGCGCGTTCTCGATGCTGGCCGAGGTGAGTTGGGCAAGCTGAACGATCATCGCCTCGTCGTCGGACGTGAAGTCGCCCTCGTGGCGGTCGGAGAGCCGCAGCAGCCCGAGATTCTGTCCGGTGCGAGAGATCAGCGGGGCGCCGAGCCATCCTCGCGGAAGTTCCTGACTGGTCGCCGTGACGCTCCGGACGGGTCCGCGCGGGTGGTCCTCCAGCTGACGTTGGTCGAGCCGAAGCGGCCGGTTGCTCTCGCACACCAGCGCATCGAGTCCCGCGATCCTGTCGGCGTCCACGGCGAGGCTGGCTACCGCTTGCTTGGCACCGATGATCTCCCGCGCCCTCTCCGCCACCAGGCTGAGTATCTGGTCGAGGGAAAGAGTGAGGCTGATGAGCAGCGCCGTCTCCGCCAGGGCTCGCAGTTGCTGGGAGCGGACCAGCTCTCGCTGGTGGGCCCTCTCCAGACTGGCTGCCTGCAGCTCCACGGTGCGTTCGTGCACCTCCAGCAGCTGCTCGACGGCCCGCACCTGATGCGCCCTCGGCGGACGGGCGGCGGGAGAAATCTTCGCGTCGTCGTTGAACACCGGCCCGAGGGCGAACGGCTGGACCGCGACCTTGACGCTCAGGGCCAGTGCCTCGAGCAGCTCGGCGGTCTGCGTGGTCACCACCGCCCGTGAGAACAGCACCACGGCGAAGAGGTCGCCGCTCGCGAGCAAGCCGCCGAACCCGACCACCGACTGGACGCCGTAGGGGACGACGAAGTCCTCCTGTGCAGGGATGTGCGAGCTGCCGACTGCCACCGGGACGTGGAAGACGTTGTAGCGCTTCTCGTCGATCCGGACGACGAGGTCGGCGTCGGCCTCACGCAGCGCCGACGTCTCAACGCCCAGCTGGCGGAGTAGCTGGGCGATCATGGGGAAGCGCTCGATGATCTCCTCGCTGGCCAGCGGGACGGCCTGGTGGCCGCGGGACTGGCGACGGTCGTTCCACTGGGGCTCGTCCCCGGCCGAGGCCAGCAGGGCGAGACACCTGGTCGAGGGTGCGAGCCCGCCGCCGCCGGCCAGTCCTAGCGCGGATCGTTGCGCCGTGTCTCCGAGCCGGTCGAGACGGTGGGTCTTGAAGAACCGGACCAGGACGCAGTTCCGCGCCGCACCGTCACCGAGCTCGTCGTACAGCCGTCGGACGATCTCGGCGGCGACGTCCTCCATCGAGCCCGCTGCCGATCCGCTGCGGCGCAAAGCGGCGCTGAGCGCGACCATGTCGCTGAGCGTCAGTGCGGCCAAGTCGGGCACAGGGGCCTTTCGTCGTCGTCGTGGTCCTGCACGACCCTAGGCGAGCGTGACCCAGGTAGTCGGCGACTAGCCTTGTCCTTTCCGTCGTACAGGACAGTTGGGACGCGCGTGTTTTCCACTCTCTCCGACCGCCTCGCCGCCACGTTCAAGAACCTGCGCGGCAAGGGCCGGCTCACCGATGACGACATCGACGCGACGGCGCGGGAGATCCGCGTTGCCCTGCTCGAGGCCGACGTCGCGCTGCCGGTCGTCAAGGACTTCATCGCCGCCGTCAAGGAGCGTGCCCGCGGCGCCGAGGTCAGCCAGGCGCTGAACCCCGCCCAGCAGATCATCAAGATCGTCAACGACGAGCTCGTCGGGATCCTCGGCGGCGAGACCCGCCGGCTGCGCTTCGCCAAGACCCCGCCGACGGTCATCATGCTCGCGGGGCTGCAGGGCTCGGGAAAGACGACGCTGGCCGGGAAGCTCGCGCACTGGCTGAAGGGTCAGGGCCATGCTCCGGTGCTGGTCGCGGCTGACCTGCAGCGGCCCAACGCCGTGACCCAGCTGCAGGTCGTCGGCCAGCGCGCCGGGGTGCCGGTGTTCGCGCCCGAGCCCGGGAACGGCGTCGGTGATCCGGTCGTCGTCTCGCGGGACGCGATCGAGCACGCCAGGCAGAAGATGCACGACGTCGTCATCGTCGACACCGCCGGTCGACTCGGCATCGACGCGGAGCTGATGCAGCAGGCGGCCGACATCCGCGACGCCGTCCGGCCCGACGAGATCCTCTTCGTCGTCGACGCGATGGTCGGGCAGGACGCAGTCAACACCGCCCAGGCGTTTCTTGACGGCGTCGGCTTCGACGGCGTGGTCCTGACCAAGCTCGACGGTGACGCGCGTGGTGGTGCGGCGCTGTCGGTCGCCAAGGTCACCGGTCGCCAGGTGATGTTCGCGTCGGCGGGGGAGAGCCTCGAGGAGTTCGACGCGTTCCACCCCGACCGGATGGCCTCCCGGATCCTGGGCATGGGCGACATGCTCACCCTGATCGAGCAGGCCGAGAAGGCGTTCGACAAGGACCAGGCCGAGGAGATGGCCGGCAAGTTCGGCCGTGGCGAGGACTTCACCTTCGAGGACTTCCTGGCGCAGATGGAGAGCGTCCGCAAGATGGGCTCGATGTCCAAGCTGCTCGGGATGCTGCCGGGCATGGGCCAGATCCGCGACCAGATCGAGAACATCGACGAGCGCGAGATCGACCGTGTCACCGCGCTGATCAAGTCGATGACCCCGGCCGAGCGGCGCGACCACAAGATCCTCAACGGCTCCCGCCGGGCCCGGATCGCCCGCGGTGCCGGCGCGACCGTGGCCGATGTCAACGGGCTGGTCGAGCGGTTCGCCGAGGCGCAGAAGATGATGCGCCAGATGGCGTCCGGCGGCGGGATGCCGGGCATGGCGGGCATGCCGGGCATGGCGGGCATGCCCGGGGTTCCCGGGATGAGCCACGGCAGGAAGGCCAAGGGCAAGGTGGCCGCCAAGGGCCGCAAGGCAAAGGGTGGCCGCTCGGGCAACCCGGCCAAGCGCGCGCTGGAGCAGCAGCGGGCCGCCGACCGGTCGGCCGGGGTGGACGCACCGGTCGCCGACCTCCCGGCGGACTTCGAGCTGCCCGATGAGCTGCGCAACCTGCTGCCACCGACCCAGCGCTGAGTCGTGACGGTCCAGCCGCTGCACGTGCGGGCCGTCGTGCTCCCCGACGGGGACGAACGCGACCTGTGGGTGGACGAGCGCGGCCTCGTGCGCGACGAGGCGGTGACCGGCGCCAGCACGATCGCCGACCGCGGTTTCCTGGTGCCGGGGCTGGTCGACGCGCACTGCCACGTCGGCCTGGATGCCGACGGAGCAGTCCCGCCGGAGACCCAGGAAGAGCAGGCCCGCACGGACCGTGACGCGGGCGCCCTGCTCCTGCGCGACGCCGGCTCGGCCGCCGACACCCGCTGGATCGACGATCGCGAGGACCTGCCGCGGATCGTGCGCGCCGGCCGGCACATCGGGCGGACCAAGCGCTACCTCCGCAACTACGCCGCCGAGGTCGAGCCGGTCGACCTGGTCGCCGAGGTCGAGCGGCAGGTGGCCCGCGGTGACGGGTGGGTCAAGCTCGTCGGTGACTGGATCGAGCGGGAGAGCGGCGACCTGGCGCCGTGCTGGCCGGCCGACGCCACGGCCGCGGCCATCGCCCGTGCGCATGAGCTCGGCGCGCGGGTCACGGCCCACGTCTTCGGCGAGGACGCGCTGCCCGACCTGCTCGGCGCGGGCATCGACTGCATCGAGCACGGGACCGGTCTGTCCGACGACCTGATCGCGCTGATGGCCGAGCGCGGCACGGCGCTGGTCCCCACCCGGCTCCAACTGGAGAACTTCCCGTCCTACGCGGCCGGCGGGCAGGCCAAGTTCCCCCGCTACGCCGCCCACATGCGCGCCCTGCACGCGCGGGGCGACACCACCCTGCGGGCCGCCTACGAGGCGGGCGTGCCGATCTACGCCGGCACCGACGCGGGCGGAGTGCTCCCGCACGGCCTGGTCGGGCGCGAGGTGGCTGCCCTGCACGACGCGGTCGGCCTCTCGCCGTACGACGCGCTCGGCGCCGCGTCCTGGCGGGCCCGCGCCTGGCTCGGCGTCCCCGGCGTCGTCGACGGAGCACCCGCGGACTTCGTCCTGTACGACGACGACCCGCTGGCCGACCTGGGCGTCCTCGCGCACCCCGCCCGGGTGGTGCTCCGCGGCCGCGTCGTCGCCTGACCCCGGCCGGATCGGGTCGGGATTGGGTGGCTCGGGATCGGTCTGGCACAATGGCGCGCTGTACCCGGCGTACGGCGGGCCCTCTTCCCCCGCGCACCGTGTCCATCCGGGCAGCCAGCACCGCAACCCCACGCGGCCCCCTGACGCCCACCACTCGACGTAGGAGCCAGTCCGCCGTGGCAGTCAAGATCAAGCTGATGCGCTTGGGCAAGATCCGAGCGCCGTACTACCGCATCGTCGTCGCCGACTCCCGCACCAAGCGGGACGGCCGCTCGATCGAGACGATCGGCAAGTACCACCCCACCCAGGAGCCCTCGCTGATCGAGGTCGACTCCGAGCGGGCGCAGTACTGGCTGGGCGTCGGCGCGCAGCCGACCGAGCCGGTCGCCGCCATCCTCAAGATCACCGGGGACTGGCAGAAGTTCCGGGGCGAGCCCGGCGCAGAGGGCACCCTGCGGGTAGCCGAGCCCAGGACCGACAAGAAGATGGTCTTCGAGACCGCCGCCAAGGACGCAGTCGGCAAGGACGGCGCCGTGAAGGACGGGGCGACGACGCCGAAGAAGCGCGCAGCCAAGAAGGTCGCCGCTGCTGCCGCCGAGGGCACCCCGGGCGCTGACCGCCCGACGGCCGACGAGGCTGCGGCCGAGGGCGACGTGCGCAAGGCAGGCGACGGCGGCGAGGAGAAGCCGGCCGAAGCAGCTCCGGCCACCGAGACCGCTGCCGCCAAGGACGAGGGCTAGGACATGCTCGAGGAGGCTCTCGAGCACCTCGTGAAGGGCATCGTCGACCACCCCGACGAGGTCTCCGTCCGCGACCGCACCGGTCGTCGCGGCCGGTGCCTCGAGGTGCGGGTGCACCCCGAGGACCTCGGCAAGGTGATCGGCCGCAACGGACGCACCGCCAAGTCCCTGCGCACCGTGGTCGGCGCCCTCGGTCCGGAGCGCAGCGTCCGGGTCGACTTCCTCGACGTCGACGAGCGCTGACCCGCTCGCACCTGGCCGGCGGCTGATGGAGGTCGTCGTCGCCCGCATAGGGCGCCCGCACGGCATCAAGGGCCAGGTCTCGGTCGAGGTCCGCACCGACGAGCCCGAGCGCCGGCTCGCGCCGGGCAGCACGCTGCGGACCGAGCCTGCCAGCGCCGGCCCCCTCACGATCGTCGACGGCCGGGTGCACAGCGGTCGGCTGCTGCTGACCCTGGCTGGCATCGAGGACCGCTCCGCCGCCGAGGGTCTGCGCGACGTGCTCCTGGTCGCCGACGTCGACCCGGACGAGCGCCCCGAGGACCCGGAGGAGTTCTATGACCGCCAGCTGGTCGGGCTCGCGGTCTACACCGTGGACGGGACGCACGTCGGCGAGATCGGCGAGGTCCTGCACCTGCCCGGCCAGGACGTCCTGTCCGTACGACGGGGCGCCGCCGCACCG
>Ga0136617_10002784_pt1 | contig 15576 bp, 15 predicted proteins | sample AntDrymUQ3222106_2_FD_129672 | JGI IMG/M metagenome (GOLD analysis project Ga0136617, IMG submission 129672) | Polar desert sand microbial communities from Dry Valleys, Antarctica - metaG UQ322 (21.06) | ecosystem: Environmental > Terrestrial > Soil > Desert | place: Antarctica: Dry Valley...
GCGGTGGTTGAGCTCAGGCGTGCTCACTCGCCGCGGATTGTCGCCGACGCGGCGGCTGCGGGCAAGCGGAGGGGACGCGGCGGGCCGCGCCCCCTCCGGGATGCCGCTTAGCCTGGATCCACTTACGGCACGACCGTGATCCGGTCGAGCGCCGGCGGGGCGATCGGGGCGCCCGTCAGCGACGGTGCCAGGTAGTCGGTCAGCGCATCGGTGTCGACCGCGCCCCCGAGCCGTTCCGTGCCGGAGCGGAGCACCGTGAAGCGGTCGCCGCCGTCGGCGAGGAACGAGTTGACCGTGATCCGGTAGCTCGCCGCCGGATCGACGGCCACGCCGCCGATCGCCAGGCTCGTGACTGGGTTCGGCGCGCTCGCGCAGGCCGCGTTGCCCAGCAGCGCGGTCGCGTCGCTGAGGTCGTAGGTGTACGTCACGCCCTGCGACGGCAGCAGCACCGTCGGCACGGTCTGGCCGCACCACTGCTGCTTGAGCACGTCGAGCAGCTGCTGGCCGGTGAGGGTCATCGTCACGAGGCTGTTGCCGAACGGCTGGACCGTGAAGGCCTCGCCGAACGTCACGTTCCCGTCGCCCTCGGCGCCGCTGGCCGCGAACACGAAGCCCGGATCGCGCACGCCGCCCGGGTTCATGAAGGCGGCCACCGCCTGGCCCGTGGAGGCCGAGGACGTCGCGGCGAGCTGGGCGTCCGCGATCAGGTTGCCGGCCGGGTTCTCGCGCGAGTCGTCGGGCGTCTTGGTGATGTCCGTCGTGATCCGGCCGATCACCTCGTCGCGCAGCGGGGCCGCGAGCGTCGTGTAGTGCTCGATCAGCGCCGTGATGTCAGGCGCCTTCATGACGGTCTGCGCGGTGACGCGGTTCTCGGCCACCACATCGACGACGTGGCCGCTGCGGCGCTCGATCTCGAGGTCGATCCTGCTGTGCACGCGGCCGAACGAGCTGGCGCTCGTCACCGTCCGGTAGGAGCGCTGCTTGTTGCGCACCTGGCAGTTGTACGGCGAGTGGGTGTGCCCGGTCACGAACAGGTCGACCGCCTTGTCCGTGCGGCCGACGATGTCGACGATCGGCCCGGTGAGGCCGCCGGCGCAGGCGTCGGGGCTGCCGCCGCTCGCGGCCTGGAAGCCGCCCTCGTGCAGCAGGACGACGATCGCCTCGACGTCATGGCGCCGCTGCAGCTCGCCGGCGTACTTGTTCGCCGTGTCCGCCTCGTCGAGGAAGCGCAGGCCCTGGATGCCGGCCGGGGAGACGATGTCGGGCGTGCCTTCCAGCGTCATCCCGATGAAGCCGACCTTCACACCGCCGATCCGCTCGATCTTGTACGGCGCGAACAGCGTCCGGCCCCGCGCGTCGACCACGTTGGCGGCCAGGAAGTCGAACTTCGCGCCGGAGAAGCGGCCGGTCGGGCCCTTGCAGGAGCCCTCGTCGTCCGTCGGATGGCAGCCGCCGCGCTGCATGCGCAACAGCTCCTGCGCTCCCTCGTCGAACTCGTGGTTGCCGACCGCGTTGAGGTCGAGGCCGATCTTGTTCATCGCCTCGATCGTCGGCTCGTCGTGGAACAGCGCCGACAGCAGCGGGCTGGCGCCGATCAGGTCGCCCGCGGAGACGACCAGCGAGTTGCGGTTCTGGCGCTCGAGGTCGCGGATGTAGGTCGCCAGGTACTCGGCGCCGCCGGCCGGGATGCGGTCGTCGAGGCCGCCGGTCGGGCTGATCGTGCCCGGCGTCGAGGCCTCGAGGTGCCCGTGGAAGTCGTTGAGGCCGATGAGCTGGACGTCGACCGTCTTGGCGGCCGCCGCGCTCGGCGCGGCGATGGCCAGAGCGGCGAGCGCCAGTCCGAGGACGCGCGCACAGGTGATGTGCATCGAGAGTTGCCCTTTCGTTCGTCGATCGGGGGGCCCGCACCGGGCACCGGACCGCAAGGGTCGCGCCGGCGAACCCCCGGCGCGTTATGTTGCGGTGAAGCCTAAAGCGCAGGGGCGGCTCATGTGAACTCGCCCTCGGAGTGCGGGCCCACGCAGGCGATCGACAGCTCCTCCGAGACGCCGCGGGCGACGTCGGCGACCTGGTCGAGCGTGGTCTCGTCGAGCGCCCGAATCGCCGCGTCGGGGTGGATGTCCTGGCCGAAGACGACGGTCTGGGAGGCGGCGTGGCGGGCGACGGCATTGGTGTTCTCGAACGCCAGCACGCGGCGCCCGGCCGAGTAGGCGCGGGCGCGCTCGAACTCCTCCTCCTTCGGGCCGTCGGCGCGCAGCTCGTCGACGATCGCGCGCATGCGCGCGTACGCCTCGACGCACTTGCCGGAGTCCAGGCCGGCCGAGAGCTGGAGGATCGGCACGTCGGCGAACACGTGGTCGAGCGAGTAGACGGAGTAGGCGAGCCCGCGCTGCTCGCGGATCTCGTCGAACAGCCGCGAGCCCATGGAGCCGCCCAGCAGCGTCGAGTAGACGGTCAGCGCGGCGCGGCGGCGCACGTCGCGCGGGTCGACGTCGGGCCGGTAGGACATCCGCAGGTGGGACTGGTTGGAGTCGCGCTGCTCGACGAGCGTCCGCGGGGAGAAGGCGGGGGCCGGCTCGAACGCGCCGTGGGGCGAGATCGACGGGAAGCGGCAGAACGCCTCGGCCAGCTCGCCGTCGTCGGGCAGCGAGTCGAGGTTGCCGACCAGGAACGCGCCGCCGCGGGCGCCGGCCCACTGGCGGCTGCGGAAGGCGACGATCGCGTCGCGACTGAAGCTGCGCAGGTGCTCGGCCGGACCGAGCACAGGGCGCCCGAGCGGGTGCTCGCCGAACGCCGCGCGGTCGATCAGGTGCTCGGCCATGATCGACGGCTGGTCGTCGGCGCGGGCGATCTCCTGGATCACGACGCCGCGCTCGCGGTCCAGCTCCTCGGCGTCGATCTTCGGGCGCCCGACGAAGTCGGTCAGCAGGTCGATCGCCTCGGCGGCGACCTCGGCGCGGCAGGTGATGTGGAAGGCGACGAGGTCGTGCGAGGTGTAGGCGTTGAGCACCGCGCCCATCCGCTCGGCGGTCTCGTTGACCTTGCGGTAGTCGTCGAACTTCTGGCCGCCCTTGAACACCAGGTGCTCGAGGAAGTGGGCCATGCCGTTCTCCTCCGGGCGCTCGGTGCGCGCGCCGGCGTCGAAGGCGACGAGGACGGTCAGCGCGCGGGTCCCGGGGATCTCCACGCGATGGATCCCGAGCCCGTTGGGCAGTGAGGAGCTGTCGATCGAGGCCATGCTCCGAGGGTAGAGGTTGCAGGGATTCTCTCAGGGCGCGTGAAGCCGGCCCGGTACCCTCCCTCGCTGCCATGGCCGCGACCGAACGCCACGTCCGCCGCAGCGCCGAGCGCCCTGCCCCGCCGCCGCGCGCCGGCGCGATCATCGACTTCGGGGGCGTCTCGAAGCGCTACTCGAGCGGCGACGTCGGGCTGGAGGACGTCTCCTTCGCGATCCAGCCGGGCGAGTTCGTGTTCCTGGTCGGCGCCAGCGGCTCGGGCAAGTCCACGACGATGCGGCTGCTGATCAAGGAGACCGAGCCGACCGAGGGGACGATCACCGTCGCCGGCCGCTCGCTGGAGGAGATCTCGCGCCGCCGCGTGCCGTACTACCGCCGCAACCTCGGCGTCGTCTTCCAGGACTACAAGCTGCTGCCCAACCGGACGGTGTACGAGAACGTCGCCTACGCGCTGCAGGTGACCGGCGGCACGCGCCGCGAGATCCGCGAGAAGGTGCCCGACATCCTGCGGCTGACGGGCCTCTCCCTGAAGCTGCACTCCTACCCCGACCAGCTCTCCGGGGGCGAGCAGCAGCGCGTCTCGGTGGCGCGCGCGTTCGTCAACCATCCACCGCTGCTGCTGGCCGACGAGCCCACGGGCAACCTCGATCCCGAGACCTCGATCGGGATCATGCAGCTGCTCTACCGCATCAATCGCACGGGCACCACCGTGGTCGTCGCGACGCACGACGTCACGATGGTCGACCGCATGCGCCGGCGCGTGATCGAGCTCGCCGGCGGACGCGTGGTGCGCGACGAGCGCACGGGCGGCTACAGCGCGCGTGACGAGAGCACGCAGGAGTTCGGCGCGCGGCTGTGGGGGGACGTCGAGTGAGCTTCGGCTTCTTCTGCCGCGAGGCGGTGCGGGCACTCAAGCGCAACGCGGTCCCCTCGTTCGCGGCGATGGCCACGGTGCTCGTCACCGTGCTGATCCTCGGCGTGTTCATCCCGATGGTGCAGGCCACCACCGGCGCCGCCAACGAGGTCCGCGGCAAGGTCATCGCCAACGTCTACCTCGAGAGCGACGCGAGCCAGGCCGACGCCGACCGCGTCCGCAGGATCATCGAGACGCAGGTCCCGCACGTCGGCAGCGCACAGTTCGTCTCCAAGCGCGAGGCCTTGAACGCCCAGCGCGACGCCGGGCGCGGCGACTACTACGACCTGCTGGGCACCAACCCGCTGCCGGACACCTTCCGGGTGTCCCCCGACGAGCCGGACAACATCGGCCTGATCCGCGACGCGCTGGCGCCGCTCGCGCCCGGCGGCGGGCGCACGGTGATCGACCCGGCGATCGACGAGGTGCGCAACCGCGAGGAGGACACCGCGAAGATCCTCTCCGTCACGCGCGTCGTCAAGCTCACGATGGCGTTGCTCGCCGCGCTGCTGGTGATCACCTCGCTGCTGCTGATCGCCAACACGATCCGCCTCTCGCTCTACGCCCGCCGGCGCGAGGTCGAGGTGATGAAGCTCGTCGGCGCGACCGACTGGTTCATCCGCTGGCCGTTCGTGCTCGAGGGCGTCATGGTCGGCTTCCTCGGCGGCACGCTCGCCGTCCTCCTGCTCGGCGTCGTCAAGGTCGCCGTCGTCGACCCCCTCGCGGCCGACTTCGCCCTCATCGCCGCCCCGGACACGATGAACTTCCCGCTGCTCATCGGCCTCCTCCTGTTCGCCTCCGTCGCCGTCTCCGCCCTCGGCTCGGGCCTCTCGCTGCGCCGCTTCCTGCGCGTGTAGGGCTGTGGCGGCGGCGCCAGTGAGTCGTACGCGTTCCGCGCCGAGTGGCGCCGGCCCTCAAGACCTCATGGCGTTCCTTGGCGGGCGAAGCGAACGCGCCTCTGAAGCTGCCCTTGATCCGCCCGCGGTACCGTGAGCGACCGCAGATGCGCATCCGCTCGATCCTGATCCTCGCCGTCGTGGTGCCGGTGCTGCTGCTCGCGGGCATCTGGCTCGGTGGGCATCCCGACGCGCTTCCCGGACCCGTACGCGACGTGCTGGTGGACGACGGGGACGCGCAGGTCTACCAGGAGGCGCTGGAGATCATCGAGCGCGACTACTACCGCAGCGTGGACGAGCGCGATCTGCTCAACACGTCGCTCGGTGCCGCCGTCAAGTCGCTCGACGACCGCTTCTCGGCCTACTTCTCCCCGAAGGACTACTCGGCCTTCCAGGAGGTCACGCAGGGCGAGTTCGAGGGCGTCGGCATGACGGTGGAGGAGGCGAAGCGGGGGCTGCGCGTGATGACCGTCTACGACGGCTCGCCGGCCGACCAGGGCGGCCTCAGGCCCGGTAACGTCATCACCGCCGTCGACGGCCGCTCGATCGCGGGCGCCTCCTCGGAGGCCTCGACGGCGCGGATCAAGGGCCCAGAAGGCACCGAGGTCACGCTGACCGTGCGCAGCGGCGCCCGCGAGCGCAAGGTCGAGCTGCGCCGCGACCGGGTGGACATCCCCGTCGTCGAGTCCTCGATGGAGCGCGCCGGCTCCGAGCGCATCGCCCACGTGCGGCTGGCCGGCTTCACCTCCGGTGCCCACGGGGAGGTCGGCCAGGCGGTGCGCGACCTGCTGCGCAAGGGCGCCGACGGCGTCGTGCTCGACCTGCGCGACAACGGCGGCGGCCTGCTCAACGAGGCCGTGCTGGTCTCCTCGATCTTCATCCCCGAGGGCGAGATCGTCTCCACGAAGGGGCGCTCGCGCCCGGAGCGCGTGTACGAGGCCAGCGGCGGGGCGATCCCCACCGACGTGCCGGTCGTCGTGCTCGTCAACCGCCAGTCGGCCTCCGCCTCGGAGATCGTCACGGGCGCGCTGCAGGATCGGGAGCGGGCGACGGTCGTCGGGACGCGCACGTTCGGCAAGGGCGTCTTCCAGGAGGTCGAGCAGCTCTCCAACGGCGGGGCGCTGGACATCACCGTCGGCGAGTACTTCCTGCCCAGCGGGCGCAACATCGGCGCCGGGGTCGAGAAGGGCGACGGCATCGTGCCGGACGTGAAGGCCCAGGACGACCCGAAGACCAAGCCCGACGAGGCGCTGCGGGCGGCGCTGCGCCTCATCGCCGGCCCGGCGGCGTGACGACCCACCGCGGCGGCGATGAGGGGCGCGAGCGCGCCCTCGCCGGCCCGGTCGTGACGGTGCTGGAGAAGCGCGGGCGCTTCCTCACCGGCACGCCGTTCTTCGCGCGCGGCCGCCGGATCAACGTCGACCGCCCGCGCGCCGGCTCGGCCGCGCGGCCCGGTGACCTCGTGCTCGTAGCCCCGACCGGCCCGCGGTCGGGGCACGGGAAGGTCCTGCGCCGGATCGGGCGCCCCGACGTGGCGCGCGACGTGATCGAGGCGATGCTGCTCGACCGCGGGCTGCGCCGCCGCTTCGAGCCGCACGTCGAACGCGAGGCACGCGCCGCCGCCGAGCGCCCGCCCGGGGAGGAGGTCGCCGGGCGGCGGGACCTGCGCGCGCTGCCGACCTTCACGATCGACCCGCCGTCGGCGCGCGACTTCGACGACGCCATCTCCGCCGAGGCGCTCGCGGACGGCGCGGTGCGCGTCTGGGTGCACATCGCCGACGTCTCACACTACGTCACGCCGGGCTCGGCGGTCGACCGCGAGGCGTTCCGCCGCGCGACCAGCGTCTACGTGCCCGGGAAGGTCGAGCCGATGCTGCCCGAGGCGCTGTCCAACGAGGCCTGCTCGCTCGTCCCCCACCAGGACCGCCTCGCGGTGACGGTGGAGCTGGAGCTGGAGGGCGCGCGCGTGCGGCGCTCGGCCTTCCACCGCTCGATCATCCGCTCCGACGAGCGGCTGGACTACCCGCGCGTGGACCGGATATTCGCGGGCGCCGAGCGCGCCGAGGCGCCGTGGGCGGAGCCGCTGGCGGCAGCGCGGCGCGCCGCGGCGGCGCTGGAGACCGCGCGCGAGGCGGGTGGCGCGCTCGCCGTGGAGTCCACCGAGCCGGAGTTCGCGTTCTCGCGCGAGGGCCACGTGAGTGAGCTGGTGTGGAGCGAGCAGACCGAGTCGCACCGCCTGATCGAGCACCTGATGATCACCGCCAACGAGGCGGTCGCGACGCTGCTCGAGACGCGCAAGCTGCCGGCGCTGTACCGCGTGCACGAGCGCCCGGAGCCGGCGCGGGTGGAGCACCTCGTCGACCAGCTCGCCTCGCTCGACGTGCCGACGCCGCCGCTGCCCGGGACGATGACGCCCCAGCAGGCGGCCGACCTCGTGGCGGAGATCGCACTCGGCGTCGACCGCGAGATCCGCCGCCGCGGCCACGGCCGGGCGGCGTTCACCTCGCTCGTGCTGCGCACGCTCAAGCAGGCCCACTACTCGCCCAAGAACGCCGGCCACGCCGGGCTGCGCTCGCCGCGCTACTGCCACTTCACCTCGCCGATCCGGCGCTATCCCGACCTGATCTGCCACCGCGCGCTGCTGGCCGCGGTCGGCGCCGGGGAGGACGCGCCGCGCGCGAGCGACATGGAGGCCGCCGGCGAGTGGTGCTCGATGCGCGAGCGCGACGCGATGGTGATCGAGCGCACCGGCGACTCGATCGCCGGCTGCTTCCTGCTGGAGTCCGAGCTGTTCGAGCGTGGCTGGCAGACGGAGTGGACCGGCGAGGTCAACGGTGTGATCGGGGCCGGCGCGTTCGTCTCGTTCGGCGACCGGTTCGAGGGGATGCTGCCCGTGCGGCGGCTGCGCGGCGACTGGTGGGAGCTCAACGAGCCGGAGACGATGCTGGTCGGCAGCGGCTCCGGCGGCGCGATCCGGCTCGGCGACCCGCTCGTCGTCCAGGTCGAGCGCGTCGACGCTCCGCGGGGCCGCGTGGACCTCTCCCCGGTCGAACTAACCTTGGGCGCCGCCGATGCCGCCGCGTGACGTCGCCACCAACCGCCAGGCCGCGTACCGCTACCACCTGCTCGACCGCTGGGAGGCGGGCCTCGTGCTGCAGGGCACCGAGGTCAAGGCGCTGCGCGACGGCAAGGCGCAGATCAAGGACGGCTACGCGAGCGTCCGCGACGGCGAGGTGTGGCTGCACAACGTCCACATCCCGCCCTACGGCCCGGCGTCACGCGAGAACCACGAGCCCGAGCGCCCGCGCAAGCTGCTCATGCACCGGCGCGAGATCGAGCGGCTCGTCGCCGGCACGCGCGAGAAGGGCCTCACGCTCGTCCCCACCCGCCTGTACTTCCGCGACGGCCGCGCCAAGGCCGAGATCGCGCTGGCGCGCGGCAAGGACGTCGGCGACAAGCGCCAGTCGATCAAGGAGCGCGAGATGAAGCGCGAGATGGACCGCGCGGTCCGGCGCTAGCGGCTTAGAGCTCGCTGCTGCGGTCCACGAACGTGAGGTCCATCCCCACGGCGCAGAACGCGATCAGGCCGACGTAGACGGCGGCCACGAGGAGCCGGTGGACCGGCTTGACGCGGTAGTAGGCCGCGTTGCCCTCCTCGCCCTTGCCGGCGCGCCGGGCCTTCCAGCGCCGCCACGTCTCCAGGCCGCCGAAGAGGATCACGAGCAGCAGGATCGGGTTCGGGAAGACGAACACCAGCGCCACCATCGCCGCGAAGCCGACGAACCACATCCACGGCGCCATCGCCGCCATCGCCCGCCCGCCGTCGAGCGGCAGCACCGGCAGCAGGTTGAACAGGTTCAGGAAGAAGCCGGTGAACGCCAGCGCGCGCAGCAGGTCGCTGTCCAGCGCGATCGCGAGCGGGATCACGGCTGCGGTCCCGAGCGTGCCGAGGATCGGGCCGGCCAGCCCGATCCGCGCCTCCGCGAGCGCGTTGCCGCCGAGCGAGCGGGCGCCGACCGCGGCGCCCAGGAACGGGATGAAGAGCATGAAGCTCGGCTTGACGCCCTCGCGGCGCATCTGGACGTAGTGGCCCATCTCGTGCACGAGCAGCAGCGCGACGAAGCCGGCCCCGAACTGCCAGCCCCAGATCAGCGCGTAGGCGGCGACGGAGACCAGCATCGAGCCCGCCGTCGTGAGCAGCTTGAGCTTGGGCAGCAGCAGGAGCAGCCCCTTGAGCTTCGCGCCGAACTTGAGCACCAGCAGCCCGGCGACCAGCAGCGGGCCGAACAGGCGCTTCAGCCGCGACCGATCGCCGCGCGGCGGCGCGGACGCGGGCGCCGGCCCGGCGGGCTGCGGCGCGGGGTAGCCGTCCCTGGGCGGCAGGGGCGGCAGCCAGCTCGAGTGCTGAGGACGGGTCTCCATCGGTGCTCTCAGTGTGGCATCGGCGGTTGAGCTGCGGATCAAGAGCGTTTTTCCCGCAGCGTGCGGGATCGTCGTGCGCGCGGGCCTTGCGCTCCGGGGCGGCGAGCGGGAGGCTGTTCCTAGACGCGGAGGTAAGAGACGCAGAGAGCGAGGCCACCGAGGTGCGAGGCCCGCCGCCCAGAGACCGGAGGCTTCGGCCGCCGGAGGAGGGCTCCTCAAGCGGCTCCCTCCGCGTCGTCTTTCGTTAAGGCCGCCCGGTCCCCGCCTTCTCGAGCAGGTTGAGCCAGATCTCGCTGCGCGTCGGGAAGCACGGGACGGCGTGGCGCAGGCGCTCGACCGGGACCTCGCCGACGATCGCGATCGTCGCCGCGTGCAGGAAGTCGGCGACCTCGGCGCCGGTGAACGTGGCGCCGATCACGACGCCGCGCTGCCTGTCGATCACCAGCCGGCTCGTGCCGGGCGCGTTGCGGCCGTAGAACGAGCCGCCGGCGTTGGCCGAGGTTCCCACGTCGACGATCTCGACGTCGATGCCCGCCTCCTCGGCGGACTCGCTGATGTGGCCCACGGCCGCGACCTGCGGATCGCAGAAGATCACCCGCGGGGACAGCGGGCCGTCCGCGCCGTGGCGCTGGGCGGTCGCCCTGCCGAGCACGTGGTCGGCCGCGAGACGCGCCTGGTACTTGCCCATGTGCGTGAAGAGGGCACGGCCGTTGAGGTCGCCGATCGCGTACAGCCACTCGTGGCCGGCGACCTGGCAGTGCTCGTCGGCGTCGACGTACTTGCCGGCCTCGAAGCCGAGCTCCTCGAGGCCGAGCTGCTTCGTCTGCGGCGTGCGCCCGAGCGTGACCAGCAGCACGTCGCCCTGCACCGTCGAGCCGTCCTCGATCGTGACGGTGACGGTGCCGTCCTGCGCCTGGGCGACCTGCTTGGCCTGCGCGCCGCGGCGGACGTCCACGCCCTGCGCCTCGAGCGACTCGGTGACCTGCTCGCACGCGAACCACTCCTCGCGCGGGAGCAGCTTGCGCTCGCCCTCGACGAGCGCCACCTCGGCGCCGAGCGAGCGGTAGGCCTGCGCCATCTCGACCCCCACCACGCCGCCGCCCATGATCACGAGGCTGCGCGGGATCGCCTTCGCGGTGGTGGACTCGCGGTTGGTCCAGGCATCGTCGATCGCGTCCAGGCCCTCGATCGGCGGCATCGCGGCCGTCGTCCCGCCCGCGAGGAAGACCGCCTTGCGCACCTCCAGTTCCTCGGTGCCTCCGTCGTTGAGCGCGACGGCCACGCGCCGCTCGCCGGTGAGGCGCCCCCAGCCGCGGAACAGCGCGATCCCGCGCTCCTCGAGCCAGGGCAGCTGCGCGCCGTCGTCTAGGTCGTGGATCACCTCGTCGCGACGGTCGAGCACCGCCTGCACCGAGAGATCGCCGGTCACCGCCTCCGCCGCGCCGGGAATCCGGCGCACCTCCTCCAGCGCCTCGTACGGGCGCAGGAGCGCCTTCGAGGGCATGCACGCCCAGAACGAGCACTCGCCGCCGACGAGGCGATCCTCGACGATGGCGACCTCCAGCCCCGCGTCCGCGAGCCGCCCGGCCGCCACCTCGCCGGCCGGCCCGGCCCCGATCACCACCACGTCGAAAGTCCGCATGCTCGCGACCCTACCGCCGAGTGCTTGCGAAACGATGGCGGCGCCGCGCCACGCGGGATAGAATGGAGGGCGAACACAACCCCGGGGACGACACGGCTTCGACGTGGTCGGTTCGCTGGGGCGGTTGCGAGCCGAGGTCCCGGAGGCCTCGTTAAACCCCGGGAACACCATAAGTGCGAACACGCACAACTACCGTCTCGCTGCTTAGCCGAAACTAGGCAGTAGACCTTGGCCCCCGGAGCCTGCGCCGGGAACCGGTCGAGTCAGATAGCAGGATCACCCCCTCGAGGCCCGCCCGCGCCGACAGGGGGGACATTCAAGCGGGCTGGCCCTCCACGACCCTGCCGGTGATGGCGAGTGGAGGGCGAGACAGAGAGCACCGGACACGCTCGTAGACGCCGTCCCTCGCGCGATCGCGGACGTGGGTTCGATTCCCACCGTCTCCACCTCTCGAACGCGAACCCCGATCCCGAAGAAGGGGCCGGGGTTCGTGCTGTCGGCCTCCTGTCCGAGGCCACCCTCGTCACCGCGGACGAGACGGGGCTCGGAGGGCGCGGTGCTTCCGCTGTAATGCGTATCGCTATGCTGATCGCATGACGGTCCAGCTCGTCACCCGCGTTCCCGATGAGGTCGTGGCGACGATCGACGAGCTCGTCCGGGAGGGGGTGTTCGACTCCCGCTCGGACGCCGTTCGCGCGGGGCTGGCCGCCGTCATCGAGCGCCGGCGTCGCCTCGTCGTCGGCCAGGCCATCGCGGAGGGCTATCGCCGCTTTCCGCAGCTCGAGGACGACCTGTCGTGGTCGGATGCGGCGAGCGCGGCGATGATCGGCGAGGAACCGTGGTGAGCGATCCGCGGCAGGGCGAGGTGTGGTGGGCCCAGGCCGAGGACAAGCGCCGACCCGTCCTGGTCGTCACCCGCAGCGACGCGATCCCGGTGCTCAACCGCATCGTCGTCGCGCCGGTGACCCGGACGGTGCGCGGCATCCCGACCGAGGTCCGCTTCGGTCCGGACGACGGGCTTCCCACGGAGTGCGCCGCGTCGTTCGACAACCTCCAGCCGATCAACCGGCACCTCCTCACCGAGCGCCTCGGAGCCCTCGACGCCGCGCGGCGTGGCGAGATCTGCGACGCGCTCGGCGCGCTCTCCGACTGCTGACGTTGACTCGCCCAGGGTGGCCGAGCGGGTACCGTCGCCTGCGTGCGGAACCCGCTCGGGCACGCGGCGCTGCTGGTCCTCCTCGTGCACGTGCTGCACGACCTGGACCACCTCCGCCAGGGTGACAGCGCTTCGGCTGAGGTGGTCGGGACGGCCGTGGTCGGCTGGGCGGCGCTGGTGGTGCTGCTGGTCCTGGTGGGGCGAAGCCACCGTCACGCGCCAACGTACGCGGCCGGCTTCGGGCTCGCGACCGCCGCCGGCTTCGTGCTGGTCCACGTCCTCCCGCGCTGGAGCGCGTTCAGCGCGCCGTACTCGGAGGCGAATGCCGACGCGCTGTCGTGGGTGCTCGCGATCCTGCCGATCGCGGCCGGCGTCTACCTGACGACACGTGCGCTGCTGAAGCTGCGCTCGACCGCCGCACCCGTCGTCGCGTAGCTCTCACTCCCGCAGGTGCGCCTCGAAGAAGCGCAGGATCCGCCGCCAGGCCTCGTCGGCCCCCTGGGAAGGGTGACGTCGGGCATGCGCTCAGCGGCGGAGGTAGGCCGTGACCGCCAGCACGCGCCGGTGGGCGGACTCCGAGCGCTCCAGGTCGAGCTTGCCGAAGATCGTCGACACGTGCTTCTCGATCGCGCTCTCGCTGATGCCCAGGCCGGTGGCGATCGCGACGTTCGTGCGCCCCTCGGCCATCAGCTGCATCACGTCCATCTCGCGCGCGGTGAGCGCGGCGAGCGGGTCGTCGGGGCCGGCGGGGACGAGCAGCTGCGCGACCGCCTCCGGGTCCAAGGCGGTGCCGCCGCGCGCCACGCGCTTGACCGAGGCGACGAAGTCGCTGACGTCGGCGACGCGGTCCTTGAGCAGGTAGCCGACCCCGCCGTGGCCGTCCGCGAACAGCTCGGCCGCGAAGGTCTGCTCGACGTATTGGGAGAGGATCAGGATCGGCAGCCCGGGGATGCGCCGGCGCGCCTCGAGCGCCGCGCGCACGCCCTCGTCGTTGAAGGTGGGCGGCAGCCGGACGTCGACCACGCAGACGTCGGGCCGGTGCTCGTCGACGGCCTCCAGGAACGCGTCCGGATGGTCGACGGCGGCCGCGACCTCGAAGCCGGTGTCGCGCAGCAGCCGGATCAGGCCGTCGCGCAGCAGCGCGAGGTCCTCGGCGATCACGACGCGCACGGCAGCTCCGCCCGAATCGTGGTCGGCCCGCCGCGCGGGCTGGAGACCGACAGCTCGCCGTCGAGCGCCGCGACCCGCGCGCGCAGGCCGGTGAGGCCGTCCCCGCCCGCGTCGGCGCCGCCGCGCCCGTCGTCGGTCACCTCGACCACGAGCGAGCCGTCGAGGCCGCCGACGCTGATCAGCACCCGCCCCGCGCCACTGTGCTTGCCCGCGTTCGCGAGCGCCTCGGAGACGACGAACCAGGCGGCGGTCTCGATCGGCGCGGGCAGCGCGTCGGGGACGTCCAGGTCGACGCTGGCGGGGACCGGGCTGCGAGCGGCCAGCGCGGTCAGCGCCGGCCCGAGCCCGCGCTCGACGAGCAGGCTGGGGCGGATGCCGCGCGCGAGGTCGCGCAGCTCGGCGAGCGCGCGCTTGGCCTCCTCGCGCGCCTCGCCGACCAGCTCGCGCGCGCCGTCGGGGTCGCGCGCGAAGCGCTCCTCGGCGAGCCCGAGGTCCATCGCCAGCGCGACGAGGCGCGCCTGCGCGCCGTCGTGGAGGTCGCGCTCGATCCGCTGCAGCTCGGCCGACGCCGCGTCGACCGCGCCGGCGCGCGTGGCCGCCAGCTCCTGGACGCGCGCCGCGAGCGCCGCCTCGCGCGACGGGCTCAGCAGCGCGCGGCCGAGGCGCACCATGCCCTCGGTCTTCCAGCGCTCGAGCACGAAGAGGATCGGGATCGCCACCAGCGCGAGGTCGGCGGCCAGGAACGCCTTGCCGAGCGTGTCCGCACGGAACAGGCCGAAGTCGGCGCCGCCGTTGGGCAGCGTCCAGTACCACGCCGGCAGCACGAGCGTGCCCAGCACGGTCGCCCACGCGGTGATCGCGAACACCGAGGCGACGAAGCCGAAGCTGCCCGCGAACGCCAGCCAGGCGAGGTCCTTCCAGCTCTGCGGGTCGCCGGCCACGATCCGGAGGCGCCGCAGCGAGTTGCCGTGGCGCGGCCGGTAGGCCTCCGGCACCGGCGTGCCGAGCGCCCAGGCGGTGCGCCGGCGCTCCAGCCGCGCGTTCCAGCGGAACACGGCGAAGACCGCCCCGATCAGCGGGATGCCGACGATCACGGTCAACGCCGTCACGCCCAGGGTCAGCCCGGCGACGACGACGGTGAAGGCGAGGATCGTCGCCGGCAGGCCGAGCACGTGGTAGGAGAGGTCGCGCCAGAACGTGCGCAGGATCGGCCGCATGCGGACCATCATGGGTCGCGCGGCTGCCCGCGGCGAGGAGGCGGGCTCCTCAGCCGTGATGAGGCTCGCCGGGTCGGAGGATGAGGGCAGCCCCACCCGGTTCGCTCACCTTCGCCGGGCCTCCGGCTTCAGCGCCGGGTTCTGCCAGCCGGCGTCCTCGTCGTTGACGTTGGTGCCGGGCGCGACGATCTCGTCGATGCGATCGAGGACGTCGTCGGAGAGCGTCACCTCGAGCGCGGGTAGCTGGGAGTCGAGCTGCTCCATCGTGCGCGGGCCGACGATCGCGGCCGTCACGGCCGGGTGGCGGATGACGAACGCGAGCGCCAGCTCGATCAGCGTGTGGCCGGCCTCGTCGGCCAGGCGCCCGAGGGCGTCGGCGACCTCGAGCTTCCGCTGGTTGGCCGGCAGCGAGAGGTCGTAGCGGCCGGGCAGGCGCTCCGCGCGCGTGCTCGACGGCTGCTCGGCGCCCTTGCGGTAGCGGCCGCTGAGCCAGCCGCCGGCGAGCGGGCTCCACGGGATCACGCCCATGCCGTGGCGCCGACAGGTCGGCAGGACGTCGGCCTCGACCCCGCGCACGAGCATCGAGTAGGGCGGTTGCTCGCACGAAGCGCTCGCGGTGGCGGCGCTCGGCCACCCACTGGGCCTCGACGATCTGCGAGGCCGGGAACGTGGAGGAGCCGATCGCACGCACCTTGCCGGCGCGGACGAGGTCGGTCAGCGCGCCGAGCGTCTCGTCGATGTCGGTGTCCACCTCGGGGCGGTGGATCTGATAGAGGTCGATCCAGTCGGTCCGCAGGCGGCGCAGGCTGTCCTCGACCTCCTTGACGATCCAGCGGCGCGAGTTGCCGAACTGGTTGGGGTCGTCGCCCATGGTGCCGTGCACCTTGGTGGCGAGGATGACGTGCTCGCGACGGCCGCCGGCCA
>Ga0136617_10002785_pt1 | contig 15570 bp, 15 predicted proteins | sample AntDrymUQ3222106_2_FD_129672 | JGI IMG/M metagenome (GOLD analysis project Ga0136617, IMG submission 129672) | Polar desert sand microbial communities from Dry Valleys, Antarctica - metaG UQ322 (21.06) | ecosystem: Environmental > Terrestrial > Soil > Desert | place: Antarctica: Dry Valley...
AAAACCGAGCGTACTCGATCCGCAGGGAAAGGCCATCCATCATTCGGTCGAAATGCTCGGCTACAAAAAGATCAGCGAAATCCGACAGGGCAAATATTTCGAGATTTCGCTCGACCAATCGATATCGGAGGAGGAAGCACAAGTTTCCGCCGAGCGAATTGCGAAAGACGTTTTGGCGAACCCGGTGATTGAGGATTATAGGGTAGACATCGTTGTATGAACCAAACGCCTGATCTGGCTGCCGTTTTTCGCGTGCTCTCGGATATGGTTGACGAGGGCGTCATATCGAATTATGCCGTCGGCGGTGCAGTGGCGGCAATATTCTATATAGAGCCGCGTGAGACTTTTGATCTCGACATTTTTTTTGTCCTCGGAAAAGAACCCTCCTCTCCTCTCATGCGGCTGGAAGCGATTTATGACTATGCGCGCGAAAAAAGATTTGAAACAGCGGCGGAATTTATCAAGATTTACGGTTGGGCGGTTCAGTTTCTAGAGAGTTCAACGCCGTTGTGGCGGGACGCTGTCGCCGAGGCGAAAAATGTTGATTTCGAAGGCCTGTACGTTCGTGTGATTTCACCGGAATACCTCGCCGTAATGATGGTCGAAACGGGGCGAAGCAAGGATTGGATTCGGCTTGCCGATTTTTTCGAGTCTGATGCAATCGATTTGAAGATACTCGAATCTTTGATACAAACACATGGTTTGGCGGCAAAGTGGCGAAATCAAAAGTGGAGGTTCATTTCTGATGTCTGAAGACGTCAAGAAGCTAAAGTCTAATTATAGACGCAAACAAGAGAATACCTCGGTTGAAGAAAGAATTCGCCAGCTTTATGCAATGCAGCAGCGTTACCTGGCGATTTCGCGCGAGGCGATAAAAAGCGGGTTAAAAAAGCCAAGCGAGGAATTCACGAGAGCGTGTCGGCTGCTGGGACAATAGATCGTTTTTACTGATTACCATGAAATTCGGAGTAATAGTTTTTCCCGGCTCGAACTGCGACCATGACGCTTATCACGTCGTTTCCAAGCACATAGGACAGCCCGTGGATTTTATCTGGCACAAGGAGACCGACCTGCGCGGTTATGACGCCGTCTTGATACCCGGCGGATTTTCTTATGGAGATTATCTTCGCGCCGGAGCCCTGGCGAGTTTTTCACCGGTTATGAAGGCGGTAAGGGATTTTGCGGCTGGCGGGAAGTTTGTCTTCGGAATTTGCAACGGTTTTCAGATTCTGTGCGAAACCGGTTTGCTCCCCGGAGCTCTGATGCGGAACCGCAACCTGCATTTCGTTTGCAGGCACGTCAATATAAGGACTGAAAATCCGAATACTCCGTTTACAAACGAATTGGAAAAAGGCAAAGTGCTTTCGATCCCGATCGCTCACGCCGAAGGGAATTATGTTTGTGATGAAAAAACGTTTGCTTCGTTGAAAAAGAATAACCAGATAGTTTTTCGTTATTGCGACGAAACCGGGGCAGTTACGGACGCAGCGAATCCAAACGGCGCCGGATCGAATATTGCGGGAATCTGTAATCCCGAAGGGAACGTACTGGGCATGATGCCGCATCCCGAACGTGCCTGTGAGGAGCTTCTGGGATCAAACGACGGGCGTGATATTTTTCGCTCGTTGACGAATGCGATCAAGTTGGCGGAAGTCCCAGTTTGACTGGAACGCAAGGGATCCTGCCTGATAGGCCCTCGACGCAGCAAATACGTACATCAAAGAACTCGAACGCCGAACGATTTTCGCGTTTCACGCGCATTGCAAGCGGGACACTTGCGATCCAGTCAAAAATGGCCCCTTCAATTTGAATGAAGCCTATTTTATTTACTGGCGAATTCTACTCGTTATCAGCAGAATTGATCCTGATCCCACCGTTTGTGGTTACAACTCTGACAGGTGCTCCGCCGCCGTTTATGCTTGTTACGATCCGATTCGCTTTCGCGCGGCCGATCCGTCCGCCTTTGATATCTTCGGTTGTGATACTCAGGCTGGGAATATCACTCTTAAATCCGCCGTTAACAGTGCCGGTTTCGATATTCGCCGCATAATTTTCAGGAAGCGTGAGATTAACGCCGCCGTTCGATGTCGTAACATCCAAACCGCTGCCTTTCCAACTATTGCCGGACAATTGGACGTTAACGCCGCCATTCGTGGTTCTGCCTTTTACATTACCTGCAACGTCCTGCAAATTTACACCACCGTTAATCGTTTCAAACTCCAGCGTCCCCTCGACGGAGCCGATCGAAATACCGCCGTTGTGGGCATTCAGCTTAAGATTTGTCGAATGTGGAACCCGAATGTCATAAGAAACTGACCAGTTCGACTCATCGGTTCCGTTCTCGGCCTTTACTACACTGCCTGTACCAATCCTGATATTTCCCGCTGCCGCTTTCGCAGCTTCGTCCGAAGTTCCCCAGGTTTGTATGCAAGCCCGGACAAGCACATCGGACCTGTTCTCGCCTTTTACACGGATGCCGCCATTTCTGCCGCCGTCGACACCTAGTATTCCCGATGCGGGCAAAGTCATTTCGCGAACTTCATTGAATGAAACTCTCTCGCCGTTCGACCAATTATTATTGGAACAAAATTCTTTCGATTTTGCTTTGTGTTCCGATTTGTATTCGGCTTTATCCTGGCCAAAAAGTATCGAGGTGCAAACGAACACCAGCGATATTGCCAGCGCGAGTTTTAAGAATAACGTAATGTATGTAATCGGTTTCATGCTCAAAATCCTCCGGTTGTAATGGTTTAATTCGAAAATTACTTTTCTAAAAGGTAAACACCACATTTGAGGATTTTGTGACAAAAAAATAACTCAGTTGAATAAAAGGGAAGCGTTGCGCGAGTCTAGGATTTCGGATTACTTTTGATTTGCCCGAGTATCTTGCAAATGCCTGCGCCGAGTAATCCCAGCACAATTCCAATCGCTGATACGAAAATAATAGCTATCAAAATTTCCGAAAGTGTGGAATTAGGCGGATCCCGACGTGTAAAAGGTCCAATGGCTGTTGAGACGTACCAACCTAACGTAGACTCGGCGAGACCAGTAACTCCACCCAGCAGAATCCCGTAAATAAATCCACGCCTATACGCACCCCAATACCCAACAAAAACATAGAGTAAGAATGATCCCCATATGAAATCTCCGTAATCGAACTGAAAAAGTCTGGAGAGAGTTGATCCTATGGCATCGAATGACACAATCATGAAAATGGAGACTAGGATTTTGCTTTTGAAGGTCATTAAAATCGAATCCGTCTAGTTTAAGACGTTTGTAATCAACCCGTCGGCATTGATTTTCCAATCGAGAACTTCCGCGCCATTTTCTTCAGCCAATGCTTTTTCCGTTTCCGGTTTGCGGCCCGATTCGCAAAAGAAGGCTACGCAGCCGCCACCGCCCGCGCCACAGACTTTTGCGGCGATCGCTCCGTTGTTCAGGGCTTTTTCTATCAACCTGTCCATTTGCGGTGTAGTGATATGCGGCGACAGTCGCTTTCGCTGCGGGTAAGATTCGCGAAGGATTTCACCAACCGAATCCCAGTCGTTTTGCAGCAAAGCGGAACGCAAGCTCATGGAGGTATCACGAATATTTTCGAAAATGTCGAAAATCTCCCGGTCGCCGTCGATGTGGCGTTTTGTGATCTCCCAATTATTCGTGCCGGAATTTCGAGGCTCGCCCGTGTAGCAGATCACGATTCGTTCCTGAAGAGTTTTTGTGTCGATATCCAAAGCTTCGCGCTCGATTCCGTCCGGACGGAAATGAATGCTGGCGACTCCGCCGTATTGCGCGGAGTAATAATCCTGAAAGCCGGTCAGCACTTTAATTACCTGGCATTCCACGTTCGCCGCGATAGGGATAAACCTTTCGGGCGCATAACGGTTTCCGGTCAATGCATTCAACGCGCCGATGCAGGCGATGTTCAGGGTTGACGAACCGGCGAGCCCGGCACCCGCAGGTGCTTCGGATTCAGTTATCATGTTAAACCCGACATCCGGCTTAAAAAAATACACGAGTTTGGAAAGGAGTTCGAGACGTGGTTCATCCCTTAGATCGGCAATCCTGTCCAGGTTTGTTTCGAATCTCACGCCTCGATCGATCGACTCCAGGATTATCCGGTCGTCATCGCGGGTTTCGATCCGGCATTTTGCCAGCAAACTGACGGCAAAATTCACGGTTGCCGCACCTTCGTGAAAGAGAAAAAGAGGCGGTATGTCAATTGTTCCACCGGCGAGATCAACTCGCGTGGGTGCGGACGATTCGATTATCACGTTTCAGATTCCCTGGATCTTTGATGAGTAAAGGTTCTATTAACGACTGGATATATTACCGTAGGTTAGGCAGATTGAATAAAGAGCGAGTTTATTTTTTTGCGGCTCTCGAACTTTCTTTTACAATCCTTTCCTTTTCCGGTTCCTTAATTTCCCGGTTCGGTTCTCTCGTCAAATGAAGCCGTTCGCCAAGGCCATGAAGCTTCTCCTGAGCAACTTCTTCTACCGCGTGCAGCCGTTCCTCAATTTTCTGCAGCGTTTCCGGGTTCGCTTCCTCGACCTTTTCCGACAGCCAAAATCGTTCCACCGAATAGATAACGATTACCGCCACGAGAATAAGGAAGAACAGCGCGATACCGATCTGTTTAAAGTCGCCGATGATCGACGTTATCGCCCCGCTAAAGAAATAACCCGTTCCCGCAAGCAGCAGAGCCCAGATCGAGCAGCTTATCGCGTCTAGGGCAAGAAAACGCAAAAACGGCATCTTCCCGATTCCGTAAAAGACGCACATTGCGGCCCTGATTCCGTATATGTACTTGGAGATGATGATTGCAAAGCCGCCGAATTTGTCGATCAGTTTCTCGATCCGCGGCTGCGCCATCTGATAAAAACGATAGTCTTTTGCTTTTTGGTGGAAAATCCTCCCGACAGCATAGCCGACGCAGTCTCCGGCCATCCCGCCCAAAGTACCGGCAATAAACAATTTCAAAAAGCTGTATTGGCCGAAAAACGAGCTGTGAGCCATCGCTCCCGAGATCAAAAGCGTAATATCGCCTTCGACCGTGCAAAGAGCGAAAACCGCATAGATGCCGTACTCCTCGATTATTTGCGAAAGGTGATCCATAAAAAGCGCGGGATCTTTAAATCCTAAAGACTCTCCAAAGAGTAGCCTTCCCACCTCAGTACAGTCAAACTATTTACGCGGCTCCCTGCTGCGGTTATCTTGGAAAGGTTGGTTGACAGTTTAATACGCACTGTCTAAAATCGCGTTAGTTTCAGCGAATGCATTCGAAATAAAGTATTTATAAAATGGCAGACTCTCAGGATTTCACTACAAAATTCGTTGGTGTAGAGGCGTTAATTTCGACGCTCAATGCAGTCTGTTTGGACGGAAGCGGCACGATATTGGATTCGCGCAAGGGTGTGTTCGACCCAACGCAGGTGACGATCCCGCAGATCATCGGGTTTATTAAGGAACTCCAAAAAACGTTTGGCAGCTTTGAAAGGATCGGCATTGCCGTGCCAGGTCTTATACACCCCGAAACCAAACGGGTCGCTTTTTCGACGCATATTCCCGAACACTCGGAAATCGACCTGACGCGGAGTGTTCAGGATTCAACAGGCTTGAAAACCCTTATTGAGAACGACGCCAACGCGGCGGCGTTTGGTGAATTTCGCATCGGAGCCGGCCGCGGAACTTCTAGTTTGTTCTATGCGACTCTCGGAACCGGCGTCGGCGGTGCGTTTATTTTCGACGGCCGAATTTGGCGGGGAACGGCGGGTTTCGCGGGCGAATTCGGCTACGTCCCGATAGATTCCGAGGGCACTAGGCTTGAAGACGTGGCGTCCTCCGCAAATATCGTGCGACGCACGCGTGAGCGTTTTCATCAGGATAGTACATCGTCGCTAAACAGTCTCGATGAGGAGCGAATCGGAATTGCGGACATCGTCGGTGCCGCCGGGAATGATGACGATTTCGCTCAGATGATGCTCGAACGCACGGGCGAATACGTTGGAACCGCGATCGCAAGCGTTATCAATCTTTTGAACATCGAAAAAATCGTCATCGGCGGCGAGATAATGGAAGCAAAACATCTTGTATTGGACTCCGTAATCAGCCGGGCGAAAGAGGTTTCGTTCGGCCCTTCGTTCGAGAATACCGAGATAGTATCAGGCGAGCTCGGCGAACATGCCGCGGCTGCGGGCGTCGCGCTGATGGCGAATGAGAATTGAATTTTCGAGATCGTTAAGCCAATACTTGTTTAATGAGCCAACTAATAGTAGCCAAAAGCCGCACAATCCTCGCCCAAATTTTTTTTTAATGTGCAATTTGCGGATTTTAGTGGATTTAGTAGAATTATAAAAAGTTTTACGTAGAAATCGCAACAATTATAACTTGCTGAGAGACCCGGCTTAGGTTTCCCGGAAACCTGGGTATCGTCGAACTTTAATCTTTTGTAATGCCCGAGGGCGCAAGAAACTTCTGGAATGGCTCAATTTTTTCACAAAAGTGCAAATAACATCGCCAGGATCACGATGGTGTTGGGCGTAGTTTTGGCTGGAACCGCTTTCTACGTATACACCCAGGTTGCCCGTTCGTCCTATCTGACTGGTCAATATCTGGAAAGGCAGCAGCCGGTGCAGTTCAGCCACAAACATCACGCCGGCGACGACGGCATCGACTGCCGATATTGTCACTCGAGCGTTGAAACCACTGCATCGGCCGGCATGCCTTCGACCCAAACGTGTATGAACTGCCACAGCCAGATTTGGGCGGACAGCCCCTATCTCGAACCTGTCCGCGCGAGCTTCCGCGAAAATACGCCGATCGAATGGGAACGCGTGCACGATTTACCCGAGTATGCATATTTCAATCACAGCATTCATGTTGCCAAAGGCGTCGGCTGCTCCACCTGCCATGGAGAGATCGATAACATGCCGGCCGTTTATCAGGAAAATACGCTCCAGATGGAATGGTGCCTGGCGTGCCACCGAGAACCCGAAAAATTTATAAGACCCAAAACGGAGATTTACAATATGCGGTGGCGTGACAGCGATTTAGATGCCGAAGAAAGAGAAGTCCTGCGTAATAATTACAAAATTCGCCAGGCTGAAGTTCTTACGAGCTGTTCGACTTGTCACAGGTAAAAGCGGAACGCCGGCTACCAGCCGGCTCCCTAAGATGCCGGCTGGTAGCCGGCTTTCCATAAAAAATAATGCCCAGCCCTGAAAGCAAACAAAACTTTGCATTGATGCGCGACCGGATTCTCGCCCAGAACGGAAAGGATTATTGGCGAAGTGTCGAGGAATTCATCGATGCTCCGGAATTCGAAGAATTCGTAAAGCGCGAGTATCCCAATCACGCCGAAGAGTGGGACGATTCCCTGAGCCGCCGCAATTTTATAAAGTTCATGGGTGCGTCGCTCGCCTTCGCGGGCTTGAGCGGCTGCGTCATTCAGCCGGCCGAAAAGATCGTGCCCAATGTGCGGAGCGATGAAGATATGCTCCCCGGAAAGCCGTTGTTCTTTGCCACCGCGATGTCGCTGGGCGGGATCGCAACCGGGCTCCTGGCAAAATCTTACGATGGCCGCCCGGTCAAGATCGAAGGAAATCCGACTCATCCGGGAAGCCTCGGGGCAACGGACGTCTTGGCGCAGGGCTCGCTTTTGGACATGTACGACCCCGACAGGTCGCAGGAGATCCTTTACCGCGGCACGCCGAAATCCTGGCAGAATTTTATGGTTGCTCTGCGGACGGCGGTCGAAGAAAACCGCGTTGATGGCGGCGCCGGTGTAAGGTTTTTGACTGAAACCGTCACTTCCCCGACACTTCAGGCGCAATTCAGGCAGATAGCGTCCGAGCTTCCGAATGCAAGATGGCATCAATACGAGCCGGTCAATAACGATAATGCTATCGCCGGTGCGAGGCTTGCGTTCGGCTCGCCTGCACACACGGTCTATAAGTTTGACCAGGCGGACCGAATTCTCTCGCTCGATGCCGATATTTTCTCCGGCTTTAACGTGCGTTATATCAATGACATAGCAAAGAGCCGCAGTATTTCGGAAGAGAAAAAGGATATGAGCCGTCTCTATGTCGTAGAGACTACGACGAGCCTCATGGGCGCAAAAGCTGACCACCGTCTGGCGGTTAAGCCGAGCCAGATGCCGGAAATAGCAAAAGCCATAGCGCAGGCTCTCGGGGTTGGGGGTGCAAATTCCACGTACACGGAGAACGCCGATTGGATTGCTGCTATGACGAAGGACCTGCTTGAACACATGGGACGGTCGATCGTGGTTGCCGGTAATAACCAGCCGCCGATTGTTCATGCACTAGCTCACGCGATGAATTCGGCTCTCGGAAACGTCGGGCAGACGGTTGTTTATACCCAGCCGCTAACGCCTTCGGAGAAAACTCAGGTTGAGCAGTTAAGTGAGTTGATTGCGGACATTGACGGCGGACGGGTGAAAATGCTCGTCATTCTCGGCGCAAATCCGGTCTACAACACGCCGATTGATTTGAGGCTGAACATGGAACGGATGGACAAGATTCCGCTTCGTATCCATCTCGGAATGTTCGTCGACGAAACCGCTGAATTGTGCCATTGGCATGTTGCTGGGAAACACTATCTCGAAACATGGAGCGATGCCCGTGCCTATGACGGGACCGCTTCTATCGTCCAGCCGCTTATCCAGCCGCTGTACGACGGTAAAAGCGTTCACGAGGTCGTGCAGCTTTTTTTCCGGGAGAATTTCGAACGAAGCGATTACGAGATCGTAAAAGCCTTTTGGCAAACCCAGAATATCGGTTCCGCGGCCAACGCAGCGGCAGGGGCAAATACAAGCGCCGCCGTCAATACAGTTTCTCCGGCAAACACAAATACTGCTCCACCATCGACTTCGCCTTCGAATCGGAACGGCTCCGCGTCAAATAATACTCGCGATCCGGCCCAAGGAACAGCGGCTCCCGCCTCATCTTCCTTTGAAGACAATTGGCGAAGGGCGGTGCACGATGGTGTCATTCCAGGTACGGCGCTTCCGGCCACGGCGCTTTCGGCAAACGCGGGCTTTTTGGCACAGCCCGATGTAAATCCGATGACCACGGCCAGTGGATCCTTGGAGATCGCGATTTTGCCGGACCCCTGCGTTTATGACGGACGTTTTACAAATAACGGATGGCTGCAGGAACTGCCGAATCCGCTGACCAAAATTACCTGGGACAACGTCGCGCTTGTCAGTCCGAACACGGCCGCGAGACTCATCCTGAATCGTGGCAACGACCCGGACGAAATTTCGGGCGGCGAGCGCGGGACCTCATTTATCAACACCAGAGGCTCGAATATGACGGCCGATACGGTGACTCTGACATATCAGGGCACGAATATTCAAAAACCGGTGCCGGTGTGGATCTCGCCGGGCCAGCCTGATGACGTCGTAACCATTTTCATGGGTTACGGGCGCACCCGTGCAGGAAGGGTCGGTACGGATTTAGGTTACAGCGCATATGACGTAATGCGGTCGAACGCCATGAATTTTGGGTCGGGAAATATTGCGAAAACAGGCGAAAAGGCCATGATCGCGTCCACGCAGATCCACTTCAACATGGAAGGCCGCGATCTTCTTCGTGTTTTTGACCTCGACGAATTTCAGAAAAATCCCAATCTCGGACACCAGGAAGATTTCTACCCTAAATCAATGTATCCCCGCTATGAATATAATGGCAATAAATGGGGAATGACGGTCGATCTAAATTCCTGTGTAGGGTGCAATGCCTGCGTTCTCGCGTGTCAGTCCGAAAACAATATTCCGGTCGTCGGTAAAGAACAGGTCGAGCGTAGCCGCGAGATGCATTGGATGCGGATCGACACTTATTTCTCGGGCAATGAGGTGAATAACCCCGAAGGTGCGGCATTTCAGCCGGTCTTGTGCCAGCAGTGCGAACAGGCGCCTTGTGAAGTCGTTTGTCCGGTGACGGCTACCGTTCATAGCTCGGAAGGGTTGAACGACATGGTTTACAACCGCTGTGTCGGAACGCGGTATTGCTCGAACAACTGTCCTTATAAAGTCAGACGTTTTAATTTCCTCTTATATCAGGATTGGGATACGCCTCAGTATAAATTGATGCGAAATCCAGACGTTACGGTCCGAAGTCGCGGCGTAATGGAAAAGTGTACGTATTGCACGCAGCGAATCTCTGCGGCGCGTATTGAGGCCGAAAAAGACGACCGGGACATACGCGACGGCGAAGTCGTTACGGCCTGCCAATCCGCGTGCCCGACCGGAGCTATTATCTTCGGCGATATGAACGATCCCCTAAGCAAGGTCTCCGCGAGCAAAAAGGATGCCCGGGATTACAATCTTCTGAACGAGTTGAACACGCAACCCCGAACGACATATTTGGCCGGATTGAAGAACCAGAATCGGGAAATGCCTGATTACAAGGTGCTGAAAGTCCCTGAATTGCACGGTCAGAAGGCGGAAGAACGCGGAAAACCCGTCGGAGGCGATCCGCATTAAATAAGTTTCAAGTTCCGGTTTCAGGTTTCAATTCGGAAGCGTTTCTTAAACCGAAACGGTAAACCCGAAACTCATAGGGAGTTATGCAGGACTTAAAAGAGATCCAGGAAAGAGTATATCCGCCGATGGTCGAGGGCGATCACTCGTTCGGCTCTGTTTCCGACAAGATCGGTGATTTGGCCCTAAAGAAAAAGACGCCTTTCTTTTGGTTCATCGGGTTTGGGATCGCTTTTATGGCCGCCCAGCTGCTTCTAATCTCGTCCTCGTATCTTCTCGTGATGGGAATTGGGATTTTCGGAACTAACCAACCCGTCGGATGGGCGTTTCCGATCATCAATTTCGTTTGGTGGATTGGTATAGGCCACGCGGGAACTTTGATCTCGGCGATTCTACTGCTTCTAAATCAGAAGTGGCGCACGTCGATCAACCGTTTTGCGGAAGCAATGACGCTGTTTGCCGTGGCCTGCGCGGCGATATTTCCGGTGCTGCACACCGGCCGCCCGTGGCTTGCGGCGTACTGGCTTTTTCCTTATCCGAATACGATGGGCATCTGGCCGCAGTTCCGAAGCCCCTTAATCTGGGACGTTTTTGCCGTTTCCACATATGCAACGATATCGCTTTTGTTCTGGTACATCGGTTTAATCCCCGATTTGGCCACCTTGCGAGACCGTGCAAAGAATAAGTATTTCAAGTTTTTTTACGCAATTCTTTCGTGGGGCTGGCGCGGTTCGGCCCGGCACTGGCATCGGTATGAAATCGCTTATCTGATTTTGGCCGGGATTTCGACGCCGCTGGTGCTTTCTGTTCACTCTATCGTTAGTTTGGACTTTGCCGTTTCGCAGATTCCCGGCTGGCATGCAACCATATTTCCGCCGTATTTCGTTGCCGGAGCGATTTTCGCGGGTTTTGCGATGGTGCTGATTCTCTGTATTCCGCTGCGCGTCTGGTACAACATGAAGGATTTCATCACCGACACGCACCTTATCTACATGGGTAAAATAATGCTTGCGACCGGTTTAATCGTGGTCTACGGCTATGCGATGGAGGCATATTTCGGATGGTACAGCGCCAGTCAGTATGAAGTATTCATGGTACAGAATCGAGTATGGACCGGCCCGTACTGGATGTTCTATTGGTTCCTGATCTTCTGCAATGGCGTATCGATCCAACTGTTGTGGTTCAAGCGTTTTCGGGAAAGCCCGTTTTGGCTGTTTATTATTTCGCTGATTGTCAGCCTGGGCATGTGGCTGGAACGTTTTGTGATCGTCGTCACGAGTCTGAACCGTGACTTTCTGCCCTCGTCGTGGGCGATGTATTCACCTACGTTCTGGGATTATTCGTTGTTTATCGGAACGCTCGGCATGTTCTTTTCGCTGGTGTTTCTGTTTGTGCGCTTTTTGCCGGTTATTTCGATCTTTGAAGTCCGGACTCTTCTTCCGGATGCAAATGTTCACGGCCATCAGCAGGATTTTGAGGAGAACGTGCTTGAAGTAGAATATACGTATGACAAAACCGATCCGCCAAATCCGAAGGTGGATCTGCCTTAGAGGATCGATGCTTTTTCGTTCTTGATCTTCTTGTTCCGTGGTGAAAAGATTTGACCCACAGAATACGAACAAAAAAAGGAACACGAGGAACATGAGACAGGAAGGCGGCGGCCTAGATTAGAGTATGGAAAAGAATCTTTATGGATTGATGGCAGAATTCGACACAGCGACAGAGTTGGTCGACGCGGCGCGTAAAACGCGTGACGCTGGCTATACGAAGACGGATGCGTTTTCGCCTTTTCCGCTTCACGAGATCGACGAAGCACTCGGCATAAAACGCAGTATCTTACCAATCCTGGTTTTCTTCGGCGGCGTGGCGGGCTTCTTAACCGGTATAGGGCTGCAGGTCTTCGTTCACTACATCGATTATCCTTTGAATGTGGGCGGCCGTCCGTACATCAGTCTGCCGTCCATGATTCCCCCCGCGTTCGAGTTGACGATCCTGTTTGCCGGTTTCACAGCGGTTTTTGGAATGCTGTTTCTGAACGGGCTGCCGCGGCCTTATCATCCGGCTTTTAATGTTCCGCGTTTTGCTTTGGCGACGCGCGAAAAGTTCTTTTTGATGATTGAGGAGAACGATCCGAAGTTTGAGTACGACGACGCGAGAAGCTTTATGTTAAGTCTGAAGCCCCAGGAGGTTTTCGATGTCGAGGAATAAGTCCAAAGTCCAAAGTCCAAAGTCCAAAGATGGAACACGGGCGACCTATTGCTTACTGCTTACTGCTTATTGCTTACTGGCAGGCGGTTGCGGCGTCCGCTCCGACATGCAGGATCAGCCGCGCTACGATGCTTATGAGAAGAGTGAATTTTTTAGCGACAACAGGGCGTCGCGCAATCTTCCAGAAGGCACGGTGGCCCGAGGACATTTAAAGGAAAATAAAGCGCTGTATACGGGTAAAATAGATAATCCGAATGCAAATGTACAAGTTGAAACGACCATGGATGCGACCGGAAACACGCTCGTTTCGAGCTTCCCGAACGATATCGACGAGTTTCCGGTTCCCGTAACCAGGGAATTGATTGACCGCGGGCAGGAGCGTTATAATATTTACTGTATCGTCTGCCACGGCCCGGTCGGAAACGGCGACGGGATGATCGTTCGGAGGGGTTTCCCGCAACCGCCGACGTATCATGACGACCGTCTGCGCAATGCACCGGTCGGGCATTTCTTCGACGTGATAACAAACGGTTGGGGGAAAATGAATAGTTATGCTGCGCAGTTGCCGTCGGTGGACCGATGGGCTGTCGTCGCCTATATACGCACTCTGCAGGTCAGCCAGAATCCGAGCGGAACCTCAAACATGAATGCAAATACATCGGCAAACACTTCAGCTTCCAGAGCGAATCAATCGGCAAATATAAATACGGCCGGAGGTGCTAATTGATGGCGGATCTCGGTAATTTCCAGGCTCCCGCGGAAATAAATCGGTTGCGAACATTGGCGCTCGGGATCGGCGGCATCGCTTTGATCGGGTGGGCCGTAGGCTTGTACTTTAACCCGGAACAAGCTTTGCGCTCGTGGCTCCTGGGATTTATCTTCTGGGGCGGTATCGGTATCGGGAGTTTGGGAGTGCTTTTGCTTCAATATTTGACGGGCGGTGCTTGGGGCGTCGTGATTCGAAGAACCGTCGAGGCCGGCTCGCGGACGCTTCCGATTATAGTCCTGTTGTTCCTTCCGCTTGCCATTGGCATAACGTATCTCTATGAATGGACGCACCTGCCTCCGACGGAACATATTATTGAAGCACGCGGCTGGTTTATGACCGTGGAAAGCTGGATTCTACGGTCTGCTGTCTATTTTGCGATTTTCGGCGTAATGGCATACCTGCTCAATCAATGGTCCGGCCAGCAGGACAAAACCGACAATTACGAGGATGCGGAGAGGTTTCTCGGTAAGGCAACTGCGTTTTCCGGGCCGGCGATGGTCGTCTATGCATTGATCGTCACGTTTGCTGTTGTCGATTGGGTAATGATGCTCGATCCGCACTGGTTTTCGACGATTTGGGGACTGCTTTTTGTCGCCGGCTGGGCGCTTAGCTGTTTTTGCTTTTGTGTTGTCATTCTCGCGTTTCTATCGGATAAAGCACCGATGAATCGCGTGCTCGGTAAACGCCATTTTCACGATCTGGGCAAGCTGATGCTCGCGCTCACAATGGTTTGGGCCTACTTCAATTTTTCGCAGTTTCTGATCATCTGGTCGGGCAACATTCCCGAGGAAACCGGATGGTATTTGACTAGGATGGGTGGAGTTTGGGGCTATATCGGGATCATTCTTGTCCTTTTCCATTTTGCATTTCCATTTCTCGTGCTGCTCCAGCAGGATTTTAAGCGAAAGGCGAAAATGCTCGCGACGTTGGCGGCATTCATTCTCATCATGCGGCTTGTGGATATGTTTTATCTGATTGGACCGAATCCGAGGATCGATACTCACGGCCTCGAACAAGGTGCATTCGTAATTAGCTGGCTGGATTTTGTTGCCCCGGTCGCAGTCGGTGGGATATGGCTTTGGTATTTCTTCGGCCAGTTGATGAACCGGCCGCTGGTTCCCGTAATGGATCCATTTTTAGAAAGGGCCATCGAGCACGGCCACGGACACTAAAGTTCAAAGTCCCAAGTCCAAAGTCCAAAGCGAATAAGTGCTTTAGACTGACGACCTTGGACACCAGACTTTGGACATTAGACTTTGGACACGGGACTTAAGCTTTATGGGAAAGACAAAACACGAAAAATCCTTTGTAGATTTTGATAAAACATACGAGCAGAACGTCATCGGGCTGAAAGGCGTTGTGTTTTTCGGGGTCGGTCTGTTGGCTTTGATTGTTGTCACTTTCGGCCTGATGTGGGCGCTTTTGAATGTGCTCGAAGATAATGAAAAAGCGTCAAAGGAATCGGACAATCCGATGCAGATGAGCGAAAAGGAGCGTCTGCCGCCCGAACCTCGTCTGCAGACCGCTCCCGGATTTGGAGTCGAATCGGAAAACGGAAGGGTCAATATGGAACTAAGAGCACCGCAGGCGGAATATCGAGAATTGAGAGATCAGTGGCAGGAAGTTTGGGCCGAAGGATCGAAAGACCCTGCATCAGGAACCGTCGTTTCGCTGCCTATCGAAGCGGCAAAAGAAATGTTCCTTACGCAAAATGTAAAAGCCAGGGCCGGCGAGGACGCCGAAAAAGCGGCTGCGGCATCGCGAATGGTGGTTTCGGATTCGAGTTCCGGCCGGGTTGCTTCGGAAAAAAGACGGTAGTTCAGAGTATACATTGGGAGTGTGAACTCAGAACCAGAAGACTATGAAACGAAGTTCGGCAAAACATATAGTATTAAAGGTGCAACTTTTCGCATTTATTTTAATGTTGTTCGTAAGCGTATCTGCCCAGAAAAGCGAGCACTATAATTCTCCGCTCTATTCGCCGAAAACCTACGATCCGACGCAAACCACGAGCAGCGGATTGCCCGACGCGCTCAAAACGATCGGAATCGAGCAGAAACTCGGCCAATCGCTGCCGCTTGATACGGAGTTT
>Ga0136617_10002786_pt1 | contig 15570 bp, 16 predicted proteins | sample AntDrymUQ3222106_2_FD_129672 | JGI IMG/M metagenome (GOLD analysis project Ga0136617, IMG submission 129672) | Polar desert sand microbial communities from Dry Valleys, Antarctica - metaG UQ322 (21.06) | ecosystem: Environmental > Terrestrial > Soil > Desert | place: Antarctica: Dry Valley...
CTCGGCGGTGTCCTACTGGCAGCCATGATCATCCACTACCGGGTCCGCAATTAACAGACACGCTCTAGTCGATGATCTTCGTGATGGGCAGCTCAAGAATGTCGCGGCCACCGGCGGCCCGAAGCGCAGGGATGAGGGTGTTCACGCCTCGCTTGGGCACTACCGACTCCACACCATGCATGGTCGCGTCGGCAAGGGCGGTGACGTTGGGCGAACTCATCGCGGGTAGCAACGCCAAGACGGCCGCCAGCTGGGCTTCGGCAACATTAACCTTGAGCAGCACGTTGCCCCGCGCCCGGATCGCTCCACGCAGCAGCAGCGCGACATCCTCCATCGCCGCGCGCTTGTCCGGCTCGTCGTACGCGGTCCGATTGGCCACCAACTGCGTGTAGCTGGTCAGCAGGGTATCCAGGATCCGCAGCCCGTTCTTGCGCAAGGACGAGCCCGTCTCGGTGAGATCGACGATCGCATCCACGATGTCGGGCACCTTGGCCTCGGTTGCTCCATATGACGGGACCACCAGGGCCCTGACGCCGTGCTCGGCAAGGAACCGCCGGGTCAGCGCGGGAAACTCCGTGGAAATGCGGACACCGTCGGGAAGATCGTCTACCTCCTGCCACGAGGCGGCCTGCGGCACGGCGAGCACCACGCGCACCGGCTCGCCAGTTGCTCTGCTGTAGGTCAGCTCGCCGAGACTGACGACATCGGCTTCGGTCTCGGCGATCCAGTCCTGCCCGGTGATGCCGAGGTCGAACAGCCCTTCTTCGACATACTGCGGGATCTCCTGAGGCCGCAGGAACCGGACCCGATCGATCCGCGGGTCGTCGATAGAGGCATGGTAGTCGCGAGCGGACCCACGGCGAACGCCGAGGTCAGCCGCGTCGAAGAGCGCCAGAGTGGCGGTTTCCAAGGATCCCTTGGGCAGCACGAGGGAGAGCACGAGAGGGGGGCCTTCCGCAGGTCAGGACGGGGATCAGGACAGGTGATCACCGCGAGAGATCGATGGGGGTCCATCGCGATGTCGCAACTTCTGGAGCACCAGCGCAGTGTCGAGGGCCGCCATGGTCGCCTCCCAGCCCTTGTCCTCGTTGCTGCCGGGCAGCCCGCAGCGCTCCAGCGCCTGATCAACCGTGTCACAGGTGAGCACCCCGTTGCTGACCGGGGTGCGCTCGTCGAGGGCGACCCGGGTTAGGCCGGTGATCACCGCCTGGCAGACGTAGTCAAAGTGCGGAGTCGCCCCGCGCACTACCGTCCCCAGTGCCACGACGGCATCGTGATCGACCGCGAGCTGCTGCGCAGCCACTGCGAGCTCCACGGCGCCAGCCACGCGAACCACGGTGGGCACCGGGATGCCGCAGGATTGTGCGGCGGCAAGCGATCGGGCCAGCAGCGCGTCGGTGATGTGCACGTGCCACCGGGTCACGACGATGCCCAAGGAGAGGCTTGCGGCGTCCACGACGGAAACCTGGGCGGCGCCTTCGCCGCTCACGACTGTCCCTTCGGTGACTCGCCGACCACCTCATCGCCGGCCTCCTCGACCGGAAGGCCGGGCAGGTCGTGGCCCATCCGGTCCCGTTTGGTGCGCAGGTAGTGGAGGTTCTCCGGGGTGGGGTGAACAGCGATCGGAACCCGGCCGAGGATCTGCAGACCGTAGCCTGCCAGCCCGGCCCGCTTGGCTGGGTTGTTGGACAGCAGGCGCATCGACCGAACGCCCAGATCGGCAAGGATCTGCGCACCGGTGCCGTAGTCGCGGGCATCGGCGGGCAGACCAAGCTCGAGGTTCGCATCGACGGTGTCCGAGCCGGTGTCTTGCCGCTGGTAGGCCTGCAGCTTGTGCAGCAGTCCGATCCCACGGCCCTCGTGCCCACGGACATAGAGAACGACTCCGCGTCCTTCGGTGGCCACCGCCGCAATGGCAGCGTCCAGCTGCGGTCCACAGTCACAGCGCTGCGACCCGAACACGTCGCCGGTGAGGCATTCGGAGTGGACGCGCACGAGCACGTCCTCGCCGTCGCCGAGGTCGCCGGCGACCAGGGCGATGTGGTCCCGGCCGTCCACGCTGCTGCGGTAGCCGACTGCCTGGAACTCGCCATGTCGGGTCGGGATCCGGGCCGCCGCGACCGCCGCGACCTGGCGTTCCTGCCGGCGTCGGTAGGCGATCAGGTCGGCGATACTGATCAGCGTCAGGTTGTGCTCCGCGGTGAACACCTCTAGCTCGTCGAGCCTTGCCATGTCCTCAACCGTTTTCTGGCTCACCACCTCACACAGGACACCGGCCGGGTGAAGTGCGGCCAGCCGACACAGGTCGACCGCGGCTTCGGTGTGCCCCGGCCTGCGCAGCACCCCGCCTTCCTTGGCCCGCAAGGGCACGACGTGGCCGGGACGGGTGAAGTCGGCCGCGGTGGCGGCGGGGTCGGCCAGCAGGCGGATGGTCCTGGCCCGGTCGGTGGCGGAGATCCCGGTGCTGCCGCCCTCCCGCGCATCGACCGACACGGTGTAGGCGGTCCCCCGCCGGTCCTGGTTGACCGGATACATCGGCGGGAGGTCGAGCCGGGCGCAGTCGGCCTCGGTCAGCGGTACGCAGATGTAGCCGGAGGTGTAGCGGACCATGAAGGCGACCAGCTCTGGCGTCGCCATCTGGGCGGCGAAGATCAGGTCGCCTTCGTTCTCCCGGTCGGCACCGTCAACGACCACGACCGGCTTGCCGGCGGCAATGTCGGCTACCGCTCGCTCGATGGTGCCGAACCGCCGGTCGCCGGCCTCGAGCGGGGTGACCCGAGGCGTGACGCCCTCGGCCAGCGGGTGCAGGTCGCGTGGCGTGGTCGTCATGTCGGCGGCGCCGTACGTGTGCCGAGCAGCTTCTCTACGTACTTCGCGATGATGTCCACCTCGAGATTGACCGGGTCGCCGACCTGCTTGCTGCCCAGCGTGGTGAGCGCCAGCGTGGTAGGGATCAAGCTGGCGGTGAACGCCTCGTCAGTCACGTCGACGACGGTCAGCGAGATACCGTCGACGGTGACCGAACCCTTGGCCACGACGTAGCGAGCGAGGCCGCCGGGCAGGCTGATCCGGACGACCTCCCAGTGCCGCGCGGCCTGCCGTGCCAGGACGAAACCCACCCCGTCGACGTGACCCTGGACGAGATGCCCGCCCAGCCGGCCGGTCGGGGTCACCGGTCGTTCGAGGTTCACTCGGTCGCCGGAACGCAACGCGCTGAGCGAGGAGCGCTCCAGCGTCTCGCGCATCACATCGGCGGTGAACAGTTCCCCGTCGCACTCGACGACGGTGAGACAGACGCCGTTCACCGCGATCGACTCCCCGGGCGACGCACCGGATGCGACGACGGGGCCGCGGACGGTGAGCCTGGCTGCCCCTATCAGCTCTTCCCGACTGGAGACGACCCCGAGCTCCTCGATAATTCCGGTGAACACCGTCAGGCCACCCTCTCCGGTCGCGCAGTGATCCGCACGTCCGAGCCGATCTGAGTCACGTCATCGAGCCGCAGTCGGCGAGCCGAGCCGATCGTGCCTATCCTCGTCCCGCACAGCGCTGGCTGGCCGTCGCCCAGCAAGGTTGGAGCGACGTAGGCCACCACCCGGTCGACCAGACCAGCACGCACGAAGGAACCGGCGAGGCATGCCCCGCCCTCGAGCAGGACGTGGCGCACGTCGCGGGCGTAGAGCTCGGCGAGGAGCCCAGCCGGGTCGGCCGCCTTGCTGACCCACGTCGGCGCGGCGGCGTCGAAGATCCGGGCACTCGGGGGCACCAGACCGCGGCGGTCGGCGACGACCCGCAACGGCTGACGAGCGGCCTGTGCGCCGTCGGCGTCGCGCACGGTGAGCTGCGGATCGTCGGCCAGCACGGTGCCCGCGCCGATCAGCACCGCATCGACCTGTGCGCGCAGGACATGCACGTCGGCCCGTGCCTGGCCTCCGGTGATCCACCGGCTGGTCCGGTCAGCCGCAGCCGTGCGGCCGTCCAGAGTGACGGCGTACTTCCAGGTCACGAACGGTCGGCGCAGGCGCTCGGCCAGCAGCCACGCCTCGTTGCTCCGCGCCGCCTGCTCAGCGAGGACCCCTCCGGTGATCTCCATGCCGGCGCTGCGCAGCACGTCTGCGCCCCCGCCAGCCTGTGTCGTGGGATCGGCAACCGCGTAGACCACCCGGTGTATCCCGGCTGCGATCAGCGCCTGGGTACAGGGGCCGGTCCGGCCGGTGTGCGCACACGGCTCCAGCGACACGACCATGGTGCCGCCCCGGGCACGGTGGCCCGCCATGGCAAGCGCGGCGACCTCTGCGTGCGCTTCGCCGGGCCGCTCGTGCCAACCCTCTCCGACGATCTCCTCCGCCGCATCGAGGACGACAGCACCGACGATCGGGTTGGGGCTGCTGCTGCCCAGGCCACGAGCCGCCAGGTCGATGGCGCACGTCATCGCCGCTTCATCCGTTGTGGCAACCATCGACCCTCCTCGCGATATGGCGCGAGCCAGGGCTTCGGGACGCGGCGCGTGCTGCTGTCCCAGTGTGCCACGCCCGCCCGGCGGTCCATGTGTCAGTCACATCGTGTGCCATAGCGCCCGTTTCACGGACACGTCGGCGTAGCCGTCAGGCCCGCACGGCGCGCGCTGCCCGGTCGCGCAGCGCGGTGACCGCGCGCCCCGGGTCATCGGCACCGTAGACGGACGAACCGGCGACGAAAGCGTCGGCGCCGGCTTCGGCGGCCTGCACGATCGTGTCGAGGTCGACTCCGCCGTCGACCTCGATGCGCAACTGCAGGTGCCCTGTCCGCACCAACTCGCGCGCGCGCCGCACCTTGGGCAGCACCTCCGCAACGAAGCTCTGCCCACCGAAACCGGGCTCAACGGTCATCACCAGCAAGGTGTCGAACTCGCCCAGAATCTCCAGATAGGGAGCGAGCTGGGTGCCAGGCTTGAGCGCCAACCCCGCGCGGCCACCGGCAGCTTTGATGTCGCGAGCGACCGACCGAGGGTCGTCGCTAGCCTCGGCGTGAAACGTCACGTTGTGCGCGCCAGCCTCCGCATACGGCGGTGCCCACCGCGCCGGATCGTCGATCATCAGATGGCAGTCCAGCGGCAGGCTCGTCGCCGCCAGGAGGCTCCGCACGACCGGCAGCCCGATCGTCAGGTTGGGCACGAAATGGTTATCCATCATGTCCACGTGCAGCCAGTCGGCCGTGCTCTCGACCGCCCTGGCCTCCTCGCCTAGCCGAGCGAAGTCGGCCGCCAGGATGCTCGGCGCGAGAAGGAGATCCACCGCGGCAGTCTACCGATCCGCATGAGAACCAAGTCCGTCGTCCGGACCCGCCCGGAGCCTGATCAGCCCTGTTCTGATCACGCAATAGCGAGGGCCTCAGTGGGGTGGCGTCGTTCAACCAGGTGCCACTGGCGAGCGTGGCGCCGACGGTGCCGGGCAGATCGGTGCGAGCGGCGAGGATGGTGAGGACGGTGAGGCCGCCCGTCTGGCCGGCCGGGATGCGGTCGTTGCGGTAAACGTGGGCATCGGGAACCCTCGCGGTGGCGCTGGCGGTCGTGATCGGTTCGGTGCGGGCGACCATGCAGACGGAGTCGGACGGCAGGAAAGAATTCTCGCAAAGACGTCTTGACCGGGGCTGACGGTGAGCAGGTTGGTGCCGAGCCTGTCCAGGACCAACCGCACAATGGGCTTGGCTGGATGCAGAAATGCCGAGGACGGCGACCATCGCGGCGATGCCGACGGCGATGCCCAGTGCCGACAGGATGATGCGCTGTGGCCGGACATGCGGCTTGCCCTGCGGCCGGCGCTCAACACCAGTGACCCGGTATTGCTCGAACGTCTCGTACAGAACCTCGCCCATAACGCGGTACGGCATAACGTCTCAGACGGCTGGATCTCGGTAGACACGCGTGTTGAGGACGGCGAGGCTGTGCTCGTCGTCGTCAACACTGACCCTTCCGTACCCGCCCACAAGGTGGTCGGGCTCCTCGAACCGTTCCGCCGCCTCGACGGTGACCGGATGGCGGCGGCCTCATCGTGCGGCTGACCCTTCCTGACGACGGCTGAGCGGCGCGGGCCTGCACCGACCTGGAGTCTCCATGGGGATCAGCTCTCACCTCGGTGATTGCCCAACTGAGGCAGTGCCCCAGCCTGATAGGTGCGCAATCGGATCACGGTCGTCGACGGCGCTACGCTGGGCGCCATGCGGCGGCGCTTTCGGCTGATCATCGCCGTCGTCCTGGTCACGCTTCTGGCACTCGCTGGCCTGGCCGGATGTCAGCTGCGGAAGCCCGAGTGGGAAGACATCCCCTCGTCGCCGGGAGCGGCGGACTACACAGGCTCCCTTGAGACGCCGCTGGACGACCGCGTCGCGGGTCGGGTCGCCGAGCGCTCGCTGCGCATCCGCGCCAGCAGAATGGAGCGGCTTTCCGCCAGCACCACCTGGGACGAGCACCTGGCCTTCCGAGCCGCCAACGACGCCGGCATGCGCCGTCAGGTCGATCGGGTGCCCGAGCCCGACGCGCCCGTTCTCTACGCCGAGTGGCGCAGAGCGGACCGCACGCTCTTCGTGGTGGGCAAGGCCGAGGCTGGCGGCCGGCTCGTCGTTCTCACCGCGTTGGCGGAGCCCCGCTAAGTCACGGGTGCGTCGAGCTACCGGGTGAGCAGGGCAACGAACATCGCGTCGGTCCCGTGGCGGTGCGGCCACAACTGGACCCACGGGCCCCCACCGAGCAGCGGCACGCCAGGAAGGACGGCCCGTGCGTCAACAGCTGTGACGGCGCCGGTACGGATCACGTCGTCGATGACCACGCGCGTCTCGGCGAGGTGCGGCGAGCAGACCGCGTAGGCGATAACGCCGCCGGGTCGGGTCACCCGCACCGCCGCGGCGAGCAATTCGCCTTGCAACAGGGCCAGATGGGGGACGTCGGAGGGCTGCCGGCGCCAGCGCGCCTCGGGTCGCCGCCGCAAAGCGCCGAGCCCGGTGCACGGCGCGTCAACCAGCACCCGGTCGTACTCCCCCTGGGTGATGCGCCCATCAGCGACGCGAACCTCGACCGGCAACCCAGCTGTTGCCTGATCGACCAGCGCGGCCCGATGCTCCTGCACCTCGATCGCCGTGACGGAGGCGTCGCGGCCGGCCGCGAGCGCGCCGAGCAGAGCGGCTTTGCCACCCGGGCCGGCACACAGATCCAGCCAACGCCGATCGGCGCCGTCAATCGGGGTGTCGGCCAGGGCAGAGGCGACGAGCTGGCTGCCCTCGTCCTGCACCTGCGCCCGGCCGTCCCGGATCGCCGGCACCTTAGCGGGATCGCCGCCGCCGAGACGCACCCCGAATTCGGACCACGGCCCGGGGGTCCCGCCGCTCTGTGCGACCAGTTCGTCTCGGGTTATCCGACCGGGCCGGACGGCCAGGTGAACGTCGGGGCGCTCATCGCCTGCTGCCAACGCCGCAGCCGTCTCAGCCAGGTCTCCGCCCAGGGCATCGCAGAACGCCTGGGCGATCCAGCGCGGATGCGCATGGCGCAGGGCCAGCGCGCCGATCGGGTCGGAGTCGGGGTTGGGTGCCAGCGCGTCCAGCCAACTGGACTCGTCCCGTTCGCCGACCTTGCGCAGCACCGCATTGACGAACTTGGCCGGTCCCGCGGTGCACACGGTTCGCGCAAGGTCGACAGTGGACGAGACCGCGGCGTGCGGGGGCACCCGAGTGCGCAGCAGCTGGTAGGCGCCCAGCCGCAGCAGGTCACGCACCGCGCCGTCGACGCCGTCGAGCGGGCGGTCGACACACGCGGCCAGGATCGCGTCGAGGGTGCCCTGCGCCCGCAGCGTGCCGTAGGCCAGCTCGGTGGCGAAGGCGGCATCGCGGCCGCTGATGCGCCGCTCACGCAGCAGCTTGGGCAGGACCAGGTTGGCGTAGGAGTCACGTTCGCGTACCGCGGCCAGCAGGTCGTAGACCGCCCGCCGAGCCTGATCCGATGCCGGTCTGGTGTGCCGGTTCCGCGGCCGTGCCGGGGTCGTCACTGGAATCGGGCACCATCGGGGCGGGCGCCGCGGGCCCAGTCCAGGGCACTCATCGGCGCCTTGCCGGCCGGCTGCACGTCGCCGAGCCGGAGTGGCTGCGTGAGACTCCCGACCAGCACGGCGTCACGGTCGACCACGATCATCCCGGGCGCCAGGGGATCGGCATCGTCGGCGATGCCCACCGGCCTGAGCTTCAGCCGGGCGCCGCGCAGCGTCGCCCAGGCGCCGGGCGCCGGCGTGCACGACCGGATCAGCCGATCCACGCTCGCTGCGGGTTGCGCCCAGTCGACGCGGGCGTCGCTCACCTCGACCTTGGGCGCGTACGTCGCTGCGCCAGCCGGTTGCGGAACCGGACTCAGCGTGCCGTCGGCAATGCCGTCAACGGTCGCCAGGAGCAGCTCGGCGCCGGCGACCGACAGCCGGTCGAGCAGGTCGCCGACCGTGTCTCGCGGGCCGATGGCCTCGGTGAGGACGCCGTACACCGGGCCGGTGTCCAGGCTCTCCTCCAGCAGGAACGTCGACGCGCCCGTGACGTCGTCGCCGTGCCGGATCGCGTGCTGAACCGGAGCGGCACCCCGCCAGGCAGGCAGCAGCGAGAAGTGCAGGTTGACCCATCCGTGCGGCGGGACGTCGAGGGCGGCCCGACGGAGCAGGGCGCCGTACGCCACCACCGGACAGCAGTCCGGCGCGATGGCCCGCAGCCGGTCGAGGAACTCCGGCTCGGCTGACCGGCGCGGGGCGAGCACCTCGAGCCCGTGCTCCCGGGCGAGCTCGGCCACCGGTGACGAGGCCAACCGGCGACCTCGGCCGGATGGTGCGGGCGGCCTGGTCAGGACTGCTGCCACCTCGTGCCGGGATTCCAGCAGCGCCCGGAGGGCCGGAACGGCGACCTGCGGGGTGCCGGCAAAGACCAGCCTCAGAGCGGGCGCCCGTGCATGGCGTGCGGGCTCACCTTGACCTCGGGGGTCGCCTGGCCGGCCCACTCAGCCTCCCGGATCGCCTTCATCACGGCCTTCTTCGTCTCCCGGTCGAGCCGGTCGATGAACAGGACCCCGTCGAGGTGATCCGTTTCGTGCTGGACGCACCGCGCCATCAGCGCGGTGCCCTCCAGCACCACCGGATCGCCGTACATGTTGACGCCCCGCGCCACCGCATGCAGGTGCCGCCTGCAGTCGACGGTCAGCCCGGGGAACGACAGGCATCCCTCCGGACCGTCCTGCTCCTGGTCGTCGGGAAAGGACAGCTCCGGGTTGACCAGGTGCCCGACGTGGTCATCGACGTCGTAGGTGAAGACCCGCAGCCCCACCCCGAGCTGTGGCGCGGCCAGGCCCGCGCCCGGAGCTTCGATCATCGTCTCGGTGAGGTCTCTGACGAGGTTGCGCAACTCCTTGTCGAAGTCCACCACCGGCTCCGCGGGAGTACGCAGGACCGGGTCGCCGAACAGCCGAATGGGTTTCACCGCCACGCGTGAGCTCCTCCTCCAGGGCACAGACGTCAGAGTCTACGGATCGCATGGGCGGGGCACAGATCCACTGTCGCCTACGTCGAGGGATCGCTCGCGGCACGGGTTGTCAACCTCGGCGGCTGGCGACCGTCCTTCTTGGTGTGACTCGCCATGAAAAGCGCCCACCCGGCGCCGCTCGTGCCGCCGGTATCGGACGGACGTCTTTGCTGTTCGGCCTGGTCGTTGCCCTGGCCACGGGCGGCGTGGTGGCAGCCGGCGGGTCCCTGCCTGACCTGCGTCCGGTTGACCGCCAGGTTGCTGCCGATCTGGCCCGCGCCGTGACTGACGAGGCTTTCCACACATGGGGCTACCAGCCCCAGCCAGTCGATGAGCAGCACCTGCCCTACGGCAGCACGGTCAGCCTGCCCGACACCTCGCCGCACGACGCCACTGGGGTGCGTATGTACATCACCGCCGGCCGGATGTATGACCACCCGGTCGCCCAGGCGCGCAGTACGGGTTGCCACGACACGCGCAGCAGGTGCTGCGGGCGCCGTGGTACAGCGGCATGGCGCAGGGCTTGGCCATCAGCCTGTTCTCCCGGCTGTCGGTGGTGACCGGAGAAGCGCGATGGCGGCAAGCCGCGACGGCGACGTTCGACAGTCTGCTGATCCCGCCGTCGGACACCGCCCTTGGGTGACGCACATCGACAGCGGCAGCCATCTATGGTTTAACGAGTATCCCGAGCGCCCGGCGCCCCGATCCGACCTGACCTTCAACGGCCAGGGCTTCGGGGTGGCCAGTCCCCGTCTCCTCTCTCCCGGTCTCCGGGCCGTCGCACTACAACAGTTCGAGCGGATCGAGCTCCACCCGAACGGGGTCGGTAGCCTTGCGGGCTGTGCGAACCGCCTGGGTCGCCGCGAGAGCCGCCGCCAATGCGGCTCCCGAACGCCGTGTCGCGCGGAGCAGACAACGCTCTCGTCCGCCAGCGAGAGGCACCGGGCCGAGCACCTGGGTCCCCGCCGGCAGCGCCGTCGCGGCAATGACCTCAGCAACCGCCGGCGGGGTGCCGCTGATGCTCGCCATCCGAGTCGCAGGAGGAAAACCCAACGCCACCCGATCGGCCAGCTCGCGCTCGGCGTGCCAAGCCGGATGCCAGCGCAGCAACGCCTGCACGGCTGGCAGGGCGCTGTCGGCGACCACCACCACCTGCCCGCCGTCGGCCGCCGACCGGGCCAGCGCGGCAGCGGCGAACCACCTGCGCAACGTCTCCTCACCGGCCCGCAAATCGGCCCTGGTCAACAGCGCCCACGCGTCGAGGAGTAGGACAGCGCCATAGCCGCCGTCAGCGACCGGCTCGGCACCGGGAGTCGCCACGACCAGGGCCGGTCGGGCGGGGACCGATCCCAGCACCTCGTCTCGGCCGGATGTCCGGACCGGGACACCGGGAAAGGCGCGACCCAGCTCCTCGGCGGTTCGCCTGGCGCCCACTACGGCAGCCCGCAACGCCCGGCCGGCGCAGGACGGGCAGCTCCAGTCGCTGGCCAACCGCCCGCACCACCGGCAGGTCGGCACCGACGCGGGTGAACCGGACCCTTGCCCGAGCGGCCCGGCACACGCGAGACAGCGGGCCGTCGCCCGGCAATGGGCGCAAGCCAGCGCCGGAACGTATCCGCGCCGTGGAACGTGGATGAGGACGGGACCGCGAGCGTCCAGTGCGTCTCTGGCCACCCGCCAGGCCAAGCTCGGCAGCCGTGCGCTGCGCGCGCCCGGGTCGCGAGCCAGCTCAGCCTCCTCACCGGTCGGCCGCACCCGCGGCGCCGCCGCCCGGACTACCGGCCGAGGCGCCATCAGCGGCCGGACCCACCCCGCCTGGACCAGGTGCGCAACCTCCGCTGTGCGGCTGAAGCCGCCGAGCAGCGCAGCTGCGCCGGTCAACTCGGCCCGGACCAGCAACACGTCACGGGTGTGGCAGTAGGGCGCTCGCGGCTCGACCAAGGCATCGTCGCCGTCGTCCCATAGCGCCACCAGTCCTAGGTCGGCAACTGGTGCGAAGGCCGCCGCCCGGGTGCCTACGACGGCCCGGACCACTCCACGACGCACGGCCAGCCACCGCCGATAGCGCTCCGCCGGGCCGAGGTCGGCCGAGAGCCGGACGTGCGCACCGCTGCCCAGGGCCAAGGTCAACGCGGCGTCGACCCGGTCGAGGTCTCGCCGGTCCGGCACGACGACGGTTGCGCCACGACCGCCCGCCAACGTCGCCTGCACTGCCTCGGCGATCCGGTCTGGCCAGGAGGGTCCAGGCAGTGCGGCCCAGGCAGCGCGCGGTGAGCGCCCGTCGGCCAGCGCGACCAGCAGAGACGCACCAGCCTCGTAGGCCGACCAACCGCCGGGATCGGGTGGTGCCGGCAGAGCGACCGGGACACGACTGGGCTCGGCCTCGACCCGGGCATGACGCGGAGGCACGGCCAGCCGAAGCACGTCGACCAGGGTGCCGGCGCACCGGTCGGCGACCGCCCGGGCCAGCCGGGCCACCTCGGCACTGAGCACCGGCTCGGCCGAGACGGAACGCTCGATCGGGGCGAGGGAACCGGCGTGGTCGGAGGCGGCCGCCCGCTCGAGGACGAGGCCGTCGACGAGCCGGCCGGCGAATCGCACCCGGACCCGCGACCCGGTCCTCACCGCGGCGTCCAGAGCGGCCGGCACCAGATAGTCGAACGGACGGTCGAGATGGGCCAGCGAGGCATCGACCGACACCCGGGCAACGGGCAGCGCCGGCTGCGTCATGCCACCTGGTCTACCAGAGACCGGTGACGGCGGGCTGCCGTCACCGTTGTGCGCCTCGCTTCGCTCGATGCTCGCTCGATGCTCGCTCGACCGGCCAGGCTCAGTTCGACAGCAACACCAGGGGAAGGGCCATCGCGGCCGGCAGTGCCTGCGCGAGCAGGAGCCGCCGCGACACAGTCAGTCCGCCGTAGATCCCGGCAGTCACCACACAACCCAAAAAGAATACGCCGAAGTGCAACGCGACGGGATCGGGCGCGATCAGGCTCCAGGCCAGGCCCGCCGCCAGGAATCCGTTGTACAGCCACTGGTTGCCTGCCAGCGCCGCCATGACCTCGGCGTCCTCGGCAGAGGTGCCGAACGTCTTGCGGCCCAGTGACTTTCGAAAGAGGAACATCTCGAGCACCAGAAACCACACATGCAGGACCGCGAGGGCCCCGACGAGGACCTCCGCGACCAGACGCATCAGGAAATGGCATTCTTCAGCGCGTCGGCCCGATCGGTGCGCTCCCAGGTGAAGTCGGGCAGCTCGCGGCCGAAGTGCCCGTAGGCGGCCGTCTGGGCGTAGATCGGACGCAGCAGGTCAAGATCGCGGATGATCGCCGCGGGCCGCAGGTCGAAGACCTCGATCACTCCGTCCTGGATGTCGATCACGTCGACGGTCTCGGTGCCGAAAGTCTCGACGAACAGCCCCACCGGGTGGGCCTTGCCGATCGCGTAAGCGATCTGGACTTCACAGCGGCTTGCCAGGCCGGCCGCCACGACGTTCTTCGCCACCCAGCGCATCGCATACGCCGCCGAGCGGTCGACCTTGGACGGGTCCTTGCCGGAGAATGCGCCACCACCGTGGCGGGCCATGCCGCCGTAGGTGTCCACGATGATCTTGCGACCGGTCAGGCCGGCGTCACCCATCGGGCCACCGATCTCGAACCGGCCGGTCGGGTTGACCAGCACCCGGTAGTCGCTCGTGTCGAGGCCGAGGTCGGCGACCTCGATGGCGATCACGTGCTCTTTGATGTCCGGAACGAGCAACGTCTCCAGGTCGATGTCGGAGGCATGCTGCGTCGAGACCACAACCGTGTCGAGTCGGATCGCCTTGTCGCCGTCGTACTCGATGGTCACCTGGGTCTTGCCGTCGGGGCGAAGGTACGGGACGGTGCCCTGCTTACGCACGTCGGTCAGGCGGCGGGCCAGCCGATGGGCGAGCGCGATAGGCAGCGGCATCAACTCCGGGGTGTCGGTGCACGCGTACCCGAACATCAGCCCCTGGTCGCCGGCCCCTTGCCGATCGAGGGGGTCCTCGACACTGTTCCCGGTGCGGACCTCGATGCCTGCATCGACGCCTTGGGCGATGTCAGGCGACTGGGAGCCGATCGACACGCTCACGCCGCAGGAAGCGCCGTCGAAGCCTTTCTTCGACGAGTCGTAGCCGATCGCCAGGACCTTCTCACGCACGATGGTCGGGATGTCGGCATAAGCGTCGGTGGTGACCTCGCCGGCGACGTGCACCTGCCCGGTCGTGATGAGCGTCTCGACGGCGACCCTGCTGTGCGGGTCTTCGATGAGTAAGGCGTCCAGGATCGAGTCGCTGATAGCGTCGGCGATCTTGTCCGGATGGCCCTCCGTGACCGACTCGGAGGTGAACAGGCGGCGGGACACGGTGCTCCCTATGGGGTTCGACGAAATGTCGCGGTGAGTCTAGTCGAGTGAGCATCGAGCGCAGCGAGGCGCGGAGCGAGATAGAGATTAGCCACCCTGTCCCTGAGCCTCGATCCGTGGACCGGCTGGCTGACTGATCTTGAGTTGCGTAGTTGATCATGGTCTGTGCTTGGGGCAGCGTGAGTCTGCTGGTCTGCCCAGCTGTTTTACGCGGGTTCTCCGGTTGGGCCTGTGCGGGCTGGTGGTCAGGGGTCAGGCGGGGGCTGGTGGTCCGGTCGCGGGTGTGAACACTTTGTGCGATAGGGCGGTCCATTGTTCGGCCCAGGGCCAGTGCGCTGGCAGGTGCGGGATCGGGCGGTGTTGTGGTCGGGCCAGGCGAGCGGGGACGGTGACGATCTGCCGTCGTAGTGTCGCGCCGCGGGCTAGGGCATGCTGCTGGCTGGCGAGGGTGCCGGCGGCGCGCAGCAGGTTGTGGGTGATGGCCGCGCAGATGGCCCAGGCGCTGTTGGCGGCGAAGCGGCCGGAGGGCTGGTGGGCCAGTGGGCCGTCGATCAGGTCGGCGAACACGGTCTCGATGATCGCGTGCCGGCGGTGGGTGATGTCGGCCTGGGCGACCGGTTCGGTGTTGTCGGTGAGGAACGGGTGATACCGCCAGACCGGGAACAGTTCCTCGGTTTCGGCGCGGTCGCGGACCCGGCGCACGATCAGTCTCGCGGTGACCGGCCCCCGGGTGGAGGCGAACGCGGTGAAGGGGACTTCGGCGACTTCGGCGTCGGAGATCAGCTCACCGGTGTCGGGGTCGATGACCGCGCCGGGGTAGCGCACCGGCGCCCATGCATCATCGCCGATACCGGCGATGGCCCGATTGACCGCCGCGTTCTTGACGAGCACGAAAGAGAACCGGGCCCCGGCCTTGAGACAGGCGCCGATGACGGCGCTGTTGGGCGTAGGCCGAGTCACCGCGGACCAGGATCTGTCCGCTGGCCCCGGCGGTCCGGGCGGTGCCGATCGCCTCGGTGACCATCGACGCCGCGCCTTTTCCCGACCCGGCCGGCCCGGCCCGCAGCCGGATCCCGGCTACCACCGGCGCACCCGCGCCGGTGGAGATGGTGGTGGCCAGCGGGGACAGTCCCTTACGCAGGATCTGCCGGCCGGCGATCTTGGTGTGGCCGTAGCTGGCGCCCTAATGAGAGCTACCCGGGTGGGTCGGTGGCGGCAGACTCGGTAGCTGTAGCCGCTGGCAGGTGAGCACTCAGGCGCCCCGGATCTCGGAGTCCTACAAGCAGATCGTGCCCTTGCCGGTGGTCGGAAGAGTCGACCGCTGATGGGATGTCGTGCCCGCCGTTTGGCGTGAGCACTTGATCATTAGGGTGCTGGTGATCTTCCGCGGGCTACGAGGAGTTGATCGCGCGCGAGACGGAAGAAGGAGGACGGGAGTTGCTCTTCGTCGGAGACGACTGGGCCGAGGACCATCACGACATCGAGGTGCAAGACGAGGCAGGCAAGCGACTGGCCAAGGCGCGGCTCGAAGAGGGGTTAGCCGCAATACGTTCAGTTAGGTGCTTCCGACTAGGTAGAGGGGTGGGTGCTGCGGGCGGGGCCAGTTTGTGTGATGGGCGCGCTTGACGTGCCACTTGGGCATCTTGCGCTTGATCACTCTGGGTGCGGCTC
>Ga0136617_10002787_pt1 | contig 15570 bp, 24 predicted proteins | sample AntDrymUQ3222106_2_FD_129672 | JGI IMG/M metagenome (GOLD analysis project Ga0136617, IMG submission 129672) | Polar desert sand microbial communities from Dry Valleys, Antarctica - metaG UQ322 (21.06) | ecosystem: Environmental > Terrestrial > Soil > Desert | place: Antarctica: Dry Valley...
CACAACCGGGTCAAGCTGCGCGAAATGTATTCGGGCTCGAAGGTCGAGGACGCCTTCTCGCGCTTCGACGTGCTCGAGCGGCGCGCCGATTATGCCGAGGGCCATGCCGACGCGCTCGCGCTCGGCGCGCCGCCCAAGACGCTCGAGGAAGAGATTGCCGAGCTGCGCAGCAGCGAGAAGGTCGACGCCGAGCTCGAAGCCATGAAGGCCGCCCGCAACCCAGACCAGAACAAGGAGGGCTGATCAGATGGGCTCGGAAATCATCGTCATCCCGGCGATCTTCATCGCGTTGCCGTGGATCATATTTCATTACATCACGCAGTGGAAAAGGGCCGGAAGCCTGACCAGCGAGGACGAGAATCTGCTCGACGAGCTGCACGAATTGTCGCGGCGGCTCGATGACCGGCTGTGCACGATCGAGCGCATCATGACCGCCGAAAACCCGAACTGGCGCTCGGTCGCATGCGACCCCGCCAGCATCGGCATCGCCGACGAGAGCGTCAGGAGGATCGGATGAGCCCGCCGCGCCGCACCAAATTCTATCTCGACAAGCACAACGCCAAATGGTCGGGCGTTTGCGCCGGCATCGCCGATTATACCGGCATCGACGTGACGGTCGTCCGGATCGGCACCGTGGCGGCGGTCCTGCTGGGCTCGGGCACGCCGATCCTGATCTATCTGGCCGCCGCCTGGCTGGCGCCGCGCAAGCCGATCGAGCTGTACGAGCAGCGGCCCGAGGACACCAAGTTCTGGCAAGGCGTTCGGGCGAACCCGAAACGCACGACCCGCGACGTCCGCTCGCGGTTCCGCGAGCTCGACCGCCGGCTCGCCGACGTCGAAACCTATGTGACGAGCTCGAACGGCCGGCTGTCGCGCGAAATCGAAAATCTGCGCTGAGCCTTGGCGAGCGCTGAAGGGGAGAAAGCATATGGAGGGCGGACAGGCTTTCGTGATCGGGCTCGTCCTGATCAGCACGGTCGGCTGGGTGATCACGAGCTGGATCCGCGCCAGGCACGGCTATCCCGTGACCGACGACTGGGGAAAGACGGTCGCCAAAGGCGAACCGGGCGCGGAGCGGCAGATCGAATTGCTCTCCAGCGAGAATGCCGGCCTTAAGGGTCAGGTCGGCCGGCTCGAGGAGCGGATCGCGGTGCTCGAACGGATCGCGACCGATCCTGCCGAACGGACCGCTCGCGAAATCGAAAATCTGCGCTGAAATGCGCGCATAGGGGAGTTTTAACATGGACGGACTGCTCGAAAATTACGGGCCGATGATCGCGGTGATGGCGATGGTGATCGGCATGGCGAGCGTGCTCGGATGGGTGTTCACCACCTGGCTCAGGATCAAGAACGGCTACCCGCTCGACGGCGCCTGGGGCCAGCAGGTCTATCCCAAGACCAGCGACGAGGCGATGGAGCGGATCAAGCTGCTCAGCTCCGAAAACGGCCAGCTCCGCGCCGAGCTCGGCTCGATCAAGGACCGGCTCGCGACCGTCGAACGCATCGTCACCGACGACAGCCATCGGCTGACGCACGAGATCGACGCGCTCCGCAGCCCGCGCAACTGAGGACGGACCATGAGCCGCGAACTGAGCGACATATTGATCGTGCTGATCGGCATCACGGTGCCCACGATCGCGATCCTGATCGCGACGATGCTGCCGAAATGGGTGGCGCGCCGCGACTGGCATCGCGAGCGGGCACGGCGCTTACGGGCCGACAATGCCGGGCTTCGCGATGAAATCGGGGCGGTCAAGGACCGCGTCGCCGGCATCGAGCGGATCGTCACCGACGACGGCCACCGGCTGACCGAGGAAATAGACGCGCTCCGCGGCGCGCGGAATTGAGGCAGGCGCACAATGGAAAGCGATTTTTCGAAGATCATGGTGGCTTTCATCGTCATCGGCCTGCCGTTCCTGGCGGTTCTGGGCGGGGTGATGTTCAAGCGCTGGATGGCGTATCTCGAGAAGCGAATGGAACTCGAAGCGTCGATGACCGCCGAGAAAGCGGCGCAATATGCCGCGCATACCGAGCGGCTCGAACAGCGCATGCGGGTACTCGAACGGATCGCGACCGACCAAGGCAGCGCGGTCGCGGGCGAGATCGAGAATTTGCGGGACAAGCCGCTCAACTGAGCCGCGACCTAAGGAGATAGACTAGATGGCCAGCTGGATTTGGGTTTTGATACCCCTCGCCGCGATCTTCGCGGGCGTGATGAAGAAATGGCTTTCAATCAAGGAGCGCGAGATCGAGGCGGTGACGCGCGAATCGGCGGAAAAGGCCGCGCAATATGCGGCGCATACCGACCGGCTCGAACAACGCATGCGGGTGCTGGAGCGGATCGTGACCGACAAGGGCATCGTCGTCGCCGACGAAATCGAGCGGCTGCGCGACAGCCCGCGCAACTAGTGATGCTGACAGGGAGCCTCGATAAATGATCGGTCCGTTCGAAATGGTGGTGGGGATCGTGGCGATCACCACGATCGCCGGGATCTGGAAAGCCAAAAACGGCATCGGGCGCGACAAGTTCGGCAACGAGCATCGTGTCGATAATGCAGAGAGTGACCGGCTGCGCGACGAAGTGAAAAGCCTCAAGGAAAGGCTCGCGGTGATCGAGCGGATCACGGTCGATAAGGAAAGCTCGCTCGAGCGCGAAATCGAGCGGCTGCGGGACCGGTAAAGGGAGCAAGGATGACCGATCCCACCACCCTGGTGACGCTGAGCGGTTTCGTCCTGACCGGCCTCTGCCTGACCAGCGCCGCCGCGCTCAAGGGTTGGCAAAGCTGGCTCGACATCAAGCGGGTCGAGATCGCCGGCAACCCCGGACGCCCCCTCGCCGCCCCGGTCGCCGCGCGGATCGAGCTGGCCGACCTCAAGGAGCGCGTCCGCCGGCTCGAAGCGATCGCGAGCGGCGTCGACCTTTAAGCGGGTGACGAACGCGGATCGCGCGCCTAATCGCGTCGCATGACCGCGCTGGCCGATATTTACGACGATTACGAACTGCTCGACGCCGACGACCGCTACCGGCTGCTGATCGACCTTGGCCGCACGCTCGAGCCGATGCCCGAGCCGCTCAAGACCGATGCGACCCTGGTGCGCGGCTGCTCGGCGTCGGTGTGGGTCTATCCGACGCGCGACGGCGAGGGCCGGCTCCACTTCCTCGCCGACAGCAACGCCGCGATCACCAAGGGGATCATCGCGCTCGTGCTCGCCGCGGTGCAGGATCGCAGCCCCGCCGAGATCGGCGACACCGATATCGAGGACGCGCTCGCGCCGTTCGATCTCAAGAACCAGCTCAGCTCGAACCGGACGCAGGGCATTCCCAACATGATCGCGCTGATCCGGCGGACCGCCGAGCGGATGCGAGGATGAGCCGCGACGCGTTCAATCCCAAGCTGTTCATGGCGTTCGTCAAGGATGTCGGCCACGGCGGCGCGCTCGGCATCCGCTACCGCGACCACGGCGCGGACTGGGCCGAGCTCGGCATCGACTATGACGAGAAGCTGGTCGGCGTCGCGGCGAGCGGGATCATCGCGTCGGGTCCGATCGTCAGCCTGATGGACATGGCGACCAGCCTCGCCATCTGGATCCGGCTCGGCAAGTTTCGGCACCAGGCGACGCTCGATTTGCGGGTCGATTATCTCCGGCCGGCGACCCCCGGCAAGACCATAATCGGGCGCGGCGAATGCTATGCGATCCGGCGCAGCGTCGCCTTCACCCGCGGGCTCGCCCATGACGGCGATCCCGCCGACCCGGTCGCGCACGTCGCCGCGACCTTCATGTTCACCGCCAAAGAATAATCACGCGGACATAATCACTCGGACAGGGCGCCGCGCCGCTCCTCGGCCTTGCGGAGCACGTCATAGGCGGCCTGGATCCCCTGGAAGCGGGCGGCGGCCTTGTCGTCGTCGGCGACATCGGGATGGTTGGCCTTGGCGAGGCGGCGATAGGCGGCGCGGATCGCGTCGAAATCCGCATCGACCTCCACCTCGAGGATGTCGAGCGCACGCATCTCCTCGCGGCTGCGGCTGCCGTCGCCGGCGCCGCCCCAGCCATAATATTTGGTCTCGCCAAAGCTCTCCGCGTCGCGACGCTCGTCGGCCTCGCGCGCGGTGGCCTCCTCGGCGGTCAGGCCTTCGAAATAATTCCAGTTGCGATTATATTCGGCGGCGTGGCGCTCGCAGAAATACCAGCGGTCGGGCTTGTGCGGGGCCTTGGGCGCGGGCCGGTCGCCGGGCTCGGTGCAGCCGTGGCGATCGCACAGCCGGACCTGCTCGGCCGCACGGCTGCCGCCGTAGCTGCGCCAGCGCGGAAAACCCCAATCGTTCGAACGCGTCTGCTTGGCCATCGCGCCCCTGTAGACAGCGGAGCACCGGGGTTCCACCCGCCTCGTCGCGGAAATTTTTTATGCGCCCTCATCCATTCGCGCCGGCGGCGGCGTCAAAGGGGTGTCGAACAAGCGAAGGGACGATGAAATGAACGAAGATATCCTTATTTTCGCGGTGCTCACGATCGGCGCCGTGCTGATCATCAACCAGCTCACACGGATCGTGCGGGCATCGATGCAGCACCGCACGATCCGCGAGGCGATCAGCCGGGACAGCCCAGCCGTCCCGGCCTTGCTGGGCGGGATCGAGGAAAAGCCGTCGCCGAACAGCGACGACCGCACAGGTCTGGTGCTGCTTGCGCTGGCGGCCGCGATCTTCCTGTTCGGGCTGATCCAGGGCGACCCCGACGATCTGCGCAACATGGGGGGGATCGCACTGTTCCCCGCCCTGGTCGGCGCGGCTTTGCTGGGCCGCTTCTACTATGCCAAGCGGCAAGGGAACGGGGCGTAAAGCCCCCGGTCGCGGGGCGTGGATCACGAGACTATACTCGCGCGGCGGGCGGCGGAGGGCGACTCCGCCGCTTTCGCCGCGCTCGTGCGGATGCACGAGGCCAGGGTGCGCCGGTTCCTTGGCCGGCTTGCCGGCGGCGATGCCGACGATCTCGCGCAGGAGGTGTTCCTGAAGGCCTGGCGGATGGCCGGGAGCTGGCGCGAGGACGGGTCGTATGGCGCCTGGCTGATGCGGATCGCGTGGACCGGCTTCCTGACCTTCCACAAGGCGCACGGGAGGCGCGCGGCGCGCGACCAGGCGGCGTTCGACCCCGACGCCCTCGCCGTCCATCGCGACGCCGACACGGCGATCGATCTCGAGCGCGCGCTGACCGGCCTTAGCGAGCGCGAGCGCGCGGCCGCGCTGCTGTGCTTCGGCGAAGGCTGTTCGCACAGCGAGGCGGCTGCGATATTGGGGATCCCCCTGGGCACGCTGAAAAGCCTGGTCTTGCGCGCGCGGGCGCAACTGGTCGCATATCTGGAGACGGGACATGGTTGAAGACGATCGCATCGCCGCTTTATTCGCCGCGCCGTCCCGCCCGGCCGACGAGGCGTTCGTGCTGCGGGTGGAACGCGCCCTGATCGCCGAGCAAAGGATACGGGCGGCACGCCAAGCGGGGTGGCGGCGCTTCGCGACCGAGGCCTCCGCGAGCGGCGCGGTGGTGGCGGCATTCCTGTTGCTGGCGCGGCTCGCGCCGGTGGCCGCCGAAGCCGGGGTCGCGCCGCTAAGCCCGGCGCTGGCGGCGATTCTCTTGCTCGCCTGCTGGCTCGCGGTCGAAATGCGCCCCGCAAGCGCGCGGGGATAATGCCAGAGGGTCTGTAAGCCGGGTTCTGTCCAGCGGTTACCCGCTTGTGCGACCATTCCTCTAGGCGACGGATCGCTCCGCCGCTCCAGCAACCAACCCGGGCGACGAGCCGGAACAGGCCCATATGCCACCCCTATTCGGTCTTGCTCCCGGTGGGGTTTGCCGTGCCGTTCCCGTTGCCGGGACCGCGGTGCGCTCTTGCCGCACCCTTTCGACCTTGCCGCCCCGAAGAAGCGGCGGTTTGCTTTCTGTGGCACTTTCCCTGGGGTCGCCCCCGCCGGCCATTAACCGGCACCGTCGTTCCGTGGAGCCCGGACTTTCCTCGCCCCCGTCTTGCGACAGGGCCGCGGCCGCCCAACCCTCTGGCGCGGCCTATCTAGCGCGTCCGCGCTCGCGATCCAAGAGCAGGCTGAGCAGGATCGCGCGGCACTCGCCGTCGATCTCGGCGTCCATCAATTCGGGGCGGAAGCGGCGCTGGAACGCCATGATCGCGGCGTCGCGGTTGCGGACGTCGTAGCCGAACCGTTCGAGCGCGAGGAAGAATCCGCCGTCGGTCCAATGCGGGTCCATCAGGCCCTTGGTCGGTCGCGCCAGCGCCAGCCCTAATTTGGCGAGCCGCGCCCAATCGAACAATTCGCCCGGATCCTGCTTGCGGTCCGGCGCGATGTCGGAATGGCCGACGACGTTGGACGGCGCGATGTCGTGCCGCTTCACGATCGCGGCGGCGAGCGGCAGCAAGGCGTCCATCTGCTGCTCGGTGAACGGCCGGTAGCCGAACTCGTGGCCGGGATTGACGATCTCGATGCCGACGCTCGCCGAATTGATGTCGGTCGCGCCGCGCCACCACGAGCGGCCGGCGTGCCAGGCGCGCTTGCCCTCGTCGACCATGCGCAATACCTGCCCGTCCTCGGCGATCAGGTAATGCGCGGAAACCTTGGCTTGCGGATCGCGCAGGCGGTCGATCGCCGAGGCCGCGTCCCGCATCCCGGTATAATGGAGGACGAGGATCGAGACCGGAGCCAGGCGATCGTCGAAATTCGGCGACGGGCTTTCGATCATCTCGCTCATTCGTTCATAGCGCGCCAAAAGAGCGGGCGCGTCAAGCGGCGCGCGCTCACCGCGCGGCGGCGCGCCTGATTTCCCGCGCCGGAACGCGGCGATACAGTCCGCGAAGCTCGGTGTCGGAGGTGAAATCGTCGGTCTGGCCGATCGTCGTCTCGCCCGCTCCGAGCATCAGGCAGGCGTCGGGCGCCGCCGCCGAGGCCAGGCGGTCGAACACGGTGCGGCGGATATCGGGCGAGAAATAGAGCAACACGTTGCGGCACAGGATGATGTCGAAGTCGCCGGGCCGCGGCGGCGCTTCGAGCAGGCTATGGACCTGGAAGCGGACCGAATCGCGGATTTGCGGCGAGATCCGCCAAACATGGTCGCCTTCCTCGTCGAACCAGCGGATCATCTGGACCACGGGCAGCCCGCGCTGGACCTCGAATTGCGAGTAGAGCCCCTGGCGCGCCTGCTCGATCGCCGAGCGCGAGACATCGCTGCCGAGAATGTCGATCCGCCAGCCCTCCCAGCGCGCCTTGTCGTCGGCGAAGCTCATCGCGATCGAATAGACTTCCTGCCCGGTCGAGCAGCCCGCGCACCAGATTCGAAGCGTCTTCTGGGCGGCGCGGTCGCGCTCGAGCCGGCGCAGCGCGCCACCCAGCAGCAGCTCGAACGAGGCGCGGTCGCGAAAGAAGAAGGTTTCGTTGTTGAGCAACGCTTCCACCACCTGTTCGGCGAGCCCGGGCTCGCGGCCGGCGACGAGCGCGCCGATCAGTTGATCGAGGGTCGCGATGTCGCGCTCGCGCATCAGCGCCTTCAACGCGGTCTCGATCCGCCAGCGCCGGCTCATCGTCAGATGCTGGCCGGTCCGGGTCTCGAGCAGTCCGGCGAGGATCCGGCTCGATACGTCGCTTACTTCCATGCGTCACCCGCAATTCGCGCGGCGACCCGGCCGGCGAGATCGGCCGGGGACAGGATGGCGGAGGCGAGCCCCGCCTCGGCGACCGCGCGCGGCATCCCCCACACGGCGGAGGTGACCTGATTCTGGACGAGCACGCCACCGCCGCGGTCAACCAGGCGATGGCTTCCCGCGAGGCCGTCCTTGCCCATTCCGCTGAAAATGATCGCGAGGCCGTTCTTGCCGTAAATTTCCGCGACCGCGCGCAGCATCGGATCGACCGACGGCATGCAGCCCGAGCTGGTCGGCGCGGTCTCCAGCATTGTTCGAACATGGCTCCCGTGCCGCTCGAGGCCGAGATGGGCGTCGCCGGGCGCGATCACGATATGCTCGGGCTCAAGCCGGGTGCCCGGCTCGGCGACGACCGCCTTGCGGCCCGACGCGGATTCGATCTGGCGGGCGAAGAAGGGCATGAACACGGTCGGCAGATGCTGGGTGATGAGAATCGGCGCGCCGATTTTCGGCGGCAACGCCTTGAGAAATTCGCTGAGCGCGTGCAGGCCACCGGTCGACGCGCCGAGCGCGAGGCAGCTGAGCTTTTCATTCTCCATCGCCCGCAGCGTGACGGGGAGCGCGTCGGCCGAGGCGGTGTTCGCCGCCGCCACCGGAAAACGTTCGGCGCGGCCGATCCGGCGCAGCCGCTCGGCGAGAATCTCGGAGAATTTGCCGGCGAAATTGCCGGTGCCGGGCTTGGGCAAGGTGTCGGCGGCGCCCAGAGCGAGCGCCTTGACCGCCGCCTCGGCGCCGTCCTCGGCCAGCGAAGAGACGATCAGCACCCGCGCGCCCTTTCCGCGGCGCAGGATTTCGGGGAGCGCCTGCAGGCCCGACGTGCCCGGCATCTCGACGTCGAGCAGGACGATATCGACCGCGACGCTTTTGAGCGCATCGATCGCCTCGCCGGCATTGCCCGCGAGCGCGACCACTTCGAACTCCTTGTGGACCGACAGCATCCGCGACAGCACGGCGCGCGCGATCGGCGAATCGTCGACGATCATCAAAGCGATCGGGCGCGCGCCCGCCGGGCCCCCCGAGCGCTGGGGCGCGGCCGCGTTCGGGTTCACGCGACCCCGACGATTTGCAGCTTGCTCTCGAGCGTTTCGCGGTCGAACGGCTTCATCACATATTCGTCGGCGCCGGCCTCGATCGCGGCGCGGATATGGGCCGCGTCATTCTCGGTGGTGCAGAAGACGACCTTGGGCTGGCTCGCATAATCGAGCGTGCGCAGGGTCCGCAGGAACTCCATCCCGCTCATCACCGGCATGTTCCAGTCGAGCAGGACGACGTCGGGCATCTGGTGCTCGATCCGCGACAGCGCCTCGCGCCCATCCTCGGCCTCGTCGACCGCGAAGTTGAGCGTCTCCAATATGTGGCGCGCGACCTTGCGGATCACCTTGCTATCATCGACGACCAGACAATTTTTCATTCGGGGCCCCACTTCACAATCATTTCAGCTGACTAGCCGCAATAGGTAAGGACAGTCTTAAGGCTCTCACGCGGCTTGCGCGGCGGCGCCGCCCAGCAAGGCGTGACTGTCGATCAGCAGCAGCAGATCGCCTTCCGCCTCGACCATGCCGCGCGCGACCCGCCGCCAGCCATGGCCGAGCGACGTGCGCACCGGGCGGATATCGCCGGCGAACTCGATCACATCCTCCACCCCGTCGACGAGCAAGGCGTAAGGATGCCCGTCCGCCTCGACGACGATCGCGTCGCGCGGCCCGTCGATCGACGAGACGCCGAGGCCGAGCGAGGCGAGGCAGTCGATCACGGTCAGCACGCGGCTGCGCAACGCCGACAGGCCGGCGACATGGCCGGCGGCGCGCGGGACCGGGGTCAGGCCCTCGATCTCGACAACCGACTCGACTTCGTCGGCGCTGATCGCGACGCGCTCGCCGCCGAGGGTGATGATGAGCAGGAGACCTTTCATGTCGGCCCTTTCACGTCATGCGGCGCGCGAGCGCGCTGAGCAGGCCGGCGCGGTCGTAGCGGTAGATGCTGTCGTCCTTGGCGCCGTCCGGGTCCGGCCGCGACCGGATCTTGAGAATCGGCGCCTTGGTGTCGGCGACCGGCTCGGCTTCGGCCGACGCGATCAGCAGGTCGACATGCTCGCCCTCCCCGACCCCGGTGACCACGGTGTAGCCCGCGCTCTCGATCATCGGACGCAGGATATTCTCCATCCACGGATCCCCCGCCGGGAGCGCGCAAACCGGCTTCGCGGTCTGCGACGGATCGAACCGGGCGTGGGCGCCGAACAGCCAGTGCGAGTCGATGATCTCGACCTGGTCGCCGCCGATCATGGTGACGCCCTCGACTTCGCCCGCTTCGGTCGCGGGCTGGATGTCGGGCCCGAGCGAGACCAGGTCGATCACCTCGTCGAAGCCGTAAGCGAGCTCCTTGTGCCCGTCGGACAGGCGCAGGATGCGGACCGGACCGGCGGGCAGCTCCGACAGGCCCGCGAGCGGCAGGATGCGGTCGCCGACGACGACGCGGAGCCGACCGGCGCTCATCTTGACCGCGCCGGCGGGCACGTCCTCGATCCGCTCGACCACGGCGAGCCGGATCAGGCGCTTGACGCCGTCGGCGGTGCGGAACAGCAAAGCGGGGATTTCGGCGCGGGCCTGGTCGGCCGGCCTGGCCGCGGCGGCGCGTTTTTCGATTTCGTTCTGGTCGAGCAGAAGCCCCGCCGCGGCGGCGAGGCCGGACGGATCGAGCAGCAATATCGGGCTGCCATCGTCGGCCAGGGTCGTGCCGGCATAAAGGCCGGTCGCCATCACCGAAGGCGCGGCCGGCTTGACGACCAGCTCCTCGTGATCGTGGACGAGATCGACGCCGAGCGCGTAGGTCTCGCCGCCCGCGGGCCGCAAGACGATCATGGTGCGCTCGGCCGCTTCGACGCGCGGCTCAACGCCCAGGATCGCGCCCAGGCACGCCAAGGGAATGCGCTTGTCGCGGATGCTCGCGACCTGCGATCCGCCGAGCGATTCGACGCGGACGCTGCCGTTGCTGCTGCGCACGATCTCCTCGATCGCCGAGCGCGGGATCGCGTAATTCCGGCCGCCGACGGAGACCGTCAAGGCGGGGATGATGGTGAGGGTCAGCGGCACGCGCAGCGTCAGCCGCACCCCCTGCCCCGGCTTGCTGTCGATATCGACGACGCCGCCGATCCGTTCGATATTGGCGCGGACCACGTCCATGCCGACGCCCCGACCCGAAATGGCGGTGACCTCGCGCGCGGTCGAAAGCCCGGCCTCGAAGATCAGCGCCGAGCGCTGCGCGGCGGTGAGGTGATCGGCCTGATCGGGGGTCAGCAGCCCGCCGTCGAGCGCCTTGCGCACCAGCCGGTCGCCATCGATGCCGCGGCCGTCGTCGGCGATCTCGATCAGGATCTGGTTGCCCGATTGCGACGCGCGGATGCGCAGCGCGCCGGCCGGCGGCTTGCCCGCCTTGGCGCGGTCCTCGGCGGTTTCGATGCCGTGATCGACCGCGTTGCGGACGATGTGGGTCAACGGATCGCGGATCATCTCGATCATCTCGCGGTCCAGCTCGACGTCGCCGCCATCGACCTCGAGCGCGACCTGCTTGCCGAGCTCGGCGGCGAGATCGCGCACGACCCGCGGCAGGCTGATGAACAGATTGTCGATCCGCTGCATGCGGGTACGGGTGATGCCTTCGCGCATCTCGGCAATACAGGCCGAGACGCGCTCGAACGCGGCCTCGACCGCGACATCGCCGGGGGCTTCGCGGAGGCGGCGGGCGAGCTCGTTGCGGGCGAGCACCATGTCGGAAACGCCGCTCATCATCCGGTCGAGCAGGTCGACCGAGAGGCGGATGCTGCGCAGCGACTTGCGCGCGTCGGGCGCGGGGCCGGAATGGACGGGCTGATCGGGCGCAGGTTCGAAGACCGCGTCGCCGAGCGCGTCGATCAAAGCGCCGTCATCCTCGCTGGCGACGGCTTCGCCCGATTCGAGCGACTGGACCAATTCGCCGATCCTGTCGATGATCGCGAGCACCGCGCTGACCAGCCGGTTGTCGGCCCGGCGCTTGCCGGCACGGACGTCGGCGAGAACGTCCTCGGCGGCGTGGCTGAGCGCTTCGAGCCGCGGCAGATCGAAAAAGCCGCAATTGCCCTTGACGGTGTGGACGAAGCGGAAAATCTCGTCGAGGCGCGCGCGGTCGTTGGGCGCGCTTTCCCAGGCGACGATCTCGCCGCCCAAAGCTTCCAGCATCTCGCGCGTTTCGGCGATGAACTCGTCGATCAGATCTTCCATCGGGTCCCATCCGGATCGGTGACAAGAGCCTTATGGGGACGCTTTGGTAAAGGAGGCGTTTACGGTTGGGGGTAACCCGCACCGGCCCGCACCCCCACCCGCCTCCCATTTCAGGATATGCTGTTGGGGGGCCGGGTGGGGGTGCGGGCCGGTGCGGTCTTACAAGGTCGGATTCTACAGCACGTCGCCGAACATGAACCAGAGCATCGCGATCCAGGCGAACAAGGCGGCGACGCCGATCAGCCAGCCAAAGCGGCCGAGCCGTTCCGCCCATGTCGGCCGCTCGCTCATGTCAGGCGGGGAGCGAGGCCCCGAACATCAACACGCCCTCCTCGCCGTCCATCACCTGGACCTGGCCTCCGCCTTCCTCAACGAGGCAGTGGACCAGCCAGGCCGCGGCCGCGCGCGGCGCGAGCTGCTCCTCGTCGGTTTCGCCGGCCAGGGCCGAGCGGAGCGAGGGATCGAGGACCACGCGGGTCCCTTCGGCGCGGATGACGATGTCGAGCCCGCTATCGTGCTTCTCCGCGCCGACATCGAGCCGGCCGCCGCGCACCAAGGCGTCGCCCGCGATCAGCACGAGGTTGAGCAGCACCTTCAGCGCCGCCTTGCTCATCGCCGGCTCCTCGACCATCCAGCCCAATTGGATGCGCCCGTCGCCGCCGAACAGCCCCTCGATCGCGACGCGGGCCTCGCGGGTGTCAACCTCGTCGGCGAAGCCGCCGGCGGCGCCGAAGGCGAGCCGGAAGAATTTGAGCTTGTTGGCCGAGGCGCGCGCGCTTTCGCTCAGCAGATCGAGGCAGCGGGCGCGCATTTCGGGGTCGTGCTCGTCGGCGAGCAATTCGATGCCGTTGTTGAGCGCGCCGACCGGGCTCAGCAGATCGTGGCACAGGCGCGAGCAAAGCAGCGAAGCGAATTCGTGGGATTTCATGCCTTAGCCGCCCTTGTCACTTTGTTCGATCTCCGGCCGATCGCTGGGTTGAGCCTATTGGCGCGCGCTGCTTGCTCTTGCAAGGCGGGCCGCACCTCGCCCGGCTTGAAAAAAGCGTGGATGAGCACCAAATCACCCGTCCATGAACCGGGGGGTTTCCACCATCAAAGCGAGGATCGCCGAGGACGCCATTGGCTGGCGGCTCGACCGCGCGCTCGCCGCCACGCTGCCGGCCGTGTCGCGCGAGCGGTTGAAGGCCTTGATCGGCGGCGGCGAGGTGCGCGGGCCCGACGGCGTGGCGGTGCGCGACCCGGCGGCCAAGGCGGTGGCGGGCGGGCTGTACGAAATAACCATTCCCGCCCCGCGCGCGACCCATAACGAAGCGCAGGATATCGCGCTCGAGATCGTGTTCGAGGACGATCATCTGCTGATCGTCGACAAGCCGGCCGGGATGGTGGTCCACCCCGCCGCGGGCAATTTCGACGGCACCTTGGTCAACGCCTTGCTCCACCATTGCGCCGGCAGGCTGTCGGGGATCGGCGGCGTAGCACGGCCGGGCATCGTCCACCGGATCGACAAGGACACGTCGGGGCTGCTGGCGGTCGCCAAGACCGACGTCGCCCATGAGGGATTGGCGGCGCAATTCGCGGAGCACAGCATCGAGCGGCGCTATCTGGCGATCGTCGCCGGGCTGCCGAATCCGGCGAGCGGGAGCGTCGACGCGCCGCTCGCGCGCTCGTCGCACAACCGCCAGAAGATGGCGATCGTGTCCGAAGGGCGCGGCAAGCGCGCGGTCACCCATTATCGGCTGGTCGAGGCGCTGCGCGACTCGAGCATGGTCGAATGCCGGCTGGAGACGGGGCGCACCCACCAAGTGCGGGTCCACATGACCTCGATCGGCCATCCCTTGTTGGGCGACCCGGTTTATGGGGCGGCCCGCAAGCCGCATCGCGAACTGTTGAAAAGGCTGGATTTCGGGCGGCAGGCCTTGCACGCGGCCGGGCTGGGCTTCGTCCATCCGGTCTCAAAACAAAACTTGTCGTTCAAATCCGCCCTTCCATCGGATATGCAGGAACTGTTCAGCGCGCTCATTGTATAAACACCAAGCCGCGCGGTGGAGAAAAGGGCGCGGCGCCCAGGGAGCTGAAAGACCAATATGGCAATCGGTAACAAGGGTTTGGCGACGATCCCCGCTTCGGGCGGGGAAGCCGGGCTCAATCGCTATCTGTCGGAGATCAAGAAGTTTCCGATTCTCGCTCCCGAAGAGGAGTATATGCTGGCCAAGCGCTGGACCGAGCATCAGGACACCGATGCCGCGGCCAAGCTGGTCAACAGCCACCTGCGGCTCGTCGCCAAGATCGCGATGGGCTATCGCGGCTACGGCCTGCCGGTCAGCGAGCTGATCAGCGAAGGCAATATCGGGCTGATGCAGGGCGTGAAGAAATTCGAGCCCGAGCGCGGCTTCCGGCTCGCCACCTACGCGATGTGGTGGATCCGCGCGTCGATCCAGGAATTCATCCTGCGCTCGTGGAGCCTGGTCAAGATGGGCACCACCGCGGCGCAGAAGAAATTGTTCTTCAACCTGCGGCGGATGAAGAACCGGATCGAGGCGTTCGAGGACGGCGACATGAAGCCCGAGGACGTGACCAAGATCGCGACCGACCTCGGGGTGAGCGAAGAAGACGTGATCTCGATGAATCGCCGGATGGCGATGGGCGGCGACACGTCGCTCAACGTCCCCTTGCGCGAGGAAGGCGAGGGCCAGTGGCAGGATTGGCTGGTCGACACCGGCCCGCTGCAGGACGAGCGCGTCGCCGACGCCGAGGAGACGCGGGTTCGCCACGATCTGCTGGTCTCGGCGATGGAGGCGTTGAACGAGCGCGAGAAGCATATCCTGACCGAGCGGCGGCTGTCCGAAGACCCCAAGACGCTCGAGGAATTGAGCCAGGTCTATGACGTCAGCCGCGAGCGCATCCGCCAGATCGAGGTGCGCGCGTTCGAGAAATTGCAGAAGGCGCTGATGAACCTCGCCGGGGAGAGGCGCCTGCTGCCCGCGACCTGAATGGCGCGGCGGGGGATCAGGCGGGGCGCACGCAAGCGCGGATGGCTCGGCCGGATCGCCGGCTGGGCGGTCCGCGCGGCTTTGCTGTTCGTGGTGGTCAGCCTGGTCTGGGTCGGGCTCTACCGGTTCGTGCCGCCGCCGATCACCTTCACCCAAATCGGCGATCTGCTCGGCGGCCGCGGGATCGAGAAGGAGTGGACGCCGCTGGCGCGGATCGACGACGATATGGAGCGCGCGGCGATCGCCGCCGAGGACAGCAAATTCTGCGCGCATAACGGCTTCGACCAGGACGCGATCGCCGCCGCGATGCTGAGCAACGCGCAAGGCCGCAAGAAGATACGCGGCGGATCGACGATCAGCCAGCAAACCGCCAAGAACGCCTTTCTGTGGCAGGGCGGCGGCTATTTACGCAAGGGGCTGGAGGCCTGGTTCACCTTTTTGATCGAGTCGCTGTGGTCGAAGCAGCGGATCATGGAAGTCTATCTCAACGTCGCCGAAACCGGCATCGGCACTTACGGCGTCGAGGCCGGCGCGCAGCGTTATTTCGGCAAGAGCGCGGCCAACCTCACCCGGCAGGAAGCGGCGCGGATCGCGGCGATCCTGCCGCTTCCCAAGCAGCGCGCGGCGATCG
>Ga0136617_10002788_pt1 | contig 15569 bp, 15 predicted proteins | sample AntDrymUQ3222106_2_FD_129672 | JGI IMG/M metagenome (GOLD analysis project Ga0136617, IMG submission 129672) | Polar desert sand microbial communities from Dry Valleys, Antarctica - metaG UQ322 (21.06) | ecosystem: Environmental > Terrestrial > Soil > Desert | place: Antarctica: Dry Valley...
ACTTGAGGAGTTGGTCGAGCTCGGCACGTTGACTCCGGCGGCCGCCGCGTTCTTGGAGGCAGCGGTGGCCGCCGGCCTGAATGTGATCGTCTCCGGTGGCACGCAGGCCGGGAAGACGACCCTGCTCAATTGCCTCGCCGCGGCGATCCCAGCCGGTGAGCGAGTGATCACCTGCGAGGAGGTCTTCGAGCTTCAGGTGGATCTGCCCGATGTGGTCGCCATGCAGACCCGCCAGGCCAACATCGAGGGCACCGGTGAGATTCAGTTGCGCCGCCTGATCAAGGAGGCGCTACGGATGCGTCCATCGCGGATCATCGTTGGTGAGGTACGCCAGGAGGAGTGCCTGGACCTGCTGATCGCGCTGAACTCCGGGCTTCCCGGGATGTGCTCCATCCATGCCAACTCCGCTCGTGAAGCGGTCAGCAAGATGTGCACGCTGCCGCTGCTGGCTGGCGAGAACGTCGGCCACGCATTCGTGGTGCCGACCGTGGCAGGCAGTGTCGACCTCGTCATCCACACCCGGTCCGATGCCTCCGGACACCGTCGGGTGACCGAGATCGTCGCGGTGCCGGGCCGGGCGGAGGGCGCCGTGATCGAGACCGCGGACCTCTTCGTCACCCGCGGCGACCGGCTGGTTCGCGCCGACGGCTTTCCGCCGCATCCGGAGCGGTTCGCTCGCGCGGGGATCGATCTGCTGCGCGTTCTCGGACCTGGCCAGACGGAGTGGTCGGCGTAATGGGTGCGTTCCTCGGTCTGCTGCTCGGGGTCGGGCTCCTCCTCGTCATCGGCGGCGGACGTGCCAAGCAAGAGCAGACTGCGCCGCGCCGACCCTCGGTCGTCGCTCGCTGGTGCCAGCGCCGCACCGAAGCGCTGCGGCAGGCCGGGATCGAGCTCGTGAGCCCGACGCAGTTCGTCGTGCTTCAGATCCTGACGGCGGTCGCGGCGCTGCTGATCGTGCTGCTCATCAGCGGCGCGCTCAGCGTGGCTGTCGCGTTCGCGGCGTTCGGCTTCCGGGCCCCCTCAGCGATCGTCAAGCGGCTGTCCAGCAACCGGGTGGGCGAGCTGCGCGAGGCGTGGCCGGAGGTCGTCGACAACCTCGGCTCCGCCGTACGTGCCGGGCTGTCACTCCCCGAGGCGCTGTCCAGCCTGGGTACGCGAGGGCCTGAACCGCTGCGCCCCGCCTTCCTGCGCTTCGCTGCCGATTACCGGGCCACGGGTCGGTTCGCCGAGTGCCTCGACCGGCTCAAGGGAAGCCTGGCGGATCCGGTGGGCGATCGGGTGTGCGAGTCGTTGCGGATGGCCCGGGAGGTTGGTGGCACCGACCTCGGGCGGCTGCTGCGCACCCTGTCTGCCTTTCTCCGAGAGGACGCCCGCACTCGCGCCGAGCTCGAGACCAGACAGGGTTGGACGATCAATGCCGCGCGGCTCGCGGTAGCTGCCCCATGGCTGGTGCTGCTCCTGCTGGCGACACAGACGACCACCCTGGAGGCCTACGACACCTCTGCCGGCGTCGTGGTGCTGGTGGGCGGCGGCTTGGCATGCTTCGGCGCCTACCGGCTGATGCTCTATCTCGGTAGGTTGCCGACGGAGAAGCGGGTGCTTCGATGACTCCCTCGGCCCTTGGGGCGCTCTTGGGCTTGACGGCGGCGACTGGCCTGATCATCGCTGTGCTGGCGGTGCCGCCGCTGCGTCGGCCGCGGCTGGAGCAACGCCTCGCCCCCTACCTGCGGGATTCGCCCGGACCGTCGAGGCTGCTCTCCGGTGGCGATCCGGTGTCCTCACCGTTCGCGTTGGCGGTCCGGCTGCTGAGCCCTTTTCTCGGCCGCGCCGTCCGGGTGCTGGATCAGACGGTCGGAGGCACTCGGTCGGTTCGCCGCCGGCTCGCCGCGTTGGGCAGCGGACAGACAGTTGAGGACTTTCGCGTTGAGCAGGTGGTGTGGTCAGCCATCGGGCTGCTCGCCGGCGTGCTGGTCGCGGCCTTGTACTCCCTGGCACTGGCCCGAGTCGATGTGCTCTCCATCACCCTGTTCCTTGTCGCCGGTCTGGTCGGCGGAGTGCTCGGCAGCGATTGGTGGCTCTCGGAGCGTCTCCGCCGGCGCGAGCAGGCGATCCTGGCCGAGTTTCCGGTCGTCGCCGAACTGCTGGCCCTGGCCGTTGGGGCGGGCGAGGGGCCGGTGGCGGCCATCGAGAGGGTCTGCCGGCTCTCGCAGGGCGAGCTGGCCGGCGAGTTGCGCACCGTGCTGGCGTCCGCACGCGCCGGGGCACCGTTCCTGCACGCACTTCAGGAGTTGTCGGATCGCGCCACCGTCGAGCCGCTGTCTCGGTTCGTCGACGGTGTGGTCATCGCGATTGAGCGCGGCACGCCGCTCGCCGACGTGCTGCGGGCGCAGGCCGGCGATGTCCGCGAGGCCGGCAAACGGGCTCTGCTGGAAAGCGGTGGCCGGCGTGAGATCGCCATGATGGTCCCCGTGGTCTTTCTCGTTCTGCCCGTCACGGTTGTGTTCGCCCTGTTCCCGGGTCTGGTCAGCATCGTCCGGCTGACTCAATGACGACTCGTTGACGGCATTGTCCACGTAGTTGTCACGTACGGAGGTCGCATGAGCATCCGGTCCATGTCCATCTGGGCGGCCGTCGCCTGGTCCATGCTGCTGCTGGCGGCCACCGGGGCGGATCGCGACAAGCGGGAGCGCGGCGATGTGCCCGGCTGGGTGATGATCACCGTCATGACAGCGGCGCTCGTGGTGGCCATCCTCATTCCCTTCCGCAGGGCCATCGTGATCGCGGTGACCAAGGCACTGAGCGACGTCACCGGCACGTGAGACGGGTGGCCAGGATGGGCGTCAACGACGACGGCTCGGCGGTCGTGGAGTTCGCGCTGGTGTCGGTCCTGCTCGTGATGCTGCTCCTCGGTGTGCTCCAGGTAGGCGTCTACCTCCATGTCCGCAACGTGGTCGCGGCCAGCGCGGCCGAGGGGGCGCGCTACGGTGCGAATGCCGATGTCGATCCGCACCAGGGGGGTCTGCGTGCCTCAGACATCATTGGCCGGTCGCTCGGCCCGAGCACCGCGGCTCGGGTGCCGTGCTCGGCCTCAGCACATCCGGGAGCTGGTGGCTCGACCCTCGTCGCCGTCCGTTGCCGTGGCGCGCTTCCGGTGTTCTTCGCCCCACTCGGCAGGTTGCTGCCCATGGATGTGACGGCTCGCGCCCTCGAGGAGGGGACGTGATCGGCGACCACGAGCGTTGCGACGACGTCACCGGCGATGAGGGAGGCCGGGCGATGATCGAGTTCATCTTTCTCGGCGTTCTGACGATGGTGCCGTTGCTTTACCTCGTTGTGGCGGCCTTCCAGCTGGAGCGTGACGTCTTCGCGGTGACCCAGGCCGCCCGCGAGGCCGGCCGTGCCTACGCTACCGCCGGCGATCCGGCGACCGCCGAGACGCGCGCCGGGTACGCCATGGATCTCGCGCTCACCGACCAGGGGGTGCCCTCGGGAGGGGCGACGCTGAGCTACGTCCCGGTCTCGGCCAGATGTTCCGTCGGCGCTACCGGCGTGCAGTCACTGGTGCCCGGCGCCGACTTCGCCGTCTGCGTCACCCGGATCGCCCAGTTGCCCGGCATCCCGGGCTACGCGATCGGCCGGCGCAATACGGTGACCGGTCGTTATGTGGTGCACATCGACGACTTCCGGACGCGGCAGTGATCCGGCCAGTCGACGACGATCGGGGCAGTATCGCCCCGCTGATCCTGACCTTCTTCCTGATCGCGCTGCTCTTGGTCATGGGGACGGTCGCCGCTGGCAGCGCCTTTCTGGAGCAGCGCGACCTCCAGGCGGTCTGCGACGGCGCCGCCGTACGCGCGGCGAGCGGGCTCGACGTGCCCGGCGCGTACGCCGGGCCAACCGGGCAAGCGGCACTGCCGCTCTCGGACGCCTCGGCGCAGGTCGCGGTCGCCGAGTATCAGGCGCGGGGCTACTCCGGCGACCCGACCCTGACGATGGCCGCTTCGACCGACGGGCAGGTCGTCACAGTGACCTGCGCTCGAGTGGTGCAGATCCCGTTCGGCGCCGTGTTCGGCCAAGCTGCCGGTCTGCAGCGCACGGCCGTCTCCTCCGCCAGAGCCCCGCTTGCCGACTAGTCGCTTCGTTGCCGTCTGGAACTGCCCTTCCGGCTGGCTCTGGGGCGGAGATGGGCGCGCAGACGCGCAAGAAGATCTCCTGACCGCGGCCATCCATGCCACCTTCGACCTCGATTGACCCGCTCCATGGCGAGGACAGCGTGGGCTGATCGGCCGGTCCGGGCCGTGGTGCCGAGGAGGCTGCTTCTGGTGGCGGGAGCCGCCTTGGTAGTGCTGCTGGGGCTGGTGATCGTCGTGCTTGCCCGCCGGGGCCAGCCGCTGAGCGTCGACCTGTGGATGCAGCGCATTCTCGAGTCGAACGGCCGGGGCCAACGCGCACAACCCGCCAGGTTGGTGACGCACCTCGGCACGGGTCCGGTGTTGTACGTGCTGCTGGTGGGGCTCTCCGCGCTGCGACTGCGGCACCGTGCCGGTAGGCCGGTGGTCTGGGCCCTGCTGCCGGTGATCACGCTTGCCGCTGGGCAGGTCCTTGAGCGCGTCCTGTTCGTGACGTTGCCGCGGCCGTCGCCGGCCGGCGACCTGGGGCTCCTGGCCGCGGACGGCTCGTTCTCCTCGGGGCATGCCGCCGCGGCCACTCTGGGATGGGGGCTCGTCGCCGCGTTGGCGTCGGCCGGTCCGCGCTCACGCCGGCACGTCGGGCCGGACGCCCGGATTCCTGGGTCGGGTGCCTGCGCGGTTGCCATGGGAGCCGGCGTGATCGTGGGTGTGGCCCGCATCGTGCTCGGCGTCCATTGGACTACCGACGTGCTCGCGGCCATCGCGCTCGGGATGGTGCTGTTGATGGCCGCATGCGCTGCTGATGCGCTGATCCAACCGCACGGCGCCGGCAGCACCGACGTGGCACCGCGGCCGATGCGCGCGCGCCCTACTTCGCCCTGGCTGTGGCTGGTCCCGGCCGTGGCGGCCCTGTTGCCGGTGGTGTCACTGCTGTTGACCCCGGGTCCGGAACGGCTCCAGGACCTCCTCGTCTACCAGGGAGCGGGTGGCGCGGCCGGTGCCGGCGTCGACGTGTACGGGTTCCGCACCGCGCTCGGCGCGTCGTTCACCTACCCGCCGTTCGCTGCGTTGCTGTTCGAGCCGCTCTCGCGCATGCCAGTCGGGCTGGTCCAGGTGCTGTGGACCGCGGGCACGTTGGCGGCCCTGGTCGGGCTTGCCCGCGTCGGTCTACGGCCGGTTGTGGCCCGCATCGGGCTGCCCCTGACCGTCGCCGCGCTGCTGCTCGCTTCACCGGTGCGGAGCCACCTCGCACACGGCCAAGTGGGCGTCTTTCTCGTGCTGATCGTTGCCCTCGACTTGCTGCACCAGGGACCGCAGAGGCGCACCCGCGGCCTCGGGCTGGGTCTGGCCATCGCGATAAAGCTCACTCCCGCGGTGTTCCTGCCCTGGCTCGTGGCGACCAGATCGTGGGCCCGGCTGCGTGGGACCCTCGCCTGGATGATCGGCGCGTCGTTGCTCGGCATGTTGCTGTTGTGGCGCAGCGCGAGCAGCTATCTGCTGACCGCATCGACGGACACCGCCCGGTTCGGCGGGAACGACATTCCCGGCAACCAGTCCGTCCGCGGGATGATGCTGCGTGCGCCCCTCCCGGACGGTCTTGTCGTCCCATGCTGGCTGGCCGTCTCACTGATCCTGGTTGCCGCCGCCACCCACGGAGCCTGGCGACTGGAGCGAGCCGGTCAGCGGCTGGCCGCCGTCGGCGTGCTGGGCTGCCTGTCGGTCGCCGTGTCCCCCATCTCGTGGGTGCATCACCTCGTCTGGCTTGTTCTGCCCATCGCCGCCCTGACGGCCAACGGCTGGTGGAAGCTGGCCCTGGCTTGGTATCTCGTCCTCATACCCGGTCTTCCCGCGCTCGGCACCCATGCCGTTCGGGCCGGGTGGAGTCCGCCGGCCATCTGGCAGCTCGGCATTGAGTGGCAAGGGCTGACGGTGGTCGCGGCGGTCATCCTGCTTCCCATCCTCTGCCTCCGGCGAGAGCATGGATCTCCGCGCGGCGCATCAAGCCTTCGGGAGCAACGGCGATGGTGGACTCATCCCCCCCGAGCAGGCAGTTGATCATGCAGCGGGTTCGTAACCGGCTCATCGAGTATCTGCACCTGGCAAGCTCGTTTGAGGGGCAGCGTGCCTATCAGCGGACCGCACCGATACCCGTTCCTCACGAGATCATCCGTGTCTTTCCACGCCACCTGGGACGACGTGTGCGGGAAGACCTCGAGCCAGTTACCGGAGCTTCCCCTCCTGTTCGACAATCCACAGTGGCACCGGCTACGTGATGCGGCGGCTCACGCGGCGGAGGTGTTCGCCCGGCGGGGCCGGCTCTCCGAGGAACAGGAGATCGCAGATCTGTAGCGTGGGTCACTGGTCAGCCCGCCGCCGGCTGCGATCTCGGCATCCATTGGACCACCTATGAAAGATCCTTTGTGGACGCGGGTAGACCGCTCTTCGACCCGCGTGGCAACGTAGGGCCATGACTGACACCGAGCTCAATTCCACCGCCGCCGCCCTGCTCGGGCTGCTTCATGAAGGACCGATGACGGGAGGGGACCTGGTCGCTACCGCGGAGGCGCGGCTCGGGGGCTTCTGGTCGGTCACCCGCAGTCAGGTCTACCGCGAGCTGCCGGTGCTCGCCGAGCGTGGCCACCTCAGGCTCGGTAAGACGGGCGCGCGCTCGGCCCAGCCGTACGCGATTACCGCAGCCGGCAAGAAGGCGTTCAGCCGCTGGTTGTCCCAGGAGCCGGGACGCGACCACCAGCGTAGCCAGGTGCTGCTCAGGGCCTCCTTCGGCTCGTTGCACTCCGCCGCCCAGCGTCGCCGGCTGTTCGCCGCGCAGCGCCGGTTGCATGAGGAGAAACTGGCCGCTCTGCGCGAGCAGGCCCGCGCGGCCAAGGGTGACCCCTACGCCAAGGCGACCATCGACTTCGCGGTCACCTACGAGCGGGCGCTGCTGAAGTGGCTCGACGCGGTAGCAGTTTCCTGACCGGTCCTGCGGGAGCCTCGCGTAGGCTCGGGCGACGTGACCGATGGTGATTCCCACGAGACGCTCAAGTCCCTCGACGCGACGCTGAGCTCGATCGAGGCGGTGGTCAACATCCCGGCACTGAGCCGGGAGCTGGCCGACCTCGGCGAGCAAGTCGCCGCGCCGGATTTGTGGGATGACCAGGAGAATGCCCAGCGGTTGACGAGCCGGCTGTCCTTCGTCCAGGGCGAGATCACCCGGGTCGAGGGCCTGCGCCGCCGCTTGGCCGATCTGTCGGTCCTCTTCGAGTTGGCCGAGTCCGAGGACGACGAGGTGACCCGGCTGGAAGCCGGCGCGGAGCTCGTCGCGGTACGCAAGCGGATCGACGAGCTGGAGGTGCGCACGCTGCTGTCCGGGGCGTACGACGCGCGCGAGGCGTTGGTGACGATCCAGTCCCAGGCCGGTGGCGTCGACGCGGCGGACTGGGCGGAGATGTTGCTGCGGATGTTCTTGCGCTGGGCGGAGCGGCACGGCTACCCGGCAGAGGTCTACGACACGTCGTACGCCGAGGAGGCCGGTATCAAGTCGGCGACCTTCGCCGTCAAGGCTCCCTACGCATACGGCACTCTGGCAGGTGAGCACGGCACTCATCGGCTGGTACGGATCAGCCCGTTCGACAACCAGAGCCGGCGGCAGACGTCCTTCGCCGGAGTCGATGTCGTTCCCGTGGTCGAACGCCATGATCACGTCGAGATCGACGAGAGCGAGCTGCGGGTTGACGTCTACCGCTCCTCGGGACCGGGCGGCCAGGGCGTCAACACCACCGATTCCGCCGTGCGCCTCACTCACCTGCCCACCGGCCTGGTGGTGTCATGCCAGAACGAGCGGAGCCAGATCCAGAACAAGGCCAGTGCGATGGCCGTGCTCGCCGCCAAGCTGCTCGAGCGGCGACGTCGCGAGGAGAAGGCGGAGATGGATGTCCTGCGCGGCGACGGCGCCGGTAGCTGGGGCAATCAGATCCGCAGTTACGTGCTGCATCCGTACCAGATGGTCAAAGACCTCCGCACCAACTACGAGACGGGCAACACCAGCGCCGTCCTTGACGGCGACATAGATGGGTTCATCGAGGCGGAGATTCGCTGGAGGCGTACTTCCGGGCCTCCGGAGTAGTCCTCCTGAGCTGACGTTCAAGGTGAAGGTGACCGCGGTGGGTGGTCAATAGAGTTGTTGCGCGCGCGGCGGATGAGGCCTCATCCGCCCGCGGCAGTAGACTCGGGTCCCGTGATCCGCCTCGACCGTGTGACCAAGCTCTACAAGGCGAGTACCAGGCCCGCGCTCGACGACGTCACCGTCGTCGTCGACAAGGGCGAGTTCGTTTTCTTCATCGGTGCCTCCGGCTCCGGCAAGTCGACGTTCATCCGGTTGCTGCTCAAGGAGGAGCCTCCGACGAGAGGCCAGATCAGTGTGGCGGGTCGAGACCTGGCCAAGCTGTCCCGCTGGAAGGTTCCCCAGTTGCGCCGGTCGATCGGCTGCGTGTTTCAGGACTTCCGGTTGCTGACCAACAAGACGGTCGCGGAGAACGTCGGCTTCGCACTCGAGGTGATAGGCAAGCAGCAGTCGACGATCAAGAAGGTGGTCCCGGAGGTGCTCGACCTGGTCGGGCTCGACGGCAAGGCCAACCGGATGCCCCACGAGCTCTCCGGTGGGGAGCAGCAACGGGTCGCGCTGGCTCGGGCGTTCGTCAACCGCCCGCTGGTGCTGCTCGCGGACGAGCCAACCGGCAACCTCGATCCCGACACCAGCATCGAGATCATGCGTCTGCTCGACCGGATCAACCGGACCGGCACCACCGTCGTGATGGCCACTCACGACGCCACCATCGTCAACTCCATGCGCCGTCGAGTCGTCGAGCTCGACAACGGTCGAATCGTGCGTGACCAGGCGCGAGGTATCTACGGCTGACCGTACGGCCCCAACGTTTCCGAGCCCTGAGGACGCACATGCGCGCCAACTACGTCCTGTCCGGCGTCACGACCGGCCTGCGGCGCAACATCACGATGACGGTGGCCATGGTCTTGACCACCGCCATTTCCTTGGCGCTCCTCGGGTCAGGCCTGCTGCTCTTTCAGAAGGTCAACGACATGAAGGAGTACTTCTACTTTCGGGTAGAGGTCTCGATCTTCCTCAAGAAGGACATCACCCAGCAGCAGCGCGACGGCCTGCGTGCCGAGCTCGAGAGAGACCCGCTGGTGCAGAGCCTGAAGTACGAGAGCAAGGACGAGGCGTATCGCCGTTTCCGGGAGCAGTTCAAAGACTCCCCCGACCTGATCAACAACGTTCGGACCAACGCGTTGCCCGAGTCCTTCCGCGTCAAACTGAAGGACCCCGCCAAATACACCCTTGCGGCGGAGAAGTACGTCAACGCCGAGGGCGTCGATCAGGTGGTAGACCAGCGCAAGATCTTGGGCAAGCTTTTCTCGATCATCGGCGGGATCCAGACGATCGCGGTGGTGATCGCCGTGGTGGTCCTCATCGCGTCGGTGCTGCTGATCGGCAACACGATCCAAGTCGCGGCGTTCAACCGAAGACGCGAGATCGAGATCATGAAGCTGGTCGGGGCATCCAGTTGGTATGTCCAGCTGCCTTTCGTCCTCGAGGCGATGGTCGCCGGTGCCATCGGTGCGGCCCTTGCTATCGGTCTGCTCCTGGCCGGAAAGGTCGCCTTCGTGGACGGCAAGCTCGCCGCGCTGTTCTCCTCGGGCGTCATCCCCACGATCAGTTACGGCGATATTCTGGGGCCAAGTGTGGCGCCGCTGCTGCTGCTCATCGCCGTGGTGCTGTCCGCGGCGACCGCCTGGGTGACGCTGCGGTTCTACGTCCGGGTGTGACGATGTGGATTCGGCCGCCCGTAGAATGTCGGCATGGTGCGCGAGGAGGGGCGCAAGCTCGTCGCGCAGAACCGCAAGGCTCGGCATGACTATGTCATCTCCGACACCCTCGAGGCCGGCCTCGTCCTGACCGGCACCGAGGTGAAGTCGCTGCGCGCCGGCCGGGCCTCGCTGGTCGACGGCTACGCGGTCATCACCGATGGCGAGGTGTGGCTGTATGGCGTGCACATCCCCGAATACACCGAGGGCACCTGGACAAACCATGAGCCTCGCCGGCATCGCAAGCTCCTTCTGCACCGCAGGGAGATCGCCAAGCTGATCGGCAAGACCAAGGAAGGGGGAGTTACCCTCGTCCCGCTCCAGCTGTATTTTCGTGACGGCAGGGCAAAGGTCGAGCTGGCATTGGCCCGCGGTAAGCGCGCGTACGACAAGCGGCATACACTCGCGACCCGCGACGCCGAGCGGGAGATCACTCGTGCGCTGGGTCGACTGGCAAAGGGTCGGCGCTAGATACTCAGGTGCGGGTTCCCCCAAATCGCTTGACAGGGGGTTAACCCGGAGTCACTTTGTGTAGGGGCAACGGGCGCTGTACTGCGCGGTGGAGGTGTGACGTCCGCCGGGCGGATCGGCACGCGGCGGCCCGGGAGGGGGGTGGTCCGATGGTGGCTGGACGCTCGGTCGACACCCCAGAACCGCGCATCTCCCACCTGGCGGGCGAGCTGGCCGACCAGCCCGCCAATGCGATCGGTGTCTTCGACGACATCGGTATAGCCGCCATTCACATCGCCACCGATGGTGTCGTACGGGCCGAGAACCGTACCTGGCAACGGGAGGCAGCCGGTGGGGGTCTGTTCGCCGCGCTTCGAGACGGCCGGGATCTGGTCAGCGCCGCCCCAGCGGCGGGGATCGCGCCGGTCCTGCTGGCTGATCTGCTCGCCACGGCGACCTCGGGCGCGACGGGTCAGGTCGAGATCTCGGTGCCGGGGCCGCTCGGTGCTGCCTCCCGGCGCTATCGGCTGCGTTCGAGTGCGGCCGCGGGCGCCTCCGGTGGGGTGATTCTGACCTGCGTCGACGTCACGGTCGCGCTCGGCACTGAGCAGCGCCTGCGACACGAGTCCATGCACGACCGGCTGACCGGGCTGTGCCACCGCGATGTGTTGCTGTCGGAGGTGGCAACCACTCTGGACACCGAGGGCGAACGCCAGCATCTCGTGCTCTACGTCGACCTCGATGGCCTCAAGGGAGTCAACGACGCGCACGGTCACGCGGCTGGCGACGCGGTGCTGATCGAAGTGGGTTGTCGGCTCAGCGCGGCTGTCGGCACAGGTGACGTGGTGGCTCGGCTGGGCGGCGACGAGTTCGCGCTGCTGTGCCGCGACGTAGCCGACGTCTCGGCGGCGCTCGAGCGCGCGCAACGGGTCCGCCAGTTGCTCGGGACGCCGTACGATGTCGCCGGTCGCCAGCTGATCGTGACGGCGAGCCTGGGCTGTCGGGTGACCGGCTTGCGCAGTTCCGAGACGGCCGAGTCGTTGCTCGGCGAGGCCACCGAGGCGATGTACCAGGCCAAGGCAGCCGGCCGGGACAGCGTGGCGCTGTATTCGGCCGAGCAGCACGAGCGTTCGGTGCGGCGCTGGGACGTGGAGTGGATGCTGGGCTCGGCGCTGGCGACCGACCAACTGCACCTGGTCTACCAACCCCAGGTGTCCCTCGAGACCGGCCGCGTCCTCGGAGTGGAGGCGTTGGCCCGATGGACCTCACCGGAGCTGGGCGAGGTCGAACCGGATGAGTTCATCCGCGTGGCCGAGAACAGCCGGCTGATCTTCCGCCTCGGCGACTGGGTGCTGAATGAAGCCTGCCGTCAGATGGCGAAGTGGGAGACCGCCGGGGCAAGTCCGGCCAGCATCACCGTCAACGTCTCGCCGGTGCAGTTCACCGCCCCGGGCTTTGTGGACTCCGTCGCCGAGGTGCTCGCCACTCACGGGCTAGCCGCGGAGCGCCTCTGCCTGGAGATCACCGAAGCCGCGCTGATGGATGCGGAGCATCGCATCTTCGCAACCCTGCGTTCGTTGCATGACCTGGGTGTCTACCTCGCAATCGACGATTTCGGCACCGGACACTCGTCGCTCGGCCAGCTGCGTGGCCTGCCGGTCGATGTGCTCAAGATCGACAGGTCGTTCGTCGTGAGCCTCGACACGGACGCCGAGGCGGCCGGCATCGTCACCGCCATCCTCAGCCTGGCTCACGTGCTGGGACTGCACGTCGTCGCCGAGGGAGTGGAGACCGAGGGTCAGGCGCGGGAGCTGGGATTGCGAGGCTGCACGGTAGTGCAGGGCCGGCGTTATTCGCTTGGCGTTGCACCCGCGCTGATCCCCCGGCTGATTGCCGACGGCTTCCGCCTGTCGACCAGCCGGCGCGACCACGGCCACCGGAGCTGGTCCGGCGCAGCGTCGCGGGCTCCTGGCGCGCAGCAGCTGCGCGGTTCGACACCGCTGCCTCGTTGGGCGACGGGGCGGGGCTGCCGGCTCCTCGTCGCCGAGGTGATGTATCAGCTGGGGCTTCCCGAGGAGCAGGGGCGGTGAGCTGGGCGGTCGGTCTGCTCCATCTGGCGATCGGCCTCATGGCGATCGTGCTCGCGTCGCTGGCGCTGGTCGAGAGCATCCGCTCCTCCCGGTTGACCGCGCACCGCCACTTCGGCTTGGCGCTGTCCGCACTGGTGACGACCGCTGCCGCCCACTACATCGTCATCGGACTCGACCGGTCCGGCCCGGGACAGGGCGCGATCGGAGCGCAGCTCACCGCTGCGGGGCTGGCGCTGCTGCCCGTGGCGGTGTTCCTCTGGCTGCGCGTCGAGGCCTACCTCGATGGCCCGGGTGACCGCTTCCTCGACGGCAAGCCGATCTGGATCCCGGTGCTGCCGAGCGGCGTCGCAGGTGTCACGGGGGCGGTGCTCGCCATCGCATGGATGCATCCGCCGGCCGTCGCGGGCTCATGGTCGAACGCCGTTGCGCTGCGGTGGCTTGCGGTGCTGCCGAGCATCCTTCTGGTGGCAACGTCCATCGCCATCGGGTGGTCCTTCCTGCGCGGCCAGCAGACCCGGCACGCGGTGCTGGGCGGGTGGTCGCTGTCCGGGTTGGCGGTGACGCTGATCTTCCCGACCAGCGCGGTCTCGTACGCCACGCAGGCCCTCACCGTGCGACCGACCCTGGCGAGAAGCGTCGTCGACTGGCTGGGGGTGCCCGCCGCCCTGTGGTTCTGGTACGAGTGCCGGCGCCTGACCGGCACGGTCGAACGGTCGGCACGCCGTCGCACCGTCACCGTCCCGGCCCAGCACGCGAGGCGGCCGGCACCCTGGGCAGCGACCGACTCTGGGTGACCGGAAGCGGTCGACCGACTGCCGATAGCGTGCCGGGATGCTGAGTGTGCGCTTCGTGATCCGGCTGTTTCTGGGTGCTGCAGCAGCCAGCGCCCTCTGGCTGCTCGCGGCCGTACCGGCTGGGGCCGGTTCCGACGAGTCGATCACGGCCTACGACGTGGCGCTGACCGTCCGGGTCGACGGCATCCTGCACGTGCGTGAGCAGATCGCCTACGACTTCGGCTCCAACTCCAGGCGCGGGATCTTCCGCATCATCCCTACCACCCAGCGCTACGACGACACGCGCGACCGCATCTACGAACTCGGCAACGTCAAGGTCAGCAGCCCGACGGGCGCGCCGGCCGACGTCAAGATCGAGGACGGCGCCAGCACGACGATCAGGATCGGTGACCCGGATAGGACGATCAGCGGCGAGCACACCTACGTCATCGACTACGAGGTGGCGGGTGCCCTCAACTCCTTCAGCGACCACGAGGAGCTGTACTGGAACGCTATCGGCCCCGACTGGAGGGTGCCGATAGGCGCCGCGACGGCAACCGTGGACATGCCCGCGGACATCACCGAGGTCGCCTGCTTCGGCGGCCCGGTGGGCAGCACCCTGCCGTGCGCTTCCGGCGTACACGACGGGCGCCGGGGGACGTTCCGGCAGGCGGCGCTGGACCCCAACAACGCGTTCACCGTGGTGGTCGGGGTGCCGGCCGGCAGCGTGCCGGCAGAGCCGATCCTCGAGGAGCGGTTCTCCTTCGCCCGCGCCTTCGCGGTGAACACGCAGACGGTCGGCGGGCTGGCAGCGGTTGGGTTGCTGATCGGAGCCGGGATCGGCTGGCTGGCGTGGAGCCGTGGCCGGGACCGGCGCTACGTCGGGCAGGCGCTGGGGCTCGGGCCCGCCGCCGGCCAGATCGACGTGCAGGAGCATCGTCCGTTGTTCGCCAAGCCTGACGGCGCGGTGGAGTTTGCCCCGCCCGATGGCATCCGGCCGGGCCAGGTCGGCACGTTGATCGACGAGGAGGCGCACGTTCTCGACGTCACCGCGACGATCGTGGACCTGGCCGTCCGCAAATACCTGTTCATCGAGGAGCTGCCGCGCATGAGCTGGTTCCATCCCCGCGACTGGCGGCTGACCAGGCTCGACGCGCCGATCGAGGCGCTGCTGCCCTACGAGCGCAGGCTCCATGCCGCCCTGTTCCGTGGTGGCGGCCAGGTGCTCATGTCCGACCTCAAGGACACCTTCGCGTCGAGCATGACGGATGTGCAGAACCAGCTCTACGTCGACGTGGTCAAGCGCGGTTGGTTCTTCCGACGCCCGGACAAGGTGCGCGGCACGTGGGTGTTCGGCGGCGTGGTGCTGACCGCCGTCGGTGCCGGCCTGACCTGTGTGCTGGCCAAGTACACCCAGGCCGCCCTGATCGGCCTGGGTGTGGTGGCCGGAGGCATCGTCCTGCTGGCGTCGGCGAAGGTCATGCCGGCCCGGACCGCCAGGGGCAGCGCGGCACTGGCTCGCGTCCTAGGATTCCGCCAGTACATCAAGACCGCCGAGGTGGAACAGCTCAGGTTCGAGGAACGGGAGTCGATCTTCTCGCGATACCTGCCGTACGCGGTCGTCTTCGGCGAGACCGACCGGTGGGCCAAGGCGTTCGCGTCGCTCGCCGACGCTCGACCTGCCGGGAGCCACTCGTCACCGGGGCTGTACTGGTATTCCGGGCCGAACGCCTGGAACCTCGGTTACCTGGGATCGTCGATGACCGGCTTCACCAACACCGCTGCCGGTGTGCTGACCTCGACGCCGTCGTCATCCGGCACGAGCGGCTTCGGGGGCGGCGGATTCTCCGGGGGAGGCGGGGGAGGCGGGGGAGGTGGCTCGTGGTGACGACGGCGCGTATCCTAGATGTCCTACTACCCACCATGGGGGTGATTGGTCTCGACTCCGGACATCGAGACAGGGGAAGCGAGCCGAGGAAGGCGACGATGATCTCGTTAACCACGAAATGTCGCAAAAAGATATAAGCGCCGATACTCATCGCGCCGAGTTCGCTCTTGCTGCCTAGCAGCAAGTAGCGACTCTGTCAGCCCGGGTGCGCCTCCCGCCCGGATGCTGACATCAGCAGGAGGCTTACCGCCGGACCTGGCTGCGAGGTCCGGCGAGACATCGAACAGCAGCTGGGCCTGTCACACCGGATCGCTCACGACACCGGTGGGGCCGAGAAAGGCAAGGTGAGCTGCGC
>Ga0136617_10002789_pt1 | contig 15566 bp, 11 predicted proteins | sample AntDrymUQ3222106_2_FD_129672 | JGI IMG/M metagenome (GOLD analysis project Ga0136617, IMG submission 129672) | Polar desert sand microbial communities from Dry Valleys, Antarctica - metaG UQ322 (21.06) | ecosystem: Environmental > Terrestrial > Soil > Desert | place: Antarctica: Dry Valley...
ACTTGCGCGTAACCCCTAGGGTTCAGTTGGTGGGCATTGCTGGGTTCGAACCAGCGACCCCTCCCGTGTGAGGGGAGTGCTCTACCGCTGAGCTAAACGCCCCACGAACCCAGACAGGAGCACCGATTTAACCATACCGCCGAAAGCGGGGTCAAACCGCTTTTTCGGAAATGTCGAAGCTTGTCGAGGACAAAAATGCACTGTTTCGGTGCAAATTATAGAGACGACCCCGATGGGTCTCCCGAGAGGCTCGTAGGCCCGCTGCTAACCCCATGGCGTTGAGGGAAATTCTGCCAATGGCCCGGTGTTTGCTCGTGCCTCGTTGCCTATGACGCCCGGACCCGACGCCCCCGATCCGTACGACGAAATGAGTGCTGCGGGCGGTGGCGTTCGGGAGCATTACCGGCCATTTGGAGACTGGCTGGAGCGGACGGCGGCCGACCGCATTGCCCAGAAGCGGGAGGAGGCAGAGCGGGCATTTCACCGGGTTGGCATCACGTTCGCCGTTTACGGAGAACAGACGGGGACCGAGCGCCTCATCCCGTTCGACCTCGTTCCGCGGATTATTCCAGCCAACGAATGGTGCGTGCTGGAAGCCGGCGTCAAACAGCGCGTGCACGCGCTCAATCTTTTTCTGCGCGATATCTACCACGATCAAAAAATATTGAACGCGGGCGTGATCCCAGCCGAGCGCGTGCTCGGGAACTCGGAATACCGGCGGGAGATGATGGGCATGGACGTGCCCGGCGACATTTATGCGCACATCGCCGGCATCGATCTGGTGCGGGCGGGCTATGGCGACTATTTCGTGCTCGAGGACAATCTGTGCGTGCCGTCCGGAGTTTCGTACATGCTGGAGAACCGCAAGATGATGATGCGGCTCTTCCCCGAGCTGTTCGCCACGCGCTCCATACGGCCGGTGCAGCATTACCCGGATATGCTGCTCGAAAATTTAAGGGCAGTGGCGCCCCATGGAATGGAAAGCCCGATGGTCGCGCTCCTGTCGCCTGGAGCGTACAACTCCGCGTACTTCGAACACGCGTTCCTTGCCCAGCAAATGGGGGTCGAGCTGGTCGAGGGACAGGACCTGTTCGTGCAAAACGACTGCGTGTACATGCGGACGACGCGGGGCCCGCAGCGGCTGCACGTGATCTACCGGCGAGTCGACGACGATTTTCTCGATCCGCAGGCGTTTCGCGCCGATTCAGTCGTTGGCGTGCCCGGATTGTTCCGCGCCTACCGCGCAGGTAACGTCACACTCGCCAACGCGATCGGGACCGGGGTGGCCGATGACAAGTCGATCTATCCGTTCGTGCCGCACATCATTCGCTATTACTTGGCGGAGGATCCGATCCTCAACACAGTGCAGACGTATTTGCTGTACCGTCCTCAGGACCGCGACTACGCATTGGCGCACTTGGACGAGCTGGTGATCAAGGAAGTTCATGGCGCCGGCGGTTACGGCATGCTCATCGGCCCGGCATCCACACTCAAGGAGCGCGACGATTTCCGTGCACGAATCCTCGCCGCCCCGGAAAACTATATCGCGCAACCCACGCTTGCTCTGTCGACGTGTCCGACGTTCGTGGCGTCCGGTCTCGCCCCGCGCCACATCGACCTTCGCCCCTACGTGCTGTCGGGCCGCGACACCGATCTTGTGCCCGGCGGCTTGACCCGCGTGGCATTAGGTGAAGGATCGCTGATCGTCAACTCGTCCCAGGGCGGGGGCACTAAAGATACGTGGGTTCTCGCCGATCCGTCGGGCACGTCGCATGCTTAGCCGCACCGCGAACGAGCTTTTCTGGATGGCGCGCCGCATCGAGCGCGCCGAGAACACCGCGCGACTGCTCGATGTCACCTATCGGACTTCGCTGCTCCCCTATCAGGTGCTCGAACCAGGGCTCGAATGGGCCGAACCTTGGTCGGTGCCGCTCATCAGCACCGGCCTCGCGACCGCCTACTACAAGCGCCATCCCGAGCTTTCCGCCGAGAATGTGCTGCGGTACATGATTCTCGATGCCGGCAATCCGTCGTCGATCTATTGTTGCTTGCGTGGCGCCCGCGAATCCGCGCGCTCAGTCCGCGGCGCGATCACATCCGAGATGTACGAGGACTTGAACACCGCTTGGATCGAGATGCGCGAATACGACTACGAGCGGGTACAGGCGGTCGGCATGTCGGTGTTCCTCGACTGGGTAAAAATGCGCTCGCATCTCTTTCGTGGCGTGACATTCGGCACGATGCTGCGCGACGAAGCCTACCATTTCATTCGTCTCGGTACGCACATCGAGCGCGCCGACAATACCGCGCGGATTCTCGACACCAAGTACCACATGCTGTTGCCGTCTGCAGCGGACGTCGGCGGGGCGGTCGATTACTACCAGTGGGCATCGCTCTTGCAATCGCTGTCGGGCTTTGAGTCGTATCGCAAGATTTACAGCGACGTCATTTCGCCGCTGCGCGTGACCGAGCTGCTCGTGCTGCGCGAAGACATGCCCCGGTCGCTACACTGCTGCATCAACTTCATCAACGAGACGCTCTCGCTCTTGTGTAACGAGGACAGTCGTGAATTGAAGCGCCTGGCGGATGAAATGTACGTCCGCCTGCACCAAGGCAGAACCGAGGACATCATCCGCTACGGGTTGCACGAATATCTGATGGATTTCTTGGCGCGCGTCTCTGCGTTGGGCGACGAAATCAACCGGCGCTTCCTGGTGCCCAGCAACTAAATGCGTCGCAACGAATGCGTGACCGGCGAAACTGCAGCACCTGCCGACAAGACTAGAACCTATCTCAAAATCGCTTGGTCCCTCACGCTAACCCTCTCCCGCAAGCGGGAGAGAAAGCTTGCGTTCCCTCTCTCCCCCAGCGGAGAGAGGGTTAGGGTGAGGGGCAAGGCTACGAGGGGTTCAGGCATCCATGACTTGTGCCGATATGTATAGAATCGGCCACGCTTTGCTGACCTTCGTCAACTCCCTATCCCCGCCACCCGTCTTCCCATGACCTATTGCGTCGCCATGTCCCTCGATGCCGGTATGATTTTCGCGTCGGATTCGCGGACGAATGCCGGAGTCGATCAGATCGCAAAGTTTTCGAAAATGCGCGTCTTCGCGCGCGATGACGACCGGGTCATCGTCACGCTGTCGTCGGGCAACCTGTCGATCAGCCAGAATGCGATCAACATCTTGGACCAGCGAGCGCGCGCCAGCGAGACCGATTTGAGCCTATGGAACGCGCCGTCGATGTTCGACGTGGCGCGCCTGCTAGGGGATGCGCTGCGCGAGGTCAAGACGCGTGATGCCCCCTACATGGAGCAGAACAACATCGATTCCTACGCGAACTTCCTGGTGGGTGGCCAGCTTCGCGGGGAGAAAATGCGGTTGTTCAACGTCTACAGCCAAGGCAATTTTATCGAAGCCACGCCGGATACGAATTATTTTCAGATCGGCGAGACGAAGTACGGCAAGCCGATCATCGATCGCGTCATCCGACACAATACGAGTCTGCTTGACGCCACCAAATGCGTCGTCGTCTCATTCGATTCGACGATGCGCTCGAACATTTCCGTCGGCCTCCCCATCGACTTGGTCATGTACGAGGTCGACACGCTGAGGATCAAGCTTAGAATGCGCATCGAGGAGTCGGATGCCTATTTTCAGATGATCCATACGCAATGGGGAGAAGGTCTGCGCCGGGTCTTTGCCCAGCTACCGGATCCGGACTGGGTGTAGAGACTAAGACCCTTGACCATTCGCGTCGCCCTGCAGCACCGCACGTCCTATCAGTTCGATCGCTACGTCAATCTAGGGCCGCACGAAATCCGCCTGCGTCCGGCGCCGCACTGCCGGACGCCCATCCTCGCGTATTCGCTCAAGGTCACGCCGGCGCAGCATTTTCTGAACTGGCAGCAGGATCCATACGGAAATTGGGTCGCCCGGACGGTGTTTCCCGAGCGCGCTGACCGGCTGGAGGTCGTGGTTGACCTGACCGCGGACATGACGGTGATCAACCCGTTCGATTTCTTTGTCGAGAGTTATGCCGAGCAGTATCCGTTGACCTACGCGCCGGCTTTGGCCAAGGAGCTGTTGCCGTTTCTCGAGACTGCGCCGCTCGGCACGCGGCTTGCCGCCTGGTTAGCCGAATTTCGGAAAACGATTGTTCCGGGAGAAAGCACTGTGCTGCTGCTGGTGCGCCTCAACCATCAGCTGCAGCAGCAAGTTCGCTACCTGGTGCGCATGGAGCCCGGCGTGCAGTCGCCTGAGGATACGCTCGCCAACGCCAGCGGTTCCTGCCGCGACTCGGGCTGGCTCTTGGTGCAGATTCTGCGTCACCTCGGGATCGCCGCGCGCTTTGCCTCGGGCTATCTGATTCAGCTCACTGCCGACGTCGCGCCGCTCGACGGCCCGGCGGGTCCCACGCGCGATTTCACCGATTTGCATGCGTGGGCGGAAGCGTTCCTTCCCGGCGCCGGATGGATCGGTCTTGATCCGACGTCAGGCTTGCTGGCTGGCGAAGGGCATCTTCCGCTCGCCTGCACGGCCGACCCGGGGAGTGCGGCGCCAGTCGTCGGATACACCGATGTGTGCAACGTCGACTTCGGCTTCGCGATGACTGTCGCGCGCGTGCACGAAGATCCGCGCGTGACCAGACCTTTCTCTGATGCGCAATGGGCAGCCATCGATGCGCTAGGAGAGCGCGTCGACGCGGACCTTTTGGCTCACGACGTGCGGCTGACGCAAGGGGGCGAGCCCACGTTCGTGTCCATCGATGACAAGGATGGACCGGAATGGAGCTATACCGCGATGTCGGGGAAGAAACGCGAACTCGCGGAGGCGCTGCTGCGGCGACTCGCCGCGCGCTTTGGTAGCGGCGGCCTCTTGCATTTCGGCCAGGGTAAGTGGTATCCCGGCGAGCCGCTGCCACGCTGGGCGCTGGCGTGGTTTTGGCGGGCCGACGGCGAGCCCTTGTGGCGTGACGCTACCCTGTTCGCCGATACCGCCGCACCGGGGACCGGTACATTGGCGACGGCGCAAGCATTCCTTAAGCGGCTGACGTCGAAATTAGGGTTGCCGGAGTCGTTGGTCATCACCGCGTTCGAGGACCTCCCGAAGGTTCTCGCGACCGAAGCAGCGCTTCCGGTCAATGCCGATCCGCTGGCCAGCGATCTGACCGATCCTGGCGAGCGAGCACGCCTGGCCCGACTCTTGTCGGCAGGACTCGATCGCCCCGCAGGCCTCGTGCTTCCACTCAAAGCGGCCGAGGTGGCCGAAGGAGCGGACGACGTGGTGTGGGTATCGAGTCCCTGGCCACTGCGCCGCGAACGGCTCTATGCGGTAGGCGGCGACTCGCCGCTGGGTCTGCGCCTCCCGCTCGCATCGTTGCCTGACGTGCTGCCGGAAGAAGCCGAGACCGAAATGCCGGCCGATCCCTTCGCGCCGCTGCCAGCGCTCGCCAAGCGCGATGCACTGCGTGCCAAAGGCGCGAAGGAGCGTGGCGCCAAGCCGCAAGAGGTTGTCAAGACCGCGCTCACGATGCAGGTGCGCGATGGTCACCTGTACGTGTTCATGCCGCCTTTGACAAGACTCATTGCGTACGCGACGTTGGTCGCGGCGATCGAGGAAACAGCCGGCGCGCTCGCGACGCAAGTCGTGCTCGAAGGGTACTCGCCGCCGCGCGATCCGCGGATCAAAGTCCTGATGGTGACGCCCGATCCCGGCGTCATCGAGGTCAATGTGCACCCTGCGTCGTCCTGGCACGAGCTGCTCTCGATCACCGACATCCTGTACGAGGAAGCGCGCCAAACCCGGCTGACGACCGAGAAATTCATGCTCGACGGTCGGCACACGGGGACCGGTGGCGGCAACCACGTCACGCTTGGCGGCGCCACGCCCGACGACAGTCCGCTCTTGCGCCGGCCGGATTTGCTGCGCAGCCTCATCACCTATTGGCAGAATCACCCAGCGCTTTCGTATCTCTTCTCTGGCATGTTCATCGGTCCCACCAGCCAGGCGCCGCGGGTCGATGAGGCGCGCGCCGACCGTCTCTACGAACTCTCGATCGCGTTTCAGCAGCTTCTACAAAAGCACGACTCGGGACGCGCACAGCCCTGGCTCGTCGACCGCTTGCTGCGGCACCTGTTGACCGACCTCACCGGCAACACGCACCGGTCCGAATTTTCCATCGACAAGCTCTACGCCCCGGAGACGGCGACGGGTCGGTTGGGCATCCTCGAGTTTCGGGCATTCGAAATGCCGCCGCACGCGCAGATGAGCGCGTTGCAAATGCTGCTGTTGCGCGCACTCGTTGCTCGCTTTTGGCGCGAGCCCTATCAGCGCGAATTGATTTTCTGGGGTACCGCGCTGCACGATCGCTTTATGCTGCCGCATTTTGTCGTTGCGGATCTCGAGAGCGTCGTGCAAGACACGAGCGGCGCAGGCTATGCGTTGGACAGCGCCTGGTTTGCGCCTTTCGTCGAATTTCGCTTTCCGCGGCTGGGCACGGTGACCTACGACGCCGTCACGCTCGAATTGCGCCAAGCCATCGAACCGTGGCACGTGCTCGGTGAGGAGCTAAGCGGCAGCGGCACGTCGCGCTATGTCGACTCCTCGGTCGAACGCCTGCAGGTCAAAGTCAACGGAATGACCGAGGGACGCCATGCGGTGACTTGCCACGGGCGCACGCTGCCGTTGACCGCAACGGGCACGCCCGGCGAATTCGTTGCCGGCGTCCGTTATCGCGCTTGGAATCCACCGTCGGCGTTGCATCCGACCATCGGCATTCATGCGCCGCTGACAATCGATCTCGTCGATACGTGGGCGCATCGCGTTGTTGGCGGCTGCACATACCACGTCGCACATCCGGGCGGGCGCAGCTACGAAACATTTCCAGTGAATGCTAACGAAGCCGAGGCGCGTCGCATCGCGCGCTTCTGGCCGTACGGGCACACACCCGGACCTGCAACCGTCTACCCGGAACCGGTTAACCCCACGACGCCCACAACCCTTGATTTGCGCTGGCAGCCGCCACGCGGCCGATCCAAGTAAGCCTATCCCAGCGTGACCGGCGTCCGCACCCGCTTCGCCCCCAGTCCGACGGGATTTCTGCATCTGGGCAGCGCCCGCACCGCGCTATTCGCGTGGGCGTTTGCGCGGCATCACCATGGCGTCTTCATCTTGCGCATCGAGGACACCGACATGCAGCGCTCCACACCTGCAGCCATCCAGGCCATTCTCGATGCGATGCAATGGCTTGCTCTCGATTACGACGAAGGCCCCTTCTACCAAATGCAGCGGTTGGATCGCTATCGTGCTGCCGTCGCCGACCTGCTCGAGCGAGGGCTCGCGTATCGTTGCTACACGACGCCGGCGGAGCTCGACGCGTTGCGGGCAGAACAAGTGGCGCGCGGCGAGAAGCCGCGCTACGACGGCCGTTGGCGGCCCGAAAACGTTGGGGGCAGGGCGCATCCCGACGGGGTTAAACCCGTCGTGCGCTTCCGCAACCCCGACGCCGGCAGCGTCATCTGGGACGATGGCGTGAAGGGCCGCATCGAGATCGCCAATGCGGAGCTGGATGACCTGGTCATCGCGCGCTCCGATGGCACGCCAACGTATAACTTCTGCGTGGTCGTCGACGATCTCGACATGCGCATCACCCACGTGATCCGCGGCGACGATCACGTGAACAACACACCGCGCCAGATCAATATTTTCCGCGCCTTGGGCGTTGCTCCGCCCGAGTACGCGCATCTGCCGACGGTTCTGGGCGAGGATGGCGCGAAGCTTTCGAAGCGGCACGGCGCCGTTGGCGTGATGGAGTACGCGGCCGCGGGCTTCTTACCCGATGCCATGGTGAATCTTCTGGCGCGCATCGGCTGGGCGCATGGCGATGCCGAGATTTTTTCGCGCGCCGATCTGGTGCGCTGGTTCGAGCTGTCCGCGATCAGTCCGGCACCCGCGCGGTTTGATCTTGCCAAATTGAAGTGGGTCAATCAGGAGCACCTGCGCCGGATGTCGGAGCCCGAGCTCTCCGCCGCGCTCGTTCCGTTCCTCGAGCGCGAAGGTCTTGATCCGGCCGGCGGACCCGACCCGGGAGCGGTCGCAGTGCTGCTGCGCGACCGGCACGACACGCTGGTGGCGATGGCGGCCGCGGCGCACTACTTCTACGCCATGCCGGGGGTCTCGGCGGAGGCGTTGCGTGCCCACATCACCACCGCGAACCAACCGGTGTTCACGGAGGTCTACGACGAGATGGCGACGTTGCCGTGGACGCGCGAAGCGATTGCTGCGGCGCTGAAGGCCGCGGCGGTGCGGCATCAGCAGAAGCCAGGGCAAGTTATGATGCCGTTGCGCGTGCTGGTGGCCGGGACGACGGCGACACCGGCGATCGACGCCGTGCTTGCGTTGTTGGGACGCGCCGTGACGCGCTCCAGGATTGCGAGTGGGCTCGAGCGCTTAACTTCCTAGTTGCAGCGGCCGAAAGTGAAAACCTACTTTCGGCCGGAAAAGTTTCCCGAAAATCGGTGCTAAGTTACGTTACTCAAGGCCACACGATTTTCGGGTCTACGGCAGGAAACAACGCAAGTGATTAGAACTCATCTCAAAATCCAGCAACGGCGTTTCCCCCTCACCCTAACCCTCTCCCCGCTGGGGGAGAGGGAAAGCAAGCTACCTCTCCTGCTTGCGGGAGAGGGTTGGGGTGAGGGGACCAAGCGATTTTGAGATAGGTTCTAGTCTGAATACGCCCTAACTTCTTGAACGGAGCTTCAAAACATGCAGCGTAGACATTATTTAGCGGTGCTCTCCGCATTCGTTGCAGTGGTGGCGACGGCGCAGACGGCGACGGTCGAACCCCCGGCAGTGAGGCTCGATGTGCCGTTCGTGCCGACGCCGGAAGAAGTCGTCGCGCAAATGATCAAGCTCGCCAAAGTCACCAAGAACGACGTGATCTACGATCTTGGTTCGGGTGATGGCCGGATCGTGATTGCCGCCGTCAAGCAATCCGGGGCGCGCGGCGTCGGCGTCGACATCGATCCACGGCGCATCGAGGAAGCCAACGAAAATGCAACCAAGGCGGGGGTTGCCGATCGCGTCAAGTTCGTCCAGCAGGATTTGTTCAAAGCCGATATCCGACCGGCGACCGTCGTGACGCTGTATCTGTTGCCGGACATCAATCTCAAGCTCTTGCCGAAGCTCTTGGCTGAGTTGCGGCCGGGCACGCGCATCGTTTCGCATAACTTCCACATGGGCGACTGGAAACCGCAGCAAACAGTGCAGGTGGGTAACCATACCGTCTTCTACTGGGAAGTGCCGAAGGGCGGCAAAGTACCGAAATAGCAACTATCAACTGCACGCGCTGTCTCGGGATCTGTCTTGGTTTGGTTACGAGCGCCGGCACCGAGCGAAACAAGGTTGGCGCGGCGCGCGAAGCACGGGAATTAAACCGAAGACGCAACGCGCTCGCCGGACAGGACTGGACCTTCGGCGTAAAATGCCTAATTTCCGGTACCCAGGGCGACATGACTAAGTTCGTTTTCGTGACCGGCGGTGTTGTTTCCTCGCTCGGAAAGGGAATTGCCGCCGCGTCGCTCGCCGCGATCCTCGCCTCACGCGGCATTAGCGTCACCAACTTAAAGCTCGACCCGTACATCAACGTCGATCCTGGAACGATGTCCCCGTTCCAGCACGGTGAGGTCTTCGTCACCGATGACGGCGCCGAAACCGATCTCGACCTCGGTCATTACGAGCGCTTCACCGACGTTAAGATGGGGAAGCGCAACAATTTCACCACGGGACAAATCTACGAATCGGTGATCCGCAAGGAACGGCGCGGCGATTACCTGGGTGGCACCGTGCAGGTGATCCCGCACATCACCGACGAAATCAAGAGTTGGATCATGGCGGGAACCATGATCGACCAGACGGCGGCGGACGTGGCCATCGTCGAGGTGGGCGGGACAGTCGGCGATATCGAGTCGCTGCCTTATCTCGAAGCCATTCGGCAAATGGGAATCACCCTCGGCCGCGACAACGTCTGCTATGTGCATTTGACGTTGGTGCCTTTCATCTCCACTGCCGGTGAGATGAAAACGAAGCCGACGCAGCATTCGGTGAAAGAGCTGCGCGAAATCGGCATCCAGCCCGATATCGTGCTCTGCCGCGCCGACCGGCCGATTCCCGATAGCGACCGGCGCAAGATCGCGCTCTTTACGAATGTCGCGGCAGAGGCGGTCATCCCCGCGATCGATACCGATTCGATCTACAAGATTCCAGGGCTATTGCAGGCCGAAGGACTCGACATCATCGTGTGCAGGAAGCTCGGCCTGGACCCGCCCGCGGCCGACCTTGGAACATGGCATCGGCTGGTGCACGCACTCGAGCATCCGCTGCACGACGTGCACATCGCGATGGTCGGCAAGTATGTCGACTTGACGGAGTCGTACAAGTCGCTCTCCGAGGCGCTGATTCACGCCGGGATCCATGCCCGCGCGCGCATCCACTTGCACTATGTTGACTCCGAGACGCTCGAAAGCGATGGTGTTGCCGTGCTTGGCAACATAGACGCGATCTTGGTTCCGGGTGGATTCGGCAAGCGTGGCGTGGAAGGCAAGATGAGCGCGATACGCTTCGCGCGCGAGAACGGCATTCCGTATCTTGGGATTTGCCTAGGCATGCAGCTCGCGGTCATCGAGTACGCGCGCAACGTCGCGGGTCTTGTTGGGGCGAACAGCACCGAGTTCGACGCCGGGACTCGCCATCCGGTCGTCGCGCTGATCACCGAATGGCAGAATCGCGACGGCTCAATCGAGAAGCGCAGCGAGCATTCCGACCTGGGTGGCACCATGCGCTTGGGTGCGCAGCCGTGCGCCGTGGTTGCAGGGTCGCTGGCGCATCGCATCTACGGCGCAACGACCGTCGCCGAGCGCCATCGCCATCGCTTCGAGGTCAACAATCATTATCTGCCCCGTATCGAAGCCGCCGGACTTGCGATCGGTGCGCGGGCGCAGAGTCCCATTGCAGGCGAGCTGGTGGAAATGATCGAGCTACCCGGTCATCCGTGGTTTTTCGGCTGCCAGTTCCATCCCGAGTTCACGTCCAATCCGCATCGTGGTCATCCGCTATTTGTGAGCTTCGTACGCGCGGCGCTCGCCCATCAGCAAGGAAAGATGGACACTGAGCCAGGCACAACCACTACGGCGGCGGCTGAATTGGTCGCGACGATCTAGGTCCTATTAACGCTATGAACGCAAACGCGAACGGGTGGCATGGGGCGCCGTCCGCATGAAGCTCTGCGGCTTTGACGTCGGGCTAAACCAACCGTTATTTCTGATCGCCGGTCCCTGTGTTGTCGAATCATTGCAGTTGCAAATCGATGTCGCGGGAGAGTTGAAGGCGATTTGCAGTGCACTATCGGTGCCGTTCATCTTCAAATCGTCGTACGACAAGGCCAACCGCAGCTCGCATGCCACGTTCCGCGGACCCGGAATGAACGACGGATTGCGCATCCTCGACGAGGTGCGCCGTCAGGTAAACGTGCCGGTGTTGACCGACGTGCACACAGTTGCCGAGGTGGCGAGTGCCGCGGCAGTCGTCGACGTGTTGCAGACTCCCGCGTTTTTGTGCCGGCAAACCGACTTCATTCAAGCGGTCGCGGCGGCGGGCAGGCCGGTCAACATCAAGAAAGGGCAGTTCTTGGCGCCCGAGGACATGAAGCAGGTCGTCGCCAAAGCGAAAGCGGCAAGCGGCGCGGATAACATCCTCGTGTGCGAACGCGGCGCATCGTTTGGGTATCACAATCTGGTTTCGGATATGCGGTCGCTCGCCATCATGCGCGATACCGGTTGCCCGGTCGTCTTCGACGCGACGCATTCGGTGCAGTTGCCAGGCGGGCAGGGGACGGCGTCCGGCGGTCAGCGAGAGTTCGTGCCGGTGCTTGCGCGTGCGGCAGTCGCGGCGGGTGTTGCGGGAGTGTTCATGGAAACGCATCCGCGGCCGGAAGAAGCGCTCTCCGACGGCCCGAATGCGTGGCCATTGCCTCTGATGCGCGCGCTCCTTGAAACGCTCGTCGAGCTCGATGCGTCGGTTAAGCGTGCCGGCTTTCCGGAAGATGAAATGATGGCCTTAGCATGAGAAAGGCCTGGCCGTCCCAACGCGCGAATGACATCCCAAAGAATGTTATCGGAGCAGTGTCGAATTGCAGCGGAGCAGTGCTAGTGGCAAGCACAAGGATCAAATGACCGCCATCGTCGACGTCAGCGCGCGCGAGATCCTGGACTCTCGGGGCAATCCGACGATCGAAGCCGATGTCTTGCTGGAATCGGGCAGCTCCGGCCGCGCCGCTGTTCCTTCGGGTGCGTCCACCGGCACCAAGGAAGCCGTTGAGTTGCGCGACAACGATGCCGCGCGCTACAAAGGCAAGGGTGTCCTGCAAGCCGTCGACAACGTCAATACCGAAATCTGCGAAGCCCTCCTTGGCCTCGACGGTTTTGCGCAAGGCCTGATCGATCAAACCCTGATCGATCTGGACGGCACGCCAAACAAAGCGCGTCTGGGCGCCAACGCGATTCTTGCCGTGTCGTGCGCGGTGGCCAAAGCCGCCGCCGATGATTCCGGGTTGCCGCTCTATCGCTACCTGGGTGGCATAGGGGAAATGCAACTGCCGGTACCGCTCATGAATGTCATCAATGGCGGCGCGCATGCGAACAACGCGATCGACATGCAGGAGTTCATGCTCGTCCCGCTCGGCGCCCCGAACTTCCGCGAAGCGCTGCGCTATGGTGTCGAAGTTTTCCACACGTTGAAGAAATTGCTCGATGATAGGGGGATGCCGACCACGGTGGGTGACGAAGGTGGATTCGCGCCGAATCTCGCGTCCAACGAAGCTGCGCTCCAGTTATTGGTCGAGGCGATCGAGGCGGCGGGCTACACCCCCGGAACCGATATCGCGCTCGCCCTCGACTGCGCCGCCAGTGAATTTTTTCGCGACGGCAAGTATCGATTAGCCGCCGAGAATCGCGCGCTCGCTCCCGAAGCGTTCGCCGACGTTTTGGTCGAGTGGTGCGCCAAATACCCGATCATCAGCGTCGAAGATGGCATGTCCGAGCACGATGCCGCCGGTTGGAAGGGTTTGACCGAACGCTTGGGCAAGACAGTGCAATTGGTCGGCGATGATCTCTTCGTCACCAACACGAAAATTTTCAAGGAAGGGATTGCCCAGGGTATCGCCAATTCGATCCTGATCAAGATCAACCAGATTGGCACGTTGTCCGAGACGTTTGCCGCAATCTCGATGGCGCATCGCGCTCGCTACACGGCAATTGTGTCGCATCGCTCCGGGGAAACCGAGGACAGCATCATTGCCGACATCGCAGTGGGAACCAACGCCGGTCAGATCAAAACCGGTTCGCTGTCGCGTTCCGATCGCACTGCGAAATACAACCAGTTGCTGCGCATCGAGGAAGAGTTGGGCGATGCCGCCCGCTACCCCGGTCGCGCGGCATTCTTCAACGTAGAGTAGGGCGGATGCGGGTCTTGGCTCTTGTGCTCGTGGCGTTGATTGTCGCGTTGCAGTATCCGCTGTGGCTCGGCAAAGGCGGCTGGTTGCAGCTTCGCGAGACCGATCGCCAACTAGCACTTCAGCGCCACGCGAATGAGGGACTCAAGGCACGTAACGCGGCGCTCGACGCCGAAGTGCGGGATCTGAAGACTGGATACGGTGCGATCGAAGAGCGAGCACGTGCCGAGCTTGGCATGATGCGCTCGGATGAAGTTTTCTTTCAGTTACAGCCGGCGGGCGACGTCAGCGCTCCGCTCGCGCCGGCAATTGCCGCGCCGCGTAGCGGATCCTCGCCCAAGAGGTAAGCACCGGTCATCCGGCGACGTACCGGTCGCTCGCCGATCAAGTTTGGCAACTTGACGTTCCCATCCGACAAGCGGCCAATCGTACCGGCGCGCCTTGATCAGGGCCCTCGTTCAATGCCGCACGTGAGCTCGACGCACAACTCGCGCTTACAGCACGCGATGCGCCTCGTCGCCTCGTCGCGCGATCGCCGCAAAGCCGGCCGATGTGTGCTCGAAGGCGAGCATTTGGTCAGCGTTTATCTTGCGCGCGCCGGCTTGCCGGAACTCCTGATCGTCGTCGCCGAGAGAATGGAAGATCCGGGAATGCAGGCGATCGCGGCGCAAGTGCCGCCAACCGATGTGTTGATCGTCCCGACGAAGGTCTTCTCGCAACTGGGCGCGCTACCCGCTGCTGTCGGTGTCCTTGCAGTCGTCGCCACGCCAAGCGGTGAGCTATCGGCCCCACGCCGGTTTCACTTATTGCTCGAGGACGTGCAGGATCCTGGCAATGTCGGGACCATTCTGCGGACGGCGGCGGCGGCGGGCGTCGAGCAGGTCTTATTGTCGAAGCATTCTGCGTTCGCGTGGGCGCCAAAAGTCCTGCGCGCCGCGCAGGGCGCGCACTTTTTAACTGCGATTGCTGAGAACGTAGACCTTCAGTCCTGGGTGCGCCAGTTTCGCGCGGGCGGCGGACAGATTGTCGCGACGGTACCCAATGGCGGTCAGAATCTTTTCACGTCAATCTTACGTGCGCCATTGGCCATCGCCATCGGCAACGAAGGCGGTGGATTGACGCAGGCGTTGCTGGACACAGTCGACGCGAAGCTCACCATTCCGATGCCCGGAGGCATGGAATCATTGAACGTGAGCGCCGCGGCCGCAATTACCATGTTCGAGGTGGTGCGCCAAGGGGTGGCGGCGAGCCAGAGCGACGTCAGAAGCACTTGTGAGTAAGGAGCAAAGGCCTGCAACGACGCGTCGCAAATCCAGTGACGGGCCCGCGCGCTTCAAGTTAAGGCTCGCTGCCGCACCCGCAGCGAGCCTTTGCGCCCTACCTCAACGTCCCGGTAAAAGTGCCCGCTTCGGAGCAGCCGCCAGTGATCGGTGCGGTCCAGCGGCCCTCGATTCCTTGCCCTGTCGCTTTGACCTCGTAGAGGGTCGCGGTGGTGTTGAAACCGCCGCCGCCGACGCACGCATAGTTCGCCGTTTGCACTCGATAGAGTTGACCTAGCTGCGTGTAGTTGCCAGTCATCCGGCAGGTAACTCCGTTTTGATTTGCAAAATCGATCGTCAGTGTGCCCGGCGGAGGAGTTTGCGCGACCGCCAACTCCGTAAAAACGTTTTCCGTCCGGTTCGCGAGCGGGTTACTGCAATTGAACACGTCGATAACCAGACCGCCGAGGTAATTTCCTCCAAGGGGAATCGTTTTCAGTGTTTGCCGGGAGATATTCTTGTTGACCACGACGCCATCCACGTTGTACGTCAGTGCGCCCGTCAATTCCGAGGAAGGCGTAAACGTTACCGTTCCGACTTGCCGTATCCCGTTGTTTGCCGGATTCCATGGAATCCCGAAATACGTACCTCTTGACACAAATAAAGGCCCGCTCCAAATGCCACTCGTATCCCGCGACATCTGTCCCGTATACCAGTCCGGCAATCCCGACGTTCCGTAGATGAAAAACGTGGCGAAGATGAAGTCGTCGGACTGGGTGAACGTGACGCCCCAGCCAC
>Ga0136617_10002790_pt1 | contig 15561 bp, 13 predicted proteins | sample AntDrymUQ3222106_2_FD_129672 | JGI IMG/M metagenome (GOLD analysis project Ga0136617, IMG submission 129672) | Polar desert sand microbial communities from Dry Valleys, Antarctica - metaG UQ322 (21.06) | ecosystem: Environmental > Terrestrial > Soil > Desert | place: Antarctica: Dry Valley...
ACCTGGACCTGGATGGCGTTTGTGATTCTGGGAGGGAGTCGGGCGAGTGCCCAGACGACGTACCCCAACGTGAAACTTTCGGGACGGCTTCAGGAACAGTTTTACTACTTCTCCAATGAGGAGTACGCGACGGCGGCGGGGCCCCAGAGCAACATCTTTACTCGGCGGGCACGGGTAGAAGCGAGGGGGCAAATCTCCGAGAATGTAAGCGTCTACGTCCAACCCTCATTTGAGGGGGGGCGAAACCTGAGCTCGGTGGCCACCACTTGTACGTCGACCCCGGTTCCCCCAGGCGGAGGCACTCCAACACTAACCTGCCGTAGCAGCGGACGCAGTGGGCTTCGCCTTCGCGATGCATACATCGACGTTCGGTTCAGTCCCGAAGCCAGCAAGAGCGCCCTGTACCTGAGGGCCGGCCAGGAGAAGCGGCCCTTCAGCCGTTACGAGCTGACTTCGTCCAACAACCTGCCGTCCATCGAGCGCGGGGGCGGGCCGGGGCTGCTACCCCGGGCCTCCAACGATCTGTTCGGCAACGCGGGCTTCCTCTCTCACGACGTGGGTGCCAGCGTCCGGCTGGAACACAGGCTCGATGACACTCGCTTTGTTACCCTCAGGTTCGGAGCCTACAACGGCCAGGGTGAGAGCCTCAACGACGTCAATAACAAGAAGAGTTTCGGGGCGCGGGGCACGGTGGGAATCACACCGAAGCTCGAGGTGGGCGGCTCCTGGTTCGCCCACGATGCAATCGTTGCTGTCGGGGGCGTTCCTGACTCCGGCTTCACCAACTACGCCTTCGACATCGATGCCCAATGGGGCAAGCCGGGCGACGAAGGGCTCTTTGCGTTGGCCGAATACCTTCACGGGAACGACGCCAGCGCGTCCAAGCTCACCATGCAGGGCCTTCAGGGGGTAGCGGCGTACAATATTCGCATGAAGAGCCCCACCTCCTGGCTATACGCGGTCGAGCCGGCGTTCCGGGTCGATCTGGCCGATCCCAACACCGATGCAGGCAGCGACCAGGTTACCACCCTCACCGGCGTGCTGGGCGTCTACCTGTCGAGCAGGGCTCAGTTTCGGGTGGCGTATGAGCGTCAGAGCTTTCAGGGCGATGCGAGCCCGAGCATCAGCGGGATTCGGAGCGCCCTGACGGTCAACTTCTAATGACAGCAGGGAGATGCGACACAATGAATAGAATGCTTCTGATCCTGGTGGGGACCTTCGGGGCTAGCATGCCCGCCGCGGCCCAGAGCCTGACCGGCGCCGGCGCCACGTTCCCCAATCCGATCTACACCAAGTGGTTCGATGCCTACAACAAGAAGACCGGCATCCAGATCAACTACCAGTCGATCGGCTCGGGCGGCGGCATTAGACAGTACACCGAGGAGACCGTCGACTTTGGCGCCACGGATGGGCCGATGAACCAGTCCCAGATCCAGGCCGTAGCCGGTAACGTGCTCCATGTCCCGGCCGTGCTTGGCGCCGTGGTAGTTACGTACAACCTTCCCTCTCTGGGAAGCACACAGCTCAAGTTCGACGGCAATCTGCTGGTCGACATCTTTATGGGCCGAGTTACCCGGTGGAACGACCGCAAGATCGCGGCGCTTAATCCGGGCGTGAAGCTGCCCACCATGGACCTGATCGTGGTGCATCGCTCCGATGGGTCGGGGACCACCTACGTGTTCACCGACTATCTCAACAAGTTCTCGCGGGAATGGAAAGACAAAGTCGGCTACGCCACCTCGGTAAACTGGCCAGTCGGGCTCGGGGGCAAGGGAAACGAGGGCGTCACCCAGCAGGTCAAGCAGGTCGAAGGAGCCCTCGGCTACGTCGAGTTGATTTACGCGCTCTCCAACAACCTTCCGTACGCCCAGATCAAGAACGCCGCCGGAAACTTCAGCACGCCATCGCTGGAGTCGGTCTCCGCGGCAGCGGCAGGGGTCAACCTCGCCAAAGACACCGATTTCCGGGTGTCGATCACGAATGCGCCGGGAGCCGATGCGTATCCCATATCCTCCTTCACCTGGCTGCTGGTGCGCAAGGACAACAAGGATCCGGCTAAGGCCAAGCTCATCAGAGACTTTCTGGCCTGGATGATCACGCCTGAGGCGCAGAAGATGGCCGCCGATCTTCACTATGCGCCGTTGCCCACTCCGATCGTGGCGCTGATCGAATTGCGACTGCCCACATTGAAGGCCGGCGGGAAAGCCATAGCGGGACGTTAGAGCTTGGCCTCTACATCCGGAACGGCCGGCGCCGCTGGGTGCCGGCCGTTTGCACGTCTGCCGGTCCGGCAACACCTTGGAATCAGGAATCAGCCACCTCTTGGAGGAGCTATGCCAGCAGCCAGAGCACTTTGTCTTACCAGCTTGACGTCGGTAGTGCTGGGATGCGGGGGAGACCGGCCATCCCCGGGCTCGGACGGTGACCGAGGCAGCGGCTCCCGGACAAGCGGCGCCACGCTCACCGGCGCTGGTGCCACCTTTCCGGCTCCGCTCTATACCAAGTGGTTCGATGCCTATGCCCGGGAGACCGGCGTACGAATCAACTATCAGTCGATCGGCTCGGGGGGCGGCATCCGCCAGTTCGTCGAGGGGACAGTGGACTTCGGGGCCACCGACGGGCCTATGACTGACGAGCAGATTGCGGCCGTGAACGGTAATGTGCTCCACGTGCCCACTGTGCTGGGTGCAGTCAGCGTGACGTACAACCTGCCCTCGATCGGAACGACGGAGCTCAACTTCGACGGCACCCTGCTGGCGGACATTTTTCTGGGCCGGGTCACGAGATGGGACGACCGCAGGATCGGCGCCCTCAATCCCAACGTCACGTTGCCCGCGGAAGACATGGTTGTGGTTCACCGCTCGGACGGCTCCGGCACCACGTTCATCTTCACGGATTATCTGTCCAAAGCCTCGCCCGAATGGGGCCGGAAGGTAGGAAAAGGCACCTCAGTAAACTGGCCCATCGGCCTGGGCGGGAAGGGCAACGAGGGGGTCACCCAGCAGGTCAAGCAGTCGCCGGGAACCATAGGCTATGTCGAGCTGATCTACGCCCTGTCCAACAAGCTTCCATCCGCGAAGATCCGCAATGCTGCCGGTGCGCTGGTTCAGCCCACCCTCAAGAGCGTGGCCGGCGCGGCTGCAGGTGCGCAGCTCCGGCCGAACACCGACTTCCGAGTGTCGATCGCAAACGCTTCGGGTGCCGAGTCCTATCCCATTTCATCCTTCACCTGGCTCCTGATTCGGAAAGAAGACCCGGATACTGCCAGATCGAAGACCATAGGCGACTTCGTCAAATGGATGCTGGAACCTCCGGCGCAACGCATGGCCGCCGATCTGCACTACGCACCTCTCCCGGTTCCGGTGATCGAGCTGGTGCGCAAGAAGGCTGTGCAGTAGCACCCGGGGCAGAGAGCCCGGGGCGATAGCTAGCATGCCAGGGGATGCTGCCGCTCATCGAGCTATTGAGCCCGGGATCGAGCTTCGGATGGCCGTGACGTATCCGTTACAAATCCGTGACGGGACAGGATGACGGGCGATCTAAGATCCTGCAATGACCGCCTCGACAGAAACCGCCCCCCCGGCGGCGGCCCCCCCAGCGACGTCGCTCGAGCGCGCCAACCACGGTGACCGCGCCTTCAAGGGCCTGCTGACGATAGCGGCCCTGACGGTGCCGATCCTGCTCGCATTTCTGGTGTATGAGCTGTGGGATGGCGCCAGGCTGGCCATTGCTCAGTATGGCTTTGGCTTCGTAACCTCGAGCACGTGGGACCCGGTCGCCGAGGAGTTCGGCGCCATGCCGCTGATCTTTGGCACCCTGGCGTCCTCCCTTCTGGCGCTCCTGATTGCGGTGCCGCTCTCGCTGGGCGTCGCGATATACCTGACGGAGTTCGCGCCCAAGGCGGTGCGGCAGCCAGTGGCCTTCCTCATCGGGCTGCTGGCGGCGATCCCCAGCGTGGTCTATGGCCTGTGGGGCATTTTTGTCCTCATCCCCCTGCTCCGCACCACCGTGTTTCCCTTCCTCCGAGACGCCCTGGGGTTCCTGCCGTTCTTTCAGGGCCCGATTTACGGCCCATCTATGCTGGCCGCGGGAATCATCCTGGCGATCATGGTGATGCCGTACATCATGTCGGTGGGGCGCGAGGTGCTGCTCGCCGTCCCCAACACCCAGCGGGAGGCAGCGCTCGCGCTCGGCGCCACCCGCTGGGAAGCCGTAACCACGGCGGTGCTTCCCTACGCCCGCTCGGGAATAGTCGGCGCGGTCATCCTGGGGCTGGGACGGGCACTGGGCGAGACCATGGCGGTGACCATGCTCATTGGAAACCGGCATGAGATCGCGGCATCGTTGTTCGCACCCGGCTATACCATGGCGGCGGCGATAGCCAACGAATTCTCCGAGGCCGTGGGCGATCTCCACCTGTCCGCTCTGGCCTACGTGGCCTTTCTGCTTTTCCTGGTGACCGTGATCGTGAACGCCGGCGCCCGGCTGCTCATCTGGCGTGTGGCCCGCGGCTCCGGCGCGGGGAGCAGTGCCTTATGAATCGTAGGACGCTGCGCAGAGGGTTCAGCAACCTGATGGTGGGCCTGATGATGGGGGCGGTGGTGGTGGCCCTGCTGCCGCTTTTCTTCATCCTGATCAATCTGATACTCAAGGGCGCCGGGAGCTTGTCGCTGGATTTTTTCACCCGGATGCCGGCACCAGCGGGAGAGAGTGGCGGCGGCGTGGCCCACGCTCTTCTGGGAACGCTCCTCATCGTGGGGATGGCCAGCCTTATCGGCCTGCCGATCGGCATTGGGGCCGGGATCTACTGCGCGGAGTATCCCAATAGCCGGCTCACCTGGGTCACCCGCTTCGTGGCCGACGTCATGAACGGTACTCCATCCATCGTCGTCGGCGTTTTTGCGTGGGCCTGGATAGTGGCGCAGCAAAAACATTTTTCCGCCCTGGCGGGGAGCGTCGCGCTGGCCCTGCTCATGATTCCCATGGTGCTCCGCACCACCGAAGAGATGATCAAACTGGTTCCCAACTCCCTGCGTGAGGCGGCGCTCGCCCTGGGCTATCCCCGCTGGCGCACCAGCCTTTCGGTGGTGGTTCGTGCCACCCTCCCGGGCATCATGACCGGCGGCCTCCTGGCGGTGGCCCGCATAGCCGGAGAAACTGCTCCGCTCCTCTTCACCGCTCTGGGGAGTCAGTACCTGAGCTTCGACCTTGATCAGCCCATGGCCGCGCTGCCGCTCACAGTATTCACCTACGCCACTGGCCCGTACGAGGAATGGCATCAGTACGCCTGGGCGGCGGCGCTGGTGCTCATCATGATGGTATTTCTGTTGAGTCTCGCTGCCCGTCTGGCGGTCCGCCGGAGGTTTACTCTCAATGGCTGAGCCCGCCCTGAGCGTTGCGGGTGGAACCGCCCCGAGCAAACCGGAGGCCCCGACCATCCCCGCCAGTGGCAGGGCGAAGATGGCCACCGACAGGCTTACGGCCATGTACGGGAAGTTCACGGCGGTAAAGGGGGTTTCGCTCGCCTTTGCGCCGAATCAAGTGCACGCGCTGATCGGGCCTTCTGGATGCGGCAAGTCCACCTTTTTGCGCACCCTCAACCGCATGCACGAGCTCTCCGACAACGGCTGGATTACCGGACGGGTTCTGCTCGATGGTGAGGATATCTACGCATCCCGGGTAAACGCCATGCAGCTTCGCCGCCGCGTGGGGATGGTCTTTCAGCGTCCTACGCCCTTCCCCACGATGTCGGTGTACGACAACGTCGCATCGGGTCTCAAGGTCAACCGCCGGCTGCCGCGGCAGGAGCTTGATAGCGTGGTGGAGCGCTCCCTCCGTCAGGCGGCGCTGTGGGAGGAAGTGAAGGACCGTCTCAAGGCCAGCGCCATGGCGCTCTCCGGTGGCCAGCAGCAGCGGCTTTGCCTCGCCCGCACCATTGCTCCCTCTCCGGACGTGATCCTGCTGGACGAACCGACCGCTTCGCTCGACCCGCAGGGCACCCAGCGAATCGAGGAGCTGCTCTTCGATCTCAAGCGCCACTTTACCATCGTGATCGTCACCCACAACATGCAGCAGGCGGCGCGGGTCTCCGATACGACCACGTTTTTCTATCTCGGCACCATGGTCGAGACCGGGAGGACACGGCAGATCTTTACCGCCCCCCGCAACGAGCAGACCGAGGCCTACATCACGGGACGGTTCGGATGAGCGCAATCCTCAGTTCCAGGCCGTTCGTGACGGCTCCGCAGGTCACCCTGGCTCCGAGACAGCCGGTTGCGCCGCTCGGATCCCAGGGGGCCCCCGCGGTGGACGTTCGGGAGTTCAGCTTCTCTTACGGCCCCCGCCAAGCGCTGCGAAATCTTACCTTCGCCATCGAGCGGCGGGCGGTAACGGCAATCATCGGTCCGTCCGGCTGCGGGAAATCCACCTTCCTGCGTTCCATCAACCGGCTGAACGATCTCATTCCGGGCATCCGGCACCAGGGAAACATTCTGGTCGAGGGCACGTCGGTATTCGGCCCCGGCACCGATCTGGTCTCCCTGCGGCAGCGGGTGGGTATGGTCTTTCAACGGCCAAACCCGTTTCCCAAATCGATCTTCGACAATGTCGCCTACGGACCCTCCTTGAACGCGCTGGTTACCCGGCGCGATCTTCCCGACCTGGTCGAGCGTTGCCTGCGCCAGGCGGCGCTTTGGGACGAAGTGAAGGACCGGCTCGAGGAACTCGGCACCGGACTGTCCGGCGGGCAGCAGCAGCGGCTTTGCATTGCCCGGGCATTGGGCAATCAGCCTGAGGTGCTGCTCATGGACGAACCCTGCTCCGCGCTCGATCCCATCGCCACCCAGAAGGTCGAGGAGCTGATTTTCGATCTCAAACAGCACTACACCATTGTCATCGTGACCCACAATATGCAGCAGGCCGCCCGGGTGTCGGACTACACCGGCTTCTTCGACCGGGGAGAGCTGATTGAGTTCGACGAGACCGAGCGGCTATTCACCAAGCCTGAGCACGAGCGCACTGAAGCGTACATCACCGGGAGATTCGGATGAGCCTCGACGTCCATCGCCACTTCCACGATGAGCTGAGCCACGTCAAGGTTCGGTTACTCACCATGTCCGGAGAAGCGGAAGCCGCCCTCGGGCTGGCGGTGGAAGCGCTGCTGGAGCGCGACAGCGAAAAGGCGCAGCGAGTCATCGCCGGCGACCGGGTGATCGATGCCATGGAGGTAGAGATCGAGGAGCAGAGCATTCATCTGCTGGCCCTGCAACAGCCCATGGCGCGCGATCTCCGAATGCTGACCTCGGCGCTGAAGATTGCCAACGACCTCGAGCGAGTAGGCGATCACGCGGTGAACATTGCGCAATCGGCCGAGCGCCTGAATCAGCACCGTCCCATCGCGCCGGAGCCCGAGATCATTGACATGGCCCGGCTCGCCCGGGAGATGCTGTCCGACGCGCTCGAGGCTTTCATCCGGGGCGACGCGGAGGCTGGCCGCGAAGTCTGCCGCCGGGATGACAAGGTCGATGCCCTGCACAGCTCGGTGTTCCGCATCCTGCTTACCCACATGATGGAAGACCCGCACACGATCGGCTCGGGCATGGAGCTGTTTCTGGTGAGCCGCAACCTGGAGCGAGTGGCCGATCTGGCGACAAATATCGGCGAAGACGTGGTGTTCCTGGTGGAGGGACGGTCGATCAAGCATCACTCGGAGGATCGGGGCGAAGCCCGGAAGAGCGCGGCACCCACGGCAAAGTGAATCCTGCGGGCGAACGGGTAGCGGCAATCGACGTCGGTTCCAATACCATCCTCCTTACCGTGGCCGAGTACGATCCAGCCTCCGGGCTGGTACTGCTGGAGGAGGGTGAGGACCAGCCCCGCTTAGCCGCCGGACTCTCGGTTACCAAGCGGTTGGGTGAGGACGCCATAAAACGGTCAGTTGTCGCTCTCACCCGAATGAGAGACACCTGCCACCGGCTCGGCGTGCAGCGGGTCACGGCGGTGGCCACCGCAGCGGTCCGGGAAGCCACCAATGGGGCCGACTTCGTGGGGCGAGTCCAGGCCCTGGACATTCCACTCCGTGTCATCCCTCCGGAAACCGAGGCAGCTCTCTCCTACCGGTCAGCGGCCTATCGCTTTCCTGGCGAGGAGCGCACCCTGGTTGCTGACATCGGAGGTGGCAGCCTCGAGATCATCGGAGCAGTCAGCAGCACCGTCCGCCTCTCACGGTCATTGCCCCTCGGTGCAGTACGGCTCACGGAGCTGCGAGCTCCTGCCGCGGAGCTGCGGGAACACATCAGGCGTTTGCTGGCCGAAGCAGTTCCTCCTGAGTGGAATGGATCCAGAATTATCGGATCTGGAGGGACGTTTGCAACATTGGCCAGTATGACGCTTGCGCAACGCGATTCAAGGACCAAGCAAATTCACGGCACGGTGGTACACAGGGGCGAAGTGAGGCGGTGGCATGAATCCCTGGCCAAGATGTCTCCGGAAAAACGGCGCGAGACACCCGGCCTCAAACCTGAGCGTGCCGACATTATCGTGGCGGGGCTCGCGGTTGTAGCGGAGCTGATGAAGGCGGCCGGTGCGACTGAGGTGAGGGTGAGCGGCTTCGGCTTGAGGGACGGGTTGCTGCTCGAGATGGTAGGGCTGGGATAAACGGCTTTAGCTATGAGCTATGAGCTAGACCGAACAATGGCTCACAGCTCATGGCTCAAACCCTACTCCCCGTAGGGAATCCAGATGTTCTTTACCTGCGTGGCCTGCTCCAAAAACTCCTCCCCCGCGCCCTGTCGAGAGTTGGCCCAGTCCCGCACCGTGCCGAGATCGGCCCAGGTACGCTTCATGTTGCCGGTCGAAAGCCGTTCTACCTCGGCCGATACCTCGGCACTGCCGAAGTACCAGATCCCATCCACGTCGTCATGCGCGGCAAGAACTCGAGTGAGCTCATCGCTCGGTCCGGTGACGATGTTCACCACACCGCCCGGAACATCGGAGGTGTCTAAGACCTGGTAGAGATCGGTGACAGCCAGGGGAGCGTGGGCCGACGGTATGGCGATCACCGTGTTGCCCATGGCGATTCCGGGCAAAACCGTGGAAATGAAACCGAGCAGCGGCCATACGTCAGGACAGACCACGCCGAGCACCCCGATTGGCTCCGGCATGGCGAGCGTCACGTTGCGGTACGGAGTGTGATGGACCGCGCCATCGTACTTGTCGGCCCAGGCCGCGTAGGTATAAATCCGCTCGATGGAGAACTCGACTTCGTTCTTCGCTTCCGAGCTGTCACCCGAGGTTGCGGCAAGCCGGCGGCTAAACTCCTCGGCGCGTGCTGCCAGATTCTCGGCCAGATAGTAGAGAACCTGAGCCCGGCTGTGGGCCGTACTCTGCGCCCACCCTGCCGCCTTATGGGCCGCCTCCACCGCGTTCCGGATATCTTTGCGGTTTCCCTGACCCACCTCGCCGATTCGGCGTCCATCAGCATCGACCACTGTGAGACTGTAACCGGAATCCGGCCGCACCTGTTTGCCGCCGATGTAGAGCTTGGGTGTACGGTCGATAGGTGGTAGGACGGTAAATGCAGCGGCGGTAGAAGGAGAGGCGGTAGATGAGGCCGCGGAACGGGCGGAACGACCCCTCCGGCCGACTGCAATCTCACCGACCTTACCGCCGCTTTCGCTACCGCCCTTACCGCCTTTGCCCCCCGTCGGTCCGTCCACCCGTCCATCCGTCCGCCAGCGCACATACTCCCGCAGTCCCTCGCGCCCACCTTCCCGGCCGAATCCACTTTCCCGATACCCTCCGAATCCGCTGGCGGCATCGAAAACGTTGGTGCAGTTCACCCACACCGTGCCGGCCTTGAGCTGGGGAGCGACATCCAGTGCCAGGTTGATGTTCTCGGTCCAGACGCTGGCCGCGAGGCCATAGCGGGTGTTGTTGGCCAGCTCCACCGCCTCCGCCGGGGTGCGGAAGCTCATCAGCACAACGACAGGTCCGAAGATCTCGACCTGCGCGATCGTGGCGGCCGGCGACACTTCGGTGAAAAGCGTGGGTGGAAAGAACCAGCCGTCGCGCGGGCAGCTCCATGACGGTTGCCAGAGGGTGGCGCCCTCCTCGGTTCCGCGGCGCACCAGCTCCTGAATCTTTTCGAGCTGAACCGGGGCGATAATGGCGCCCATGTCCACAGCCTTGTCGAGCGGGTCTCCCACCCGCAGCGTCTCCATCCGTTCCTTCAGCTTGGCCACCAGCCGGTCAGTCACCCCTTCCTGCACCAGGATCCGCGAGCCGGCGCAACAAACCTGCCCCTGATTGAACCAGATGGCATCCACCACCCCTTCAACCACACTGTCGAGGTCGGCATCCGAAAAGACGACAAACGGTGACTTGCCGCCCAGCTCGAGGGACAGCTTCTTGCCGCTTCCAGCCGTGGCGGCGCGGATGATCCGTCCCACCTCGGTCGAGCCGGTGAAGGCGATCTTGTCAACTTCGGGATGATCGACGAGGGCGGCTCCGGAGCGCCCGTCGCCGGTAATGACATTAACCACGCCGGTTGGCAGACCGATCTCCTCACAAAGCTCCGCAAACCGAAGCGCGGTGAGTGAGGTGAACTCCGCCGGCTTCAGCACCACAGTGTTTCCCATCGCAAGGGCCGGTGCGATTTTCCAGGCCAGCATCAGCAGGGGGAAGTTCCAGGGAATGATCTGGCCGATAACACCCACCGGCATTCGGTCGGGCAGCTCATGCTCCATGAGCTGAGCCCACCCGGCATGATGATAGAAGTGGCGCGCTGCCAGGGGCACGTCTATATCACGCGACTCCCGAATCGGTTTTCCATTGTCCAGCGTTTCCAGGACGGCGAACAGGCGGCTGTGCTTCTGGATCTGACGGGCAAGCGCGTACAAGTAACGGGCCCGGGCATGACCGCTTAGAGCCCACCATCCCGGCTGGGCCGCCCGCGCGGCACCTACCGCCCGATCGATCTCGTCCGCGGTGGCCTGCGCCAGCCGGGCCAGCGGCTTGCCGGTGGCAGGGTTCAGTGTCTCGAAGGTCTCGCCCTCGCCCGGCATCCATTTGCCGGCAATAAAGAGCCCGAAGCGGCGCCCGTGCCCCGCGAGCCAGTCGTTCGCCACGCCCACTCCCTCCGGGGCAGGACCGTACGCCATGGTATGGAAGATCTCGGGGATGGACGCCATGAATCCTCGGGATGTCATTCTGAGCGCAGCGAAGGATCCCTCAGACACACGGAGAGATCCTTCGCTACGCTCAGGATGACAGCAGGTGAAATCATGCTGAGGGGTGCCGATGCGCAGCTGAATACCGGCCGGTAACGAAGTGCTCCAACTGACGTTCGATGTCCAGGAGCAGCGCGCTGGCACCGAACCGGAATAGATCGGACCGCAGCCAACGGTCGCCCAGCTCGTCCTTCACCAGTGCCAGCCAGTCTAAGGCTTCTCGAGCAGTACGGATCCCTCCCGCGGCCTTGAGCCCGACGAACTGGCCGGTGCGCTCGCGATAGTCCCGGATGGCCCGGGCCATGACCAATCCGACGGGCAGGGTGGCGTTTACGCTTTCCTTGCCGGTCGAGGTTTTGATGAAGTCGGCACCCGCCATCATGCAGACCAGGCTGGCCCGGGCCACATTGCGCAGTGTGCCGAGCTCGCCGGTGGCGAGTATCGTCTTGATGTGGACGTCGCCACAGGCCTGGCGCATGGTCCGGACCTCTTGATAAAGGGCCTCCCAGTTTTCGGTGAGTACGTGGCTGCGGCTGATCACGACATCGATCTCTTCGGCACCAGCGGCTACCGAGGCGCGGATCTCCGCGATGCGCTGCTCGAATGGTGAGAGGCCGGCCGGAAACCCTGTCGATACCGCGGCCACGGGGATACCGGAGCCCTGGAGTGCATCTACAGCTGTCTCTACGAAAGCGTGATAGACGCATACCGCGGCCACCTTAATGGGGAGCTGATCGGCCCCCATCGCCTCCAGCAGGTCAGTGCGCACCGGACGACGGGCCTTTGCGGCGAGCCGGCGCACTCTACCTTGGGTGTCATCTCCGGAGAGGGTGGTGAGATCTATCAGTGTGATGGCACGCAACAGCCAGGCGGCCTGCCAGTCCTTCTTGAAACTCCTCCGGGCCCGGAGAGTGTCCGCACGCCGCTCGACGGCGCTCCGGTTGACCCGAATTTCCGTAACCCAATCGAGCTGCAGTGGCATGCCTGGATTCCGGGGCGCTACCGAAACATCGAGGGGGCTGGCGTGGGATGGCTCAAGTGATCGGGGCTGGGAAGCATCCGGCATGGATGAGAACATACGCGTCGGGCGGTCAGGCGGACAGGTCGGGCGGCCGCCTATCTCTCCTGGTAACCCAGCCGGTCCGTCGTTCTGGCCATCGCCCGGTGCTGGGCCACCAGCTCCCGGTCCTTGAAAATCTGAATGAGAAGCGCCCCCGCGATGAAGCCGCCCGCGTGGGCCCAGAATGCCACGCCGCCCTCAGATGAGCTGGACAGCCCGCCTCCAACCAGCTGAAGCAGGAACCAGTAACCCAACATCAAGTAGGCTGGCACCACGATGCGCGTGATGAAGATGAAGAGTATGACAAGCATATGAACCCGCACCCGCGGGTAAAGCACGATGTACGCACCCATCACGCCGCTGATGGCGCCGGAAGCCCCGACCATCGGGATGGAGCTCGACGGATTCATGAACGTCTGCGCCGCCGCCGCCGCCAGCCCGCAAAGAACGTAGAACGTGAGGTAGCGGAGGTGGCCCATTGAATCCTCGACGTTGTTGCCGAAGACCCAGAGGAACCACATGTTGCCGATAAGGTGGAACCACCCGCCATGCAGAAACATCGATGTAAGCGGCGTGAACCAGGTCTGTTCGTCGCCGAGGACGCAGACGGTCTGTGGACCCATCGGCACACTGGCTCCCTGTGGCACCAGCCCCAGGAACTCGCCCGGGATCAGCCCCAGCTCGCAAACCGAACGAGACAGGCTGGGCTCGGCCCCCATCCCCTGAATCAGGGCCCACATTGCCACGTTGCCTCCAATGAGAAGGAACGTGACCAGAGGTGTGGCCAGGGTAGGATTGTCGTCCCGGTAGGGGAACATGGCTCAATATAACCGAGCCCTGGTTGGCTACTCCTTGGGTGACTCGGTGTTTACCAACTGCGGCTTGGTAACTGCCGGACGCCGGAGTTCCTGCTCGAGGGTCGGCCGGTCTTGTCTGATGAACGGTTCCAGGCTAACAGGCTGGCCGCTGTCAGCCGAGCGGTAGAGGGCACGAATCACCCTGACGTCGGCCAACCCCTCCCAGCCCGATGGTTCGGGAGCAGCACCCGTCAGAATGCATTCCGAGAAGCTGATCAGCTCCGGTGCGAACTGATCCCGCTTCGAGAAGGTCTTCTCCGTCTTCCGGCCATCGATAGTCAATCGGTGCTTAAGCTCCCCGGCGTATTCGTAGGCGGGATCCAGTACCAGCTCTCCCTTGGTCCCGACCACCCGGTAAGTCGAAACATCAGCCCCATTGAAGCTGCAGGTAAAACTGGCCAGACGCTCGCGGCCAGGAAAGCGCAGGATAGCACTGGTGACCTCTTCACACTGTTGAAAGCGCGGGTCCCCGTTGTTGGCGCTGAACCCAACCACTTCCATGGGCTCAGCGCCGAAGAGGTTCCGCACCGCGTTGATGCAGTAGATGCCAATGTCGTAGAGGGGGCCTCCGCCCAGCTCCCGAGGGTTGAGACGGATGTCGCCCTCCTTCACTTGCATGGTAAAGACCGAGTCGAAGAGCCTTGCCTGGCCCAGACGTCCTCCCTGTACCAAGTCGATGGCCTTGAGATTGGCTTCCTCGAAGTGCAGCCGGTAAGCCACCATCAGCTTCACCCCATTTTCCTCGGCCACCCGGATCATGGCAAGGCAATCTTCCTCGGTTACCGCCATCGGCTTCTCGCAGAGGACATGGACCCCGGCCCGGGCGGCCCTCTCCGTATACTCCCGATGAAGATGATTCGGCAGAGCTATGTAGACTGCGTCGAGGATTCCGCTTTCCAGGCACTCGTCAAACTGCTGGTAGGAAAATTGGGCCTTCACCTTGTACCGCCGGCCGAGCTTCTCGAGCTTTTCCGGGTCATCGGAGATCAGAGCGACAAGCTCGGAGTTTTCCGCGTGGGCGAACGCGGGCAGAACCGCCATCTGGGCGATATGGCCCAGACCGACGACGCCGTAGCGGATCTTGCTCTTCCCGGACTGACTCTTGTGATTTCGTTCTGCGGGTGGCATAGAGATCCTCTAGCTCGACAACAGGAAAAAGGGCCCCACTGGCGCCAGCCAGGGAAGCCCCAGGTTCAGCGTAACGGTGGACAGATCTCCTAGCTGTCAGGTCGGGTCAGAGCGCCCGCCTGCCCTGGATCAACTGCATTACGGCCAGGATGACGGCGATCACCAGCAATACATGGATGAACCCGCCCAAGCTGTACGACGTGACAACACCCAGGAGCCATAGCACCAGGAGTATCACGAAGATGGTCCACAGCATGGCTACCTCCTCACGTTGGAATGAGCCCACAGAACCTGAGCAAAAGCTGACTCGACCACTTGTGCGACCACGCTCCCGCTGATCTACCTTAGGTATTCGAGGTCGCAGACGTCGTGATTCATGTCACGCCTGGCTGAAGCGGGCTGAGAGCAACTATTTTCGGCCAAAACGGCAGCTTTGACCGGTACAGCACTTGCTCGTCAAGTTGCCAACGAATCGGATGGCACACCGGCCGCCCCTGGCAGCAAGAACCTATTACGGAGTCGACATGGCCTCCAAAATTATTGGAATCGATCTGGGTACCACCAATTCAGTCGTGGCAGTCATGGAAGGCGGGGACCCTGTTGTGATACCTAACGCCGAAGGGGGTCGTACCACGCCGTCTGTAGTAGCGTTTACCAAAGACGGCGAGCGGCTGGTAGGACAGGTGGCCAAACGCCAGGCCGTGACCAACCCACAACAGACGATTTTCTCCATCAAGCGCTTTATGGGGCGCCGCGTGAATGAGGTGACAGGCGAGGTCAAAAAAGTCCCCTACAAGGTGGCCGATGGCTCCAACGGCATGGCGGTGGTTGAAATCCAGGGCAAGCGATACAATCCGCCCGAAATCTCGGCCATGATCCTTCAGAAGATGAAGCAGACGGCTGAGGACTACCTGGGCTACACCGTGGACAAGGCTGTCATCACCGTTCCGGCTTACTTCAACGATGCTCAGCGCCAAGCCACCAAGGACGCGGGCAAGATCGCGGGCCTGGACGTGCAGCGGATAATCAACGAGCCGACAGCGGCTGCCCTGGCCTACGGCCTGGACAAGAAGAAGGAAGAGAAGATCGCGGTCTTCGACCTCGGCGGCGGCACCTACGATATCTCGGTGCTCGAGCTGGCCGAAGGTGTCTTCGAGGTGAAGAGCACCAACGGAGACACTCACCTGGGAGGGGATGACTTCGACCAGCGCTTGATCGACTGGCTTGTGGCCGAGTTCAAGAAAGACCAAGGTATCGACCTTTCCAAAGATCCGATGGCCATCCAGCG
>Ga0136617_10002791_pt1 | contig 15559 bp, 9 predicted proteins | sample AntDrymUQ3222106_2_FD_129672 | JGI IMG/M metagenome (GOLD analysis project Ga0136617, IMG submission 129672) | Polar desert sand microbial communities from Dry Valleys, Antarctica - metaG UQ322 (21.06) | ecosystem: Environmental > Terrestrial > Soil > Desert | place: Antarctica: Dry Valley...
ACCCGTAACCGGAGCCGTCACCGGTAACCCGTCACCCGTTACTCACCACGCACAACACCCTTGGCTCTAAACGCACGACGCACGACGCACAACGCGCTGCGCGCGATGCGCCGTGCGTCATCCGTCATACGTCTGTGATCAGGATATCGACTCGATCACCCGATTAACCAGCAGTCGCAGCGGTGCAGCATCCGCCTCCGACAAGCGCCCTGATCGCACCATCGCATCGAGCTCGTTTAGAAACGCGCCCAGCGGACCGAGTGCGGCGTTCATGTTTCCACGCGCGATAGCCTTGGCGGCCGCTTCCAGTTTCTTCGTCAGCGAGTTTGCATTGCCGTGGTTCAGCTTTCCGTCGGTCTCCAGGTGAGCTACCAGGCCGATTGCATTCTGAACCGCCTGACCCGGCGTCAGCACGGTGACTGTCGCTGTTCCGCTGCCTGTAGCGTCATCGTCCGAAACGCTGACGGTGACGGTAAACGTGCCCGGTGTGTTGTAGACGTGCGATAGAGTGAAGCTCTTGCCATGCAGCGACAGCGGGCTCGTACCGGTGCCATCGCCGTAGTCCACTGTGGCGGTCCATGAATCCGCACCTGGATCGGTGAAGGATCCTGATGCCGAGTATGTCTCTCCTGGAAGGAGAGTGGCACCGGAGAATGCACCGACGACGGGTATCACGTTGGCGACCGTCGCAGTGGTGATCACTGTATCAGCCAGCCCGCGAGTATCGGTCACGATCAATCTGACGGCATAGCTTCCATCCTGCACATACGTGTTCGACGTGGTCACGCCGCTGCCGGTGTTGCCGTCGCCGAAGCTCCAGCTGTATGTGAGCATGTCGCCGTCGGCGTCCGTGGACAGTGCGGCGCTCATGTTGACACTTGATCCTTCGAGTGAGGAGTACGGCCCGTCGAGTGCCGCCACCGGCGGCCTGGTTCCGCTCTCCACAGCGATCTCGATGTCGTCGCGCAACAGCGCCAGGAAGTCATAGCCGCTGTACGCTTCGACCGCATCAACCGTTCTCTTGTATGTCTCCCACGCGACGTTCCTGATCCCCGGCGCGTTCGGCATGATCACCGCGATCACTTCCAGATCTGTATAGTCGTCGACGCTCTCGATTCCCTGATCGCGCGGAAGGATGACGGCAACTTTCCAGGTGCTGTCCGGAATGACGATCAGCCCTTCGTTCTTTACAGTCCCCTTGTTTCCCGTTGCGCCCGCGATGACATAGATCTCCTTGTTGTCGTTGCGCGCGAGGTTGCCAAGGTAGTTCTCGAATGCGGCCCAAGGGCCCTGATTGTTGTCCGCCGCCTGCGGGATGATGTTCGTGAAGTAGAACGTTGTCGCGTTGTCGAGGCTGCCCGCTGTCCGATCGAACGACCGGGCGAGGTGGCCACGGTCGATCCCGTAACCGGCAATCGCACCTGCGCCGGTATAGTCGGCGGTCGTGTAGCTGGGGAAACTGGCCGGCAACTCCGGATCGAAGGTGAAGCAGTCGCACCGATCTTCCGGACCGAAGTGCGTCGCGTCGATATTGTAGCTCACCCAGTTCGGAGTTCCCTTGAACTGATTGTACGATGACGTGTACTGAGCGCGCCGCACGATGAAATCATCGCTCGCGTCCGCGTCAGCGGGCTCGCCGAACTCAGCGTTGCCATCGTACATCGCGGTGGTGCTCGCGATTCCGACTCGCGTCGGCAGGGAATAAGTATCGGTCGTGCCGTCTGCCGCGGTCGCGCGGAACACCGCAGTGCCGGCGGCGAGTGCGCGAAACACTCCATCCTGGTCGATACTCGCGATCGTCGGAGTTTCGGACGTCCACGTGATGGTCGTCGGAACGACCACCCCGCTGGGGTTGCGAAGCGTTGCAAAGAGCTGGTCCTCGAAGCCAACGGGAAGCGGCGGCTCACTGGCCTCTCGGCCGGAGAATCCGATCGTGCTCGATGCCGGAGGCGGCTCCATCCCGAAGCACGCGCCGAAGCTGTTCGCCGACGGTGCCTGCCATACGCCGGAATTATTTCGCTGCAACGACTGCCCAGCTGGCGCCGACACCTCCGATACTCCGATGTCAGTCGACTGCATTCCGGCGGCCGGACCATCGGTGGCGGTAAACGTTCCCTCGTACGACAGAAACTCGACCACCTGATTGTCGGCATTCACCAGCGCGAAACCATCCGGCGAGCCGTTCTGTAGCCCATCCTGCGGATAGCTGAACACCAGCACGCCGCGGCCGTCGCACAGCGATGGAAACGTTCCCGTCAGCGCGGTGGTGTTGTACGCAACACCTCCATTGCCGTTGTAAAGCACGATGCTCCACCCGGCAACGGAGACCCCGGCAGCACCTTCAATCTCGATCTTCTCACCTGCGTCGGTGCCGAAATTGTCGTAGTGCACTTCCGAGAAGCGTGTAGTCGGCAGACTGGGCGGCGCCGTTACCTGAAGGGAAGACGTATCCGCTTTTCCATTCGGCGCGGCGGCGATGATGAGCGTCGTTCCTGGTTGCTGCGCTGTTGCAACTCCGTTCGCATTGACGGTCGCTACGCTTTCATTCGTGCTCGTCCACGTGAACGTCGTGCCCGGAATCGGAGCATCGGCCGCATCGTATGCCGTTGCAGTGAAGGCCTGCGTGGTTCCCTGGACAATGCTGGCTGTCGCCGGAGTCACGACCACGGTGTCGACGACCGCAGCCGGCGGCGGCTCATTGTCGTCGTTACACACGCCGAAGTTATTGGCGGTGGGACCAGTCCAAACTCCAAGGCCATCGCGCTTCAACGACGTTACCGGAGTCGCTGTCTCGGTTCCGACTTCCTGCACTCCAATGTCGGTCGAGGTCATTCCCGCAGCGGGACCGTTGGTGGCGGCGAAGCTGCCCTCGTATGAGATGAACTCGATGACGGTGCCAGCCGCATTCACCAGTGCGATCCCATCCGGCGATCCGTTCTGAATACCGTTGCTGGCGAAGCTCGTGACCACGACACCGCGTGTTCCGCAGGTGGCGGGTATCGTCCCCGTGAAAGTCGTCAGCGGAGGGTATGTCACTCCGCCACTTCCATTGTACAGATAGAGCTTCCACCCGGTGATGTCCGTTCCCGCCGGTCCGGAAATCTCGATCGCTTCCCCTGCATCCGTACCTGCGTTGTCGTAATGGAACTCGCTGATGCGAACGGGAGGGAGCGCCGCTGCAACTACTAGCGAAGGGGCTCCCACAGTACGGCCGCTTTCCGGACCCGTGATGGAGTTTTCAGAACACGAGCCAGCCAGTAGGGCCAGTGTCGTCAACGCGACGTTGCGAAACCGAGTGCGCATTTGAATTGTTTGTGGGAGGCAGGTGGGGAGCGGACGGCGAATCCGCGCTACAGGTGTTTACAAAATAGCCGCTACCGCAGCGGCAAGAAAGCGGGACATGCACTCTCGCGACCGACGTTACATCCTCGCGACCTCCGGATGCACGCTCCGTGACAGGCCAACGCGCCACGGCCGATGCACTGATTGGCCCCCTTCGTGCAAATGTTGCCTTCGCCGTGAATCATGCCAAATCCGAGCCACTCGGCGATATCAAATCGCAGGTTGCTCCCCGCCGCCCGGAGGCCTTGGAGAATCGCAGGCCAGGCGTACTTGCCCGCTACGCCGTCGCGATCGCGGCCAGTTTCGCTGCCGCCGCCACCACCTATGCCGCGATGCCCGCACTGGAGAACGCCATTTTTGTGTTCTTCTCCGGCTCAGTGGTCTTCAGCGCGTGGTATGGCGGACGGTGGGCCGGAATACTGACCGCTATCGTCGGCGTCCTCCTGGCTGACTACCTCTTCATCGGTCCGAGCGGGACACTCTTTTCCGACACCGTCATCGACGTTGTTCCAGTCCTTGTTTTTATCGTCATCGCTCTGCTTGTCAGCTCGCTTACGGACCGTCTGAGATCCGAGAGGGAGCGTTCCGTCGCGTCGGCGCTGGAAGCCCGGCAACACGAGCTCGAAGCCCGCTCGATCTCTTCCAGGCTCGAGCAGCAGACCGACGAGGTACACGCCGTCGCCGAACAGCTCGAGCAGACCAACGATGAGCTGCTTGAGACACACCGGGAGCTCGAACGCGCTACAACCGAGGCCCTTCGTACCAACGAGGTGCTCAGTCACACTCTGGAAAGCATTTCCGATTCCTTCACTGTCTATGACGGCGACTGGCGAATGGCGTACATGAACGCCGCTGCCCGCAACGCAATTACCGCGATGGGAAAAGACCCGCAGCACATGGTCGGGCGGGTCGTCTGGGATGAGTTCCCCGAGATCGTCGGCACACTCTTCGAAACTGAGGCCCGGCGCGCGGTCAGCGAAGGCAAGCCGGTGGATTTCGAGGAGTTCTATCCCGCGACGAGCCAGTGGTTTCGAGAGCGAATGTACCCTTCATCCAATGGATTGAGCGTTTACACGGTCGATATTACCGAGCTGAAAAACGCGGAGCTTCAGGAACGCGCCGAGTCGAATCTCATCGAGGCGATCAACCGGCTGGGAGTTGTGCTGGCTTCGGAGCTCGACGCGGAGCGCATCGAACAAACCGTCACCCAAGCAGCAGCCGACCTCACCGGGGCTGAATTCGGCGCATTCTCCGAATCGTATCGCAACGAATCACCTGTTCGCAGCGATGACATCGACGATGACCCGCAGTTCGGTGATGGCTCTCCCTTCGCGTCGACGCGCGCCAGTGAGCTCGACCTTCGAAGCTATCTGGCCGTTCCGGTTATCTCCCGCACTGGAGAACAACTGGGCGGGCTGATCTTCGGGCATTCGCAGCCCGCCGCCTTCACCGATCGTCACCAGCGTATCGCGAATTCCATCGCGAGCTGGGCATCGGTGGCGATGGACAACGCGAGGCTGTATGCCGCCGAACGTCAGGCTCGCAGCGAGGCCGAGCTGGCGAACAAAGCCAAATCCGCATTTCTCGCCACCATGTCGCACGAGCTGCGAACACCGCTCAATGCCATCGGCGGCTACGCGGATCTGCTCGAAGTGGGCGTTCACGGTGAGCTCACGAGCCTTCAGCAGCGTGACGTGAGCCGGATCAAGCGAAGTCAGCACAATCTGCTGGCGTTGATCAACGACATTCTGAACTTCGCCAAAGTTGAAGCGGGCCGCGTCGTCTACAGCACTCGGCCGATGATACTGTCGGAGCACCTCCCCGAGCTCGAATCACTCATAGCGCCGCTCCTGCGGGAGAAGCGCATCGAGTACCGGTATCACTGCGACGATCCGACCTGCGTTGCCTACGCCGATCCGGAAAAAGTGCAGCAGGTGTTGCTGAATCTGCTATCGAACGCCGTGAAGTTCACCGATTCAGGAGGAGCGATCACCCTCGGCTGCGCCGCCGACGGCAGGACGATGCGTATCTTCGTGCGCGACACCGGCGTCGGCATTGCGGAATCGAAAATGGAAACAATCTTCGAGCCCTTTATCCAGCTCGACCGCGGCACCACCACTGGGCACGATGGTACGGGACTCGGCCTTTCAATCAGCCGTGACCTCGCGCGAGGTATGGGCGGGGATCTTACCGTGGAGAGCGAGCCCGGAACGGGCTCGACATTTACGCTGTCACTGCCGATGCGGCCACAGGCATAGCCAGCCGCTCGAGCCGCGCCACACGCTCTTCAGTCGGCGGGTGCGTCGAGAACAGCTTCATTGCGCGACTCCCGCTGAAGGCCTGAAGAGGATTCACCTGGGCCAGCGGTGCCGCTGCTGGAGCCACCTGCATCGGGATTCGCTTTGCGCTCGCGTCGAGCTTTTTCAGCGCGGTGGCGAGGGAGAGCGGCCGGCCGGTGATCTCCGCGCCAACCTGGTCGGCCTTGAATTCGCGCTGGCGGCTGATCGCGAATTGAATTAGTGACGCCGCAATGGGAGCGAGGAGCATCATCGCGATACCAGCGACCGGATTGGAATCCTCGTCGTCGCGAGAGCCGCCGAAAAGAAATCCGAAATAGGCGAGGTTGCCAATCGCGCCCGCCATAGTTGCGGCGATCGTCTGAAGGAGCATGTCCCGGTTCTTGATGTGCGCGAGCTCGTGGGCGATCACTCCCTCGAGCTCGTCCTGCGAAACCAGGCGCATGATGCCCTCGGTCACGCAGACAACGGCATGCTCGGGGTTGCGGCCGGTAGCGAACGCGTTCGGCTGCTCGTGTGGTGCGATCGCAACCGCCGGCATCGGCAGCCCGGCGCGCTGTCGCAGGCGATCCACCGTTGCGTAAAGCTCCGGCGCCTCCTCCGCTGTGACGATCTTCGCGCGGTACATCTTCAGCACCATCGTCGACGATGCGAAGTACATGAAGAAGTTCATTGCACCGCCGAATATCAGCGCGGTGAACATGCCGGCCTGGCCGCCGAGAGATGCTCCGATGGCGACGAACAGAGCCGTCATGCCTGCCATCAGAACGAATACCTTGGTGTTGCTCATCGTTTGCTCTTCTCGCTGTGAGTGATTCGATGAATGAGGATCGCGGCGCGCTCGGTGGCGATCGGCAGCGACCTCAAGTCTACCGTCTCGTCGGGAGTGTGCGACCGCCGCCCGACAACGCCCAGCCCATCCAGCGCATCTGCATACCCCGCAACGTAGGAAATGTCGCCGGCTCCGCGCAGCCCCGGATCGAGAGCTTCCGTCGGACCAAGGCCCATCGCGCGTGTCACGCTGTCGAGTGTCGCCAGGAGTGAATAATTGCCCGACGTGGGAGTCATCGCCGGACTTTCGGCGGAGAATGCGATCGTCGCGGAAGTGCCGGGCAGGCTGCGGGAGACGATCTCTCTCATCCTGCTTTGCGCGCAGTCAAGCTGAGGTGCAGTGAGGAAGCGCAGATCACCGTGCACCTTCACCGTACGCGGGATGATGTTGAGCTTGCCCGCGGCAGTGCCCGACGTGAGTGTCGTGTCGTACTCCACCGTCGTGCCTCCGACGATGATTCCGGGATTGAAAGTCAGAAACCGCTCTCCTGACATTTTCTGGCGGAATTCGTCCAGGATTCGGGCAGCTTCATATATCGCACCGAAGCCGGACCCGCTGGAAAAAACGCCCTGGGAATGAGCCTGCACCCCGGTTGTCGTCAACAGCCAGGCGCTGAAACCCCTTCGCGCGACCGTTGCCTTACCGGCATCCTCCTCGAATGCGAGGATGGCTTGACTCCGCTTAGCCGCCTCCACGAGGTCACCCCTGGAAATGCTCACCGGCTCTCCGCTGCTCTCCTCATCGCCGATGAGCGCAACGATGACATGCGCATCGCGGAGAGTACCCGCCGCGGCCATCGCCTTGAGGGCGTACAAAATCACCGCGTCGCCGCCCTTCATGTCACTCGAGCCGGCGCCCTTCGCGGTGGAGTCGTTGACGATCCCGAACTTCTGGCCTTCGCCCTCGAACACGGTATCGAGATGTCCCAGCAGCATCACGGTTCTTCCCGCCTTTCTGCCTCTGGGGCGATGCTCGGCGAATAGGTGGCCTGCGCGCTTAACGGAGTCGGGCATCGGAATCCAGCGTGTTTCGAAGCCGAGAGACTTGAACTCGCGCGCAAACTCGTCGCCGACGGCGCGGACGCCGGCGTGATTCATTGTTCCGGAATTGATGTTGACGACCTTTTCCAGGAAAGCGAGCTGTTCCGCGGTTTTCTGTCTCACGTACTCACGCATTCGCTGCTCCGCCCGGGATAGCGTCTGCGCATCGGCGCTGGTCGCGATGGCTGCGATGATTGTGAGAGCGGCGGCGCAGTGGAGCAGGCTGCGTGGGGGAGCCCAACGTCTGGTCATTGTTGGTTCATGATGATGGGAATGTGACCGCATCCTCCTTGGAGCTTCGTTAACCTTAGCATGAGGCAACCCGCAATCAATATTTCCGCATGGCGAGATCTTCACCAATTCTGGTTTCCCTCTGCCGTGACTTCCGCTAACCCGAACCCTTGACCGAAACGCCGAAGAAGCCGGTGGATTATCCGCGCGCGTGGGCCGAAGCGCGGCAGCTGATGTGGCGCCACCGCGTCTCGCTGTCGATCGGCCTCGCACTGATGCTGGTGAGCCGTCTGTCCGGCCTCGTGCTGCCGGCGAGCTCGAAGTACCTGATCGACGACGTACTTGGCAAGGGCCGAGCTGATCTGCTGATGCCGATCGCGCTGGCCACGGGCGCCGCGGTGCTGATACAGGTGGTGACGACGTATGCTCTCTCTCAGGTCGTGAGCGTCGCGGCCCAGCGAGCGATCGCCGACATGCGCATGAACGTGCAGCGTCACGTCATGCACCTGCCTGTCTCATACTTCGATTCCACGCGCACGGGTGTGCTGGTCTCTCGGGTCATGACCGACGCCGAGGGTGTTCGGAATCTTGTTGGAACCGGCCTGATTCAGCTTTCCGGCGGACTCTTCACCGCGATCATCGGCCTCGCCGTACTGTTTGCGCTCAACTGGCGCCTGACCGCAATCGTCCTGGTCGTCCTGCTGGCGTTCGGCGGAATGATGTCCGTCGCTTTCGCGCGGCTTCGGCCGCTTTTTCGCGAACGGGGTGTCATCAACGCTGAAGTGACGGGGCGGCTCGCCGAATCGCTGGGCGGGATCAGGATCCTCAAGGTTTATGTGGCCGAGGAGCGAGAAGAGAGAATCTTCGGTGAAGGCGTGGGCCGCCTGTTCGACAACGTGAAGCGATCGATCACCGGCACTTCGCTTGTAGGTGCTGGCGCAACCCTGATCGTGGGTGCGATCGGCGTGCTGCTCATCATCGTCGGCGGGCGATCGATTCTCGACGGCAGCATGACTCTGGGCGGGCTGGTGATGTACATCTTCTTCATCGGTCTGGTCGCTGCTCCCCTGGTGCAGATCGCTTCTGTGGGAACGCAGATCAGCGAAGCTTTCGCCGGTCTGGACAGGATTCGGGAGATTCGTGAGATGACGACCGAAGATGCAGCCGATCCGGAAAAGCTCGAAGTAACGGCGATGCGCGGCGAGGTGGTGTTTCGCAACGTCACCTTCGCCTACGTCCCGGGAGTTCCCGTGCTACGCGACGTGTCGTTCACTGCGGCGGCGGGCTCGACGACTGCGCTCGTTGGCTCGAGCGGCTCCGGAAAAAGCACCCTCATCGGATTGGTGATGGCATTCAATCAACCTGATGCCGGCGTTGTCCTCGTCGACGATGCCGAGCTCGGCGCCCTGCGGTTGAGGGAGTATCGCGGACAGCTCGGAGTGGTGATGCAGGACAACTTCCTGTTCGATGGAACCATCCGCGAGAACATTTCATTCGCGCGGCCCGCTGCAACCGACGCCGAGATACGCGAAGTCAGCCGCATCGCGCACTGTGACGAGTTCATCGGCGGCTTCGAGAAAGGGTATGCCACCATCGTCGGAGAGCGAGGCGTGAAACTGTCGGGCGGCCAGCGGCAGCGCGTCGCCATCGCCCGGGCGATTCTCGCCGATCCGCGGATTCTCATTCTCGACGAAGCGACGTCCAGCCTCGACAGCGAAAGCGAAGCGCTGATAAGAGACGGTTTGCGTTCTCTCCGCCGTGGCAGGACGACATTCGTCATTGCGCATCGCCTGTCGACCATCGAGAGCGCAGATCAGATTCTCGTCATGGAAGAAGGCCAGATCGTTGAGCGCGGAACGCACAGGGAGCTGATCGCGCTGAACGGCCGATACCGGCAGCTGTACGACAAGCAGTATGGCCTGGAGCGCGATCGATTTATCAACCCCGGAGAAGACTTCACGCCGGTCGAACCATCGCCGCGCGAGGAGATCGCGCGACCATTACCCGCTGGATCTCTATGACAAGAGCGGAACCTCGGCTGTCATCCGGTGTCGGACCTCGTGTGTCTAACCATTCGTTGTGCCGCGCGCCTCGGGTGTCACGCGCTTTCGCCGTCGCTCTGACGGGGTTTGCCCTCAACGCCTGCGGAGGTCCCGACAGCATGACTCCCGGGCCTGACCCGATCGATATCACCGTTCCGGCGCTACGTGCGGAGGGTCACGGCGCGGTGTCGGAGCGATACACCGCCGAGCTGTGGGTGCACGGGAATACGGCGTACACTACGACATGGGGCAGCAGGACTCTGAACGGAGTCCAGGCGCTCGGCAACGCAATCAAGATCTGGAACGTTTCCGGAATCACGCCTGTGCTGATCGACTCGGTAATCGTCACCGGCATATCGACTCTCGGCGACATTCAGGCGACGAGTGACGGCAGGTATCTGGTGGTCTCCACCGAGCCGACCGGCTCCCTTCTTATTTACGACATCCAGAATCCAGTCGCTCCATCTCTGGTCATTCGCTACACAAGTCCGAGTATCGGCAACGGCGTCCACACCGCGCACGTCGAGACTGTCGCTGGCCGACGTTACGCATTTCTTTCCGTCGACGCGCGCGCGACGCGCAGCAGACTCGTGATCATCGACATCACCACTCCGGCCTCTCCCGTCGAGGTGTTCTCGCAGGAGATTGGGAACCCGGTGATTCACGATGTATTCGTCCGCGACGGTATTCTGATGGCCGCGTTGTGGAACGATGGCATGACAATCTTCGATATCGGCGGAGGAGGGAAGGGTGGATCTCCCTCCAACCCGGTGTCGATCGGCAATGTGCGGACGGTTGGCGGAAAAACCCACAACATCCACTGGTTTCACGATCCAGTCACAGGCTCGAAGCGTTATGCGTTCGTGGGTGAGGAGGGGCCTGGTGGGGTTGGGGGCTCTTCGGTAGGCGATCTGCATGTCGTTGATGTGAGCGACATGAGCAACCCGCGGGAAGTAGCGTTTCTGAGCATCGTCGGAGCGGGGGCTCACAATTTTTCCGCTGACGAGCAGAGCGGGATACTGTATGCCGCGTTTTACAATGGAGGTGTCCGCGCCATCAACGCGCGCGGCGATCTCTCGGCGTGCACCGCGAGCCAGAAATCGCCCGACGGCCGGTGTGATCTGATCAAGATGAACCGGATGATCGGCCAGGCATTGCTCGATGTCGGTCGCAGCGTGTTCGCGTGGGGAGTGCAATTCACTGGCGGCCGGCTTTACGCCTCGGACATGATCAACGGATTGTGGAGGATCTCCCCTGCCGCTGCTCCCTGATACGCCATCTCGCGAAGCCGCCCCACACGGTCACTGAGTGGCGGATGCGTGGCCATCAGATCGGCGAACTTCCCTTTTCGCTCATCCCACGCGGAGTGAAACGGGTCAGCGATACAAAGCTGTGCTGAGCTCTTCGGAATGGCTGTGGGTTTGACGGTGGAGGCGCCGATTTTTGTCAGGGCTTCGGCGAGGGCTGCCGGATTGCGGGTGAACTGGGCACTCATCGCGTCCGCAAGGAATTCGCGCGATCTTCCGACTTTCATCGCCATGTAGCGGGTCACCAGCGGGGCGATCAGCCAGCTGATGATCCAGACAACGAGCAATACGATCACCAGCACTCCGCCTGCTCCGCTGCCTTTGTTGTTCGAACGTGACCGCCCGCGTCCCCCGCTGCCGAACCGCATCACCCTGAAGGCGGAGTTGTGCACCACGGCGACCGCACCCACCAGTGCCGTGAGCAATGTCATCAGCTTCACGTCCAGATTCACGATGTGCCCCATCTCGTGGGCAACCACTGCCTGCAGCTCCTCGCGATTGCAGGTTTCGAGCAGCCCCTCAGTGACCGCGATGTGGGCGTTCTCCGCTTCGATGCCCGTAGCGAAAGCATTCGGGGCGGCCTCGGGTACGAGCCAGATGTGAGGCTTCCGTGTGCCCGCTGCAATTGCCATCTCCTCCACGACGTTCACGAGTCGCTGCTCGTTCTCGGTGGATGGCGTTTCAATTTCCCTCGCGCCCGTTCCCTTGATGAGCGAAACGGGGCCGAACCTGAACGCGAACCAGGTCATCGCGCCGGCGATCGCGGTCAGCAGTATTCCGACGCCCGGAAAGATGTGGACGCCGGTGCCTGTCGCGCCGTCGCGACTCGCCAGATACCAGATGAAGTCGCCGCCGAAACCGAGCCACGCCAGAAACAGGACGAAGCCGGCAACGAGGCGCCGGCTCGCCTTTCTGTTCGCTTCCTGCTGCGCGAACAGATTCCTGCCGGCGCCCGTTTCCCGACGAAGCTCAGCTACCGCCGCGCTCATCGCTCAGGGTACCTGCACACGACTACTTCGTCGTCGTCGGACCCAGCGTCAGATCGACCTGCGGCACCGCCCGCTCCAGCTCGTCGGTTATCTCCCAGAGCGACGCCGGCGTTGCACCGGCCATACCCGCGAAGAGCATCGTCGGAAAAGTCTGCTGCGCCGTGTTGTATTGTGTCGCGGTGTCGTTGTAGAGCTGACGCGAGAATCCGATCTTGTTCTCCGTAGCGGTGAGCTCTTCCTGCAGCTGCGCGACATTGCCGGTTGCCTTGAGGTCAGGATAAGCCTCGACGACAGCAAGCAAACGCGACAATGCGCCGGTGAGGTGTGCTTCCGCCGCGCCAGTCGCCGCGACATCACCGGTTTTCGCGACAGCGATCGCCTGGTTGCGCGCGGCGACCACGGCTTCGAGCGTCTCGCGCTCGAAGTTCATCGCGCCCTTGACTGTGTTGATCAGGTTCGGGATGAGGTCGTGACGCCGTTTGAGCTGAACGTCGATCTGCTTCCAGGCGTTTGCGACCTGGTTGCGGAGGGAAACAAGACGGTTGTACGCGCCGATGGCGAAGAGAACGAAGCCTACCGCGAGTACGAGGAGAATGACTGTAAGCATGAACGCCTCCAGAGAGGGCCTGTTATCGGGAGTGAATCGGCGGCTGAGCGCCGCGGCGGAAAGATAGTGTCGCCGTCAGCTCGTGGTATTGATAATCGCCACCCGCCGCCGCAGGTTGCTCCTACCCGATGCTGCCGACCCAACGTCATCCTTCAGGCACCGGCGCACCGCTGCGTAGACATACGAGAATCGGTGCGCCTTCGTTTCGACCGCGCCCGATCGGCGCGGCGCTGCTCGCTGCATTTGCGCTTGGTCTGGCAGCCTGCGACTCGAAGCTCGACGTGGACGCGCCGGCACCCCTGATGACCGCCGACACCGACACACTGCCAGCTCTGCCGAGCTCGACGCTGGACATCCCGCTCACGTACGATCTCTCTCCAGTTGTCGCCGCACTCGAGAAGTCGGTTCCGCGCAAGTTCGGGGACATCGACAAGCGTATTCAGCTTCCCAACAAGAAGAGGATGCGGATCGCGTTCGAAGCCACGCGCGAGCCGTTCACCGTTTCCCTCGACGGCCAGACCGCGAACCTCTCTGCGGTGATTCACTATCAGGGTAAGGGATGGTACGACGCCGCGTTTGCGCCCGAGGTGAGCGGTTCATGCGGTATCGGACAGGAACGCCCGCGCGCGCGCATCCAGATCGCGACCGTCTTGCGCATTACGCCCGAATGGAAGCTGCGCGGCCGAACGCGCGTGGGGACGGTCAAGCCCTACAGCGACGAGCGCCGCGATCAATGCAAGGTCACCGTGCTCAACATCGACGTCACCGAACGGGTCGTCGCCGCGGCCAGAACAGCAATCCAGGACAAGCAGAGGTTCATCGACGGCAAGATCGCGGCGGTGGACATCCGCACGCGTTTCGAAAACTGGTGGCACCTGCTACAGCGTCCCATTCCTCTTACGGACAGCGTCTGGCTGCTGATCAATCCTTCGGCCGTTCGCATGGGTCAGAACTTTGGCGCGAGGAAGACGCTGGTCACCGCGCTCGGGTTTTCCGCTTCTCCGAGAGTAGTTACCGGGCCAAAGCCTGCCGATGCGCCGACGCCGTTGCCGGCGCTCCACTCCGCCGCTGTCGGAGATGGACTTCACATCCTTCTCGAGGGTGTGGTCGGCTATGACCTCGCGACGCGGCTGCTGGCGAAGCAGCTCGTGGGAAAGAAAGTGCAGCGTGCCGGCCAGACTCTCGAGGTCGAGGACGTCCGGCTCTTTGGTATAGGCGGTGGCAAGCTCGCTCTCGAGCTGCGTTTCAAGGGCGCCACGAAGGGCCAGATCTACTTTGTCGGTACTCCGCGGTACGATGCGAAAACCAATGAGCTGTTCGTGCCCGACCTGGACTACGACGTGGGTTCCGCAAATCGTCTGGTGAGCGGTTTGGAGTGGGTAAAACATAATGACGTGCGCGAGTTTTTCCGTCGGCGGGCTCGATGGTCCGTCGGCGACATCATGCAGAAGGGGCGCGAGCAGCTTTCCAACGGGCTCAACCGCGCGCTCGCGCCAGGCGTGATTCTGAGCGCCGAGGTGAAGCAGGTGCAGGGCCTTACGGTGACGGCGCAACGCAAGGCGATTCGGCTTCGCGCACAAGCGGATGCAAACGCACGCCTCGCGGTGAAACAAGGCAAATGAATTCAAACGAAGGACTCATACGCGCAGTTGGAGTGCGCGGACTTACTGCCGGTATCGTCAACTACACTGTCGGGTCCGGCATCTTCGTGCTGCCCGCGGTTGTCGCGGCGCGACTTGGCGGGGCGTCGACACTGGCGTATGTCGTTTGCGCCATCGCCATGGCTCTGATCGTGATGTGCTTTGCGGAAGCGGGGAGTCGAGTCTCACTGTCAGGCGGCGCGTATGCATACGCCGGCAAAGTCTTTGGGCCGTATCTCGGATTCATGGTGGCGACGACCCTCTGGTTCGGTGCCAGCGTACTTGCTTGCGCGACTGTTGCGACGATTTTCGTTGCCTCGCTGGGAAGGCTCGTACCCGGGGCGTCGGACCCCGCTGCGCGCGCGATCATCCTCATCGTGCTCTTCGCTTCGATGGCGCTGCTGAACATCCGCGGTGTCAGGGCAGGCAGCCGCGTCGTTGTCGGCGTTACTGCGGCCAAATTGATTCCGCTGTTTATCCTCGTTATTGCCGGCGCCTTCGCCATCGAGTCGGCGAACCTGACGTGGCCCGGGATGCCGTCGATCTCTGACCTCGGGCGTACTTCGACGATGCTGATCTTTGCGTTTCTCGGCGTAGAGACAGCTGTCACGCCAAGCGGAGAGGTGAAGGACCCTGCGACAACAGTTCCCCGGTCCATTTTCATCGCGCTGATGCTGGTGACGGTGCTGTATCTGTTGATTCAGATCGTGGCGCAGGGAATTCTGGGGCCCGCACTCGCGACAACTCCGGACGCGCCCCTCGCCGAAGCGGCACGACGAGCGCTGGGCAGGGCAGGTGAGCTGCTGATTCTGGTCGGGGCGGCGATCTCGACTTTCGGATACGTCGCCGGAGACATACTCGCAGCACCGCGCCTCCTCTACGCCCTCGGCCGCGACAGGCTGCTCCCCGGTTTCATCGCGTCGGTACATCCGAAATTTCGTACGCCATGGGTGGCGATCATCATCCATGCCGCGGCATGCTGTGCATTCGCGATCACCGGATCGTTCGCGACGCTTGCGGTCATGGCGAGTCTCTCCACGCTGCTCATCTACCTCGCCTGCTGCCTCGCGACGATCGAGCTGAGGCGCAGGGACGTTCGCACCGAGGATGGAATTCCTTTCAGGGTTCCCGGCGGCCCCGTCATTCCCCTTCTCGCGTCGGCGACCGTGATCTGGCTGATATCGAATGCGACGCGCTCCGAGTTCATGGCGATGGGATGGATGTTGCTGGCG
>Ga0136617_10002792_pt1 | contig 15559 bp, 10 predicted proteins | sample AntDrymUQ3222106_2_FD_129672 | JGI IMG/M metagenome (GOLD analysis project Ga0136617, IMG submission 129672) | Polar desert sand microbial communities from Dry Valleys, Antarctica - metaG UQ322 (21.06) | ecosystem: Environmental > Terrestrial > Soil > Desert | place: Antarctica: Dry Valley...
CGGAGCATGAATTCGCCGGCGGCCAGACGGTTGGAGATGACATCGATACGGTGCGGGAGAACCGTGAGGAGGTCCGAGGCCTGCGTGGCGATTTGAAAAAGCCGGCTCGGCGAAAGCTCTTTCTTCGCGCGATCGGAGGCGATCTTGTTCCCGTATGAACGGATTGCGTCCACCGGGTTGTAGTTCGGATCGAGAGCGCGACTCACCGCGTCGAGATTGAACATCGCCTTGGCTAACATCGTCAACTCGCTCGGCAGCTTGAGACCCCGCTGGTACAAGATGTTGATCATTTCGTACATTGCGGTACCTGACTGCAATTCGCCAATCGACCGATCGTAATTCCGCGCGATGAGAGCCGCGATGTCGCTAGTGTAGCCAGTACGGTCGAACGTATCGGTTGCTTTCCCCATCTCAATGAGCGTGTCCGCGGCCGAATCGCCGCGGTTGTCCGCCATGTTCAGCAGGAGACGGACGACCTTGTCCTTGAGTGCTTCGGGGAGACGTGCGGTCATCCCGAAATCGATCAGGGCGAGCTTGGGACCTTCCGCGGGTGGAGTCGCCGCGGCATCCGCCTGAGCCTCCTGCTCCATTCTGCCGATTGCTGTTACCGCTGCACGCTGCTCTGTGCGACGTTCCGAGGCAGCGACCTCGGATGGCGTCCGGGGATTCTCCAGGCCGGGCAGGACGATAAATACGTTTCCAGGGTGAGGATCGGCGTGGAAGTGTCCGTCGATTGTAATCTGCTGCAGGTAAGCCCTGGCGAATTCGTCCGCCCGCGGCCCAAAGTCGTGCTCGATGCGAGTGACGGGAGGAATATCCTGAATCTTGAGGCCGCGAATCCGCTCCGTCGTAAGGATACGCTCGGATGAATAGGCCTCGATGACTTTTGGTATCAGAATGCGGGGAAACCCCGCGAGAGATTTGCGAAATACCGCGGAGTTGCGGGCTTCGGTGCGGTAGTCCAGTTCGTCGGCAATCGCTCGCTCGAGTTGCTGGATAACGCCGATCATATCGATGCGGTGCCCGGCCTCGGTGTGCGCGGTCAGGAACTCGGCGACCTCGTGAAAGAATTCCATGTCGTGCGCCAGCGGATCCCGAACTCCGGGCCGCTGAACTTTGACTACGACAGCGCGCCCATCGCGAAGTTCGGCCGCGTGCACCTGTCCAAGACTGGCGGTGCCGAGCGGGTCCTCATCGAACGATGCGAACAGCTTGCTCAGGCGGGCGCCGAGCTGCTCCTGGATGAGTGCTTCGACCTCCGCAAGAGGGATGGGTCCGACATTGTCCTGTAGGTGTTCCAGCTCTGCGATGTACTGGTCAGGAAGGAGATCGGGACGAGTCGAAAGAACCTGGCCGAGCTTTACAAAAGCGGGTCCGAGCTCGACGAGACGCTTGCGGAATGCTGTGGCGCGCTGGGCGATGTCGCCTTGCCCATGCTCATCGTCAGTAAACTCTTCGGGCGCAATGACCCGTAGTCCCTGACCGACTGCGAAGTCCTTGAGACCGTACTTGGTAAAGAGGCCGACAGTGGCTGCCAGCCGCGGCAGGTGGCGCGGGGCGAGAATCATGGTAACAGGAAAAGCAGAAAGTGTGCCCTTTTACAAGTAGGCCGAGGCGCCCTGGCCGGCGTACCCTTGAGCAATGGATAGGAATCAAGGCGTTGACGCCGCGGAAACAGGCGCGAGCAAGGTATATTTACGTTCCCTAAAGGAGGCTTACTTGAGCGGACGAGGGGAAGTGACCAGGGTGTCCAAACCATGGGGACACGAGATCATTTGGGCGCATACCGAGCTGTACGTCGGAAAGATTTTGCACATAAAGGCAGGGCACGCGCTTTCTGTGCAATACCACAACCGCAAAGATGAAACGATTTACCTTCTTTCCGGCGAGTTGATCTACCGCGTCGACGTAGATGGTGCGCTCAAGGATGTACAATTGAAGGCGGGCGAAGCGTACCGTAACACTCGTAACACCGTGCATCAGCTTGAAGCTGTTACCGATTGCGATGTGCTCGAAGCATCTACGCCGGACCTGGACGATGTGGTAAGACTCAGTGATCGATACGGACGAGAGGGCACAAGCGCGCCATGAAAGTAATAATTCCGCTCGCGGGCAAGGGTACGAGGCTCAGGCCGCACACTCACGTCACGCCGAAGCCCATGCTCAAGGTCGCCGGAAAGCCGGTGATGGCGTACATCCTCGACGATCTGCAAAAGCTTGGAAACGTCGAGCAGATCGTTTACATCACCGGGCATCTCAAGGAGAAGGTCGAGGAATTCACGCGAAGCCAGTACCAGTTTCCAGCTGTTTTCGTCGAACAGGTCGTGCAGAACGGTACGGCTTCAGCTGTCGAGCTCGCGCGCCCGTACGTGGATCAGCCCGTGCTTATCATTTTCGTCGACACGATTTTCGACACCGATCTCTCGGTAATCAGGAACACTGATGCAGACGGGATCATCTGGGTCAAGGAAGTCGAAGATTATCAGCGCTTCGGCGTAGTCATGACTGACAGTGATGGGAACATGACGCAAATCGTCGAGAAGCCGACGACTCCGATTTCGAAGCGCGCTAACATTGGCCTTTACTTCATCAAGAACTGGAAGCTTTTATACGACGGTATTGATCACGTGATGAAACAGCCCGCCAACATGGGCGAATACTTCCTCACTGATGCCTTCCAGTACATGATCGACAACGGCGCGAAGATCAGAGTCATCGATGTCGAGGCCTGGTTCGATGCAGGAAAGCTCGACACTTTGCTCGAGGCGAATCGAGCCATGCTGGAGAAAGGCCGCGCTAACAAACCGAAAGCAGCGCAGGGTGTGACGATCGTTGACCCGGTTTACATCGAGGAAGGGGTCACACTCACTGATTCGACGATAGGTCCGAACGTCTCAATTGGCGCGGGAAGCGCGGTTGAGCAGTCCGTGATTCGCGACACTGTCATCGGTACTAATTCGAAAGTCCTGCGTTCCGTGCTGAAGAAATCGATGGTCGGCGACGATGCACTTGTAGAAGGAGTTAAGGGCGAGGTAACGCTCGGAGATCACTCGGAGGTGCGGTCGGAGTAAGCGAACAGGGAAGCGGGACGCGGGAGAACCGTGTTTGTATCGGCCGGGCGCGTTTCTCGGCATCCGCTTCCCGCCTCCCGCGTAGCCATCATCTGCCAGCCGTAAAGTTCAGCGGAAACTCGTAGATCGCGCTTCGTTCCGCGGACGCCGGAAACGTCCATGCACGCGTTGCCGCAAGAATGCAGTTCTCCGTCTCCGTGATTCCCTCACCCACCCATGAGCGTCGCGCAATCTGTGCTCCTGAAACACGTCCGCTTCCAGCAATCGTTAGTGCTACGGTTATGGAACCGGCAAGGCCGGGATTGCGGACCAGCCCTTCACGTTCGTAGCAGTTCTGAAGCTGCGCCTCACGGCTTCGTACCGAGTTTCCCAATGCCTGGCTGTTGCGCATGCCCGTAGCTCCAGTCGCAGTTACGACTACGGGAGGCAGCGAGAGGCTCGATTGAGTGCGCGCTAATCCCACGCCGCGAACCGTGCCGATTCCCGCCTGCTTCTCCAAGCCCAGCTTTTCTATTCCGGGAGTTCCTGAAGTAACGCCACCCTCTCCGTAAGCGAGCACTGCCTTACCTGAAGAGCTCGTTCGCTCTTCCTCCCTTGTCACAACAACGTTGCGCAGACTGTTCAGGGCGTCCCCCACCATTTCTCCAGCGTTGCCGAAAAGCTCCCCCGCACGGCTGGAAATGCCGACAGTTGCTCCCGTCCCGTGCGCCCTGCTCCCGCCTTCACTGGGGCGCGGGATGACATTGCCGATGCGCGGCAGGATTGGCAGAAAATCAACGATGACGGGCGGTCGCTCAGCTGTCACGAAACCGGACCGATCCACTATCGGTGCCAGCTGAACCGCCAGAATCCACATGGTGGCCAGCGAGATGGAAATCGCGTAACATGCCGCAAGGGTGCGCTGTTCGTCATCTGCAAAGACAGTTCGCGCGTTCCTTGGCAGATTCGTTCGGCGCGGCGAGCTCGCGGGAGGCAGGCTGGCAACCATGGTAGTTCCTGTTCACGATGTTGAGAATTGAGCGCTTCTGTGGGTGATACCCCTTCCGTGGATGTCGATCCCGGAGCGCAGCTACAACACAGGAGACGAGCAAAGTCGCGGCACTTGCACATCAATCTCCTTCAACACTCCTCCGCTATGTTCCCCGTAGTCACGGAGTGACGCGGATCCGACAACAATTCCGAGTGCACGCGATATTCCCGCTGCGCCGCCTTCGCCATTGTACCACTCGGTTTCCGTGTGCGCATTTCCTCCGCGCCCGCCGCCACCTATTGCGATAGCAGGTATGCCCATACTGATTGGCACGTTAGCGTCAGTGGAGGCTTCCGCCAGATCCGGTTCGCGTTGTATCAGGCGCGTCGCCTCCGCGGCGACAAGCACCAATGGGTGATCGGGCGAGGTTTCACCGCATGGCCGATCACCTATAACTGCGATCTCGCAGGACAGCTGTGGCGTTCCCACTTCGCGGCGTTCGTTCTGATCGGCTGCCGCAAACCGCGCGGCATCGCGGATTTCCCGCTCCAGCAGATTGATTATTGCTGGGGAGGACGATCGAAGGTCAACCTCGAGCCATCCATCACCCGGGATGGCATTTACCGCGAGGCCGCCGCCTATGCGCGCTACCGACAGCGTAGTGCGCGGTGAAGTCGGCAACCGGATAGACGCCATGCGAGCGGCTGCTATCGCCGCCGCGTGCACTGGGTTCGGTGTCCCGAACGCCGTCCAGCTGTGCCCTCCCTGTCCCCGGTAAGTAATGCGATATCGCCGCGATCCCAGCGCTCGTGTCACAATCCGCTCATCTCCTGGACCATCGACGATAATAGCGGCGCGCGCTTCACGGGCCGCATTCTCGAAAAAATACTTCGCGCCGCGGAGGTTACCCGTACCCTCCTCGCAGGTTGTCGCCACAAAATCGATCGGCGCTCGCGTCCGCAGTTTATCTCCATCTATCGCTTCCGCGATTGCCAGCATCGCCGCCAAACCCCTGCCGTTGTCGCCAATACCCGGCCCGATCAGCACGTCTCCTTCCTGGCGCACGCTCACGGGAACCGTTCGCGGAAACACCGTGTCCAGATGCGCGCAAACGACCACCGCCGGCTGGTTCACAGTGCCGTTTCGTCGTGCAATGATGTTGCCTGCCTCATCACGCCGCACATCAGCGAGACCGAGCGCACGGAAGCGCCGAGCCATCCATTCACCACGGTCACCTTCCTCCCCCGTGGGGGCCGCAATCTCGGAGATCGCAACTTGTTGTCGCATGATCTCGGGATGACGCGTTATTATGCGTTCCCGCGCCTGCACGACCGCTGGGTCGCGCCACAATTTCAGCATCGAGTGGGTCTCGCTCACCCCCTCAATTGACCCGCCCCTCTCGAAATGGCAAGAGGGGACGATGGGGGCACATTTCGACCGATCACTACTTGCCATGGCGTCTCTGGGACGGGCTCCCGCAAACGAGATATCCCTTCCCGTTTCACCCATCCGCGGTCCAAACTACATTCCGGCTGCTGCACGGAATTCCGTCTCCGGTTACAGAATGCACGAACGCGATCTCATATACGATTGGAATGCAGTTTCCCCCGCCTTCAACTGGGCGGAATGCCGCGTGGATCTCAACGATGAGACACTTCGGGATGGCTTGCAGTGTCCCTCGGTTATCAATCCACCTGTCGAGGATAAGCTCCGCCTGCTTCACCTGATGGTCGACCTGGGCATTCAGTCCGCTGACATCGGCCTCCCTGGTGCGGGAACGCGAGCGTACGCCGACACCCTCGCTGTCGCTCGTGAGATTGCGGATCAGAAGCTTCCTCTGGCCGCCGATTGCGCTGCGCGCACTGTAGTAGCCGACATTGAGCCGATAGCGCGCATCTCGCAGGAAACCGGCATTCCCCTCGAGGTTGCGGCTTTCATAGGGTCGTCACCAATCCGGCAGTACGCGGAAGACTGGACTCTCGACAAGATGCTTCGTGCGACCGAGGAAGCCATCAAGTTTTGTGTGAGCGAAGGCCTTCCGGTCTTCTTCGTTACCGAGGACACGACGCGTGCATCGCCCGACGTTCTCACCGCGCTGTACACGAACGCAATTCGGTGGGGCGCCAGGCGACTCTGCATCGCCGATACCGTTGGACACGCGACTCCGGGCGGCGTTCGCGCGCTCGTTCGCTTCGTTAAGGACAGCATCATCGCGCCGAGCGGGGAGCGTGTGCTGGTAGACTGGCACGGCCATCGTGACCGGGGGCTCGGCCTGGCGAACTGTCTGGCCGCAATCGAAGCCGGCGTGGACCGCGTGCATGGCACCGCAATGGGCATCGGGGAGCGTGTCGGCAATGCCGAGATGGATCTTCTACTCATTAACCTGAGCATGCTTGGAGTGCACCAGCACGATCTGAGCAAGCTTCCCGAATATGTTGGACTAGCCTCGCGCTGTACTGGCATTCCAATCTCGGCCAGTTACCCGGTTATGGGGGAGGATGCGTTCCGGACGGCGACTGGCGTGCACGCCGCAGCGATCATCAAGGCGAGAAAGAAAGGACATTCCTGGCTCGCTGATCGTGTTTACTCGGCGGTGCCTGCGGGAGACTTCGGTCTTGGCCAGACAATCGAGGTTGGTCCCTCGTCCGGTCTTTCCAACGTCCGCTGCTGGTTGGAGGAGCACGGCTACGAGGCCGCGGACGCAGCCATGTGCCAGCACATCCTTCAGGCAGCGAAGGCATCGGACCACACGCTGAGCGACGACGAGCTGGTTGGCCTCATTACGGCATCATCCCGCCCTGCAGGCGAGCCACGCGTGGGAGCGTGACACTGGCGCTCACCGGGACCCTTCAGGAGTACCTGGACCTTCGCTGGCGAATGAACCCGGTGGCTGCGTCGATTGCAGGCCTGCGCCAGTTCGACGGCATGCTCGCGCGGTATGACAGGGAAGCAATGCGCGAACATATCGCCGGCCTCAGAAGCTGCAGTCTCGGCCTCGAAGAAGCCGATGCTCCGACGCTTCAGGATGAGATCGACCGCACGGCCGCTCTGCACGCTATTCGACACGACCTTCTCGTGCTCGAGCAGGAGCGCAGCTTCGCGCGCAATCCGGGGCAACATCTCGCGCATGCACTTACGGGATTGTGGATTCTTGTTGCCCGTCAGCGCGAGCCCGCTGAGCGCGCGCGCGGTCTTTTGAGTCGGCTGCGCGCCATGCCTGCATTTCTGCGCGTGGCCGCCGAGGTGCTCACGGCTCCTTGCGCCGTTCTCACCGAGATGGCCCTGGATATGGTTCCCGGTGCGCTGTCATTGGTGCGTGAAGGGATCGAGAAGGCCGAACTGGATCTCAATGGCATCGATGCCGGGGAGTGGGTCGCCGCTCGCACCGATGCGATGGATGCCCTCACCGAATACAAGGATTGGCTGCGGCTCGCGGCGGAGCGAGCTCAGCCAGCCTTCGCGATAGGGCGCGAGACATTTGACCTGAAGCTCCACACGGCACACATGATCCGTGAGAATGCGGATGAGCTGTATCGCTTCGGTGAATCGCTTCAAGAGAGTACTGTCGATGCTATTGCCAGGGTCGCGAACGAAGGTTGGCCGGGAAGGAACTGGCTCGACGTGGCAACCAGTCTGCGCGAAGAAGCTCTCGCCAGCGATACCATCGTAAGTGAATACGGCAAAGTGATACTTTCGGCGCGCCGGTTCGTCGCCGATCGGAAGATCGCGAACGTCCCAGCGGGCGTGCTCAATGTGATTCCGACACCCGAGTTTCTCCGTTCCCTCATTCCAGTCGCCGCATACGTTGGTCCCGGCGCGTACGACGCGGAGCAGACTGGAACCTTTTTCGTCACGACTCCAAACGACGGGGAAATCGCGCGCCTGCGAAGCCGTGCCGAAATGGTTATTACTGCCTTGCATGAAGGCGTTCCTGGACATCATCTGCAACTGCTGACCGCCAACGCCCTTTCACGACCTGTTCGGCGCATACTTGCCACTCCGCAAGCACAGGAGGGCTGGGCACTGTATTGCGAGTCGCTCATGGTCGAGAAGGGATTTCTAATATCACCGGGGGAAAGATTCTTTCAACTCTACCACTTGCTCTGGCGCGCAGTTCGGGTAAAGCTCGACGTTTCGCTCCATACTCGCGACATGTCGGTTGGTCAGGCCGCGGCAACGCTGCAGGACGAGCTGGGTCTCGACGAAAAGAGTGCCTGGGCGGAAGCTCGCCGCTATTGCGCTTATCCCACCTACCAACTTTGCTACGCAACCGGTCGTCGCGACATCCTTCGGCTCCGGGATGATGCCCGTGCACATAGGGGAGCGGCATTCTCCCTCCTGGAATTTCATCGCGATTTGCTCAGCTACGGCGCTTTTCCGACGGAGTTGGCGAGGTGGGGGATGGGCTTGGCATGAACGCGAGAGATGGGGAGGGGGTGCATGGCAGAGGCGGTTCCTACACTGGAGGAGACAGATCGGAGCATTCGCTATCTGAGCCTGGCGATTTGAAACGGGCGTCGAATGCTGAACTCCCAGGTGCCCATCCCTCACTGCCCAATAAGGATGCGGAGTTCGGCTCGACGAACGCCCCGCTCCCAACTTCCCGTCCCCCGCTCCCCAAAAACGTTCGCTCTCTAGCGGCCGTGAGCTTTTTCACGGACGTATCGAGCGAGATGATCTACCCACTGCTTCCCGTTTTTCTCAGCACCGTAATTGGGGCAAGCGCGAGCTTGATTGGTGCAATCGAGGGAGCCGCAGAGTCAACGGCTGCGGTATTGAAACTGGGCAGCGGGTGGTGGTCAGACCGGGTACGACGACGCAAGCCACTTGTAGTGGCGGGATACGCGCTTGCATCCGTCGCCAGGCCGCTGGTAGCCATTGCGCAGACGGCGGGTCACGTTCTCGCAATCCGGCTGACCGATCGTGTGGGCAAGGGAATCAGGACTGCTCCGCGCGATGCGCTGATAGCGGATTCTGTCCATCCGAATGCGCGCGGGAGGGCATTTGGATTTCACCGCGCCGCGGACCATGCCGGAGCTGTAGTGGGACCGCTTATCGCTTTCGCGCTCCTCAAATGGAGTGACACGTCGATACGCTCTGTCTTCGCGCTAGCCGCGATTCCAGCGTTGCTCGCGGTGGTGGTTGTCGCTTTCGCCGTACGGGAAGCTCCCCGGGAATCCGTGGTTCATGCGGATGCACCTGACCTCTCCCAGCCGATGGGACGTCGTTTCTGGGCTTTTCTGACCGTTGTACTGGTATTCACCCTCGGTAACTCAACCGATGCATTTCTTCTGCTTCGCGCCGCGGACCTCGGAGTTCCGGCGGCGCTGGCGCCGATTCTCTGGGCGATGCTGCACGTTGTCAAGTCGGTATCCAGTACGCCTGGTGGAGCCCTTTCAGACCGCCTTGGCCGGAAGCCGCTGATCGTGGCGGGCTGGCTCTTGTACGCGGCTGTGTACTTTGCCTTTGCTCGCGCTAGCGCTTCATGGCACGCGTGGGCCCTGTTTGCCACTTACGGGATTTACTTCGGACTCACCGAAGGAGTTGAGAAGGCGCTCGTGGCGGATCTCGTACCAGCCGCCCGCCGTGGTGCCGCGTTTGGATGGTACAACCTTGCGATCGGACTCGGTGCGCTTCCAGCATCACTCATTTTCGGTGCGATCTGGGACCGCGCTGGGGCGCCAGCGGCCTTTACCTTCGGTGCTGTCATGGCTCTCCTGGCGGCGGTCGGAATTTCCCTGGTAGCACGCGGACGAGAGCAAGAAATCATTTAAACACAGAGAATTCGAGAGCAAAGTGCCTGTGCGAGACCGCCGCTAAGATGGCAAGGCTCAGTTCGGGAGCGCAGGCAAAGAAAAAGGGGCAGGCTCGTCACGAGCCTGCCCCTTTTGTATGATCACCGCACTTACCTCATTGGTTGCAACCAACCGGGCTGTCTGTCGCCTGAGGATTTGACTGACGCTCAGTCACGGTAATGGCGAAGAACGTTCCGGGACAAGTGGTTGCATCCTCAGAAGTATTCCAGCGTGGGTCCTTTATGCCAAACCGGTAAAGGTCGTTCAATCTCCGCCCCTGGAGATACAGGTTTACATCACGTTCGTGGATTAGCAGGGTACGCGCCGCAACCTGGCCCGAGTACGGCGTCAGCGCGTCAAGTGCCCGTAAAAGATTGATCTGTGTCGTGAAACCAGCAGTGTTGCCCTGTGCCAATGCCGCTTCCGCGAGAATGAGATACATCTCTCTCTGGGATACAACAGTGAGCTCGGGGAAATCCCTGGCAGCTACAAACTCCTGAATGAACGCCAGTAGCACGGGATCTGGAGCGTTGGTAATTGGATCTCTCAGTTTCACGGGATTGGTAGCCGTCGGCTTCTTTCCGGTTGCATCCAGATTGACCACCCGGTCAGAAAAAGTGACTTCCAGCCGTGAATTAACATTGAAGCCAATTGCAACCGCGCCATCGCTCAGCGGTGGGGCCAACTTGAGCGTGAATTTGAAATCTCCGCTTAGCAATACAAGTGCGGCCTGTGCGTCAGCGTTGGCGCCCGCATCGTTCACCAGAGGATTACTCGGCGTCGTGCCCGAAGGATTCAAAAGCTCCCACACCGCACGCGCATGACGGGCACGCGCACGCATCGCGAGAATGCTTCCTTCGAGAGTCTTGTCGCGGATTGCCTCGGCGAGCGGCTCGGCGCGAGTTAGATAAGCGATCGCCGAGTCGTACAACTGGACCATGTTGGCGGGCCCGATATTGTCTCCGGAAATGGTCTTGTTCGAGAACGCAAAATCATCGAACTGGTCGGCGATTGTCGTATAGATAACCGCCGAGTATAGATACGCCCTGGCGAGAAGCAGTTTATCATCGTCATCCGCATCCGCCTCCTCGAAGCCAAAGGCGACCAGGCGGTCGATCGCGTTGTTGGCCAGGTAGCGAGCCTCCGCCACGTAGAAAAACGAGGCGTCCACGAACTCGTTGGAAGGATCGCCAACACCCCCGAGATCCAATTGATTGTAGGCGTCTCGCGAGCCTACCCAGATCAACTCATCACTCGCAGTAGAGTAGGACGTCAGGATCGCAGCGACCGCGCGCGTGGTGCTGGCGACCAACCCGTTTACCAGCGGAGCCGCGGCTGCGGCATTGACAAGAGCCTCCTCACTGACATTGTTCGGGTTGCTCACATCAAGGATGTTACACCCGGCTACCGAGAGCACGGCGGTAGTAGCTACCGCCGTGACTGCACCTCGAAGTCTCCTGGTACGGAGAATCGAGCGCTTAATTCCGTTATATGGATTCATTGTGCTCGATCTCCTTAGTAGTTGAGGCGCACGGCGAAACTAAAGCGCCGCGGCAGTGGGAAGCCAAATGCATCCACTGCGTCGAGGAAGTTTTCGTCACGTCCGCCCTCTCCGCCACCCCGACCGACGGCGTTGTTCTCGGGATCCGTACCGGTGTACTTGGTCCACAGCTTGAGGTTGCGAACTCCAAAGGTGAAGGAAGCATCGCGCGCTCTCAGGGCGCTGGCAATGCGCTGTGGCGCCGAATAGGTGAGGCTCAGCTCTCTCCATCTCAGGAAATCCCCGTCGTCGTTCTGATTCAGACCGTCATAGGGTGATAGAGCCTTCAATGAGAGCCAGGACTTGGCCGCGGCAACCTTCTCCTGCGGGGTTGCCGCTGGATTCATAATGGCCGCCTCCGTTTCCGCGGCGCGCCGAATGTTGCGCCCGATGAGCGGGTTGGCTTGCCGGAACGCATCGGTCAGGTTAGTGACCTTGTAGTTGCCCGCCTTGTACTCGAAAAGCGACGACAGCCGGAAATTCTGCAAGAAGCGAATGTTGGCGCCGAAGCCACCCTGCCAGTCCGGGTATGGCTTGCCAAGAGCATGATCGAGGAAGTCCTTGTCCCCATCATCATCCGCCCGTAGCGGATTCATGTTGCTTAGGGTGAACGTCGCAGCCTTCACCGGATCGGAGAAGAGTGCGAGAAGGTCGGCCTCGGTGTCCGGCTTTCCGTCCTTGTTGAGGTCATACGGCAGCTCACCCGACTGGAGACAACCGCCCACCGCATCCTCGCTCGGATTGCTGTAACTGCTGCACGGAGCTAGAAGCTTGGCGCCGAAGAGGGCTCCGGGCGCTTGTCCTTCCTCGAGGAAGTTCCGGTACCGCGGATAGCTGCCTCCCACCTTGAGCTTTGGTGCGCCACCGAGACTTACAACTTCCTGCTTCAGGTATGCGCCGTTGGCGAACACGTCGAAGGAGAAATTCGGCCGGTTCACGATGAAGCTGTTAACACCTACCTCCCAACCGTTTGCCGACAGCTCACCCACGTTGTCGAGCTGACGCGAGAAGAAGCCCCCCGTCAGCGGAAACTGCCTGGAGACCAGCGCGTCATTCACAGTACGGTCCCAGTAAGTCACCTGCACACCGACCTTGTCCTGGAAGATGCCGAACTCCGTGCCCAACTCGAACTCGGATGAAACCTCGGGCTTGAGTGCCGGATTACCAAGATTCGACGGAACCAGGCCCGAGCCGAACTCTGATGCCAGCGGCTGGTAAGTTGTCAACTTGTCAAATGCTCCGGGCTGGCGACCGGATTTTCCAAAGGCGCCGCGCACGCGCAGCGTGGTCAACAAATTACTGTTCCAGCCTGGCCGGTCGCTGGGGACAATTGACACACTGGCTTTCGGATATAGCTGACCGCCGGCTTCCTCTCCGAAAGCGGAGTTCTTGTCGTACCGCGCACCGACGGTGGCGAATATCCAGTCACTGAAGCCCAATTGCTCCTGCGCGAACACACCAGCGTTTACAACCTTTACATACCGTTCGCCTACGGAAGGATCGGTTCCAGCTGTGACCACTTCGAGTCCCGGACCGGGAAAGTCGAAGTTGTAAGCTCCCGAAATGATGCGCCGGGTAATGAATCCCTGTCCGCCGAAGACCAATGAGGAATTGATGGAAGGCGTTAGATCGCGCGTCCAGGTACCCTTGGAATCGAGTGTGATGTTCTGAACGTTGTTGTTGTCAATTCCGCGCTCTCCGTTTGGATTGCGCTGGCTGAAGTTGTCGACGGCGTTGCCGAACGGAAGCTGGAAAGCGCTCCGGGCGTTTACGTTGTCCACGCCGAATGTGGCGTCGAGTGTTAGTTCGGTTATTGGCGTGAACGCGGCCGAAATGACGCCGTTGAAATGTGACACGTCCTGGAAGATTCGCTCCTGCAACGCTTCCCGAACCGTGCTAAAGGCGGCGTTCCCCGTTTCATTGCCAGATCCGGTGCAATTGCCTGGGGATTCGACTTCCGACTCTCTACAGTTGGCAAGTTCTGGTTTGCCGAACTGCGCGAGCGTGTAAGGCGCGTAAATGTTGTTGTTATTGCCGGGGGTGTCCCCGTGACGGTCGGCGTACAAGGCGCGGAATGACAGCCGCAGGTTGTCGCGTGGGAAGAGATTGATGTTGGCGGTTCCCTGGTACACCCGGTTCTCGTCTCTGGCCAGGTCCTTGATGGAGTTGGTAAACGGCGTGTTTTCGTACGTCTTGTCAGCGTTAAAGGGGCCGTCCTCATCGAAATACCGGCCACTGACGTAATACGTAGCTGCCTGGGTTCCGCCACTGACCGATCCCGAAAGTGAATTCGAGAACCCCGTCTCATTCAGATTTTCGGTGAAGTTCGTTTCGAAAACCTCGTAAGGCTGGATGGTGCGGCCAAAGAACTCGCTGCTCTCGGCAGCACGCGCGGCCGCGAACGCTGGATCGGACCCGCACGGTACGGTTACAGTAGTATCCTTCCCTGCAGGTGTTACTCTTGCTACCTGGATGTTCGCAACGTGACACCCGGCGAATCCAGCTTGCGGATGGATGGCATCAGGAAACGCGATTGCCGAACGTTCCGCACGGAATGTCCACCGCGGTGGCCCTGCCTCTCCGCGCTTGGTAAAGATCTGGAGTACACCGTTGGAAGCCTCCGTGCCATACAGCGTAGCCGCAGCAGCCCCCTTGAGGATCTCGATCTTGTCTATCGATTCTGGATCGAGGTCGTCGAGCCGAGATGGGTTTCCTCCTCCGCCTGATCCAACGTTGTCGCCGAAGCCGCCGCCGTTGTCAGCTCGCACGCCATCGACGTAAACGATCGCTTCGTTCGACTGCGTCAGGCTCGCGTTCCCGCGAATGCGGATACGCGCGCCCTCACCAGTCAGGCCGCCCGATGGCAGGGTGGCGACGCCCGGAACGCGTCCCTGGAGAACCTCGGAGGGGCTGGAGATCGGCGCGAACTGAAGGTCGGTGAGATCTACCTTCGCGACCGTATTTCCCAGTTTGCGCTCTTCCACGGCGCCACCCGTGCCGGTCACTACCACGTCTGTCAGCGAAATGGCCGACTGCGAAAGCGAAAAATCCACTTCGCTGCTCTGACCTTCAGTTACGGTCGTGGACTTGGTGGTCGGTGCGAACCCGATCAACCGTACTCGTACCTCCGTTTGGCCTGCCGCAACCCCGGGGATTCTATACACACCAGCGCTGTTCGTGAGCGCGCCCGACCGGGTCCCTACAATCGAGACCTGCGCGTTAGCGAGCGGTTGCTTGGTGCTGCCGTCGATAACGGTGCCTTGCACCGTACCGCCGGCTGCCTGCGCAGCGAGAGGTGGGGCGTGGGCACTCAAAAGCGCACCCAACGCAGCGGCAACGACAATGCGTGAGCTGATGAACACGTTCATTCTGTCCTCCGAGAACAGGTGGAACACGAAAGCGGCAGTATGCCGCGGGACTTACGAAAGGCGGGGTACGTAATAAACGGGGTATTGAGTCCGTGATCCGATCGTGACGGGCGCTCCGAAACTGTGCGCGAGGGATCGCGCACATTCACTGGGTCGTGAACGGTGCATTTGCGAGTCGCCAGGGTTGCGTTTCGCTTTCTCTATGTCAGCTACTGTCACAACTTTGTCTTATTGTCATGCAAAACGCAAGTGACTGCCACCAAAAAGGAAATCGCCGGTCCGACCTACTGGCCTCGGGTCCATTAACAGCAGCGCGAGCCAGGCGTGCTAAAACGCTTCTCGAGATGCTGCGCCGCGAACTCCGCACGGTTAATCGGAATCGCTTGCGGGTGGATAGCCGCCAGGCGCTCGACGTATGCCTCGTAATCGGGGGCACCGAGAATGGTGCGGAGCGCTTTTCCGGCGTGCCTGAGGAACTGCAAGGTACGCTGAGGCCACGAGCCGGGAGTGCCATGGTCCGAGCTTAAGTGCACAACCAGGTGGCTGGGGAGCATTTTTTTCAATAGGCAGCCGGGACTGCTCCCGCCTCCGCAGCCTGGGTCCCGAAGGGTATTTCGCTCGAACGTGCGGCTTTTCTCCCACCAGCTACAGCCAGCCACTCGCGCGCCGAATCCGCAAGGATAACGAGCACCGCAGCCATGAAAAATCCAGCCACGGCCGCATCCAATCGGTCGTTGAAGATCATGGTGCTGGCGTCACCCATGGTCTTTACTCCCGGGGGAAGACTGCCCGATTGCACGGCATTCTCCAGAAAC